>QMCD01000299.1_pt1 | contig 35545 bp, 35 predicted proteins | sample 1821841 | NCBI WGS metagenome assembly QMCD01 (sample SAMN01991225, study PRJNA193472) | Termite gut metagenome, whole genome shotgun sequencing project. | isolation source: worker | host: Macrotermes natalensis
ACCACCTCCCCCTACGGGTACTCCTCCTCCCAGGAGGAGGAGAACGTACCTTAGTGAAAGAAATCAGAGAAGCTGTCAGCGAAGCTAATAGAGATACTCTTGTTAATCACTAATCCTTAATCACTAACCCCTAACCCCTAATCCCGTAGAAATTCCCTGTTATTAAATACTACAACAGGAGCATTTATAAAAAGTTGAATTTATGCGATATTCCATCATCATTCCTGTTTATAACCGCCCCGATGAAGTGGACGAGTTGCTGCAAAGCCTGACAAAGCAGAGCTTTAAAGACTTTGAAGTGATGGTGGTGGAAGACGGTTCTTCCGTCCCTTGTAAGGAAATAACGGAGAACTATCAGGAAATACTGGATATACATTATTATTATAAGCCGAATTCCGGCCCCGGACAAACTCGTAATTACGGAGCTGAACGCAGTAAAGGCGAATATCTGATTATACTCGATTCGGACTGTATCCTACCGGAAGGCTATCTCACTGCCATAGAAAAAGAACTCCGGACTTCCCTTGCCGACGCCTTTGGCGGACCAGACCGGGCACACGAATCTTTCAGCGATATACAAAAAGCCATCAATTACTCCATGACTTCTTTCTTCACTACAGGAGGTATCCGTGGAGGAAAAAAGAAAATGGATAAGTTCTATCCGCGCAGTTTCAACATGGGTGTCAGACGCGAAGTGTATGCTGCATTGGGCGGTTTCTCTAAAATGCGTTTCGGAGAAGATATCGACTTTAGCATCCGTATATTCAAGGAGGGTTACCACTGCCGGTTATTTCCGGACGCCTGGGTGTACCATAAGCGTCGTACGGATTTGGGAAAGTTCTTCAAGCAGGTTCATAACTCAGGTATTGCACGCATCAACCTGTATAAGAAGTATCCGGAATCCTTGAAGCTGGTACATTTATTACCGGCGGCATTTACGTTGGGAGTTGCCATCCTGCTGCTTGGTGCGCCGTTTTGTCTCTATAGCCTGGCGCCTGTTGTGTTGTACGCTTTGTTAGTGTGCATAGATTCCTCGACACAAAACCGGAGTTTGCGTATCGGCATCTACTCCATTGCAGCTTCTTTTATACAACTTGTCGGGTATGGAACGGGCTTTTGGAGAGCATGGTGGAATCGTTGCATACTGGGCAAAGGTGAGTTTGAGGCATTCAAGAAGAACTTTTATAAATAGGCGCGGGCGTATCCGGATTTGCCGGTAATAACCGGGTTCACAGAAAATAACATGGAGAAACTAACAATCAACCAATGGGCGGAAGAAGACCGTCCGCGGGAGAAGATGATGCTGAAAGGTGCGGAAGCGCTGAGTGATGCCGAACTGCTTGCCATACTTATTGGTTCAGGAAATACGGAAGAAAGTGCAGTTGCGCTTATGCAGCGCGTACTTTCATCATGCGGCAACGACCTGAATCAATTAGGAAAGTGGGAAGTACGCGACTTTTCCCGTTTCAAAGGATTTGGCCCGGCTAAAAGCATTACCATCATGGCGGCGTTGGAACTGGGAAAACGCAGAAAACTACAAGAGCGTCCGGAACGCACCGCCATATCCTGCTCTAAAGATATTTATGAACTGTTTCACCCGCTGCTGTGCGACCTGGCACACGAAGAATTCTGGGTGTTACTGCTTAATCAGGCTTCCAGGGTTATCGATAAGGTACGTATCAGCCGTGGCGGTATCGACCAGACCATTGCCGATGTACGCACCATTCTGCGGGAGGCGCTGTTGCAACGGGCTACCCAGATAGCTTTGATACATAATCATCCTTCCGGCAATCCACGTCCCAGTATGGACGACCAACGTCTGACTCAATCCGTACAGAAAGCCGCTCAGACTATGAATATCCGCATCATTGATCACGTTGTCGTAACGGATGGGAAGTACTACAGCTTTGCTGATGAAGGAGTGATTTAAGAGGCTGTATCAAAAGTTTAAGTCTACTATCTTTCATCCGCAGATAACGCGGATTTTTAAATGCTGCGCTACGTTAGCCCACCCGGAAGATAAAAAGAGATCCGCGTCATCCGTGTTATCTGCGTCTAAAAAATGATAGTATAAACTAATTATGAACAGCTACTTACTACTAATTATTATACCCGAATATCTCCCTGTACTCCCGGTTTTCCGGTAAGTAACAGAAAGCTTTTCAACCCCGTTCTTTTGTAATCTCAATTAATTTCTTTAGTTTTGCTTCACGAAGATAGATAACCCTCCGCATAATCTGACATAAATTTGTTTCCGCCTCCGGTTTATCTTATCTTTGTCTAACTTAAAAAGTATGCCGATATGACCAAATTTGAAATAGAAGAGAAGATTGTAGCGATGCTTAAGACGGTATTCGACCCGGAAATTCCGGTGAATGTGTACGACTTAGGACTGATTTACAAGATAGACGTCTCCGGCAACGGAGATGTAAGCATAGACATGACCCTAACCGCCCCGAACTGTCCAGCCGCTGATTTCATTATGGAAGATGTGCGCCAGAAAGTCGAGTCGGTAGAAGGTATTAATACCGCCACAATCAACCTGGTGTTCGAACCGGAGTGGGATAGGGACATGATGAGTGAAGAGGCCAAATTAGAATTGGGCTTCTTATAATTTAGTATCAAGCGCAAAAAAACAGAAGCATGAAAAACGTATATTTCCTTTCAGATGCACACCTCGGCTCACGCGCCATTGAGCATGGACGTACTCAGGAACGGCGTCTTGTTAACTTCCTTGATAGTATCAAGCACAAAGCATCTGCCGTGTATTTGCTGGGAGATATGTTCGACTTCTGGTATGAATTCAAAACTGTTGTACCGAAAGGCTATACCCGCTTTTTAGGAAAATTGTCCGAACTGACGGATATGGGAGTAGAAGTACATTTCTTTATAGGTAACCATGACATCTGGTGCGGTGATTACCTGACTAAAGAGTGCGGCGTCATTATGCACCGCGAACCGTTAACCACGGAAATATATGGTAAGGAATTCTATCTTGCTCACGGTGATGGGTTGGGCGATCCGGATAAGAAGTTTCAGTTTCTTCGTTCCATGTTCCGCAGTAGTACATTGCAAACTCTTTTCTCTGCCATACATCCCCGCTGGAGCATGGAACTGGGATTGGACTGGGCAAAAAACAGCCGTCTGAAACGCATTGACGGTAAAGAACCCGACTACATGGGGGAGGATAAAGAGTATCTGGTGCTTTATACTAAGGAGTATCTGAAAAACCATCCAAACATTAACTATTTTATTTACGGGCATCGTCACATCGAACTGGATTTGATGCTGAGCGCTACGGCACGCGTCATGATATTGGGCGACTGGATCAGTCTCTTTTCTTATGCCGTATTCGATGGTGAGAACTTGTTTCTTGAAGAGTTCATAGAAGGAGAAACCAAGCTATAAATTATTAAGTAGCTGTTCATAATTAGTTCATACTATGAATGATAATATAGCGAAACGGAATCTCAATCCGGTTGCTGCGCAATGCAAGTAATTCTTTAGACGCGGATAACACGGATGACGCGGATTTTTAAATGCTGCGCTACGTTAGCCTATCAGGAAAATAAAAAGAGATCCGTGTCATCCGCGTTATCTGCGTCTAAAAAATGATAGTATAAACTAATTATGAACATTGACTTATTTGAATTCAGTCAAAGCAAACATAGTGGCTGATTCTCTCCAAATCAGTTTCGGTGAACTCCTCATAAAGAGAAAAAGGTTTCAAACCGGTGATTTTACCTTTCTTTCTGCGATATTCTATAAAAGCTTTGGCCTGATAGAAATTGATATAAGGATGAGAACGTAATTGCTCTACATTGCTGCGATTCAAATTAATCCGATGCACTTCTTCCGGATTAATGCTGAACCAGGCGTGCAATTGTTGAGCGTCAAGGTTGATATCCTTCAGTTGTTCTATCTGATAGAAACCGCCTAAGCGTTGACGGTAACCGGTAATCAAACGGGCGATACCGCTTCCGATGCCCGGAACTTTTTTCAGTTCAGTAGTGTCTGCAAGGTTCAGGTTGATAACAGTGCCTGTTGTGTACTTCATACTTTCCGTACGCGGTGTTTCGGGCGTATATAGCTTCGGAGTATTGTATGCAGTGTCTTCAGGAGTGATATATATATAAGGTGAAAGAAGAGCGTATTGCTCTTCCGTCATTCCATATATCTTCTTGAAGTCTTCGCTTTTCCGGAACTTCCCGCCTTTTAACCGGTATTTCAGGATATTCTTAACCATCCAGGCCGGTAGTCCCAATTGCCTGAATGTTACTGAATCTGTTGCATTGGGATTGAATGTTTTCAGGATTACAGGAATCTTCTCTTCTTCATATCCGGTAGAAGTATATCTTCTTCTTTGAGGTCGTTCCGTCTCCTTTAAGGAAGCAATAAACTCTTCATATTCCTGCCGGGCTGCTACCTCTGCTATTGTATCAACCTCGGAGGTGCCGTCTTTATGCTGCCAAACGGATATAATATATCCTGAGAGAAAAATGATACCTATTATGGCTATTAGTATCAGGATACCCAGCTTTTCTCCCCGGGAAAAATAAAAGAAGTCTTTGAATAGCTTTTGCATTTCTACAGTTTCAAGAACCCCAGTTCTTTGATGAAGATAATTGCAATGGCTATCGGAGCTATGAACCTCAAAATAAATACCAGCAATTTGTAGAGCGGTATTTTTAATGTCCCGTTGTTGCTGACTTCTTCCCGGACTATCTTCTTATTTAGATACCAACCGGTGAAGACGGAAATACACAGACCACCTAACGGTAACATAATCTTGGCAGTGACATAGTCGAACAAATCGAATAAGGTCAACCCGAATAAAGTATAATCTTTGCCCACCCCGAGCGACAAAGAACATAATATGCCTAAGCAGATGCATCCGCCTGTAACTATACTTGCCGCCCGTTTCCGGCTTAAGCGGAATTCTTCATGCAGATAAGCGGTTACCACTTCGTGCATGGAAATGGTAGAAGTAAGCGCGGCAACAGCCAAAAGAACGTAGAACATTACTGAGAGCATGTATGCCAGCAGAGGTATTCCACTGAATGCCTGTTGAAATACATTGGGCAGTGTAATAAAGACAAGACTGGGGCCCGCATCCGGTTGAATGCCTACGGAGAATGCTGCAGGGAATATAATTAGTCCTGACAGTATGGCTACAAATGTATCAATGACACTTACGCTGAAAGCGGTTTTTGTCAGATTCGTGTCTTTTTTGAAGTACGACGCGTATGTGCAGAGGCATCCCATTCCCAGGCTTAAAGAGAAAAATGCCTGTCCCATCGCACTAAGGAACACATTGGCATTGACCTTACTCCAATCCGGTTTCAGCAGGAATTCCAAACCGGCGCCTGAACCGGGTAATGCAATGGAGCAGACTGCCAGTATGATTAACAGGATGAATAACATGGGCATCATGATTTTGGCAGACATTTCGATGCCTTTTTCCACTCCTTTCACTATAACGAAGTGCGTGGCGAGAAGAAAGAGTATCAACCAGATAACAGGTCGCCAGGAATTGGTGGAGAACGAATTGAAAGTATTGATATAGTCGGCGGTGGTTTTTCCGGCAAAGCTATTAGTAACGGCTTCGCTGATAAATTCCAGCGTCCAACCTGCCACAACGGAGTAATAACTTAAAATGAGAAAGCCTGCCAGTACCCCCATGCGTCCTACCCAACGCCATTGCGTACCAGGCGCGAGCCTCTGATAAGCTCCGGCAGTGTTGGCTTGTGAGTGCCGTCCGATGAGGAATTCGGACACCATAATGGGGATTCCTAATACGAATACACATCCTATATAAATAAGGATAAATGCGGCTCCGCCGTGGTTACCTGTCTCATAAGGAAATCGCCAGATATTACCCAGTCCGACCGCTGAACCTGCCGAAGCAAGGATAATGCCTAATTTACTTCCAAAGTTGGCTCTGTCATTTTTAGTCATAAAAGGTAGATATTTCTTTCATCTTGTTATTATTCCATGTCGGAATGTGCAAATATAGAAAATGTTCTGTACTTTTGCCTGCAAATCGTTTATAAATTGAACTATGCTATACTATATTAAGAAATATCCGGTATCGTTATTGATAATACTGACGGTGATTTATTTATCATTCTTTAAACCGCCTTCAACTGATCTGAACGATATTCCGAATATTGATAAGATTGCACACCTTTGTATGTATTTAGGCCTGTCTGGTATGTTGTGGCTGGAGTTTCTTCGGGCACACCGGAGAAATGATTCTCCCTTATGGCATGCATGGGTGGGAGCCTTTGTATGTCCTGTACTCTTCAGCGGTATAGTGGAATTGTTGCAACAATATTGCACAAGTTACCGCGGCGGCGACTGGTGGGACTTCACTGCAAATACAGCGGGAGCGCTTATTGCTTCGTTGACAAGTTACTATGTATTGCGTCCGTGGATGCGGAAGAGGAGTGATTATAAATAATCAACCACCGTATTCAGTTTAATCCCATTTGAGCCTTTGATAAGAATGGTTTTTCCGTGAGGCTTGTTTTGCTTCAGGGCGTCAATGACTGCCGCAGCATCCGGATAAACCGGGAAGTTATGTTTTGCTGCAGCAAACAGGTTGCCTACCAGCATTACATCTTTAAATCCATATTCCGCAAGGAGATTTGCAATCCTCTGATGTTCTTCCGGCCCGTCTTTTCCTAACTCTCTCATATCTCCCAGTATCAGCATCTTGTTTTCAACCTTCATAGTACGGAAGTTGGACAGCGAAGCCTGCATACTGGTGGGGTTGGCATTGTACGCATCAATAATCAGCGTATTGTCTGCGGTCTGTTTTAGCTGTGAACGATTGTTTTGTGGGGTATATTCTGCTAAAGCGGCATCTATTTTAGCCGGTTCTACATCAAAGAAACGGCCGGTGGTAACAGCAGCCAGCGCATTCGGGAGGTTATATTCGCCGATAAGTTGCGTCTGTACGTTGTGGCGTTCGCCGTCCTTGCCCGCTTTCCATTCAAAGGCCAGATAAGGGGAATTACCCGTCACATGTCCGTTGACATATAATCCGTCTTCGCTTCCGTAGGAAATCAGATTCAATCCTCCGGCAATCTCTTTCAGGTATGCATTGTCATGATGAATGAAGACTGTGGAATTTTTATGTTCGCGCAGGTAATCGTACAGCTCTCCTTTGGTCTTGATAACTCCTTCGAAAGAACTGAAGCCTTCTAAGTGCGCCTTGCCTACATTGGTAATGATACCGAAATTCGGTTCGGCTATGTCTACCAGTTCTTTGATGTCTCCGGGATGACTGGCACCCATCTCTATAATGCCTAATTCGTGTTCGGGCTTCAGGCGCAATAAGGTAAGAGGTACGCCAATATGGTTGTTCAGGTTACCTTGTGTGTAGAGCAAATTATACGACCGGGAAAGTACGGCGGCCATCAGTTCCTTGGTCGTTGTTTTTCCGTTGGTACCTGTGATTCCGATGATGCGTGTGCCTAACTGCCGGCGGTGGTAGTTGGCAAGTTGTTGTAACGTGCGCAGACAATTGTCTGTTAATAGATAGCGTGTATCTCCTGACGGGATGTATTCTGCTTCATCTACCACAGCATAAGCGCTTCCCGATTCCAATGCTTTGGCGGCAAAGGCGTTTCCATTGAAAGTATCACCTTTCAGGGCGATAAATAAAGAACCTTCGGGACAGTTGCGGCTATCGGTAGTCACTCCGGTGCATTCCTGGAACACCCGGTAAAGAGCATTTATATCCATACTTAACTTCTGCTTTAAGATATTGTTTTTCTGTTTTCTAAAAACATTGCAAACTTACATTAAATTGTTTACATTTGCAGGATAGAAATGAAAAAGAAACATTCATGGAAGCATTATCCCCTAAATATATCAATGTCAACGGTTCTTTGTTCGACCTTTCCACTCCCCGCATCATGGGGATTCTGAATGTAACCCCCGACTCTTTTTATTCCGGTTCGCGTATGCAAACCGAGGCTGAGATAACCGGCCGGATACACCGGATATTGGACGAAGGCGCTGATATGATAGATATCGGTGCATATTCCTCCCGCCCGAACGCGGAGCATGTTTCTTCGCATGGAGAGATGGAACGTTTACGTGTAGGATTGGAATTATTGCGTAAGATACATCCTGAAGCAATCGTCTCAGTCGATACTTTCCGCGCCGACGTTGCACGGATGTGTGTGGAAGAGTATGGAGTGGCGATTATCAATGATATAGCTGCCGGTGAAATGGATGCGGATATGTTTCGTACGGTTGCCGAACTGAATGTACCTTATATTATGATGCACATGCAGGGAACCCCGCAGAGCATGCAACAGCATCCGCATTATGATAATCTGCTGAAAGAGGTTTTTATGTATTTCGCCCTTAAAGTACAACAGTTGCGCAACCTCGGAGTGAAGGACATTATCCTTGACCCCGGTTTCGGATTCGGAAAAACCATAGAACATAACTATGAACTTCTGGCGCATTTGGAAGAGTTTCGTATTTTCGAACTGCCTTTGTTGGTGGGCGTTTCCCGTAAATCAATGATTTACCGTTTATTGGGAAATACACCTCATGAAGCATTGAACGGAACAACGGCGCTTAATACCATCAGTTTGATGAAAGGTGCTGATATCCTCCGGGTACATGATATCCGTGAAGCGGTGGAAACCGTGAAGCTTGTAGAGGCTATGCGGAGTAATACTAATAAGGTGATAGAATGATAAGGAAAGCCGCTTCATTCGTTAAATCATATAATTATAAACCATAAATCCTAAGATAACGTGTTTTTCTTTGAAGTAGGTATAAAAGATGTTATTGATGTCCTGTTGGTTGCTTTCTTGCTTTACTATACATACAAGCTAATGAAAGCGTCCGGTTCCATTAATGTGTTTACGGGTATCCTTATATTCATATTGATATGGCTGGTGGTGTCGCAGGTGTTGGAGATGAAGTTACTTGGTTCCATCTTTGACAAGTTGGTAAGTGTGGGAGTTCTTGCGCTTATCATTCTTTTCCAGGATGAGATAAGGCGTTTCCTGCTGACGCTTGGTTCGCACCGGCATGCCAGCGCATTGGTACGCTTTTTTACCGGGAATAAACAAGAGAGCATCAAGCATGATGAAATAATGCCGATTGTTATGGCGTGTATCAGCATGGGTAAACGGAAGATGGGGGCGCTGATTGTTATTGAGCATAATCTGCCTTTGGACGAAGTGGTGCGTACGGGTGAAATGATTAATGCGGATATTAATCAACGTCTGATAGAGAATATCTTCTTTAAAAACAGTCCGTTGCACGACGGGGCGATGGTTATTAGCAAGGGGCGTATAAAAGCGGTCGGTTGTATCTTGCCTGTATCCCATAATTTGGATATACCGAAGGAATTGGGTTTACGTCACCGGGCGGCAATGGGTATTTCACAGGGATCTGATGCACATGCCATTATTGTGTCCGAAGAAACCGGCTCTATTTCTGTTGCTTATGAAGGGCAATTCTACCTGCGTTTGAATGCGGAAGAGTTGGAAAGCCTGTTGACGAAAAAAAGTTAGCTCCGTATGTGACAAATTAAAGATAAATAACGTCTTATATAAATGAGAGTTTAGCGAATGCTTGAACACAGAGACACAGAGGCACAGCGTTTTTTCTCTCTGCGACGTAGTCGCCCTCTCTGTGTACTCTTTCAGGTTCTCTTCTTAAAAGAAAGATAAAACTCTGTGTCTCTGTGACTCTGTGCTCAAGCATAAATTCTCATTCATACTATAAGATAATTAAAGATGAGTACTTCGTATTATTAATTAATATAACAAAATGGATAGACGGAATTTCTTACGGATGGGGAGTCTGGCGGTATTAGGTTCGCTGGCTACCCCGTCGCTCGCCCTGCCGGATACGGTACGGGGAGCTTTAGGAGGAACGGATAACAAGTCTGCCGTAGCTGCGGCAATGAACCATTTCGGTGTAACAGAGGCAGACCTGAAGAAGGTACTGACTGCTGCACTTGAAAAAGGCGGAGATTATGCCGACCTCTATTTTGAACACTCTTTTAACAACGCAGTATCTCTGATGGACGGCAAGGTGAACAATTGCAGCTCGAATATCGACTTCGGTATGGGAGTGCGCGTGTTATCCGGCGACCAGAGCGGATATGCTTATGTGGAAGGCGTAACGTTGGAAGAAATGTTGCGTGCCGCACGTACGGCTGCCCGCATAGCATCTTCGGGAAAGGCAGGCAAGCCTGTTGCATTCAAGGAAAAGACCATCGAAAAGAGCCGCTACTCCGTGGTTACCCCGTGGGAAGAAGTCAGCCTGAAAGAAAAGATGCCTTACTTGCAGAAACTGAACGATAAAGTATTTGCGCTGGATAAACGGGTACGCAAAGTGCAGGCATCTTTGAGGGACAGTACCACTCATGTGTTATTCTGCAATTCGGAAGGCGTTACTTACTACGATTACCGCCCGATGGTTTCATACATGGCTTCCTGCGTTATGGAAGAAGGCGGGCGTATGGAGAACAATTACGCCACCCGTTCCTACCGCAAGGGTTTTGAGTTTATGACGGACGATATCATCGAAGTAATAGCCCGTGAGGTAGTGGATAACACAACGCTCCTGTTCAAGGCCATTAAACCCAAAGGCGGCGAACTTCCTGTAGTGATGGCATCCGGCGGTTCGGGCATCCTGTTGCACGAGGCTATCGGACATGCGTTCGAAGCAGACTTCAACCGTAAGAACATCTCTATTTTCTCTGACCAGTTGAATAAGAAGATATGCAACGAACACATCAGTGTGGTGGACGACGGTACTATTCCTTTCAACCGTGGTTCCGTTAATTTCGACGACGAAGGTGTGGAGGGTCAGAAGACTTACATCGTAAAGGATGGCGTATTGACAAGCTACCTGCACGACCGCATCAGTTCCAAGTATTACGGTGTAGCTCCTACCGGAAACGGACGTCGTGAAACGTTCCGCAATGTGCCTATCCCCCGTATGCGTGCCACGTATATGGAAGCCGGAAATACGAAGGAAGAAGATATCATATCTACTGTAAAGAACGGTATCTACGCGCAGCAGTTTACCAACGGACAGGTACAAATAGGCGCCGGCGACTTTACGTTCTTCGTGAAATTCGGTTATCTGATTGAAGACGGTAAGCTGACGCAGCCTATCAAAGATATTAATATTATCGGTAACGGGCCGAAAGCATTGGCGGACATCACCATGGTGGCGAGCAATGAACAGATTGACAACGGTACGTGGACATGCGGCAAGGACGGACAGTCTGCTCCGGTAACTTGCGGTATGCCATCGGCTTTAGTAAGTAAATTAACTGTAGGAGGAGAAAACTGATGATAACGGACAATAATAAAAAACTGGCTCAATGGGCGATGGATTTCGCTCTGAAGAATGGTTGCCAGGCAGCCAAGGTTACATTGTATGCCAATTCTAACACTTCTTTCGAACTGCGTGACGCCAAGATGGATCGCCTGCAACAGGCTTCCGAAAACGGTTTGGGAATCAATCTGTATGTAGACGGACGTTATGGCAATTACTCTACCAACCGTCTGGACAAGAAGGAACTTGAGACTTTTATCAAGAACGGTATCGACTCTACCCGCTACCTGGCTCAGGATGAATTCCGTGTATTGGCAGACCCTGCCCGCTATTATAAAGGCGGAAAGCCTGATTTGCAGTTGTTCGATGATAAAATCTTCGGTATCAACCCCGATGATAAGGTAGCCCTTGCCCGTGCCGCCGCCGAGGAGGCTATGGGTAAAGATGAGCGTATCATTTCCGTGGAGACTTCTTACGGTGACGGAGAAAGTGCTTCTTACCGGTTGATAAGCAATGGTTTCGAAGGTGAATCAAAATCTACCTGGTATTCGGTTTCTGCCAGTGTGGCAATCAAAGGTGAAGGCGAAACCCGTCCGTCGGACTATTGGAGCGAAAGCGCTTTGTTTTATGACAAGTTAGTCAAAACGAATGTCGGCTCTAAGGCGTTGGAACGTGTGTTGCGCAAGTTAGGGCAGAAGAAGGTGAAGTCCGGTAAATATACGATGGTCATTGACCCGATGAACTCCGGACGTATGTTGAGTCCTGTGCTGAGCGCTCTTAGTGGTTCTTCTTTGCAGCAAAAGAATTCTTTCCTGATTGATAAACTGGATCAGAAGATATTTTCCGATAAGCTGATGTTGATGGACGACCCGCATGTGATAGGTGCCAACGGCTCACGTTACTTCGACGCTGAGGGTGTGGCAACGGAGCGCCGGTCTATTATTGAGAACGGCGTGTTGAAGACTTATTTCTTCGATACGTACAGCGCCAAGAAGATGGGAGTAGAGCCTACTTTGAGCGGTCCGTCCCGTCTGGTGCTGACTCCGGGCAATAAAGACCTCAACGGATTGGTGGCTGATGTACAAAACGGTATCCTTGTGACCGGGCTTAACGGCGGTAACAGCAATAGCAATACGGGCGATTTCTCTTACGGCGTGGAAGGTTTCCTTATCGAGAACGGCAAATTGACGCAGCCTGTCAATGAAATGAACATCACCGGTAATTTCCTGACACTGTGGAACTCGTTGGTGGCTATCGGCAATGACCCACGTCCGGAACGTAGCTGGTTGATACCTTCATTGGTATTTGAAGGGGTTGACTTTAGCGGCCTGTAAAGCGTTTATTATAATAATAGACCTTTATATATTTTTCATCCGCAGATAACGCAGGATTACACAGATTCGGTTTTAGCTGAATCTGCGTAACCTGTGTCATCTGCGGATGAATGTTAGTAGACTTAAACTTTTAAAGTCCTTTTGGGAGAAAGCATTGAAAAGACTAAAAGGGTTGTAAATATCTTCGCAGTTTTCACTGAAATGATAGCCATCGTATTGATGTTTCCTTCTTTATCTTTGCCATAGAGCTTTTCCCAACTGTTCAGATAAAGATTCAACTGTTCCTGCAAATCTTCTATAGCAGTATATTTTGTTCTGCTGAAATCAATATGCAATATGGGATAAACAGTTCACTCCTGTTCCAACCGGTCTATTTCAAGGTCTTTGAACAATTCTTTCTTCCCGGAAAAGTATGCTTCTAATGTAGAGACAAGAAGGCTTTTCCCAAAACGACGCGGACGATTAAGGAAATAGACTTTATTGGTATTAGCCAATTGATAAACCAATGCAGTTTTATCAACATATATGTAATTACCATTGCGTAAATCCTCAAAGTTCTGTATACCGATAGGATATTTTCTCAATGTCTCTTTCATATAATTCCAATGTTTTTGTTTAAGACAACTTCCTTTCCCATAGCACAAAGATATGCAATGCATTCTACTATACAGCAAAAATAGAATAGATTTTGACTCATCAGCAGATTCCTCACATTTTCTTACCTGCATTATTCATAAGAGTCTCGTCATAAATGAGAATTTAGCGGTGGGAATGGGTATGCGGATGAAGCGGATGAACGCGGATTCTTCTCTTCTTAGTGAAAGAAATCAGAGAAGCTGTCAGCGAAGCTAATAGAGATACTCTTGTGAACAGCTCAACCCAAACACCTCTATAAAGTTGAAAATCGATTTTTATCTGCCATCTGCCACCTTTTTGCTCGTATCCATCTGATAATGAACAGATTGGAGCGTTGCAGATACCCGTTGCAGATGTGTGGCAGATACCTTATCTGCCACACATCTGCAACAGCTACATTTCCTGCACCGGATAAGCTGACGAAGAGTTTCATTCCATGTTGAAACAAAGTGTTTCTCTTGCCGAAACAAAGAGTTTCATCACATTGAAACAAAATGTATTTCACAAAGAAACAAAGAGTTTCATCGTATTGAAACAAAATGTATTTCATGAAGGAACAAAGAGTTTCGCCGCATTGAAACAAAATGTTCCGGCGTATTGAAACAAAATGTTCCGGCGTGTTGAAACAAAATGTATCATACGGCGGAACAAAGTGTATCATACGGTGAAACTAAGTGTATCATACGGTGGAACAAAATTTATCTCCTGATGCTGATTCGAATTCCCGCTATTCGTACGTTGACGGAGTCGTTCCGAACGCCTCCACGAAATGCTTGCGGAATGTTGGAATATCATTGTACCCCACCATTTCGGCAACTTCCTGCACTGCATACCGTTTTGTTTTCAACAAAACCCCTGCGCGGCGCATCCGTACACCTCTGATAAGCTCAATGATAGTATAGTCTGTACTTTGTTTTACCTTCCGGTATAAGGTAGGTTGGCTCATATTCATTTCCGAAGCCAGTTTCTTCACGCTGAAGTCGGCTTCGCAGATATTCTCTTCTATAATCTTAATCACGGAGGAGATGAACGAATCCTCCATTTTTACTTCCTCTTCCGGTTGTTCCGCTCCACTGGTGGCCGCCACGTTCGTTCCGGGCAACATAAACATCCTGGCATACGTCTGCTTCAACGTCTGGCGACTGTTTATCAGGTTATTAACTTTCGCTTTCAGGATTCTGGGAGTAAAAGGTTTCAGCATATAATCGTCCGCACCCAGCTCAAGCCCATGAATAATGTCTTCGTCCTCCACTTTCGCTGTCAGCATAATAAAAGGAATGCCGCAAGTCTTCGGATATTCCCTTATTTCGCGGCAACATTGAAGCCCGTCTTTCACCGGCATCACCACGTCGCAGAGAATCAAATCGGGCAGTTCCGCCATTGCCAAGTCAATACCTTCCTGGCCGTTGGTCGCCATCAGCAAGTTATAATCATTGCCAAACATTACTTTCAGGTACAAACGAATGTCCTTATGGTCTTCCACAATCAGAATCGTTTTCTTCGTACCCGTCCTTGACGGCTGTTGTTCCGTTTCTTCCACTATCCACTCTTCCATGGAAGCCGGTAGTTCCTGCATGGTTTCGTCCTCCAGCACATAGCCCGTTCCCGGTAGCCCGTCCGTTTCCGGCTTCGTTTCCGTCTCTGTTACCGATGGCTTTTCCGAAGCGATGAACCCGGCGTCCGGATTATTCTCAAAGACAGCGTTGCCGGCAAGCAGGCTCGTTGTACTTTTCGTCCCTTTCTCTTCCGGGACTTCAAGGAAAATCGTTCCCTGGTAACCTTCCGCCATCTCATCTCTATTCGCCTTCCGCCGGATAACCTTCATGTTCTTTTTTCTGAAATAAGAATAGAAATAAATCAATCCCGCTGCTACCAGGGCATATATCGCATAAACCCATGCGGAATTAACCCACTTGTCTTTCACCACTATTTCAAGCCGGGTAGTGTCCCCTTCTGTCCCATCCGGAAATACAAGTTTCACCTGCAAAGTATATTTCCCGGCAGGCAGTTTATTGTACCACAAACTTTCCGCAATTGTCGCCGTTTCCCAATTTTCGTCTACGGGAAGCAGGCGATAGGCGATTTTGCGTTGCATCATTCCGTAATGAAAGTCGGAAAAGTGGATGTGGATATCATTATTCTTTGCGAGAATCACCTGTCCGTCCCGTCTTTCTTCTATCGGAATGGATTTCCCGTCTGCTATCACATCTGTCAGCACTACCTGTTTGCTTCCGTTTTCTCCTTTGACTATCAACGGGTTAAAGAAGAACAATCCCTGGGAATCTGCCCACAGCAGATGTCCGTTAGTCAGACGGCATACGGCGCTACAGTCTCCCGTCGACAAATAATCGTAGAAAGCCTCCTGCCCGGTTCTGACTATCATCACGCTTGCATTGCTTCCCGCCCAGGTGCCGCCTATGTTATCATCCGTCATACACGCCACGTGTCCGTTCGGCAATCCATTCTGTAAAGTATATACGGATTCTATTTCATCTTTTTTTCTTCCGTCAATCCGGATAACCACATTCAGATAAGCGGCGAAAATCTGATTATAGTTGTTCACGTAAATGGTCTGTACGCTGTTTTGCTCCAAGCCATTCTCCTTTTCGTAGTCTCCTTTCACGCGGATTTCATTACCGTCCGTTACCAGTCTTTTCAATCCTTTGTCCGAACCAATCCAGATGTTACCTTCCCTGTCTTCGGCAATGGCAAACACTTTCTGAATTCCTTCGGGCATTTTAATCTTCCTGCATTCGTGGCTTATGGGGTCAACTAACATTAACCCGTCCGAAGTTCCTACCCACAAACGATCCCATGAGTCGAGGCAGAAGCAGAGGATAGCCGCGTTCATCTTCTCGCCTTTGCCGTCTTGCAGATAGAGGGTTTCCAGATGTTCGGTGAGCGAATGAATGTAAACAATCTCACCCTGTATGTTTCCGAACCAGATGTTCCCTTTCTTGTCTTTATATATCCGGTTGTATCCTGAGAGACCCTTTCTTTTCGACCACGATTCGAAACGGGTATCCACGGAGACTGCCGGGACGGTGCTTTTCATGATAGTGCCATCATTCAGGGCTAACCAAATGTATCCTTTCACACCTTCGACAATGCCGGTCACTTCGGCATTAAGATTTTGTGACACCCGGCTGTACATGCTATCGCTGATATCGAACTTCACCACTCCGCCGCCGAATGTACCTACCCAGAGAATCCGCTGTTCGTCGTCCCAGAGCAGACTCGTCATGTTATTCTCAATACCCGAATAGAAAGCCTTTTCATTCGGCGTCAACGGCGTCAGCGTGAAGGGGCTTTTACTCAAATCCTCTTCCTCAAAGCACAATTCAAACAATCCTTTCGGGGTTGTCAGGTAACAAGTTTGTTTGTCCTTGAACACCATGTCGGTAATGTCCGAATTTGAAAAGCCCGCCTTGTCCATCCCTTCTGCCGAAAACATGCGTTCTTCGTTTGTCCCGGATTCATGGCATATAAAATCATTCCCGGAACCGCAAATCCACAAATAACCGTGTTGCCAGAACAACTCGTTCACCACGTTGTATTCCCCAATCACCGAATTTCTTTTGTTCATCAGGTCGAGGCGCATCACTTTCTTCCGGTCGACGGAGAAGTACAGGTGCGTTTCTTCGTCCGTACAGATGTCATCCACGCTTCCTTTCACCAAAGGCGTTTCTTTCAATGTACATTGGATATAATCATCCCCGTTTTCCGTCTTGCGTACAGCGGACGATTCGAACAACCCCTGCGAAGTAGCCAGATAAAGGATGCTTTCGTTCCAGTACAAGTCGTGAATCTCTTTCGGATTGAATGATTTGTCGAAATACACAGGCAGAAACTTCTCGGCGTCTTTATCAAAACAGGCAATTCCTCCCTGGTAAAGTAGGGCATAGAATAAGCCGTCGGGCGTTTCATGGATAGTTTTTACAGCTTGGTGCAGGGGAGTGGAAAGGGAATCAATGCTCATAATGAGCGGATAGTCATGGAACCTGAAACCGTCATAACGGGAAAGGCCCTTGTCGGTGGAAAGCCAAACGAAATCGTCGCTTCCATAACAAAGGTCATATATAGTGTTATTATAAAGTCCGTTTTTGATTACCGTCTGGGTCAACTCCCAATGCGTATCCGCAGAATGTGCGGAACATACCGGGTAAAAAGACGATAACAGCAATAACAGAAAAAACATTTTCTTCATAAAACTATATCTGAACTACAGCGAAGCGCAACTCCGCAATTTTGAATTATAAATTTTGAGTCCACTTCAAAAAGTGCGTTTTAGCACTTTTACCCCCTTTCAGAAGCTTCTGTAGGGCGTTATTTTCTGATAAAAGACTTTTTGAAGTAGACTCAATTTTGAATTATGAGTTTTGAATTATGAGGTTCGAATTATAAGTTTTGAATTACCATACTGCCCAATTGCGCATCCATTCAAAATTCAAAATTCATCATTCAAAATTCAAATAGCAGTCGTAAAGGTATTATATTTTACACCATCAAGATACAATAGAGGCATTAAAAAACGTTTTTATCTGTTTTTTTAGAGAATATTCACTATTAAAGCGTTACAAATGCGGCGGATGCGTGTGTTTGGTGGTAGTTGGTGGTAAGTAGTAAGTAGTAAGTAGTTAGTAGTAGGTAGTTGGTAGTTGGTAGCTGGTGGCTGGCTTTAACCAAATTCTGCATTCTTATGAATAGGCTGAAATAATTATGAATTCCAAAATAAACAAAAAAAGGCTTCCATAACTTGGAAGCCCCATTGTTTTGTCAAACAATAGTTCGTCATCACGACGCACATATCTTTAAAAAGTAGCAGCAGCCATTTCTTGGGTAACTCGATCTACTGCCACCTTTATCTTATCATACTGTTTTTGTCCGGCAACTGCAACCCCCGATGTATATCGCCGCATCAATGATGGATTTATACCAGCCAATTCTGCAATCTTAGTAACGTTCAAGAAAGAGAAATAGTTGAAAAAAGACTGTATATCATACTTATAGGTAAATTCCAGTTCCGGTATTTCTTTACCCTCTTCTTCTAATATATCTTTCATATCCGCATAAGCCTGCATCATATCCTTTTTAGCAAGTTCAGCCGTATCACCATAACCAGCCAAACCAAATCCCGGTAATTCATCTTCTACAAAACAGGAAAAATATCCATCTGAAGATTTTTCCATAAGCACAGTAACATTCTGTTTCATAATATTCCTCACTTTCTTGGATAAAGGTAGCAGGGTATCCCTGCTACCTGTTTTGTCCTACAAACAAATCTCATTATTCAGTATTGAAAAGAAGTGTAGGGGTTAAACCCCCAACACTTTTCTCGCCTTACGTTCCAGTCCTTTTGGTACTTCTTTGCTTCCATGTCTCGGTAACGAGAATTTTTCTTTCGTTATCGGACTGAACCAAATATCGTGTTCAGCACCATGTCTAAGAATGTAACATCCAGCTGCGGTTAATTCCGCATAAAAACTGTTGTACTTCATAATGTATGAGAACTATTTGTTTGACTCTACAAATGTAGCGTTTATGCTACAATTCCCCAATAAAGGTATAGCTAATTTTCTATATTTAAGAACTATTAATACTATGTGCCCCTCCGAAACTTTATCTTTGTTCTATGAAAGTGAAAAAACAAAAGGAAGGAGTTGAGGCTATGGCAAGTAATTATATTCGTTTTGACTGGGCAATGAGACGCTTGTTGTGCGCTACCACCAACTTTGCAGTACTCGAAGGCCTTCTCACTACCCTTTTACAGGAACCTATTACCATTCTACAACTATTAGAAAGCGAATAGGAAGAAAAGTTTGATAAGTATCATCGTGTTGATATGTTTGCCGAAAATTCCAAAGGAGAGTTAATCTTAATTGAAGTGCAGAATAACAACGAATATGCTTACTTTGAACGCATATTGTTTGGAACATCTAAACTGGTAACCGATTATATCAATCGAGATGGAGAAAATAAAAAGGTGTCTAAAATATATTGTGTGAACATTCTCTACTTCTCGTTAGGTCATGGCAAGGACACCGTCTATCATGGTAAAACTGAATTCCGCGGTGTACACGACGGCGACATCCTGGAGTTGACCCCTTTTCAACGGCAAACATTCAAAGTAGATGCAGTAAGCCAACTCTATCCCGAATACTACATTCTCAAAGTGAACGACTTTAATAATGTCGCCAAAAGCCCGTTTGACGAATGGATATATTACCTGAACACGGGTGATATTCCGGACAATGCCACTGCCCCAGGAATGAATGAGGTACGCGAACACTTGAAGATCGCACGTATGACCCAGGATGAACTGAAAGCCTATTACCGCCATCTGGACAATATTGTGATTCTTCGTGACAATATATATACGGAACGTGCGGAAGGACGCGCAGAAGGACATGCAGAAGGGATTGAAAAAGGACGTGCAGAAGGACGCGCGGAAGGAATTGAAGAAGGAATTGAGAAAGAACGTTTTTCCAATGCCCTTAAAATGAAAGCCAAAGGTTTGGATACTGCCATTATCTCCGACATCACAGGGCTTAGTTGCGAAGAGATAGACAGATTATAACAGTGATGATAATTTACCTTTTAGTTGGAGATAAGAAAAGTACCTCTGAAATATAATATAGCGGATAAATACCGAATAATCTGATTATTTTTCATTTTCATTATAAGCAGTCGTAGCGATATTATTTTTTTGCGCCACTAAAATAAAATTCAGAAAAATAAAATATTTGATAGAAATATATATCTTTGTACCGAATAACATGAGCATGTGAAATATGGATATTACAATGAAAGGTTTCCATGGGACAGATAAGGCTCTTGTTGGTAGTATATTAAAAGAAGGATTAGTGCCATCTATAGGTGATGAAGAATGGTTAGGTGATGGAGGCTATTTTTTTGCTGATGGAATTAGTAACAATCCATTATTGCAAGCAAAACAATGGGCAATTGTGAATTCATGGGACAATCTTCGGAAGCGAAACAAATATCCGTTTTATGCTGTTTTATGTGGTACAATAGTTGTGTCAGAAGAAAATTTTCTAGATTTGACACACCCTGATGGAGTTGAGATTTTGGAATATATTCAAAATCAATGCATAAAAAAACTATTAGCGAAACGTGATATGCAGAGATTGAGGTATGTTGATGGTTTCTTGATTAACTTTGCAAGAGGAGAAAAGATAGTTGATGTGCAAGTTGTAAAAGCTAACTGTTATATTCAGTTGACAAAAGAGGAAAGAATCTATAAGATTTCAAGACGAATTCCTAATTGTACAATTTGTACTGTTTATGATCCCTCTAAGAATATTACCAATATGGAACAAGTTGAACATGGGAGGATACAATTATGAAATTGAATGATAAACTGAAACAGAAAATCGACTCTTATTTTGCCAACATATCGGCAGATGAGTTATATGATACGCTTTCTAAGAAATATGGGTTCTTGGACGTTGAATCTGTTGATGAGTTTAATGATACTGGCGTAATCTATGAAGGACTGTATAATAACTGTAAAAGCATTGATTACAAGTTTCTTAAAAATCTACATATTGACAATGTGGAATATTTGGATTATACAACTTATTACTATAAACAAGACATTGTGACCACTGGAGATTCTCTTAAGGAGTCTCTTGAATCACATGAAGATAATACTTCAATTCCTCTAGCAGCATAGATAAAATGAAATTGCAACTAAAAGAGTGGAAAGCTAAAGATATTTCTTTTAAAGTAAAAGAAAACGGAGAAGGATATGAGGAAGAGAAGAATTCTTTTGATTTATCTATGGGACATTTTTTCCCAAAAGATCAACCTAAAGAATTTGGTATTGGCCTTCGCGTTAATATTAACGACAACGAATTTGATTTAATTGTAGAGATGGTCTTCTCATTCAAGTTAGATCGAGAAGTTGACGACGAGTTTAAAGAATCTGATTTCATTAAGATAAATGCACCTGCAATAGCCTTTCCTTACTTACGTTCTTTTATCTCTAATTTGACTTTACAATCTGGTTTTCCACCAATCATATTGCCGTCGGTCAATTTTGTTCAATTGGCAAAAGAAAAAACTTCCAAGTAGATATTATTGAATTATGAATTATGAATGGTTATGCAGGGTGGGTGCGCAGCTCATTCATAATTCATAATTCAAAATTCATCTCGAAAGCCCAAGATGATACATCCCCTTGCCTGACTCAAAGTTATAGCTCCCTTCAAGAACCACCTGCACCTTCACCAGTTGATTATCCCGGTCGCTTACACGGAAATAAAGGTAAGCAGTGGAGTTGAACACACTTTCGCCGTCGGCGGTTGTTGACAGAGAAACACCGTATCCTTCCCAGCCGAACAAACTCGTAGAAGAAGAATACGTAGTACCCACATAATATACACTACCCTTGTCGATATTGAAATTCAGTGCGACAGACAAATCAAATTGTCCTACGAAAGCTCCGTTATTCGTCTGGGCGCGGTATCCGGCGTTCATCTTCACCGTTTCCCTGTCACTGCCGTTGCTGTAAAACCCTTCGGAGATTTCCAACTCACACTCACGGGCAGTATTCCCGCTCCGGCGAAGCGCTTCCAGTACACTTCCCATTTCCTCTGTGGTAACAGAAGGCACATCACTAATATCCTTGCTTGGAGTTGCCATTTGAATGCCATACGTAGATACCATCGATTCAAAACTGGAAGCATTGTTATCAAAATCATCGTTTTCCGTGTTGGAACATGCGGCAAAAGTCAGTGCCAATATACTTGCGAAAAAGAATTTTATAGGTTTCATGCCAATCATTTATATCATTTATTGTTTAGGTTTAGACTTATTCGGGAAGTTACCATCAGTTTTTTAGCTACTTTAACTATTTTAGCCGCTTACGAAGCGATAACTTCTTTTTTCCTCTATATATACCAAATACGTGGCGTTTTGTTCACCGTGAAAGATCATTTTAAGGGAAAAATGAATGAATTACCACTATTTAATGAATGAAACACGGTTTAAACAAGCGAAAAACCAACTTATACAAGTTTTAAAAAACACATGCGGGGTGAATAATTCACAGCCTCCGGCTTATTAAATACCACTGAAAAAGCGGAAAAAATAGAAGAATTTACCATTTAGCATATATTCTCTATATATATACATTTGCAGCCGAAAACAATATTTGTCGTACCAATGAAAAAGAAAAGAATCTTATCCCTATGCATGGGTTTGTTTTTCTCTACCTTATTATATAGCCAGATGGTGGGCATCAAAACCAATGTCGTTATGGATGCGCTACGAATCATCAATGTTGGAGCTGAAATCGGTTTAAGCAAGAAAATGACTTTGGATTTGTATGCTAATTACAATCCATGGGAATACAAGGAACTCCAGATGATGAAGATGCTTGCCCTCCAGCCCGAACTGCGCTATTGGTTCTGCGACAGATTCAACGGTCATTTTGTGGGAGCGCACATTCATGGAGGGGTATATCAGGCTGCCGGCATTGATATGCCCTTTGGCATTTGGCCCGACCTGAAAGACCACCGCTTCAAAGGTCACTTCTATGGTATGGGTGTTTCCTACGGTTATCAATGGATTCTGAGCAAGCGCTGGAATCTGGAAGGAAACATCGGATTCGGTTATGCGCGTGTCAAGTACGAACAGTTCGAGTGCAAGACCTGCGGCGACAAAGTAGGCGAGGGGCATAAAAACTACGTAGGCCCCACGAAAGCCGCTCTCAGTTTAATCTATGTATTTTAAAAGCAAACAAAACAATATGAAAAAGATAATATGTATCTTCTTCGGCCTGCTGCTTGTACTGGGTGCGAAAGCGCAGACGCTTTACAACAACCAGGTACGTATAGAGAAGCAATCTGTCACGCGCAATGAAGATACCAACCTATTGAGCATCGACATGGACATTGTGATGCAGGAAAACCTCGACCTGACATCCAACCATGTTGCTATGCTCATCCCTTTCCTCGAAGCCAACGGACGCACCAAAGTACTGCCCCCCATCGTGGTTTACGGACGCAAGCGCGAGATTGTGCACCAGCGCAACAATACCGATATGGTTCCCGAAGACGCCTACGTAGTCATGCGCCGCAAGCGCCACGAAGAGCAGACGGTGAATTACCGCCAACAATTCCCCTTCGAGGCATGGATGCGCAATGCCGCAGTGAAACTGAACATCGACGTATGCGGCTGCTGCGACCTGAAGGAAGAAGGCGCCCTGCTCAGCACCGGTGAAGAAATCACCCGGATGGACTTTGCACAAGTCAAGATCAACCCCGTTGTATCTTATATCGTGCCGCAGGCGGAAGCCGTGAAGCGCCGCGCCATAGAAGGGAACGCCTTCCTGGATTTCCCGGTCAACAAGATAATCATCTACCCCACATACCGCAACAACACCATCGAACTGGCCAAGATACGCGCCAGTATCGACAGTGTGCGCAACGATGACAAGACCATAATCACCGGTATCAAGATTCACGGTTACGCCTCGCCCGAAGGCGGTTACGCCAACAACACCCGCTTGGCAAAGGGCCGTACGCAATCGTTGGTGGACTATGTGACCAGTTACTATAAATTCGACCGTAGCCTGATAACTTCCGATCACACCCCCGAAGACTGGGCGGGCTTCCGCAAATACATCGTGGATTCTTCCTTTGAGAAGAAAGACGCAATCCTGAAACTGATGGATGACACCGGTCTGAATCTTGACAAGAAGGAACGCCAGATAGCCCAAATGGTTGGGCCGGCAGTGTATCGCAAGATACTGGACGACTGCTACCCGGCTCTGCGTCACTCCGATTACACTATTAACTATACGGTGCGCGGGTTCACGGTAGAAGAATCCAAAGACCTCCTCAAGAAATCTCCGCACTTGCTCAGTTTGCAGGAAATGTACCGGATAGCCGAAACCTACCAACCGGGAAGCGAAGAGTTTAACGAGGTGTTCCGGATAGCTGTCGATACTTTCTCCAATGATCCTATTGCCAACCTCAATGCCGCAGCCATGGAAATAGAGAAAGGCGACCTGTCAACAGCCAAAGAATACCTTGCCAAAGCAGACCCGCAGGCAGGCGAAACCCTGAACAACCTCGGAGTCATTGCCCTGACGGAAGGCGACCTGGATGCTGCCGAAAGATATTTCAATGCCGCAAAAGCCGCCGGACTGACGACGCAGCCTGATGCGAATCTGAGGGAGTTAAAGAAGAAAAGGGTATATCCCGTGGATTAAACAAGTAGAATGATATGCAGACTATCCGTTGTTTAAGGGATGTACAGATTATCCGTCGTTTAAGGGATACACAGTATTCGTCGTTTAAGGGATGCACAGACTATTCGTCATCCTGATCGCAGTCGAAGGATCTCTTCTCCTGCGTTTATACAGAGTGATAAATACCAACGTCGATAACATACAATATTTCAGTGATTATATATACTAAATTTTATGAACAATTTTTTAATTAAAAAACAAATGAGAAAGAACATTTTTTGTGCCGCATTGGCACTGATTGGTTTGGCTTCATGTAATAATGAAGCAGATCTCGTGTCTCCTGATCCGTCAGGTGAGACAGTTTACATGCAAGTGGCGGTTAGTTTACCGTCCAGTGGGCAGACAAGAACTACTAGTCCTTCATCTACTACTGAAATCGGAAAGGATGTTGAGAACAAAGTAAGCTCTCTGACGGTGTATCTTGTTAATACATCCACAAATGTTATGTCATCACCGATTCCTGCAAGCACCTCCGGATTGCAAGCAAACGGGTACTACACTACAAATCCGTTTCCCACTACAGCCCTAACAAAAGGTGATACATACAAAGTTTATGTGGTGGTGAACGAAGGTACGACAATTACTGGAGTGAATGATGGCAAAACGGTGTCGGATATCAACTTTAAGAGTACTGGTTCTATAGCAGAAGCTGATAAATTTATGATGACTGGTGTGGGTTCTGGAACTGTGACAGTCGATCGAGAACTGCCAACATACACCAAAGATAATCCTTTCGATGCGGGTTTGGTTAAGGTTGAACGTGCGGTTGCACGTTTTGACTACAAGCAAGGTGTAGTAGATGACGCGCACAATGTGGATGCTGCTACGATTACCATTAAGAGCGTTGCATTGATCAATGTCAGCAACTCTTTCTATTACTTCAAACGAGTTTCGGACGACGGAAGAATGGACGGTCTAAATATGGCAATCGGTGGAGCCGAGACAGCTACCAACTATGTTATTGATCATAACTGGGATACCAAAACTACTTCAGGAACCTATTTCTTGAATTACATGACTGGGGCATTACCCTACGGTGGTGCAACTTACACCGAACTTGTGTCGTTGAGTGACGAAGATAACACATGGGAAGGAGGCGAAGCAAGCTTGGACAAAGGCGGATACAAAATTTGGACATACTGTACGGAAAATACGATTGCAGCACCTACTTCCAAGCAGATCAATGGTCTTTCAACAGGTGTTGTATTCAAGGCTCAGATAACGGGCGGAGCTTTCAATGCAGCCGATGATGGAGACAAAGTGTATATTCTCCATAACAAAGTTGTCGGCGATTGGACAGCTGTTCTGGCAAGTGCCGATACAGATGTAAAAAATGCAATAGCAGGACTTGATCCAGACGAGACTAAAAATACTCCTGCTACTCTTCAAAATGCAGGATTCACCCGCTACACTGCGGATGCTAGTGGTAACTATTATGCTTATTACATCTATTGGAATCAGCATAACAACAATGGCAATCCGGATGCAATGGGCGCTATGGAATTTGCCGTTGTGCGTAATAACGTGTATAAGCTCTCTGTAACAGAGATTACCAAGTTCGGCCATCCGAACGATCCAATTAATCCGGATCCAACAGATCCCGATCCTGATCCAGAATATCCAGTTCCAACAGATCCAGATGAAGATGAAAACATTTACATGAAAGTAAAAGTTGAAATTCTACCTTGGACCGTACGTGTAAACGACATTCAATTCTAAATAGCAACAACTCTCTGAGAGTGTGTCAACACTAAGGCATACTATCAAAAAGATATTTCTCATCCGCAGATGATGCGGATAACACAGATTTAGGTTTAAAATAAATCCGCGTAATCTGTGTTATCTGCGGATGAAAGATAGTACATACCATCTTTTGATGCACCCTCTTTTTTAAAACATTCACTGAAATAATAAGAAACGGACTTCCGCATAAGAAGTCTCAAAACCAATACGTTTTTTCAGATAAGACATACGTTTCTCAGAAGCATTAACAACAAAAAGAATGAAACGAATATTCACTTATATACGAAAACAAGCAAACCGGATACTTCTTATCACCATATTGGGTGGTACAATGGCATCATGCGATACTGTCCTCAATTTTGACGAAGGCGATTGTACCATCGAATATTATGTTAAGTTCATATACGATCATAATATGGACTGGGAAGACTATTTTGCTCGCGACGTGAAAACCGTAACATTATATGCGTTTGATGCGAATGGAAACCTGGCATATCAGAAAACAGAAGAAGGAGAAATGCTGGCGGATGGAAGTTATGCCATGAAAGTGGAGTTGGACGACCTGCAATACCGCTTTATTGCCTGGGCAGGACTGGACGACCAGTCTTTCGGGTATCCCCAGCTGACGCCCGGCGTATCTAAAATAGACGACCTGAAAGTAATAGCTTTTCGCAAAACCGTGACACGCGCCGAAGGCGAAGAAGACATGTACATCGTGGAAGATGTCTTGTCGCCCCTTTGGCACGGAGAAGTGACGCCCATCGTTGAAACCCGGAGCACCACCGGCACCGCCAAGCGCGAATACATAACAATTCCACTCATTAAAAATACAAATACGATTCGTGTAAACGTTGTTCAGAGAACAGCATCAGCAACCAGAGCCATCACCGGAAGCACATTCAGCTATGCCATCTACGACGACAACGGCCACATGAATTATGACAATACCCTGCTCGACGACAACCTGCTCACCTATTTGCCTTATAGCCCCCCGCAAGAGGGTAATATCCTCACTACATCCTATCCGGATGGCAGACCGGGAGTGACGGCAAATCTGAGCGTGGCGCGTCTGCTTACCACCCAAGCCCCGCGGATAAGCATAAAGAATTCGGCGGGCGAAGAGCAGTTTCCGGATCAGTTGGACTTGATTCCCTGTATCTGGGAGGTGTGGAACGAACACTATCGTAACCGGATGAGCTTTCAGGAATACTTAGACAGAGAAGATGAATTTGAAGTTGACTTCTTCGTTGATGAAAACCTCTCCATGATTACCACTGTGATTGAAATAAACGGATGGATAGTCCGTCTCAATACGATTGATTTTTAAAGAAGCTGAATAATGAAACGCTTTAAACTAACATATTGCCTTTTGGTTGTACTCATGTCGGTAGTCTGTCTGCCGGGATGCGTGCAGGATGAGCCTGGCGAAACTCCGGAAGAGAAGCCGTCTCAGGAGGTTAATGTCCAACTGACGTTGTTGCTCAGTATGCCGTCGGCGGCGGGGACGCGTGCGCCGGGGGATCCGCTACATTCGGGGACAGATGAAGAAAATGCCTGCAATAAACTCACCTTGTTTATAGTAGATACCAACAACGGAGCGAAGATACAACATTTTACACAGACAGGAACATTTGTGAATGATCAAACCATACCTTTTACTATAAAAACTTCTTTAGGTGGGAAGAAGGTATTTGTTGCAGCCAATATGGACGACGATTATATTGACGCTGTAAAAGCAGCCTTAGACCATAATCCGGCAATAACAATAGCTGATATTGTAGATGTTGCTTCGCCTAACGATTTTCTGATGACAGGACAAGCAGTCCTTGCCGGCACTACCGAAGAGGATATTGAAATTGAAGCAAGTACTACGAATTATAATGTTGAGGTAAAACTGACCAGGGTAATGGCGAAGGTGTTGCTGACTTGTACTACAAAGACATATAATAATACAGAATACCTATTCGGTTTTGCCCCAAATGATGGGGCTTCTTCTATCGGATATATCCGGTTGGAGCATGTACACTACATTCTGGAGACAACCAATAAAAAGTTCTTCCCTTTTGAGAAAGGAACTAATACTGATGCTAATGTAGACCCGAACTTCTTGATGAGTACTACATTGCCCGGCGATTTCTTCGGTGCAACCATTGATGCAAAAGATGGGAAAGCGGCCGTGAAATATGATGAGTCCAAGTTATTCAATAACTCCAATCGGTACACCGATGGTATCTATTGTCTGGAAAACACAATAGATATAGATGAAGATTATTCGAGCAATCCGGATAAACCGAAACAGGTAGGTACTTATTTAAAGATAGCAGCTAAGTTTACGCCAAAGTATTTATTCGGAAACAGAGACGGTGTAAACCCAGACCAGTATCACCAAGGCCTTACTGAGTCTGTTTCTATTGGCATGTACATGAATAATGTTACGCTGTCTCATGATTTTGTTATGCCTGATGGAACTGTATGGCCTCAAGGCACACTGTTGCCTAATGAAACTTTCTTTACTTGCAAAAAAGCGCCGGATGGTAAGTACATGAATGTTAATGCGAAAGATATGTGTTATCCCAATATAGATGCTGGAATAAAATATTTATCAACATACTATGGTCTCACGGTTACTCCTGCCGACTTCACTATTCATTTAGGTAGCTTGCAGTACTACGAAACCTTTGTAAACTCACCAACTGTTTTTGATGCATCATCAGGTGTAGTCCGCAACAATTATTACATCCTTAATATTACGAAGATTACTCCCCAGTTAACAGAAAAGACAATTGAAGTGAATACCGTTGTACTCGACTGGGAAGATAAAGGAACCACCACCATTGATATTGAGACCATTGGTAACCATACCACGAACTAAAAAAAGGAGGACAGGAAAATGAAACAACTAAAACATACCCTATTCGCCATACTCTTTCTGAGCGCAGCTATCTTCAATAGTTGCAACACCATATTGGACGATGCGGATAACATCCCAACCGAACAGGAACAAATACAAGTGGGAATTACCCGCGCTGCCGGAACCTACTCCGGACGCTTGCTGTTTTGGACAGGTGCATATACAATGACAAGTCCGTGGCTCGTGGAGGAATTGTCAGATCTGAATGCTTACGAATCAACAAAATACAATACCGGAGAATATTATCCAAGCAACAATTCCATAGTATACGCCACCGGATACTCTCCTTCTCCTTCTCTTTCTTCGGATATAAGTACTTCCGATAACCTGACGCTGACTTTGCCGGCAGGTAGAGCCGGTTTTGTTGACGTTTGCACCGCCGCCGGCATCATAACCGGTAGCCGTTCCACTCCTTTCTCTGCCAGGATGGAATTTGAACATACCTTGACCAAGATTCATTTCACGGTTGAACGCGACCCGACTATGGAGGGAATACGCGACGTGAAAGAAATTACTCTTACCATTCCCAGGAAATACCTGCCGACAACGTGGACGTGGAACGGATCGGTTTATGAGGTAGATTATTCAGAGCCGGCAACAACAGACTTAACGCTCACACATCCGGATATCATAATCGGAACAGGAAAAAGGGAGGATTTTATAGAAGGAGAAGGAATCGTTTATCTGATGCTGCCTACCGGTAATACAGGAAAGTTAGAAGATATAGTTGTGACAGCAGATATTCTTCTCAGCAGCAGCACCGGTGTTGACAGACAGATAAACGAAACAATAACGATACCATTATACGATGAAAATGGCGACCAGCTAACAGGAGATGCTCTGCCAGGCGAAGCATACACAGTGAGTTTTAATTTCAAGCAAGACTCTTTCACCCTCATTGCCCGCGCGCAAAGCTGGGAACCGGGAGGATTGATTTATTTGCCGGTTAACCCCTAAACCCTTAACCTCATAAGACAATCAAAACAATCAAAGCAACCATTAAGAACTGATAGATAGATAAGATGAAAAAGAACCTAATATACAGCATAACCTCGGCAGTAATGGCTCTCGTAGTTATTTCGTGCACTGATGAAACGTCCGAACAGGGTATCGGCAAAGGTGACGGTATATTCCGGTTGTCCTCTGATAAAGGAGTGTTTACACGTGCCACGGGAGGTGAACGAACTTTTGGCGAAGAAACCGTTTATCAGATTTACGCTATAGTAGGAACGGATTTTAGTGCGAATTATTTAAGAGATCAGGTAATTACTGATGCTTCCTTAAAAGGAACCCCCTTGGTAGGAACAGAATCTGACAATGCAACCATTGAACTTGATGACACTCAAGGCCCAATAAACAACAAGTTCGGAGGAAGAACTCTGAATTTTTATGCTGTTACGGATAGTACCACTACTCCGGTGGCTGTTAATTCGGCTAACGATCCGCCAACATGCAGTATTGCGTATCCTAATAACCCATTAATTGAATTACCTAAATTGCCTAATTTGATGTGGGCAATGAAAGAGAATCAAGATTATAAAAACTCCGGCGTTATCAAATTACCGTTCAAGCATACATTGGCTAAACTGAACTTGTATGTGATGAAAAGTAGTGACTATGCCGGTGATAAAGTCGTTCTGAACGAAATCTCCTTAACAGATTATCCGTCGGGTGATTTGAATATGCTGACCGGGAAATACAATCCGTCGGCAAGTAGCGATAGAAGGAACAGAGATGTAACGGTGTATTCGTCAGGTGTGCAGGTAGTTGAAACAAGCGCTAAGTCTGTATTATTAGATCCGGCTAATCTTGAAAGCCAAATCTCTCCATTGATATTTCCGACGAGAAAAGAAAATATAGATGAAGTTGATAGAATTGACCATTCTATGTGGGTCACAGTTAAAGGAATTATAAATGAAGGAACTCCCGGAGAACAAGAGATTGACAAAGATATTGAAATCACCTCTACATTAGCCGAAGGAACAGGCGATGCAACTACCACAAAAGTACTTCCATTTATATTCGAAAGCAACCACGAATATGACTTGGTAATCACCATCACAAACGGTTCATTGATAGTAACCATTGTTCCAAGACTTTATGAATGGATTCCGGACGAAACGGATTTAGCAGACAATGAAGTTAAAAGCTCAATGACTATTGGTGGTATTACGTGGATGGACAGAAATCTGGGGGCTACCAGCGGTGACCCAATGGCAAGCGACCAGGCGTGGGAAAATAGCCGGGGGTATTATTATCAGTTTGGGAGGAATATTCCGTTCTATATACCAAGAAAGATAGATCCCAATAATATAGATCCCATTACCAATAAGAATATAGAATATGCACCGTCTCATGAAGACTGGCATTTATCTGAATCAATGCCATATCCTTTTATTCCGGGAAAAAAGCTCGAAGACGGTGCTACTGCAGCAGCACCTGTGTTTCTAGTTTATAATTATGACTCATGGAAGGTTCAAACCGGATGGGACGAAAATACTGGGAATACAGACGTAGCTCAATATCCAACGGAAATAAGTAAACAATTCAATTTCTTTTTCTATAATGGTAATAATGTCTGTTGGGATTTCAATCCTTACTTAGATACCAATTTCTATACTAAAGCCAGTTATTTCAATTATAGCAAAAGAAACTGGTTAACAAATGCAAACCATCCTTGCCCTAAAGGATGGCGCATACCAACGAGAGAGGAGTTTCAACTTGTTATTCCTACAACAGAAGATGCGGGAGATATACCTTTTAGACGTGCAGATCGTCTAGGAAAAGAAACTTATATAGTAACAACAACGGGCGACCCAGAAGTAGGCTCTACTTCTGTCTATGTAGGTGTAAATGCAGAAGTTGTTGATTGGGCAGAAACTGAAGTCGGTGTAACTAACTCAATTTATGCCCTTAAGAGAATGGGTACAGACAATGCCTACTTCTTAAGATGGCATATAGAGAGAGTTAATGGAGGACGTGAGATACCTAATGAAAACATCACTGTAAGTCCAAATGATAAAGCAGACCCTTATCGCAATGTATTAGTAATATCCAGATATCCGGCAACAAGCAGTAGCACATTGCATAATGATGCAACAAGTGCTGATGTTAAAGGCTATGTAAGAAATGCTGCCGAATGGGCTCATCCTGTAGAGCAGATTAAATTACCGCTTTCAGGATATATACACACTGGGGATGAAGGAAAAAATGGCTCAAATACAAAACGTCCTGCTCTTATCTACAGTGGAGCAGAAGCTGTTTATTGGACAAGTACCTGTACGAGCGGAGTAGATGGATATCATTCGGTTCGTATGAAATTCTCCGGTAATGACGAAGATAAGCAAATAAAGATGTTTGGCAGTGAGAATCGTGCTAACGGATGTATGATACGCTGCGTACGTGACACGAAAGCTGATTAAGGGAACAAAACAATAATAAGTAAAGTTATGAAATCAATATATAAAGTAGTATTTCTTTTTATACTTGCAGCCGTATCTCTGACGGCATGTGAGCAAGACGAAGCGCAGGAATCGAGGGAGGGGAAAGTAGCCATCATCCCCCAACTGGCGGGCATGTATGTCGTTACTCCGGGTAATGGGACGAAGACACGTGCCGCTAATCATGAACATTTGAGTACAATTATCAATCTGCCTGAGGGGGCTACCTTGAGGCTGATAGCTCAAAAAAACGGTGAGACATCTCCTACAATCCAAGATTACGTAGTGCGCACTTCCGGTGGAGGTTCGCAGTCGCTGTATCCTTGTACAATAGATGATGCAACCGGTGAAGTTGATCCGGATAGCGAAAGTAAAGATCCGCTGTATCTGACTTCCGGAGATTATACGTTCAGAGCCGTATCTCCGGCGCATAAATTCAATAAGACGAACAGCACAATAACTATTGGTAATGGTGAATCGGTGGTAGCCAACAACAGTAAATGGACTCAAACCGAACCAACTTCAATTAATGTTGCTGCAACTGCAAGCCAGGTGGTCCTGTTAAAACCAATGATGCAACTCACCGCACGCATGACATTCACGATAGCAGAGGGAGCCGGCGTATCGGCTTTATCAGTGATGCAGGATGGTATTGAAATAGACGGGATTAGAGAAGGAACTGTTGAATTAGACTATAGTACCGGCCTCGATTCGATTGCCGCTATAATAGCGAATAATAATGAACGCATTTATATCAAGGAAAAAGACATTATTGTGCAAGACAAAAGCATCAGAGGTGAAGTCTGTTTATTACCCATTGACAATCGTCCTTATCACATGACTATTATCCTCAACTTACTGGTAAACGGAGTACCGACACAATTCACTTACTCCATTGTAGATAAAATACTCTATGCCGGATACTCGTACGACTACATAGTGACTGTGAATGTGAAAGATCATATTACCGTGGCAAACTGGCAGGAGACTTCATGGTCGACAATTGTTTCGCCACAACCATAACCATAACCAGTGGACAATAAACTGTTACCGGATAATTACTTGTTGCCGGATTAACGAATCAAACGTATAAAAACAAACTGTTATGAAAATAGATACATATATACTCCTTCTGTTGAGTAGTTTGCTGTTAGCGGCTTGTACGCAAGACAACGATTGGACGGGTGAAAATCCTGAAACTCCCCGGAAAGGAACAGTGCGCCTGAACTTGCAAAGCGCGTCAATAAGCGTAGATACCCGTTCTACCACTCCGCAAGACCCACAGACGGATAACCCGATGTACGACCTCTGCCTGTTGCACTACAACTTTGAAGGACAGCTTGTTGAAGTGCAGACTGAAAATTTTCGAGGACAAGGGGGGAATCCTGATCAACCGGAACTTAGTTATACATGGGATATCCCACTGACAATAGACCCGCAAGGAAGAGCGGAAACCATTTGCTTAATAGCCAATATGGAGGGACGCTATCCGACGTGGCCCGTACGATTGGCTGAATTGAAAGAAAAGTATGTAGATTTGGATTATAATGCTGCTAATGGCATGATTGCGGATAGACGCATGTATATGTTCGGCTATTATGAAGGACCGGTAACGGACGAAGCGGATATTCATATCCTGATGGGGCGTATGGCGGCGGCTGTTAAGTTTGTGATTACTGCTCCGGATGTGGCTCCTGTCACCCTTCCTTCTTTAAAAGTTATCGGAATCGAGATACTGAATCGCCCTTCCCAAAGTTATTTTTACCCCAACCCTTCAGCCAATTTGAGCTTTGAAGACTTTTCAGAGCCATCATTTACATTTGCAGCAAATAATGTGATCACTAACAACACCGAAGAATTAATCTACTACTATCAAATAGGAGAAAACATATCGCCTGTGGTGGATTTAAGCGCATCGCCTGCGGTGGATAATCGGACGAAAGTGAGAATAAAGGCTGAGTATGGTAATCTTGGGGAAAAAACCTATATCGTTGATTTAGGTTGTGACCCACCGACCGTACCCGAAGCCGACCGTAATTATTCCCTCTACCGTAACAACAACTATACGTTTCACATAGCATTGAAATGATAGTAGTATTGAAATAACAATCTAAACAACATATATATATTACATCATTTTACATTATCGTTTCACATCACATCACATTTAGAACCGTTAAAACGAAAACAAATAAGAGTTAAGAATAATTGGTTATAAGGATGTTGTTTTGTTTGTATCCCTCATATCACTCAGAGACAGCTTGTGAAAGTAGTGCTGAGTGAAGGGATTTTTTTATATAAAAACCTCTTTTCATAAGATTAATTGTACACACACACACATCACATTACCATTAATGAAACCGCAAAACGAACAAGTGATACCAAATATTGTTTTTAAAACACCCTCATAACACTCAGAGGTAGCTTGTGAAAGTTGCGCTGGGTGTGAGGGGTTTCTTTAGAGTCTACTGTTTAGTTTAGATTGAGGGTTCACCGTCTTCACCTTTTTCTGTAATCTACTTATACATGGGCAAAAGCGGGTGAAAGCAGCCTTTTTGCACCCTGCCTGTATGTGCTGTGAAGCGGGGTTCTGCTTTCACCGGTCTTCACATTGGATGTTGGGGAGGGGGAGCGGAGCGGATTGAAGTAGTGATTAGTGATTAAGTAGTTAGTAGTAAGTAGTTAGTAGTAAGTAGTTAGTAGTAAGTAGTAAGTAGTTAGTAGTAAGTAGTAAGTGATTAGCAATAGTAACGTAAATGATTAATAGAAGTATCTCTATTCTCCTCCTCCTGGGAGGAGGAGTACCCGCAGGGGGAGGTGGTAGGCAGAAAGAATTCCTTAGAGTTATGATTAATAGGTATTTATT
>QMCD01000300.1_pt1 | contig 35495 bp, 57 predicted proteins | sample 1821841 | NCBI WGS metagenome assembly QMCD01 (sample SAMN01991225, study PRJNA193472) | Termite gut metagenome, whole genome shotgun sequencing project. | isolation source: worker | host: Macrotermes natalensis
CGCCGGACAGTCAAATTGTCCGTAGCTGTTACAATAAAAACGTCAACAAGAAATGAAGAAGTGGCTGAAAGGAAGTCAATATAAATATTCCGCACCTCTGGTTCTGGGTATTGCACAGGAACAGAAATCCCAAGGCGTGAAGTGCCTATTGGTGCTTTTATTTGATATGCCGGTATGTTAATTATTGTATGGTTATCAAAACTCCCGTCCAGATTCCCAACAACAAAAGCTATGTCTGTCGCATCCAGAGGAATGAGCGTTGTCAAATTTACAGGAGTGTTAACTTGAATTGGGACAGTCCCATTAAGATCATCCCACGCAACCTGCCAGTCTGAAGACTCGGTTATTTCAGAGAGTCTTGTATCAATGGCAGTATCAAGGTCTTCCTTGGATATGTTTTGTTCGCTGACGATGCTTATAGCCTTTCTGAACAGTATCTTTTTTAACTTTATCGTGCCCCAGATATTAACCATTCCCCATCTTGCAGTAAGTGAGGAGCCGTCGCTGGACAGGAACCCGACATAAGCAGAGCTAAACGTACCGTTTTCTTCCTGATGCTGAATTGTTGCGACATAGTTTGAACCCTGGATAAAATCGGCAGGGATTATTGTCGTGCTGCACGCATCCCCATCCTTCGCTAAAATCATCACTTCTGTTGCGTCTTTGGGTATTTGCGTTGTGAAAGGAATCGGGGTCATCGATCCAGGGACATACGGTGTTACATCATCATCCCATGCTACTTGCCATCCCGCCGACTGCGTGAGCTTTGCTATCTCGTCAGCAACGGCCTGGGCAAGATCGATCGGTATTTCTCCACCACCTCCCGCTCCGATAAACGACGCATCCACGGTAATCTGGTACATGATCGCCACGTCTATAACGCGCTTCATTTCCAGAAGCTCGCCAGCGGCCACCTGTGCGGGCGTTACCGTAACCGTGTATGTGGTGATGCTGGACTTGGCGACATGGGTGCCGCTGACGGCAACATAATCCGTGCCCTGCGTGAAAATGTAGTCTTCCGTGGTATCGCCGGTAAAGTTCAGAATGATTTGATAGTTGTCTCCGACCTTTGTCAAGGTATACCCGGCAAAGCGTGCAATCACTACCTCGCCTTCGACTGCCTTAAGTCGTTCGTCTACGGCTTCAATGTTTGGACAGTTCCCTTCGTGAGCAGAAAGCGCATCAGCTAATACTATTTCTATAGGCATGGTTTTTCTCCTAGCTGTAATAAGCGATTTTTATTTTCATACCATCGGCAAGAGTAGGATTGCTAATCGTGACGGTGTTTGTGCCTACGGTATAGTCAGACCCGTTATCTTGCAGGTAGTACATTCCGGTAGAACCGTTTAAAACCAGGATGTAGTCAATAAAAAGAATAGTGTTTATAACCGTAATGACGTTAGAACTGATCGGCGTATATCCCGCTTCGGCGTCCCCGCCATACTTGAAAAGCTCCGGCTTACGGGCAATTGGTCCGCCACCTGCGCCGCCTATGGACTCGATCTTCCCGGAAGTGCCTACGGCAAAATCAGAAGGCGAAAAAAAATCTTGAACTTTGATATTTTCCGCAGCGGCTGTCCCGATTGTTACCGAGCCGGAAAACCCGTTTACACTCGAAACACCGCTTCCGCCACCTCCACCGCCACCGTCAAGCGCGGCTATAATCGCCCGCGTTATCTCAGGCTGTGGCGAGGTCTCAGGCGTATTGTCTAAAGCCGCTTTTACCGCGCCCTCAATTGAAGGCTGGATAGTTCTTGGCATGGCTTCCTCCGGGGTTATAAATTGCCTAAGCTTAGCACGGTAAAAATAATTTGCAAACCTATCTATTTTTTGTTGACTTAACAGCTATCCCTGGCTATCATTTACCCATGAACTCAAACCAAGTTAAAAACATAGTCCTAGAATACTTTCGCTATAAACGCCAACATACACATACGGCAACAGAGTGGATGGAAGAGGATGTTGTTTTGAGCGATGGTAAAATATTGGTTACAGTTGAAGTCAAGATATCGTTTGCAGACTTCAGCCGGGAATTTGACAAAGGCAAATATCAACATGGTTACGGGTTAACGATATCCCCTATCTATGCCCCTAATATGATGTACTTTGCTGCGCCTTTTGATCTTGCCCACAAAATACTTCATGATCCACGTCATGATAAGTATGGGCATGGAATCATTGCCGTCAATTCGTGGATCGGGCGATTCTGCTCCCTCCAGCGCGGAGACTATGAAGCTGAGTGTTCGGATGCGAAGATAATAAAAAAAGCTAAGAAGCTGCACTCAGAACCGCCAAGCCAGAAAACCCTTGATTCAATAGTGGCTCGAATGGCTTCAGAAGTCATAACCATGCGCAAGCAATATAGAAATTAATTTGCAAATATTTAAGAAAAGAGTTGACAGGCAGCCGGAGAAAGCTAGAGTTGGATCAACAAGGAGATAGGACATGGAAAATCAAACAAGATACCGGGTAACGCGGATGTTTACAGAGGGCGGAACATTTGAGGCGGGTTCAACGTACACCTCAATAACAACGGTTGAAATGTCTGTCGGCATGATTGGCGGCGGGCCTGGTTTAGGAAGCCCGTATATAATTACCGAATGCGAACCGTTGCCGAATAGTTACGAATAGGGGAGGAACAACCATGCTAACCACGACGCTGAACAAGATACGCGGACATTCGCCCTGTGTTGGAGGATGGGAAAAACTTATGCAGTCACTAGGCAAAACCAAAGCTGATGACGAAGTTTTGACCCTTGAATACATACTTGAAAGCAACGGCTTAGACGATGCTCTGTGGGCATTGCGGGCAGTTGATGGATACCAAAATGCTATGCGTCTTTACGCCTGTTATTGTGCCAAGCGTGCATTGCCAGATTATGAAAAAGCTGACAACCTGGTACGGGCTTGTATTGAAACGGCGGAATCTTTCGCTTATGGTCACTCTACCCGCGAAGAAATGGCCGCCGCACGGTCCGCAGCACGGAACGCTACACGGGAAGATTTTTTACGCGAATTTATCCGCCTTTGCCGACTGGAGGGCGTGTATGGGAGGGTTGGGAATGGGTGAAATAAAGATTGTTCAGAGTTCGCATATTCCGGGAAAGGTAAAAATTTCCGGACCAGGAATTGCATTTGACGAACTATACCAACTGTTCAAGCCCGAGCTTTCGCAATGTTTGCGTATGCCGATTTGCACGGCGCTGTCGTTTGCTTTTACGCTTGGAGCATATTATGCGCTTGAAGTTAAAAAGGAGTCTAAGAAATGACCGAACTTGAACGTGTTAAGGCGGAGAGGGACTTGTTGGTAAACAAGATGGTAGACATATCTGACAAAATGGACGGACGGAATCCTACACCTACATTTTGCCATGCCTGCAATATTTGCTCTGCCGACAGCGACGACGAAATGGAAGGCGTTACATGCGAAATCCGTATCCTTGAATGGGCGCGGCAGGTTGTGCGGGAAGAGGGATGAAGACAACGTGGCAAGAAATGGGGGAAGAAATATGTCCGATGTTTGGCAATCCTCTTGATTGTTATGGGGGTGTTTTATGTCCTGACCATCAAGAATGCGCCAAATCCGCAAAAGATTCTGAAGAAAACTATTGCTATAAATGCAATCGCGTGAAACATGCGTGCATATGTAAAAAATAAAAACAGGCCGGTACCAATGCCTTTGTTTTGTGCTATTTGCTATACCGAAGCGTATAGCCGCTCTTCTTTCTTGATCGGGTTTTCAGCCTCTTGCTTCATCTCGCGTACGGCTTCGGCTTGTTCGGGCGTTTCATCGTCTGGAAGATAGCTCTTGAAAAAAGTCTCTTCGGGGTCAGCATACCCGTCAACCTCATTTTCCGCTGCCGCTTCCATAGCCCCTTGATCTGCCTTAATCGCATCCGCAAACCCAGGGGGGTAGTCTTCAGGGTTTGCAAGAATTGCGGCCCGTCCACCTTCCGGCGTAAACACCTCACCCATAATCATCGCAATTAGTGCATCCGCGTTGGTTTTACGTATCGTGCTTTGTATCGTTTCATCTTCCCCGCCAAGCTCGTTGAACTCAAACCCTAGCGCCGGATCAATCTGCCCGTCAATATGCAACTGGATGCATTTCAGGAACTTTTCAAGCGGCCCGCGCAAGACGTGCTCTTGTTCTGTTCGCACGTGGTCATTGTAGTTGATGATGTCGCTCTGACCGGTAGCGTTAAACCCGGACGGGCTAATGCCCATGAGCTTCACAGCCGGGATACGCATAATCGCGGACACAAATTCGAGTGCTTGGCGAGGGACTTCAGATACCCCGGCCAGAGAGCTTTCAACCTTCACGAGGTCTTCTGTCTCAAAGTCAAGAGCCATCATGCCGTCATTGCTTCGCGTCCGCGTCATATATTCAAGCCGATGACGTAGGTTCGTATCCGCCATAGCGTTATTGAGAATGTCCTGCATGTTAGTTTTCAGGACGATATCGGACATTTTTTCAAACAGACGGCTTGCGCTTGTGCGGTTGCGCCGGAAATGGATTATATAGTCATACCAAACTTGTGCCGGTGGTATGCCAAAAAAGTTGTATGCTGGCTTGAACAGGTCCGGAACGCCACCAGACGTGAACTTGATAAACCTGCTCGCGTGTACCTGTGTGCCTAAAACATACCAGTATTCAGGCTCCAGATAGTCCTTACGCAGGGGGTATGCGCTGTTGTATATACCGGGCGAAAGGTTGATAGGCTCGACTACAACAAACCCGCGCAACTCCCCTTGCGCCAACTCCATTCCTTTGCCTGTCAAGTCAAGTGGTTTACGCAATTCGGCGGGGTCTTTCTCGCCTGTGTCGATAAATACAAGGCACCCTCCGTTATAGCGTGTGCATACCGTGGCGCGGTGGACAATTTCACGCACCTTCAATTCGCGTATAGCGGATTCAATATCTTTTTTGCGCTTGTCGGTGGCCTTGGCGTCTTCGCCGTCTACATCTCCATCCCCGTCTGCGTCGACCTCAGTATCGCGCGTCAACTCTATCCACTCGCGCGTCATATCGTTTGCTACGACTTCCACCCCTGCGGCGATAAGGCCATCCTGGGCAAGGCCAGAAAGCGCCGCATACCCAATAAACCCGTTCATGATTGGCGGCTGTCCCCACTCAAACGCATGTTGTACCAGCGTCATATTGTGGTCTATAGCCGCGTCCATAGCTATGGCATCGTCGCTCTTTTTATCGATATACGGCGTAGCGTTTGTGACGGGCGGCGAGAAGAATGCCCGGCGCTGTTCACTGGACATAGCGGCATACTTCTCTGGCGTCAGTCCGTTATCAAACGCAAATTCCCCTGCGGAGGGTAGATGTGTAGACCAGTGCTTTTTGGCTGGCTGTATGGCCTGTATGGTCGCTGGTGCGTCAACCTTTATACGGCGTTTAGTGCGGCGGCTCATTCTTCTTTTTCCTTCGGTTCTTTTTCTCTCTCGCCTATCATTTCTTCCCAATCTATAGCAATGTCCATCACCTTCTCCTCAGGTTCGCCGCATTGAAATTCATCGGACCGCGCTTTTCCGTAAGCAGGTTAAACGCGCCGGAACAAGCGTCAACATGGTCATCGTGCTTTGCTTCGGGGAACCCTTCCAAGTTGTCAAAAAACTCGTTGTTCCAGTCACCCCGGACAAAGTACACGTTTCCGGCCTCACATTGCGCGGAAAACGGCCCGAACCTTGTCACCTTATCCCCGCTTTCAATCCGCGTCGTTACCCTGTACCCGGCAAGCATTGACGCGAAGGATCTTGCCTGAGACTTTCCAGCTTGCCCAGGGTCTTGTGGTAGTCCTATTTGCACCAGTTTACCGTCATGAGAGGCCATGTTTGCAATTGCCTGTTCAACATGCAGAGGGCTTTTCCTCATTGAATTTCCATGCAAAACATAGAACCTTCCGGCATTATCTGTACCAATTTTTACCGAAACTGTAAAGTCAGGGTCGTTTGAGTCTGTTTTCTCGGTTGCGGCCAAATCCCAATACCGGACAATACGAAGACCTGCCGGAGATTCAGGTATAACCTGTACCCATTCACGCTTGAAGAGAAGTCCAGCCGCCGGACGTATCTTCCAATTGCCTCCCAAAAGCCTTTCACGCTCTACAGACGGAAGAGCTTTCAGGTTGGCAAGGTATCCGGGGTCAGCTTCCATCAAAATTTTGTTGTCGAAAAGGCTAGATGCTATGAACGTCACGCTTTTGGGTAGCGATTCCTCGCCGTGTTCGGCTATCAAATCTTCAGGATTGTCCGCCCAGAATATCTTATCGTTAATGCGTACCATCCAGCGCACAACGCCGGAACGCTCCGGTATTGCGCGTCCCGTGTCTTGGTCAATCCACCAAGATATGAATTCCGCAACCCATGAATCCGCGTCCGGGTTACACGTTGCCCGGACGTATGGCTTTACACCGCAAGTAGAGCGGTTACGGGATAGCATGTAGAAGAACTGGGATTGGTTGAAATGGCAAAGCTCATCGAAGGAAATCAAGGGTATTTGTGCGCCCTGATAATTCAAAACACTGTGATCGTATTCAAGGTGAGCGAACTTTAGACGAGCCTTTGAGGGGAAAGACCATTCTAAAACGTCTTGACGTGGGGTTGCTCCAAAGGCGGGATAAATCTTCATGGATTCATCCCATAGTCCGCCAGGGTTTCGGACTTGAACAGCGTTGCGCCTAAATATGACGGCTAAGAAATGTGGATTTTTTACATGCTTTAGCGGCTCGACAAGCATGGCATAGCTCTTACCTCCACCAGCCGCTCCGCCGTATATCACAATATCGGCAGTAGATTCAAGAAAGGCCGTTTGCGGCCCTGGTTGCGGTCGTGTCAAGTTGCGCCTCGCCAACTCTCTCCGCGCAAGCTCTATCTGTGCTTCCGTTACTCTCGACAGCAATTTTCAGCCTCTTCTTCACTGTCAAAAATATCGCGGCATTCCCCACAATAATATTGCCCTTCATATGGGCATTTCCCGCCTATGCACGGAGATCTACAATCAAGGCATGGCAGATAAGGTTCAGCGTCCATTATCTTTTGTCCTCCGCTTTTAATGTGTTGTGGAGCAAGACTAGTCCTTTTTCTTTCCGATCCCGTTCCAAAAATTGACAGCCGCCGCCCGTGAATGCTTATTCCCGTCTTGGTACTTTATCGGCTCTTGGTCACAATCTTCACGAAAACAGCCTATTTGCCAACTGTTTCCTAATCCTTCAGCTACAAGCGCCGGGAGCCCGCATTTAGGGCATGGGTTAATTTGCATTGAAAAACCCTCCCCATGCCAAAAGCGCAGAAAGAACCCCGATATCAACAGCCCTTTGGTAAAAGCTATAGCACTTGTTATTTCTTGGCTTCCCATGATATAGAGCGCATCCCGCAAGCTCAACAGCAAAGATAGATATAATCAGAATGGCCGGAATGCTCATTGTCCTTTCCTCCCCGCTTCGTTCCGCGCCCATTCGAGCCAGCAGTCTGTACAACACCGCTCGCCGCCTTTACGGCAATCGTTTACGCTCATGCTAGGGTCCGGGCATTCGTTTACATCGGATATTCTTTTTGCCAGCACATCCCTCTCCGCTTCAACCCTCTCAATATGGTCAATAAGCCTTCGCGTCTTGCCGCCGTACTCAGCCTTAGCAAGCCACTTCTCGCGCTCTTCTTTGGTCACGGGCGCGGAGGGGGGTATTTCAAACTTAAAGCGTGATTCTTGCTCTTGTTCGTGGGCATCTTTCGCGGAGCAATATTCAGCATGTTCTTGTCTCTGCCTCTCCAGTTCTTCCACACTCCACCTCCTACATAAAATAAAAGCGCGTATCTTTTACAACCCCGCGCTATGGGTTCAACCCTAGTACGATGCCATTTCATGGGAGGCACCTACCCCAAACCCATATTGCCGCGTTTTAAGGGCTTACGCGGCCAACCCTACACCTCGTCCGTTTTGACACCAGGAACGGACAAACACTCTTGACGGTATGACTGGTTGCATTCGCTTCTACCAGCCTGACCGCTCTTCACGCGCCGGATTCCGGCAGTGGTTTCCGCCACTCTTGGCGGCCTTACATGGGGCAGTGTCTTTATCTCTTTCGAGTCCCGTTACGGCGTTCCCGCCATGCCTGCCCCTTACAAATGCGAGATTGCGGTTGCGTTCGCTTCTACCGCGCGCCTCGCAAAATCAACATGGCACAAACAGGCTCCCTTGTCAACCCATGTTTCTAAAAATAATCGCGCACTGCCGATATTTCTATCTTCAATACGCGGATGGCAAGAGTTATTAAGTGAAAGAACGAACTAAATTATTATTGGCACTCTGGCCTTTCTATCTGTTCTGTGTGGCCGCTCGCTTTGCTCGCTACCCCTAAGAAAACCAAAGGCATAAAGGCATAAGCCCAACGGCAACAAAAATATGGCGTCCCTATCCGCCTTGGACTATGGTATTTATCGCCTTTATTGCCCAGTGTTTTATCAGGACTACCGTGGATTGCCGCTCCCTAACATATTTCTAGCGTCATAGTTAGGCTTTACGCTCCGGCGGGCCGATTTCCGGTTACGGCCCTTGTGAAAAGAAGGTTCCTGTTTTGTACATTCGCCCCGGACTTATTGTCCCTGCCGGGGATTCTGTGCAGCCGGGTCAGCCGCCTTGGGTGTTTGGCGATTATAAACAAAAAGTAACCGCGCGTTGCCGTTGGCCTCTCAATGCGCGGCAGTTAAATCATTCCTTTGCCCCCTGCGCCAATATGGCATGGAGTTGTTCGTCCGTGAGTTGAGACATGTCCATATGTTGTACAGGGCCTCCGTCTTTCCCGGTTAGCTCCATAGCTACCCTATCCCCATATGCTTTAGGATGCATCCTTGCGACTTGCCATTTTATAATATCCGCTGCAACGCGACATGCTTGTGGTTCGAGGGCTCCAGCGGCCACTGCACCGGCCATTTCTGATAAATCATCAAAGTGGCAATCCGCCTGCATTGCGCGCGCGCGCGCGTACCGGGAAGCGTCAACATGAGTAAAAAAACATGGCCTGCTAATTCCTTCTTGCTCGCAAGCTCTTCTTACGCTTATTCCTCCGGATATGAGCAGCAATACTGCATCAATTTTTGCTTGCCTCTCGTCGCGCTTTCCTACTTCTGACTTGCCCATTATTATAACTCCATTTTATGGATAGTCTACTATCTCAAAAATTTATATGGCATACCCCCCATACAGCTAATGACGGTGCATGGTGTCGCGTTTGGCGGCGCATCGTGGGGGGGGATTTGTTTGCTAGGCCATGCCATATGACCCCTAAGGAGTGCCGCCTATGCATACTTAATTTTAGGGGGCATCATTTCCGTTTTTTTATCCTGCTTTTCAAGTTTTTTCCCGCAGATGAACACGCCTATTTGCCTTTTCTATGGGGGGCATGCAGCCTCAAAATAGTTTTGGTTTGGTTTGGTCCCATTTTAATATTTTCAGCACATTGGTCATTTGGGTCTTTTTTTGCAAAGCGGGCCATTCTTTGACATGCGGACGTATAGGAAAGGTAGGCCGTAACGGTCTTGTGCATGACTATGGCCAGGGCAATAACCAGACCGGCAAACATGGCCCACATAAGGGCTTGAAGAATTTGAAAGCCGGTCATTTTTCGTTGCCTTTTTCAGTTTTTTCTGTGTTTTCCTGGGTTTTCCTGGGTTTTGCAGCATTTTCCCCAAAATCGTTAAAAATCGTGTAATCTTCTGGAAAGTCTTTAAAAATCTGAGATTTCTTGTCAAAATCTGTGAAAACCTTATTTTTTTCTTTCGACACAAGATATTGCCAGAATGCTTGTAGCGTAAGACGCAAGCAGTGTGCTAAAAAACACACACTAGATGCATATATACACCACTGTAAAAATTGCAGCTTTTGTATTCCCGTCATTCCTTCAAACATTTAATACCCCTTTCTTATTCTTTGCCCTATGCATAGGGTCTTAATCATCTCCGCGCCTCTCTTGCCTACGCTCGACGCCATCCCATCCGCCAAAAAACTTGCGCTGCACAAGCCTGAATAACTCACGGCCCATACTGCCGCCTATAAAACCAAAAAATCCTAGTTCAGCCTCTGGACTTCCCAGAGTGAGGGGGAAGGGTAAAAATTCAACGATTGCCGGGAATAGCATCGCCAGGCCCATAGCAGAGGTTGCACCTATCGCCCACTCTGTCGCTGTTAGAACAAAAGCAGCGGCCTTGGTCTTACTTCTGCGAATTTCTTTTGCGTGGAAAATCACGCCGACAACTCCACCTGTTAACCCTATAGGCCATAGCCTTTCGTACACTGCTATATAATCGCTCGCCGCCTTGGCCGCATGGGAAGCGTCATTAGGATCAATCGGGATCACTTTCCGCCTTCCTTCACAATATCGATCAAACCTCTGAGTTGAGACTCAATGTCTTTACTGCGCCTGCCATAGTATGAAATCCATCGGAGTATATCGGCTTCCGTCACTTTTCCTTGAAACCCGGCACCAGAGGCTTTACCTGATCTGGATACTGGATAAGTGCTTGCGGAATTGGCGCCTTTGGTTGCTCCACTACGAGTGGCAACGGCTCCAACTGCATCGTTCCACACCCGAACAAAAGCAGGACTAAATGTATGAGTACTAGAATTAGCGATAGCATCAATACGTTTAGTAAGACTTGCCCTAGTGTCTTCATGTTCTTGCTTCTCCTGGTGAAACCTATCGCTTGCGGCCATTGCCTCTGAGGTTTTTTTCTTTAACTCTTCATTGAATCTTTGAGCGGCGGCGGCGGCGCGCGCGTTATATTCGGCCTGCAATTGCGCTATCTTTGCCATCCATTTGTTTTCAGCCGCTTCATACCCCATGCCGTATCCCTTCCAGCCGGAATACGCGCCTATAAGGCCAACAAACAAGACGGCCCCAGCGCATATTGCTATGCGCCAGGGCCAGGGCAGGATGGAAAGAAGAGAGGTCCACATGATGTACAATCAATCCTTTTGTTTGTCAAGGCGCCACCAAGTTGATAGCTTTTTGCCAATTTGCCGCCCACTTTTCAGGGTGCGGCTTGCCCGGTCTCCAGTTGCGCTCGTAACATCGCCACGCTTCATCTGCGCATACATCTCCTGGCATAGGCAAAGGCTTCGGATCGGTCAGGAGCAAAAGGCGTGCGAAAATACATGCCAGAAAGTCATTGCATTCAAGCTCTGCCCATACTCTTTCCAACTCTGTCGTTCCAATCTCTTCCATGCAAAAAAACTTTGCGGCAGGTGCCGATCTTGCATGGGTCAATACGCCTTTAACGCCGCCTCCCTTCTCAAACTGCCACAATCCGCGTGCCGGTCCCTTACCGCCACCCTGAAGAACCTGATAACGATGTTTCAGGAGTGATTCTTGCAAACCTATTGCGATTAACATTGCCCTGGAACTGTTTGATTTGGGGACACCAAAGCAATCCTCAATGGTCGACAAGGCCGGGTCAATAACATCATGCAGTATTTTTTCCATATCGTTTACCTTCCTCCCCTTATATAGCATTTGTGCAAACTTGTCAAAAATAAAATATTCATGCCGCTACCCGAATCCTTTCGCCTTCTTTGTATCCCTCAAAAAATTTCATCGCAGAAAGATATGCCTTCTTTAATTTTTCTACATTTTCTGGGCAAGGTCTGACGTCATAGTTGTAAAGTGAGTATAATACGTCGTGTAGATGCTGAAGCTCCTTTGCCTCAATTTTAATTAACACGCGATGTTTTTGGTCTGACATCTTTTCAAGCATAAAAACCTCTCAATATTCGCTAAACAATCCGATTTCAACTGTTTTGCTTTTTAAATATTCCTCTATTTCTCTCCATGCATTTTCCCATCCATAGGCAACTATGCATGCATATCCGCATCGAGAAAGTACAGACATCATATGCGCCTGATTTTTGCTTACACTGCCCTTGCGGGATTTCATCTCAACAAACAACCCATGGCTATTCCCACGCGGTGCGGGGATGAAAATATCTGGGATGCCAGACCTTACACCCTCTGATTTTAATTTTGCCGCTACAGCAACATGCCTTTCTCCCCCATTTGGCACGGCAAAACACCCGTCAAGCTCTGGGTATTTGGCGGCATTAATTTTAAAGACTTCAAAAAGACGGACCTGTTCCTCGTGCTCAGATGCTGTTTTTTGGCCCACAGATCGATTCTGGCGCGTTTTTTTTGTTTCCATGGGTCTTTGTTCGTCCTTAAAATTTTCAGCCCTTAAATTCGATTCTGGAGTGTTTTTGGGTTTTTTCTCTCTCGGTGTATTTCTGGACTCTTTCGCAATCCACGCTTCAAGACCGCCAGCTTGCGCAATTTCGATGGCCTTTACCGACCTATTGGCGCACACTTTCTCCCCCAGAGATCAAAGAGTTCATTTGTTTGGCAAAAAAATCACCGTGCGTACTTTGAAAATATTTAGACGCTGAGCCACGAATGCATACAGGGCATGCGTTTTGCGCCATGGGGTGACTTTCAAAAACGATATATGTCCCCCCACATGTAGGACATTTTTTTGTAGAATTAAACATGTTTTACCCTCGCTTTTTCTTCCGCCTTTTTAGCGTTATTCCACTTTTCCAATGGGGCTAGATATCCCGTAATACGCCTTGTTTTTTCAAATTTTATATCCTTTCCAATCATCGGGGAGTTTTCGCAATCATTGCATGCTATAGGTCCGGCCCATGTCCCTGGGCATGTCCCTTCTTCGCATTTTTCATCTTTCGTCACTATGCCCTCGCTGAGTTTATAATTTGTGGTAACATTCCAGAAACATGTCTTTCCCCGCATGATATCCTGCTCGTTTCTGCATGCATGCCAAGGGCAAAAATATTTTGAGCCTTGGTTTCATCGCCGATAAAAACAGGCTTTGGGATATGTGATATCATCCCCCCTGAAACATTGCCTATTTCATGCCTTCCGGGGAGAATCCCAAAGTATTGAACCCCTTGCCGTTTGTATGCCCCCCATGTTTTGACAAAATCTTTGCGGAACCATTTCTCTGACTCCTCAGATCCGCAATCCTCACAAAGTTTAACCCATCCCCCGCATGCGGAGTTAATTACAGCCATGGTCACGGGATCATCGAAAACAACGCTTGCATACGATCCATGGCGACCGATAGCGTCCAGAACTTTTCCGGCCTCTACCTCGGCTCGATCCTCAATGCTCCCCCCCCCAAGGTGCTCCATAAAATCGGCAACCGTGGGCATTGTTGTATATTTTCTGCTCTCCAAGATGGACATTGCGGCCCTTTGAACGTCTACCAAGTCAAAATTTTCGAGAGCCTTGAATCTAAGCGCAATACCCTGCGGGGATAATGTTTGCCCATAATTTTCTGCGATTCCCTGCATAAGCGCGTCAAATCCGTCAAAATCATTTTTACGCATGCCTTACCTCCCTCGTTTCGTCTGGACCAAAAAGTAAAATTTTTGCCTGTCTGCCCGCCTCTAAGTTTGCGTCAACTCTCCTTTGCGCCTGATTTTTCCAACCATTCCCGTTCATTGCCCCCATCCTACCGGCCTCTGATTCCATTCTTGCCGTAAGCATGTCGAATTTCTCGCGTAATTTTTTAGGACTCTGGATATTTGCCCGCCAAAAATCATGTGTGCATGCCCATTTGATAACCTGAGCCACAAATCGAGCATTGTCCATCCGCGAGTCATTGCGTAAAGCCTTGTCAAATTCATATGCCCATTTTTGCAGGTCTGGGTCTCTTAGCGTAGGCACGCTTTCCATGAGCGTATCGCGCATATATGCCGCAAGCCGGTACGCCTCTGATTCTGGGGGAAAGATTTTTTTCTCTGGGTTTGTTTTTTTGCTCTGGCTTTCATCCCCATTTTTTTTTCGTCGACAAGAAGAGTCGTTAGACTCTTCTCTTATCTTAGAGTCTTCTTTTGGATCTATATCTGTATCTATTTCTGTATTCTGTTTCTGGACGCGCGCGCGCGAGCTCGGGAGTTGATCGGGATATACTCCCGAGTTTTTACTTTTTCTTGATGACCATTCGTCCTTATATTTTAGTATGTTATCAGAAGAAACACGAATTGATTTTTCATAAAAATTTATCGAAAATATTTTAGAATCTGACAAAAACTTGAAGACTTTTTGCAGTTTTTTCTCCGAAAAACCAAAGGATTTTCGCCAAAAAATCACCGGATGTTCGCAAAAATTTCGATTTTTTTCGTCAACCTCTACTGCGATTAGCTCCATCGTTCGCCAAAAAACACCGTATCCCTCCATGCCTAATTCTGCCTGGAGCTTGGTGAGCTTTTCGTCGTAGGCTGAAGACGTCATATGCTTAAACCAACGCATACCTGGCCTCGCATAAATATTTTTTGGGTATATGTATTGACTTTTTTGGTTTTTTAGGCATGATGTATGTATCCTTTAGCCATGGACTAGATCCATTATTGTATTTCCCCCCAGTCACAATGGGGGATTTTTATTGCCAAACGTCTGGGCGAAGAGTTGATCTAGGTATGCCTAACTTTTTTTCATAAAGCATAGCTGCCTTTACGCTTATTTGCGATTTCCCCGTGCAATGACGGTGTACGATAGCATATGAATACCCGATCATTCTGGCGGCCTTAGCCATGGAAATATCATGGGCATCAAGAAATTTTGCTAATTCTGTTTTCATTTCAAATGCCTATAACTTTTTGTTATATTTGTCAAGATAAAATATGCCCGATTATTTTTTATCGGGCATGCAATTCAGATAGGTTTTTCTTTTGGCTCTACCCATACTTCATAGGTTATTTCGTCTTTTGTGGTTGACAAAAGACGGCTTTTTCCAACGTATTGACGCTTAAGATCCCCGTATTTTCCAAGCATTTTCTTTTGTTCTTTCAATATGGAGTCTTTGCATTTTATTATTGCCCTTGACATACTATACCAATTAAATATCCTAACCGACACTATCGAATTCTCTACCTCGTTTTCCATGACTATCTCCCTCTAATTGTGGTTTTTTGTCCCCGTAAACAAACGGGAAAATTTTTTCTAAAATCGTATTGCCTGGTTCCTTCATCCCCAAATATCTAGACAATGAAGACAGGTTTACGCCTGCTTCCTTGGCGAGCCATTTTTGGGTCTTGCCTGACATTTTCAACATTTTTCTTGTGTCTTCTCGTATGTTCATGTAGGTTTTATTGCACAAATGCAACTTTTAGTCAACATATTTTTCAAATTATAAAAATTTTAGGTGGTTATAGTATGAAAGCGATAAGTTTTTTATTTTGTTTTGTTTTAGTTGTTTTTTTTGTCGATCAGGCAAAAGCATATGAGGCTACAGTAAAACGAATAATCGATGGAGATACGATAATAGTTACGCGGAAAGACACTGGTGAGGAGCATAAAATACGTCTATATGGGATAGATGCCCCAGAAATAGGGCACGCGGGGAAGGCAAAAGGACAAGAGCATGGGGAGTCAGCTAAATATTTTTTGCAGACCATTTTACCTATAGGATATTATTGTCTGGTATCCATAGAGGGAGTAGACAAATACAATAGACAAATAGCCACGATAGAAAACTACCAGGGAATGCTTGCTCATGAGCTTATGGTCCTTTATGGCATGGCATGGGTATACGACCAATACTGCCATAATTGCTCTGCCCTGGACTCCATGGAAGGGCATGCCAGGGCAGACCGCAGGGGGATATGGGCAACGCCTAGCCCTATGCCCCCATGGGTTTGGCGGAAATAAAAAAAATAATCAAAAATATTTTTAAAACCCTTGACATGTTTGCATGTAGGCAATATCGTTGCTCCTAACACAGGGAGGGATAAAAATGTATATTTTCAGAGACAGGACAGGGCATCGGTGGAAAGTATGGAGCAATTCTGGATTAATGGCTATCCTTATATGGCTGAAAAAAGAGGGGAGGGTATAGGAATGTGGGATTATGGGGATCAATCGTGTCGCGAAATAAGAGGCTGCCGGGCAGAGATATGCAGCCCTGGAGGAATGTTTTGTCAGGAAACAGGAGTGTGCCGGGGTCATTGCTCCGAATGCATACCTATGGACTGCGAGAAGTGGGAAGAAAAAGAAATTTCATGCCCATCCTGTTTGGATTTGCGGCATAAAGACGGGCCAAAAAGCGCATTTATTGATTGTTTTTTGCTCGAACACGTCTATGAGAGAAAATATTTATGCCCTCAGTGCGATGCCAAATATGAAAATATAGAAGAAGTTGCTATCGCGGCGATTGAAGTCCTGAAAGAAGTTATGGAAGATAAAGGAATTAGCATGGCCTCATAAACAAATTAATTTTAGAAGGGGTGCAAAATGAACAAGCCTATTATAAACACAAAGGACAGAAGATGCTCTAATTGTAAGCGAGTTAAGGCAAGAGGCGGAGAGATGTATTGCAAGTACGCCACAAATGTCGGGCCATATGATTGGTGCAATGCGTGGGTTGAGGGCAGATCCCGTGATTATATCGCTCATGGAATATCTATAGCCGATGGTATCAGACAATGCGCGGCGCAATAATAGTGCAAGACTCTTATGAAGAGTACCACGCGACTAAGGCGGTAAGCAATTCGGGTATTTCTCTTCTGTTGAAATGCCCGGCTAAATTCCGAGCTTGGCAGGATGGAGAGGCAGAAAGGCAGGATACAGATGCATTTTTGTTTGGAAGAGTCCTACATTGCCTGTCTTTTGAGCCTGACAAGTTTGGAGAGAGATATGCGATAAAGCGTGAGAATGGGGCCACAAAGGCCGGAAAAGAAGAAAAATCCATAGCAGAGTCTTCGGGCCTCAAACAGATCAAACTTGAATCATGGGATATGGCAAACGAAATGGCCGATGCTGTGCGACGCAAAGATCGTGTTAAAAAATACCTCTCATTGCCAGATATCAAGTGCGAGGTGTCGGTATACTGGTCCGAGGAATGGGACGGGGTGAATATCCCGTGCAAGGCCAGGATTGATGCAATGGCGACGGTCCCCGGACTTGGAGTAACCCCTGCCGACCTGAAAAGCACAAAGGACGCATCACCGATTGGATTTGGGAAGTCGATTTATGATTATGGATACCACCGTCAAGCGGCTTGGTATCTAAGGGGACTGGATGCCGTTGGAGTTGGCGCTACAAACTTTATGCTTTTTGCGGTCGAGAAGTTTGCACCGTATATTGTTACTGCCGGTCCTCTTGCTCAACGGGCAATTGATTTAGGAAAAGAAAAATGCGAACAGGCGTTATCGATATACGCCGAAAGCACAAAAAGCGGTAAGTGGATGTGCTATAGTGAAGAACTTATAGAGCTAGATATGCCTGAGTGGGCATATCAATAGGAGATATAAATGCAAGGCGATGCGATAATAGATCTTGTCATAGACAAACATGGCTGCCCGGCCTCAATTGGATTTTTTGAATTCGACGACCAAAAAAATTTTTGCAAAACATGCGATCCAGACAGAGAACAAATGCGATCATGTTGGGCTGAATGGGACAAAATACGAAACATGCGATAAGGAGAAAAAGCATGGGCCAAGTAATAACAAGAAATCCGGCAACGATTGCAGACCTGATAACACAACAAATGCCCGCTATTGCCATGGTTGTCGGCGGGAGTACCCCGGCAGAGAGGCAAAGAAGGGCCGAGAGGATCGCGCGGATTGCCTTGACGGCAGTGCGACAAAATCCAAAGCTGGCTCAATGTTCGCAAGCGTCTTTTGCAGCGTCACTTATGACTTGCGCCAGTCTTGACCTGGAGCCAAACACCCCGCAACAACTGGCGCACCTTATCCCCTATAAGGGGGAGTGTACTTTTCAGATAGGATATCCCGGACTTATGGAGCTTGCCTACCGGACGGGTAAGGTTTCAAACTTCAATGCGGACGTTGTTTATCGCAAGGAAGTTGAATCCGGCCTTTTCCGTTACACCAAAGGCATAAAGCCAACAATTCACCACGAGTGTGACCTTTTGGGCAATTCCAGAGAGGGGGAGCTTGTAGCCGCATATGCCAGCGTGGAAATGAAGGACGGGTCCACTCTTTTCCGCGTAGTGGACAGAAAGGAAGTCGAAAGGGCGATGAAGTCAAGCCAATCGGCAAAAAGCGATTTCTCGCCATGGAAAACTGACCCAGAAAGCATGTGGATAAAAACGGCTATCAAGCGTCTCTGTAAGTTCTTGCCGCGCACGGAACAGCTTTCCTTGGCAGTAGAACTTGACGAAAAAGCGGAGCGCGGAGAAAGCCAACTTCCGCAAATACCGGCAAGCATAGCGTTAAATGAAGCTCTCTCGGACGAAAATGCGCATGATGTCCACGAGGGTATTTTCTGCCCTGATGGAGCACCGGCCGATGCTATGAAGTGTACTGCATGTGCGACAAAATCAGGATGCGAAAACGCTCCTAAAGCATAAACAATAAATAACTTATCCCCGTGTATTTTTTAAATACATGGGGATAAGAAAAAATTAAAAAAAGGAACATATAATGAAATTTGTAGGAACACATCTGACGTGGCAAGGGGCATCCTCAGTCCATTTTGAGGCTGAAACGTGGGAAGAGGCCGAAGAATATTGTCAGCAAAGGGGCATTTTACTGGAAGGAAAGCTCATGGCAACCGTATATGATGAGGATACAGCAAATAGCATTATATTTGATCTTGAATCAAATAAGTTACAAAACAATAGGATGTTGCAATGAAAAAAATGACATTGGCAGAATTTGAAGCAAAGTGTCTTAATGATAACATGGGGGATATAACGCCTAACGATGTAGTTATGGCTATTTCTCGTGTGTCCGAGCTTGGCGAGATATATAGATCCAGGCTATTCGCTAAGGCCGATGCGTGGAAAAAGCCCCCGCGTCCAGACAGGAGAACCGCAGGGGGGATAGAAAATGGCGTACCAAATGGGGATAGAGATTAGTCTGGAGTAGATATAATATCTTTCATGACCTTATCCTGGTCTACTTCTCGCTTGCATGTCTGGCAAACGTAATAAATTTTTGTTTCTCCCCATGGATATGTAGCTGTCTTTTGCACCAATTCCCCGGCGCAAAGAGCGCATATTTTTGTATTAGTTGCCATACGTAACCCCGTATTCAAGATTCAATGCGTCAATTTCGGCGGTCATAGCAGCATGGGCTTGTGCATATTGCTGCTCGATAGCTTCAATTTCTTCTGGGTCGCGTTTCAATATAACAGCAGACGTATGTGCGGTATTAAGGGTACGCAAAATACCCTCAGATGTCCCGTCAAACTGGTCATACTTTTTACGTATAGCTTCGCGTTTTTCCATATACTCTGCTTTCATCTTCTCAGCAGGGGACGGTTCTTGTAAAGCAATTCGTTCTTGATCTGTGATTTCCCTCCATTTACCATTATAAATAGGCGCCTCAGTATGATCGGGTATTATTTCTCCAGTAATAGGATCTATATGCTCGGGGACAAATACCCCAGGTTCATTCCATCCTAACGCTACTGCTGCATCAATAGGAGCTACCCCATGCGCAACGCAAGCAACTGGAGCAATCAATATCTGATTGTCAAGCTGAGCAATCCATATAGCCATAAGTCACCTCTTAAATTATAATAATTGAAAATCCGGATTCTTCACTTCCATCTAGGCTCTGCGCCCTAATAGATACTGACCCATAGTCTCTTGCCCCGGCTTCTGTTACTAAAATGTTGGCAGCACTAACTTGATTTGCACTGCATAATACCGCAGACTGTAACGATATTATGGGGCTATTAACTGTAAAGCGACCTAAAGACTGCCTAGTCACAGATGTAACATTATATGAAGATACTACACTCCCGTCTTTGTTGACATATGCATACGCCTTTATTGATGTCCTAGGGTTTATTCCTGTATAGTTCCACCCGGATGACCCATAATTTGCGGCCTCACTTCCGTATAAAGTCGGGGATGACGAGTCAATAAAAGATATACAACATGCAAAGCTTCTTCTCGCAGTACCTGTTCTATATATACTGTATATACAGTTTACAGATGGCGGCACATTATTTCCTGTTAAAACACCAGCGGATACGGAACCATTGAAAGAATATAACGCGCCTATGGGTACGCTATTTACTAAATCTATCCATTCAGCATTAGTAGTAATTGTCTTGTTTTCTGAACTCACATATTTAGTATTTACAGCAGTTCCATTTACGGACAAAGCACCAATTTGAGCTGGCGTTAAAGGGTCAGAGCCGGTAGACGCATGTGTGCTGGCGTGGGCAGGCAGGTTGAACGATAAGCCTGATGCCCCTATTGATATCCCAGAAGAAGATGGGTCTGTCTTTAATGACACTTTATAGTCATCAGATATCGTTATTGCGTTGTTTCCTGGGGTGTATACAGGCATTAATTGAGACAAGTTTATATATAGAGTTTCGTTCCCGGATGTTGTACTGTAAACAAATACAAGATATGTTCCTGCCGGTTGCCCTGCCGGGTCGACCTGAACGTCAACAGATTCAAGGTTGTTCGGCGTAGCTACTGACTGCCAAGGGGACCATGTAACGACCGGGTTGTTCGGGTCGCTATTGTTTATCGTCGCTGTACGCGTATATATCCTGCTGGTATCGACATCATCCCAACACGTATGGGTTACTGAAGTGCTGTCGCTATTGATATAAACCATGAGCCAAAACGGAGTTTCTATATCAACGGGGAAATTTGTATTCCCTGTGTTTGTCAAAAAAAGTTTTTTAGCTCCAGTATATTCCATGTTGGCATCTACAGCATCGGAATCGACCTGAAAAATACCCATTGCGATCCCAGACGTTATACTTGCCGCTTGTGCAACGGATACCGCACTTGACGCGTTCTGGTCCGCTGTTGTTGCCGTGGCCTGAGCCGCATTAGCGGTTGTGAGCGCCTGGGTAGCCGTTGTCAGGGCATTCCCAGAATCGCCCTCTGCAATCGCCGATGCATCAAGAGCCTGATTCGCCGTTGTCAACGCTTGGCTCGCATTAGCCTGTGCGCTTTGAGCTGTAGACATTGCCGTATCGGCTGTTGTCTGAGCTGACTGTGCTGCTGTAGACGCTGCATTAGCCTCCGTCAACGCTTCATTTGCTGTCGTGTTCGCGCTGTTCGCCATGTCCAGGGCATCTTGCGCAAGATTAGAGGACTCTTCTATCTGCCCCCCGAGTTCATTTATAGCCATCTCTGTTTGTTCAAGGGCCGATTGACCGGATATTGGCTCAGGCTGGAGAGGAACATATTTAAAATCAGTTGCCATATTTTACCCCTAATCGTGCTTGATGCAGTATAGAAGGTTGATATTTTTAGGACGGTTTTCATCGGAGGTGGGGACTACTCTAGACGCATCAAAGGTAAATCCCCTTTGACTATCATCTCCACGGGATGAAACTGTACCATAAGACCAAGGACTATTAATTCCAAAAGCTCCAGATGTGCTAACTCCTCTACCATAATCATCAGTGAGCTGAAAACCGTTAAATGCTCCTGTAATATTTCTTATTGCATCTTCCTGCCTGATTCCTATCTCCCTCCCCCCACCATCAGGATCATTGATCGCATTCGAATCATATCCTCGGACAAACAGACCCCGCATGTCTGGAGTTCTCGATTGTCCCAAAAGAGAATACAGACTAGGGTATGTTGTCGCGCTAAACGTAGATCCGTCGCATATCAAATATCCGTCAGGAGCTATTGTGCTGTAATACATGATAATCGTTCCGACAGGGACAAGGCCACCGCCGCCACCGCCTGACATTCCAGCAAGTGCCTGTAAAAACTCAATCCAGTATGATGAGTTTGTTCCCGGCTCGACAGGCAACCCCCCGGAAGACTGTGGTCCGTTAGCCTGCAAGCACCACCACAACTTTCCAACGTGGTAAACTAGACACGGGGCCGTATAGTTCAATGCCGCGTTCCACTGCCATTGCCCTCCGCTCTGCTGCCAGAAGGCAAGCGATGAAAGCATGTATAATGCCCCGTTAAAGTCAAGCCTATTAGGTGCTGTCCCGCCCTGTGCTATGGGTAGCTGTGTCTCTGTGGGGAACCCCGAAGAAAGTGAAGCCCTTCCAGGCTCGCTCTGATTTTCAGGTACAATCGTTCTGTTCCCGGTATCCGCAAACGGCCTATCAAAAAAATTTGATGGATATGTAATATTTCTCATTTTCCCCTACACTGCATACGTTATTTTTACTTTGTCGCCTACTTCCATAGTAGGAGAATTTATCGTAAAAGTATTGCCTATAGCCGTATAATCCCCGACTTCAAGGTAAACAAACATACCATCCTTTAGTATCATCGCCTCTATAATAAATTTTTGAGGACTGGACAGGGCAAATGCCTGACTCCCCGAGTAATCAAAAATTTCTGGAGGCATTATTGTTCCGCTCATTTGGTCTGCCATTACGATTTCTCCTTTCTTTTTAACCAGCGCATTGTCAGGGGCAAAAGGAGCTTGGTTGAACGGTTGCCATCCGGGAGTAAACCCGAATACCTTAGACGGGTTTATCGCATAAAATTCCCATCCCACTCCAGCGCCGCGAGCAAGCGTCCCCGCCGCCTTAAATACTGCGACTTGAATGGGATCTAAAAAATCTTCAAAAACCCAACGGATAACCATAGTGTCAATTTCTAGGACATAGGCTGCCTGTGTAAATCCACCAATTCCTGTATTTACAAGAGCTTGAAGTAAGCTGTTTTGTGAATCTGCCGTAGACGCAGAAATGTTCGCAAGCGCCTTATAGAGCAAGAGAAGACGATAATATTCATCGTCAAGCGTTATTCCCGCCCCTGTATCGGCATCTTCAATTGTCCTGTTCATTTGAAGGATGACACCCCAATTATCCAGCCCTATACCTTCAGCCGTATATATGTTGAACATGTACCTATAGAATAGGTCTACGTCGACGTGTGGATCTATTTGCTCCTGATATTGAGCACACAGCGCCATTATCTTTTTGCTTGCGCTATACTGGCTTTGAATGGCGTAGCTTGTGACTTCGCGCACGTTGTCAAGTTCACGGAAGTCTAAAGCCTCTCGTATGTCCCGCCACGTATACATGCTCATGCGATTGCCACCGTGATATTGTCCGTAGACATGACTGGCTCTTGGTCGCCATTAATCGTAACTAAGTCGGAATATGCCGATGGTGTGCCCTGGCTAAGCGCAATATCTATACTTTGAATGTTTTTTATTCCATCAACGGCCACCGCCGGACAGTAAAAACGAGAGGCGTATACGGTTGAAGCCATTCCGATACGCGCATTTCCTGAGTTTGTATTAAGTCCGTAAAAGTCATCAAATATTGCTTTTTTAAGAGCCTCTATTTGTGCCGGTGTAGGAGTACTCCCCGCGCCAAGGGTTATTTTAACCCAAAAATTTATCGGCGCAGGCCTAAGGATAAGATATGTATATACAGGGCCTCCCGGTATCTCAGGCGGAGTATACGACACAGAAGTATTCCCTCCCGTGTCGCAGCCGTTATCCTTTTTCCGGTAAATCCACTCAGCGATAGCGGTATCCTCTCCGCCATAAACGCATACGACAACTCCATGACCAGGAACCGTAACTCCAAACTTTACAACCGGGTCTGGGCCTATATTTTCGAGCACCTGACAATCCAGGACGCCCGGGAGGTTGGCTATTGTCCCATATATTGCCCCCACGCTGCCACGCGCATTAGCTGCTACGGACTTTGCCCTGCGGGATTCGAACTCAAATCGTGTTTCTAGGTCTCTCCCGATAGCCCCTGCGGCAGAGTTATCTATGGTGTCCCATCCGGGTATGGTTGTGATAATAGACGTTACCGAGTGCGCAGATATAGGGATAGGCCCTGTCTGCGAGACTCTAAATGTAGTTTGCGCCGTACCATCTGCCCCTATGCTTGCCGCACTGTTGCAGATGAGCGTCCATCCGTCTGTAGATGTAGCCAACGCGCCATATGGGACGCTAGTGCCATTCAACCCCGTTAACTGGCACGTAACAACGGTAGGCTCTGCTACGTGACGCGTTAGGAAGTATATATAACCAAGAGCATCCTGCCATCTGCCCTCGGAAACATTAGGGTTGAACATAGATGCAAGAAAAATAACTTCCGCATTTTTGGCCTCGATTTCCGCCGTCTCTGCATCTATTAGCTGTCCGGCTGGAGTCGCGGGGTCAGTGTCCAGAGGTGGGCAATCCGGGTCATAAAATGCATTTGCCCAGTCCTGCGCGACCCCTTCCCGAATAACCTCTGTATCCGGAGAATGCATTCCTATGTCTGGATCAAATATAATTCCGCTATGGGCCATAATAGACCTCAAAAATAAGTAAGTATCTGTGTTTGCGCTTCGCCTTCGACCGTCCTAAATTTTATATCACCAGTCAAAATGCGAGTTTCTAAATTAAAATCTATAATATCTATAGATATGATTTCTATGACGTCTTCTACCCGTAAAGCAGCTTTCCGTAAATAAGATCTAAGAACAGAATGGTTTGTTTTCTTCCCCAGCTCAACAACAAAATGAGGAGTCCCCCTGTCCTGTATAAAATAAGCATCTTCGGTAAACAATCTGCCCTCATTCGCCACATTTTGAGCGGTAGCCAATTCTCCATTGGTAACAGAGATGTCCCCTGTCCCGGACAGAGTAATGTCCCATTTTCTATCCAGAGTCAAAGTCCTACGTGTATGCGCCATTATGAACCCGTATTTGGAGAACCGGTATCCCCATCCCCAGACTGGACCCCGCTATGGGTATGTGTATTAAATGTCACCGAGGTCTCGTTTTCTACGTCCTCAATCATTATGCTGCCTTCGACTATTAGATCTCCGGTAATCGTAGTTTTTTCGGCGTCTATGTTGCAATATTGAGATGTAATATTTGCTGCCGTTGTTGAAAATATATTTATAGTTCCGTTGTTTGTCTTAATATCTATATCTCCAGAATCTCTGCATGATATTTCAATTTTTGCCGCCTTTGTAGACAAAGATATATCGCCGCTCACGGGGTTTAAGTGTAGCCATATCTCCGGGGTCTCCCCTAATATCCCAGACAATACCACCCCATCTGCTTGGCTAAAAGACCTAAAAGAAGAGGGTTGCTTCGGGGAATTCTCCCCTACTGTAATTCCTGAGCTGTCCCGCTTGGGATATATAGCAAGGCCCTTGTCTCCAGGCTGCGGATCCATGATGATTGCGGCTTTACCCGCCTGCGGACGATAAAATTTCATTTGAGGCACAGACACAGCAGGGATAGCATTTCCAAATCCATCCGTTTGACAGACAAGAGGTGTCGCGGAGGCATATCCACCCGGCCCCGTGTCCCCATTTTGGTCCGCGCTGTCAATGTTAACTATATCTGACGTTTCAACCATTTCCGAGACAATGCGCCTAACCATGTACTCAACGGCATTATACATGGTGTTCGAAGAGGTTATCTTTTTTTGTCCTTTTACGCTATTTGACGCCATACATCCCCCACGGGGCAGACGCTTCGATTTGTGTTTCCCATGGCCCTCCGCTTGGATTATATGCAGAAATATTATGGGTTAGCTTTGTAACTATCCACTCCCCGCTGGCGCGTGGGACAATGCTATCTACGCGGATACGGTTCCCATATCGAACAGCCGGATTAAAAAAAGACTTTATAGATATCCCGCTTTGACTAAATGTTGGATATCCAATCATGCCGGTATCTTTATTTAAAACAATTATTGCCCCTCCGCCTCCGGTTCCGCCTGTTCCTACGGAAGAATTTGATGTGTCGCTCGCCCTAGCGGGGGGTTCTTCACGTGCTGCGCCGGGGTTAAGGATGACTACACTTTCATCGTCTATAATCAAATCAAAGCCTATGTCATGAGAAAGTTTTTTCATTTTGCTAATAGGATCGCCGACGTAATATGTATTTTTAACCGATGCAGTTATTCCTTGATTTTTGAATCCCACCATTCCAGCCTCATCCATCCACGTGCGCATAAGGTGGTCCACCGTGTCTTCACCTTTAACGGCTGTTGGTGGGGTAGCTATTTGCTGTGCAAAATATCCACTTGCGGCTTCAAATTGCATAGCAGGATCGGGAGCATTATTAAAATCAGCGGAGGCTCTAGTTATCCCGCCTCTAAAAACCATTGAGAGTTCCTTTCCTCTTTCTCCGGCTTCAATCGTGATTGTATTTCGATATGACTCTAGTGGCCGGAAGGCAAGGAAGGTAAGTTGCTCCATCGCGTGATAATCAAGGCCTGTGATTTTTATAGACGCGCTGTTTTGTTCCGGTAGCCCGGGCTTCTGAATTGTTGCGTCACAAGACAGTCCTTCAACAATGCGTGTATTGCCGCCTTCAGAAAAAACTCCTTGCCCTAGCGTGACTGCTATTCGAATAGTTTTTAGGGAGAAGCTAAGCGCCATTTCTTCCTGCCAGGATGTTTTTAGGGATAGACTCCCCAGCGTCAATATAAATCAGTGCCCATCGACCAGCAAGTCCGGTATGGAGACCATCCCATATCGGGGGGCTATCCCCGTCAAGGTCAAAAAAACAAATCATGCCCGAAAAATAAGGAGACGAGGATTGAACAATGTCAACTTTATTCTGGCAAACAGCCCCCTCGCAGACCAAAACGTCATCTACCGACAGGTCAAGATACAGCCTTTTTTGCCTCCAATATACTGATATTGTGCAATTTTGGCCTGACAAGACAATATAAAAAGTCTGTGCCGGTATCTGCGCAAGAGGGATCTGTATCAAGCCGCACTCTCCTATAAAAATACAAGCTACCCTAGCATTTTATGATTTTTTTTGCAATATTGGCAAAAACAAGTTGACATGTTTGCATGTAGGCAATATCTTTATGGCAAAGGAGGTGTGGAAATGAGGGAAATACGCGTGCATTTGTCGCTGGGATTTGAGGGCGCCGAAGTACATGATGTTATCGAAGTGGAAGAAGACGCGACAGAGGAAGAAATAAGGGCAGAGGTTAGGGAATGGGCATTTGAATATATACAGATATGGTACGACAAATAACTGGAGGCATTATGAGCATAGGAAACACAAGCCTGGAGAAGTTGGCAAAAAGCTTTCCTTTTTGCCCTCACGAGTGCCATGTATGGACCATGGATATGTGCGATGTATGCGAAAGAGATTATATAAACGATGATCTTAGGTACATGTGCTGGATAGATTTTTCCCAAGAAGGCTTGCAAATCGGGCATGATTTTTGTGATAAAAAGGAGATATAACATGGCAATAATTGTTCGAATAGACTTTATGGCCGGTCACCTTGAAGGTCTTACATATCAATACCTAAAAAAAAACAAGCTTCGTTGCTCGAATAGATTTTTATGCGCTCCAGCATTGCGGATCACGGATATCGTCAATATAGAGGTTGCCAGCGAGGAAAGTGTAAAAAGTCTAGGCTGGACAACAGGTGGCGCCTTGGCTGGCGCAGCTCTCGCTGGAGGTATTGGCGCTATCGTCGGCGCTATCGGGAGTGGGCAGGGAACATATAGCACAATTGTGGTTACATTCCGTGATGGTAAAAAGTCCCTGGCCAAGGCAAACAGCACAATGATGGAAGTGCTCCGAGCGCACATTTTCAGACTTTCCAGCAACCCAGAGCGAGAGGAAGTATGGCGCAACTCGTCAATACTTTGGAAGATTTTTAACCCCTCGAAAAACCCCAAAAACTATGGGTTCCCACTGGCTTGGTGGAAAAAATGGCTTATCATCTGTGGCCTGTGTTGGCTTGCGGCCGTAATCACGGGGCAAGACTTTGTGCGGAAAACGGGATTGTATACAAAAGACAATAGCAAGTCGCCATGCGCCAACATTAAAAGCGATGCTGACTGGAACCGAGCGTCTTCCCTTTGGCGCATGGCAAACCCTGAGTGTAAGCCTAGGCGATAATCATCCACCGGCCAAGATAGAACGGGGTCTTTTTTGGCCGGTATTTTCTTTGCTTGTGCTTGTGGGATTTCTAGGCTTAGATATGGTCATGACTTGTGTTTTAACTTGCCTCACTTCGATTAAAGACAGTTCAACCACAAGCATTCTGGCCCCAGAATCTTGTTTCCTAGTGTAAGAATACGACTCTAATGTCATGCTCTCGTAAACAATAGACGGTGTTACTACGTCCAGCAAAACGGCATCTTTTTTATATAAATCAAGCCATTCTATTGCATATTCAAAATCCAATTCTGACCCTTGAAAACCAAGGGTTGCTCTTATTTCTAGGGGAGATTCAACTTTATTATAGTTCGCAAAAGACCCCTCTTCAACAGGATAAGAAAGCGCCTTGCCTTCATTCCTAACGTCTATGTCAACAAAGCTGGTGAATGTTAACGCTGTGTTGCCTCGTTCGTCCCACAAAGTCCAGTCACGAGGGGCATAGGATTGACTCATTTAATCCCCCCTATTTACTGCTGTATTGGAATTATTAACTAGGCTGTTTAGTTGTGCGCTCGACTGAGACGCCGCCGCGGCAGGATCGCTTGTTGTGATATTTTGAGTTACGTTTATTTCAGAGTTGTTAGTTACGCTGTTGTCGGATGTAGAGTTGGCAACAGATGGACTGATAGCCATACTTGCATCAGCGGCGGAAGCGTTTGCTCCGGGAGGGGCTTTAGCCTGTGCCGCTACGGCCGCATCGGCAGATGCCGCCCATTGCTTAAGACCATCAGGAAGCATAAAGGATGGTATTTTAGAAATAATTGATTTTATTGCATTAGTTATTGTGCCTAGAATGGAATTAAAAAGATCCGTGAAAAAGCTACCTATCGAAGAAAAAATATTTATAACAAGATCTAGTACAGCCTGGAATACTCCGCTGAGAATTGTCCATACAAATTGTGCAAAGTTAGTAATAAGATCGGTTGCAAATCCAAACGCCGCCCCGAAGTCGCCTTCAAACAATGCGCGAATCATCTTTAAGGCAGACTGAAACATCCCAACGAATGGGCCAACTGCGCTGGCGACAATTTCAAAAAATCTAGAGGCAGCAGGGGTAAGGGCTTCCCAAACTGCTACGCCGATAGCCTTCAATTGTTCCCATGCTTCATTTAATTGAGCGAGTATTTCTTCTCCCGTCCCAAGCTGCGACCAATAATCACCTAGAGCTGATTCCCCTCCTTGTATATATGTCCATAAGTCATCGAAAAGCAATGCGAATGCAGATATAAGGGCAAAAAATGGAACAAAAGGAAGCATCGCTCCGGCTATAGAGGCTGCAACCATTGCGGCAAAAGGAGCTATAACTGCTGCAAGTGCTACAAAAATACCAACAACGAATGGTTCGTGCTCGCGAAGGTAATTTATGAACTGTCCTATTTTATCTGAAATAAAAGTGAACGCGGGCACAACAACGCGCATAATGATCGCTGCCCCGGCTTGCAAAGCCTTAAACATATTCCCTTGCGCCACGCGGAACCTGTCTGCAATTTCGATATCTTTTTGGGTAAGGGCAAGATTTTTATACCTATTTAATAAAATATCTACTTCTTTACTGCCCTTTTGTAAAAGCCGAATGGTGGCGTCATCAATCCCGAATTTTTTAGCAAAAAAAGCAAACCTTTTAGGGTCCATCTTATCTGCGACCTTTGCTAGGTCTTCAAGGATTTGGCCTGCATCTTTTATATTTCCATTGGCATCGCGGACCTTGATGCCCATCATCGCAAACTCTCCAGACCAACGACCTAGCCTGACGAGTTTTAGTTTTTCCTCTATCCCGGCAAGAGTTCCTTGCAATGCCCCAACGTCTTCCCCGGCCGCCTCCATAGCCCCTTGCCAAGCTTGGATATCGACTGCGTTCATTTTAAGGCGGCGAGATAGCTTTGAAAGCTCTGTCCCAGTCTTAACAAAATTATTCAGCAATGCAGAAAAAGCAAATGTTCCTGCGAGGGGAGCTATAACGTTACGGATAATAGACTTAGAAGCGGCACTAATTGTCTTTTCAGCCTGTTTCATGCCGGAACTTACGCCGCTAGGATCAAGTCCAAGCGTAACAACAAGAGCATCCACAACGGTTGCCATTATTTTCTATCCTTTTTTGCCGCTTCCATTGCTATCCACTCGTTATAATTTTGAACAGTTATAATTTCTATCATATCTAGAGCATCAGAATAACTATAGTATGTTTCAAGCTCGCGTTTAGTTGCCATTCCGCGAGCTATTAATACACCAACAATTCCGTTTACGTTGACGTAATCAACATAGCCATTGATCCTAGATGAATTATGCCACGCTGATTTTCTTGGTAAAATTAAGGGTTTTCTGCCGGCAATACCGGCGTCATAAAATTTATCTTGAACGCCTCTGCATATAGGCTTATAAGCGTTTTTGGCTCGACAAGATAATTGTCTACCAAGTCGTGAGTGCATTTTTCTTTATGATTCCCGACAACTCGGGAACAACACCCTAAAAGTACATCAAGCAACGGCCTCACGTCATCGGGGTCAAGTCCGCCAAGGGTTTTAACCACGGCAGACGGGCCAGAAGATGCAATGTGCTGTATCGCTTCGTCAAACCCTAACCCATCAGGGAATTCCGCCCCACCTTTTGCTAGCGCGACGATTGCCCGCGTCCCCCAGTCAATAGCCCCGGATACCGCCATCTGACGGATAGAAAAGGTGTATTCTTGACCGTCATCCATTAATGTGACGATAGCTTCCTTTCTCGCCATAAATTATATCTCCGCGCTTTCAAATTTTTCAAAATCGAATTGCCATGTCGTCGGCTGGAGCGTTTTTGCCGCGCTCAAAGCCCTGGCAGCATTTTTGAGTACCCCGCGAGTCCATACATAGCGAGCATTGACGCTAGGCAGGGTAGCAACAAGGGTACACGCATATACTGTTTTATTGGCAACCATAGCCCCCGCCAGGGTAGCCATAGCTGCACGGCTCGGGCTTGCCGCCTCGAGCGTGATAGTTACCGGCTGGATGTTGGGCACATAGCCAGCCACCATATACCCATCTACGCCCATGCGAGTTTCTGCCATGTCCACAGCATCGGCGTTATACGCCTGATCTGTCCCGAACATTTGCAGTTCTATCCCCGAAGGGAAGATAATTTCAGCAGTGAGAATCAGTATCGCATTTGCAGATGTGATATCAAAATTTTGTGTTTTCCCTATAACTTGAGACATTTGTTTTTCTCCTTATATTATGGCGGTACTGCCGACTTCAATGCTTAAAATTGCACCGCCATATGTATACCAAATATTACATATGGGGCTTCCCCTTCGTGCTCTTACTTCCGCGCCCGGGTCAAGGACTTGTACATAGTACCCAGAGGTGAAGAGTTCCCCGGAGATATCAAGCCCGGCCTCGTTCATGACCTCAGATTTTTGTCTCTCGTTAAGCGTAATCCCAGGCTCAATAGCCGCATTAAATAAAGCCGCGTTTATCGGGTCTTGCATCCATGCCGCGACCATTGTGTATCCGCGCGGATTATATGGCGTCCGGCCACTATTAGACAGTCCGTCCATGAGGGAGCGTTGGAGTCGCGCGTTGAACCATACCGAGTTGATATAGGTGTCTACGTACCCATAGTCAGAATTGAGCAGCGCGCCGCGATAGCTGAAAACAAACTGGGCATTCCTAGTGGCAAAGTTGCCCATGTAGGTATACCCCTTTCCTTCAAGGATAACAGCAGTTGATTCATCAACCACTAAAGGAGCTATGCCATTCTGGCCTTTAAACGCCATTGTAATAGTTCCGTTTAATTGGTTCCAGGGAACGGAAGCCACTACGCCCATAGCAAAGGCCGCCAGGTCCAACTCGCCATATATGGGCCATGTGTATCTGCCCCCATTTGCCTCTTTAATCTGACTCGCCAAGTCAGCAGTAGAGTCTGCGCTGGTAGCAGTGGCCACCACAGTCCACGGGACATACAGATATCCATAGTCAGCCCACGCGTCCCACTCTATAGCCTCCTCTGCATCCACTTCCCATGCCGTGGTAAAAGATACCCAGTTTTGCGTCTTGGTAAGCACTGCTGCCATTTGCTGAGCAGGCGTCATCGCCGAAGCTCCGGCAGATATAACAGCTCCGTCCTGTCCCCGGAATCCCATAAAGGCAGCGACATCTGTACCGAGGGCGGGAGCTGACGCAAATCCTACCTCAGAAGATTCCCCTGTGGTCCCGCTGGTTATTGTAAAAGACCGGTTAATACTCGAATACGTTACCGTTGCCCCAGTTGCCCCTGCCGTAACAATAGCCCCCTGAATTGCAAGCGCAACATCAGAAAAGCTTGTCGCTGTTGTAAAATCAAGGGCTGAAAGCGTAAGCGCGGTACTATCAACAGATAGGACAAAACCACCATCAGATATCGCTTTAAACTGTGCCAATGTTTTTGTATTACGCGCGCTCCGCAACCATGCAGGGGCATCGGCGTCAATACGCCTAGCAAACCATATGGCCGTCGGGGCTGCTTTTTTGTTGTTATAGCTGGCAAAATAAACATCAGCTACAAGGTACTCGTCGGAATCAATCCCAAAGTAGTCGCCCACGCTGGCCGCGCTTGGGAAAGATATCGCCAGTGTAGATGCGGAAATAAGGTCGCTTTTAGTGAGGAGAAGCCCATTTGTTTCAAGGTCTGGACTGCCCCCTGTGATTACACGAGGGAAAATTCTTACAATGTGCTCTGCCGGTATCGCCATGATGATGTTCCTTTTTTGTGGTTTATATTAAATATTTATGATGAACTTCCACATTTTCTACGCGATTCATTTCAGCAAAATCAAATCCAGGCAACTCAACAGTGGTTATTTCAGGCATTGTACACCTGAGCTGAAGCATAAACCTCTGTACGTATTGTTGTGAATCCATGACCCCGGTCATATCGCGCGGGTCGTCTGTATATAGCAGAGAGCAGCCTCCGTATTTTTCTTGGTTGAAAAACTGAGGGCCTATACTTGACCTGCCCACATTTGCTATAGTCATTGCTCTATTACGGGCATAGTTAAGTGAATTTGAGTAAAAATCAATTTGCACAAGGTATTCAAAGAGAGAAGCTATCGCTACCCTGTCTGGATATGAATCCATGCTGGGGATCAAATATTCAACAGACGTTCCATGCCTTGATTGACTCACGATATATAGAGAGCAAAAATCTTCGAGGCCAGCAGGCAAAGCTTGGCGGTTTTGATTGGCCCAGAATACATTTTCGGGGAGCAGGGCAGGCAGTGCATACGCGCAAATAAAATCATATATTGCGTCTTTTAATTTCCCCGGCGAAGCCAATGCGGGAGAAACAGGAAAGGCTATGTCCTGGCTCACGTATGCACCTCTTGCGGGCAATGGCCTTGGAGCGGCCACTTATCGCCCTTTTGCTGCTAACCATAACACGCAACAAATTTTTTAGCAAACCATGCTGATTTTTGTTGACAAAGTTTGCATATTGGCAAACAATTGAGCCTAATAAGCATAGGGGACGGTTGGCGAACATATGGCATGATTTCATTCTAAAATAAGTTGAATTTTATATCTATGGTTGTATATTAGGCGGGATAACTTGAAGCGTTATGCGGACGTTCATCCATCCGGTAGAGCCTGCTTTGCTATAGAGAATTGATTTTTGCAAACTCTCCAAATAATTTTTTTGCTGCATCATTATAAGCGCGTGCGGCTTCTTTTTCTGTACTATAAAGTCCCAAATATTTATTCTGTTTATTGAAAGTTATTTTAGCTACCCACATAGAAACTTTTGAGACAAAAGAGACTCCCTTATATATACTTGAAGTAAATTTTCTTTTACTTGTATTCCGAGCGTTCTCCTGGCGTGTGCAGACCCTTAAATTCTTTCTTCTGTTATCTAACTTGTTACCGTTTATGTGGTCAACCTCTTGCCCCTTTCTGGCCCTCGTAATTACACGGTGGAGTATCTTTCTTGGGCTAACAAAAACAGCATACCCAGTCGTACTTATAGATAAAAACTTCCCCTCTAAAAGGGGGACATCTCCTTTATCGATAATAAACCTAGTCCCTGTTGATGGATAAAAGATATGCACCCCGTCTTCAAATTCAGTGATTACCGGAGGGCAAAGAACTTTACCCCGGAAAAAGTTATCATAAGAACAATGACTCCGAGTGACCATAAAATCAGGGAATAGCACATCAATATCTTTTGACTTGCGATAGGACGCGACAACAGCGCGTAAACCGTTGTTCATAATGCGTTCTTCGCCTAAAATGTCAGATATTTTTCTATGCTTCGGCATGATAGCTACCTTTGCTATCCCTGTGTGAGTTGCGGGAAAGACGCCAGGTTCACGTCCTTATCAGGTGCCCCCTATCCCGCAAAGTTTATTTACCCTATATCGGGTGGAGTTACTTGTAAAGTACAACGCACACAAGACCAACCAAGACTTCCCGCACGGGTGAAATCTTCCACGATTGCCGTACATAGCCACCAGCTATTAGCGTACCAGCCGCCAGTATCTCCGATATGGATAAAATCACCATTGCGGGCTATAGGACGGACTATGCTTGCTACGCGGTCAGTATTTGTCTGTGATGAGAACAGGTAAAAACGGCGTGACACCTCTTCGCTCCCGACAAGATTGGCGTGTGCAAGCGTCTCAGCAGATTCGCTTTGAATCTGGCACTCTACCGGCACACCTTCCGCATATGTTGCTTTTATCTCTCCCTTGACATTGGTCTGGCCTGTCGATCTGTAGAGAGCGGCCGAAACATTAGGATGAAGGGTTTGAATTATGGGGTTCACGATGCTATGTAGGTTCCAGGCCATATTTACACCTTCGTTATATCGTCCACAAATTGGGGCACAATATTCGCCATCAAGTCACCCGTGCGAATGAGCGGCTTGCTTGCGTGTTCAGTGTAGCCAAGACGTATCTTTTCGGCAACAGTTGACTTCGCAAGGCCAGGCTGTACCTCGCCGCTTTCAAGGTATTCTTGCATATCAGCAGCAATTACCTGCCCCACGGCAGTAAACGCCGGTTCAACCCCCACACTTCCAATCGCGCCCTTCAAATAGGTTGAAAATTGTTTCGTCCATTCCGCCTTTTTATTTTCGACAGTATTACGCATGAACGGACGTGGTTTTATCCCAGCTTCCGGCGCTCCAAACTCGTGAATAGCGGCAATCGGAGCGATAGGGCCATAGTCGGCGCTTGTGGTGTCTTCCATGATGCCAACCTTAACCCCTGGCTTTTTATCGCCTATGAGGTCTTTCAGGTGGTTTTTCAAGCCTTTCAGGTCAAGGCCCTTGACGGTTACGTTAGCCATTATTTTTCATACCACGCGCAAGAAAGTTTTGCAAATTGGTTGACAAGATGGCGGATGAGGGCTATGGTTATTCCAACAAGGGAGGGGATATGAGACAGTTTGAAACGCGCATAGGAAACCGGGTTGTTATCTCTACCGGCAATGGGGATGGATACGCATGGAATAGCCGCTTGTATGTTAACGGCGGGGAAACGGTAACCATGCTCTGCGCCAAGCGTAAGACGGAATCAGGCGCAAGGAAGTGGGCGAAAAAAATATTGCTGGAGGCATGATATGGAACCCGAAAGATACAAATACCTTAAAAGAAAACTTGAC
>QMCD01000301.1_pt1 | contig 35448 bp, 26 predicted proteins | sample 1821841 | NCBI WGS metagenome assembly QMCD01 (sample SAMN01991225, study PRJNA193472) | Termite gut metagenome, whole genome shotgun sequencing project. | isolation source: worker | host: Macrotermes natalensis
CGTCGGGCGGGGCCGGGGCAGGCCCGCCGTTTTTTGCGTGGCTCTCCACGTTTTGCTGGACATTTTTCACCAGCATTTTGCCCTTTATTTTCATTTATGTGGGCAGCGCACTGGGAATCTGGAGCGGCATTCGCAACGCCCCCACGCTTCGGGCAAGGCGGCTAATGATTAAAGCGGCTCTCGGCTATTTTATTGCGGCCCATATTTTTTTCGGACTATTTCTGTGGTGCATGACGAGCCATAAACCATCTGATGATATTTGGTTCGGAGTATTTTGTTTTCTGATATTTGCCATCCCGGCTGCGGTCGTTTTGGCATCGTGTTACATCAACAGAAAATGGCGGCGGATCGTGGAAGAAGATATGGGGCTGCGTGGGTCGTCAAACAAACACACAGGTTCCATGAAATCGGTCTACGCGTTAGGCATCATCGCACTGGCCATCTTTGTGGTCCAGTCCGTCAGCCTTTATTTATGGTTTCCGCCGCCGGGAAATTTTTGGCTTATTCCGCTTGGCGTTCTTGCGGTGACCATCACTCTTTTCGCCTTGGCCATGAAAAGTGCGAAAGATGAAGAAGCGTTTCAAAAAACACCGCCGCGACTTCCGAATTTGCTTGCCATGCTCACCGGCGAAGAAAGAGTGCCACGCGGTTTTCGCAACCGGATCAATTTCTGGGGCGATCTGACCGGCATCGGCTGGGGAATGTTTCTCATGCAAATCGGCGGGATGGCTTGGTTTTTCCAACGCCAAGGTTCGCCTGACCTGCGACTGCTTGGCTTCAATATCGGAAATGGATATTTTTTCCTGCTTTCGCTATCTCTGCTCGCCTACTTGTCTTTCGTGATGTTTTTTGCGGGCATTCCGCGAAAACGCTACTGGGGCATGATCTTTTTGGGCAGCGCGATCATGGCACTGAATGTTTTTATGGTCGGTTACGCACAATTATGGCAATATGTTGATCCTGAGCAGTTCGCTGTTCAGTTCGGACTGGGCTTTTGGTATTTGCTCTGTTTCATTTTGTGCGGCGTGTGCGGATTGTGGGTGTTTGAGCCGAAAGGGACAGCGAGCGTCGGGCAGGATTCCTGCGAGGACGTTTCGTAACCTTTTTCCGGCTCCGGCGCGGTTTGCGTTCTTCGGATCGGAATAAGGACATCGGGTTGCAATTTATATCACCCGATTATCGATCACTCGCTTTGCTTTGCCTTCGCTGCGGGGAATCGTGCCGGGCGCGACCAGCGTGACTTGGACGCGAATGCCCGTCACGCGGTGGATTTCGTGGTGAATTTTGCGTTGGAAAATTTCCAACTCACCGACTTTGTCACTGAAATCTTCCGGTTTCAGCTCCACGCGAACTTCCACGTCATCCAACCCTCCGAATTGCCGCGTCAAAATAATTTGATAGTGCGGAGCCGTTCCTTCCACGGCAAGCAAGGCCGCCTCAATCTGGCCGGGGAACACGTTCACGCCGCGAATGATGAACATGTCGTCCGTCCGGGCCGCAATCCGCCGCATTCTGCGAATCGTCCGGCCGCAGGGACACGGCTCGTCGATCAGGCAAGTAATGTCGCGTGTACGATAACGAATCATGGGCATGGCGAAGCGGTCGAGCGTGGTGAACACGAGTTCGCCTTCCTGACCGTCGGGCAGCGGCTCCAGCGTTTCCGGGTCGACGATTTCCGGGTAGAAATGGTCTTCGAAAATGTGCGTGCCGTTCTGGTGGCAGCATTCCGCCCCTACGCCGGGGCCGCAGATTTCCGTCAAGCCGTAAATGTCATACGCTTTGATGCCTGCCCTTTGTTCAATACGTTGGCGCATTTCCTCCGACCACGGTTCCGCGCCGAAAACGCCGACTCGTAGCGGCATTTCTCGCAAATCGACGCCCATTTCGCCGGCCTTGTCCAAAATGTGCAAAAAATACGACGGCGTGCAAGAAACGACAGTCACGCCGAAATCCCGCATCAGCATGACTTGTCGCTCCGTGTTGCCGCCGGAAATCGGAACCACGGTCACGCCCAGTGCCTGGCCACCGTCATGCAGGCCGAGACCGCCGGTGAACAGGCCGTAGCCGTAAGCATTTTGCAGCACGTCGTTTTGTTGAACGCCGTAACTTTTCAGTGACCGCACGACGCTTTGTGTCCAGACGGCTAAGTCTTCGCGGGTATGGGCCACAACGATGGGCTTGCCCGTCGTGCCACTGGAGGCGTGCATACGGACGATTTTGTCCATCGGCACGGAAAACAGGCCGAAGGGATACGTGTCACGCAAAACCTGCTTGGTGACAAGCGGCATCTTGTACAAGTCGTCGAAACTCTTGATGTCATTGGGCAGGAGTTTTTTGGCTTGCATCTGTTCGCGGTACCACGGGCTGTTTTCGTAAGCGTGTCGCACGATGATGTCGAGCTTTTTCCACTGAATCTCCCGTAGCCGGTCATGGGTCAGGAAATCAAGGTTCGTGACGGAGTTGAGAGTGGTCTGGGAGAGGTCTTGAGAAAGGTACGTAGGATAGGACATGGGGGTATAGGGGAGTCTGGAGTCAGAATGCAGGAGTGTCAGGGGGCTACTTATTCCCTTTTGCTCGGTTATGAGCTTTGCAAAGTATTTGGCAATTTTTGATGTCGGAGGTTCCGCCTTTTGTCCAAGCGGTGACATGGTCGGCGTCCATGTCTTTGAGGTCCCAAATTTTCTTGGCGGCGGCTTCGTAGAGTAAGTAACTCTTCAAATCATTCATGTAGGCCTATAATTTTTAGAGAAGTGAGGGCAACATCCATCATAATAGGAAACATCTCTTCGTTAGTCCATTCAGTGGGTTTTGTGAAAATTGACACCGCTTGCAACATAACGGATTGTCCATCAACAGATATGAATATATTTTCGCAACAATTTTGATTGATGGGCAAGCTGTAATTTGCCGCCGTAAGTCTGTCAATTCTGTTCAATGAGCTGTCATTGTGTTCTAAAACTCTCACGGTGCCGTTTGGCCGCTCTACCGGAAACGGCTCTGTAAGAAAATTTGAACCCTGTAAAAACAGGATATACGGGAAGTGTTTCTCATCTATCATTACGTTTCGTATTTCATTGACGTTTTTATGGGAACGCTCGATAGCATTTCCTGCTACCATTGTTTCTTGGTCTTTATTTTTGCCCACTAAAATTCCTTGGCGAATATTTTCAATGTCCTTTCCTTGGTACTTGGCTTCGCACACTAAAACAATACGCCATTTGCCTTCCTTGTCTTTGACTTCAAGAATCCCGCCATCCGGTTTGATTGAGGCTTTTGCAACAAATCTTGTCATCCCCAATCTTGGGTCAACCAAGTTGAGTTTTTTATTGATTTCCTTCTTGCCGATTCTGCTTCTGAAACGAAATTCAAAATTGGGAAATTCTTTTTTCAATGCGTCAAAAACTACTTTTGAAAGATCATTGACCGATGTATCGTGTTTTTGTGCATTTTCTCCGAATATTTCCTTTGGGCCTTGACCTCTCACTTTTTCTTCGCTTAGCCGATCAGTTTGTTTTTTCACTTTTGCCCCTTCTCGAATGCTTTATGTTGAATCAATATCCTAAAGTACGGGCACTTGCCTCCAACCGATAAATCTTTGTCATCGTTACCCTTTCTGAACTTGATAATCTCAAACTGCTCAGGGCAATACTTATGGAGGAAAGAAATAGGTACACCCATCACGCCTTTGTAATCGGAGGGTATCGCATCGGTGAAGGGAACCTCGATGGCGTCGTAATTGTCATATTGTAGATACTTTTTCTTGCCCCGAAGTTCCCGATGTTTGCTGTATTTCAAATTGTCTTCCATTGTCATCAGTTGTAACGGCTCATGGCGGCGACCGTGGTCAAGGTTCGTAAGCCAGATCGTGTTGTTGGTGGACACTACTCTGTTCCCTTGCTCATCAATTCTTGCCTCTGAACCGTTCAGCGGGTAGTTTTTAGGTACTATAAAGCCTTGAAAACTTCTCCCGAAGCCTAAGCCCATCCACATTTTGTTGTCTTTAATCAGTGGAAAAACTTCCTTATACGTAATGGCATTCATGTTGCCGATCATCAGGAAATTCTTATTTGCTTCGTTGATCCAAGCCAAAAATTCCCGAAACAGCGAAAACGGCGGGTTCGTGACGATAATGTCCGCCTCATCCCGCAGTTTTGTGATTTCCTCGCTACGAAAATCTCCATCGCCTTTGAGCCGGGTCAGACGATTCCTATCGCTACTCAAGAGCATTTTCACATCGTCCAAATCCACCGAACCATCCTTGTTCAGGTCGGGAATTTTCGTGATGACGATTTTGTGTGGAGCGCGAGTCGTCTTGTTTTCGTCGTTTTCTTCGGGGAAAAGCGAAAGCTGGACGTTGGAAATCGGCGAACCGGCGTAGCAAGTCGCAATGAGCTTTTTGAGTTTGAGTTCCTTGAACCTGAGGGCAAAAAACTTGAAGAAATTGCTCTCATACGGATCATCACAGGGGCACAAGATCGTTTTGCCTTTGAAGACCTCGGGATCGTACTCCAAGTAGGCATTGACTTCCTTTTCGATGTCTGCCCGCAGGGTGTAAAACTCGTCGTTTTTGGCTTTTTTCGCCTGTGATAATTTTTCGTTGGCCATGATTGTTCCGCTCCCTCAAACGGCGAGGAAACTTGTTTGCCCGCATTCTCCATTCCGGGGGCTTGCCAATCCCCCCGGTAATCCGGTATATTCTATCCCGTGGGGGCGGCGGAAAAAAGGTCCCCACGCGGAAAAAATCCCCTCACCCTCGCCCTCTCCCCAAGGGAGAGGGGAAACCTATCAATCACCATGAAACTCAAGCAGCTTTCTCTCTTTCTCGAAAACAAGCCCGGCCATGTTCGCAAAGCCTGCCGAGTGCTGGCCGATGCCGGTATCAATATCGAAACGATGGCTCTGGCCGACACGGAGCAGTTCGGCATTCTCCGCATTCTGGTCAAAGATTGGCAAAAAACGCAGGAGGTGCTCAAAGAGCACAATATCACGACGCAGGTTTCTGAGGTGGTGGCCCTTGCCGTCGAACACAGACCCGGTGGATTGGCCGACATTCTCGATGTGATGGACAAAGAGGACTTGAATATCGAGTATATGTACGGATTCTATAGCACCCAAGGCGGCTGCGCAACCATCGTGTTCCGCTTCGACAATCCCGACATGGCCATTGAGAAAATTCAAGCGCGCGGCGTCAGAATCTTGGGCAACTGCGAGATTTTTGGATGAAGCGACGAGCCTTCGCCCGATTTCCGCTCGCTATTCCGCAGAAGAAACGTCCTGTTCGCCGACATCAATCAAGGCCGAGATGCTTTCCTTGAGTCCGGGTGAAAGACGCGGCCACATTTCGACGAGCCGCCCAAGCTGTTGGTCCGTGGATCGCAGTTGGGCCAGAAGCCTTTCCGCCGGCGATGCGGAGCCGCCCTCTTCGGGCCTCTGCTTCGGACCAGGAAAGGACAATTTCATCAGGACAGGCCGGTTTTCTGCGTGCTCCGTTCCCTTCCCTGTCTTTTTTCGATCCACATGATCGTCGTCCTCGACGCGAATCGCGGGAGTCATGCCCACCGCGGCAGCACCCATCACGGAAGCGAGCACTGTGGCAGGTTTACTAAAGGCGGAATCAGGTAAAACGCTCGTTTGGCGTTTTGCCGGGTCTGTGATTGTGGCGGCCAGAATTTTCGGGGCGGCTTCGAGCAATTCTCTGGGCAGGGGTACGCTTTTCTCAGGCTCGTCGCGTAAAATCCCACGCAACACCCTTCGACCCAACGGTGATTGGCATGAACTCTGGAGCGAGACAGGCAGGGTGGCGGTTTTGTTGTACGTCGTGGCTTGAGCCTTGTTGTGTTTGCCCTGGCAGAGGTGTGTTGAGCAAGATTGTTTTGCGACGTGTGGAGCACCGACCAGACGGCGGCGGCCAAAATTCTCACCGGCATTGTCAGGCTGAAAGGTTCGATTGCCGTTGGCAAAAAATTCGATGATTTCCTCATCTCGAAATTTTTGGAACGAGAGAGAAACCGGCGGAGTGCAAGGCGAGGCATCGTCCATGGTGGCTCCTTTTTCCGCCAGGCGGGCTTGGCGGCTAAAAAACGCTGTTCATTACGCTGCTTCGTTTTGCGCTTTCATGTCGGCCCAAGTACGTTTGTAGTGCAGGGCGTCTAAAAGTTCCGTCAGCGTGAGCGTGCGATTTTCCAGCTCAAGCGGGATTTCCATGCCGGGATCGCAGACGATATCCACCGTGCCGTCTTCGCCGATCAAGTCGTCGAATTCCCGCAACAGGCCATCTTGGACGGCTTGGCGGACCAGATGGCCACGGGTGGCAGAAATCTCGCCTGCCCGATCTCCGAGACTATCGGCTGCCCGTTTGGCCAGAGCGGGCAGGTATTCGCTGGCAATTTCAATGATTCGCGGCGTGTAAACTTTGACTTGCATATTATGGCTCCTACAGTGATCCAGTACCGGGGACACCGTCCTCGGCTCGTAGTAGAACGACTCAGTGCTCACTTCGTATATCGGCCTTAATTTGTAGCGATTGCAGCAATTTTAGAAAATTTGCCGATAATTCCGACTGTTTGTGTTAAGGGGACGCTACCGCGTATAATTATGCCAAAAAAATAAGTTGTTAGGTGATGAAAAAGGGGGTATAATGCCGCCCTCTGCATTGGAATTAGGAAGCAACCAACGGGAATTGTGGTCAGTGCCGGAGACGTTTTGCGTCATCGGCTCCACTTTTACGCGGAGAGTAACGGTGCAAAGGAAATTTCCATGAACCCCATCGTGCCAGCCTTCATCCTCAGCTTACTGCTTGCCGCGGCATTATCAGCGCAAGAGCCGACGAAACTGCCCGGTGAGCTGCCCCGTTTGACCCGGTCGGGCGGCACGATTTTCCGCGCGCTTTTCGACAGCGGCAGTGACGCCCTCGACGGCGACCGCTGGCCGGATTACTGGACGCGAAAAGGCGGCAGCGACCGAGGTATCGTTTTTCCCGCTTATCTCGACATCAGCATCGCCGAAAGCCGGAATCCGTTTGGAAATTATGCGCTGCGTATGAACATGGAAGGCGGGGCGGCGGCTGTCTTTTCGCCGAAAATTCGTGTTCGCCGTGGCATGAGCTATACCGTGTCCGCCTACGTTGACGCCGAGGGAATCGTTTTCGATGACGTGTTCATCATGCTGGCTTTCTACGGCAAAAAGGTTGAGCTTCCTATCAAAACGGTGATTTCGGAAAAGGTGAAGTCCACGGGCGGTTGGCGGCGTCTGGAAATCGGGCCGATTGTAGCCGATGCGGAAGATGTCGATTCCGTGGCCGTCGGTTTGCTGACCATCCACGGCGCGCGGCAGGATTACGGCGCGCAGGTTGATTTTGCGAACATTGAAATCAATGAAAGTCCGACCGTGACGCTTTCCATGCAGGATGAACACCATCTGTTTTTCGACCACAAAAATATCGATGTTCGTTGCCGGCTCAACGGTATCGATCCGGCCCAGCACACCGTCGACTTTGTGCTGGAAGACCCGTTTGGCCGGGTCATTGGACGCCGCGAAGTGGACATGATGATCGGCAGCAGGCCGGCCGCCCAGTTCGTCCTCACCAACGAAGATGATTGGAACGTCTTTCAGGGGGTGGCGGTCTGGCAAAAGCTGCCGATTGCCGGGCCGGGTTTTTATCGCCTGAAAGTGGCCACGCCGGATTCCTTTCAAAAAAGCCTCAAATTGCCGGAAGGTGTGTTTTTTAGGGACCCGCTACTTGACGCCGAGCCGCTGACTCTGGTGGTCATGGAATCCGGCTTTTTCGTCCCGAACGGCGAATTTGGCTGGAATCTCGACGGTTGGACTTTGGAGGACATTCAGAAAATGCAGGGCATTTTGCGGCAGTCCGGCGTTTCGAGGCTCAAAATTCCTGCGTGGTATACGGGGCAGGATTCGACCGGAGCACCATCAGAACAGCGGCGTTTGCTTTCAGAGATTTGCGATTCGCTGGCTCTCAATCAAGTGCGTATCGTCGGTCTGCTCAGTCCGATTCCCGAAGAGGTGCAAAAAGAAATCAAGCTCGGTCCCGTCAATGCGGCCTCGCTTTTTTCCCTGAACGTGGACGCTTGGACAGCCCCGCTTCAACCCACGCTACAAGAGCTTTCGCTGCTCGTCAAGGATTGGCAGTGGACAACGGACGAAGACCGGAGCATTGCCGATATTCCCGGCTTTGCGGAACACTTTGAAACATTCAGAAAGAGTTTCGACCGCAACGATTTCGATTTCGGAACCGGTTTTGCATGGGATTGGAACAACCCGCTGCCGGAGCAGTTTAGCCATCCCGCCCCCCCGGCGGAATCACCAGTCGAACCGGCGTCGCCTCCCGCCACTGAACCGGCTGCCGAGGGCGTGTCGCCCGCGCCGCCGACAACACTGTTGCGCAGCATTCCGAGACCGGTCAATGAATTTGTCGTGCTGTCGACGGCATTTCCTCTGACGCACGACGAACTGGAGCACTACCTTGGACAAACTGCCCAGTCAAAAATTCGCCGCTTCGTTTCCCTCATGCCGCTGCCACAGCAAGATTATCCGCTTGAAGATCGCATTCTCGATTTCGTCCGCCGCATGGTGATTGCAAAATCCGCCAGTGCTGAAGCCATTTTTCTGGCCCGGCCTGTCAGTGATCAAACCGGTGTTTTGCGTAGCAATGGCACGCCCAGCGAGCTTTTTTTGCCGTGGCGAACGACATCGAATTTGATTTCCGGCAAACGTTTTCTCGGCAGCGTGAATCTGCCGCAGAAAAGCCGGAATTACAATTTCGCTCTTGGTGGCGGAAGTACGGTCATGGTCGTTTGGAATGACCACGGAACGCGGGACAAGCCCGTGCTCGAAACGCTGTATCTCGGCGAAGAGCCGGTGTTTGTCGATGTCTGGGGCAAAAAAATCGAACCGGAACAGGAAGGACGGGAACAGACCGTGCCCGTGACCGCCATGCCGCTTTTCGTTACCGGAGTCGATTCCAACGTGACGCGATTTCGCTTGGCATTTCAACTCGGCAGCAAACAGATCGATTCGTTTCCGAACCGGCCCAACAACATTCCTTTCACGTTTCGCAACGACACGGGCTTTCCGGTGTCGGCCCAGATTTCTGCGAGTGGCCCGAACCCCGGTCACTGGACGGTGAGTCCGCCCGTGCAAACGCTGGCACTGGAACCCGGTGCGTCGGGCAGCGGTCAATTTGAGATCAGGCTCAGTGAGCGGGCGAACACGGGAAAACGCCCGATCCGTATCGACATCCAAGTACAAGGGGCCGAGCCGCGCGAGTTCACCGTGTATGATGAAATCAACATCGGCGAAGCGGAGGCGTTCATGGAATTTTCGTCACGCATGAACCGCGCCGGCAACATTGAAATTACGCAAGCGTTCATCAACAACGGCGATAAAGAGTACACTTATTCGTGTCGCCTCATCGTTCCCCGCTGCCCCTATCAGACGGCGACGATTACCCGGCAGAGTTTTGGCCGGGTGGAGCACATTTACACGATTCCTCGCGGTCAGCAATTGCTCGATTCCGGCGTTACGGAAGTCACCGTCCAGGCCATCCCGGTCGAGGGGCGAACGCAGGCCGGCCAGCCCATGGTGTATACGGTTCCGCTGGTTGCCCCTTGACGTTTATACTTCAGGCCGCAACAAATTGTCTTCTTTTTCCCTGTTACCTCCATGCTACCCATTTATCTCGACAACAACGCCACGACGGCCATCGCCCCCGAAGTGTTGGAGGCCATGCTGCCGTTTTTGAAACAAGAGTATTTCAATCCCAGTTCGATGTACGAGGCGGCCAAGCCGGCACGCAAAGCCGTCGAACAGGCCCGCGATGCCATCGCCGCCGCCATCGGAGCGGAACACGCATCAGAACTGCTCTTCACCTCTTGTGCTACGGAAAGCGTCAATGCCGCCCTGTTTGGCGCGGTTCAGGCCAATCCGAATCGCCGACACATTATCACCACTGCGGTCGAGCATCCCGTCGTAACAGAAAGTTGCCGGGAACTTGAACGCCGCGGATACGACGTTTCTTGGATCGGAGTGGACAGGCAGGGTCAGATTGATCTCGGCCAATTCGTCCGCGAACTCCGGCCTGATACGCTGCTCGTTGCCATCATGCACGCCAATAACGAAACCGGCGTCGTCTTTCCCATTGAGCGGCTTGCCAGAGTGGTCAAAGAAACGGACCCGGCCATTCTGTTTCTCTGCGATGCCACGCAATCCATGACGAAATTGCCCATCAATCTTGGCGGCAATTTCCATTATGTCGACATGCTCGCTTTTTCCGGGCACAAATTTCATGCCCCAAAAGGAATTGGCGGTCTGTATTTGCGGCGTGGAACGCGCTGCCGAACGTGGATGATCGGCGGGCATCAGGAATCGGGACGCCGCGGCGGTACGGAAAATGTCCCCTACATTGTCGGCATGGCCCAGGCCGTCGAATTAGCCGCGACCACCCATGATGAAGACAGAAAACGTATCGAATCGCTGCGAAACAAGCTCGAACAAGGCATTCTGCAAAAAATTTCTCATGTCGAAATCAACGGCGGCGGGGCGGAACGAATGCCGAATACGCTCAACGTGGCCATTCATTTCGTGGAAGGCGAAGGCATTTTGTATCAACTCAGCGATATGGGAATCTGCGCGTCCAGCGGTTCCGCCTGCACTTCCGGCTCGCTAGAGCCTTCGCACGTTCTTTCCGCGATGGGCATTCCGTTCACGGCCATGCACGGCTCCGTGCGTTTCAGCCTGAGCCGCTATACGACCGAAGCGGAAATTGAGTTCGTGCTGCGAGAATTTCCTGAAATGATCGCCCGGCTCCGCCGATTGTCGCCCTACTGGGATCAAACGCATAATCGACCGAGGTGAGGCGGGTTATGGACGTGCCGGTAAAATTTGGGGTAATTTTTCACTTGAAGATCGATTGCGAAAAACGGGAAACAAACGTTCGTATTTACGATGACGCTGCCGATAACGTTGAGGAACAGAGTTTGAACGGTGTGTTTGCCGCTCGCTCGTCGACACCACAACCTCCGGTTCCGGCGACTCGAACGCACTGAAGTCGGCGTCGATTCTTTTTTCGCCCAGATCAATCACTTCGCCGGACTTTTTGGGAACAAATTCAAAAGACATCCCTGTACCCCAGCCGGGTCGCCCCTCAACCGGATAAGTTGTCGACAAACGATACTGAGCACCCAAATAAAGGCGTTTTAACGTGACGTAGCCCTCCGCATCGCTTTTCACGTCCTCGGATGTGACCGAGACGCCTTTGTCCGACAGCGGTGAATACGAGGCGGAGCTACTCAGCTTGTAGCCAACGATGGGTTTTCCCGTGCGACCGCTCAGCAGTCGAACCTTGCCCGTCGCCGGCGGCTGAAGCACCAAGTCCAACGGCTCAAAGCGGTTCTTACCGTCGATGGGATAATTCAGCCCGAATCGGCCGTCTTTCGTCCCGAAAGCGAGCATATTGACCAAGGGCGAAAGGAAAACACGAAAACGTCCGTCTTGATCCGTTTTGGTGTATTCGGTGGCGGTACTGGTGTCCGACATGTTTTTCACCGCCCAAAATTCCATGTTCGCGGCGGGCGTGCCATCGGGCAATGTCACTTTGCCGAGCGTCGCTGCCGACAGCGTAAAATCCATACCGATTTCCGTGTGGCTCGGATTCACGACGAGAATTTTTTCCGCGTCATCGCCGAACATGTTCGATGCACGGACATGGTATTCGCCGGGCAGAAGAAATCGTTCATAGTTGCCGTTTTTGTCGCTGTAGGTCTGGAAAGCGACTCTCCCAAAGAGAGCGAAATGGTTTTGGTCCTCGGGAGCTTTTTTTTCCTCTTCCCGGCGAAAAGGAAAGACGGAAAACACGATATTTTGATCGGCGGCCGGTTCGCCGCTTGCATATTTTATGGTGCCGTGAACTCGTATGCCTTTTTGGAGCTGAATATCAAACTGACCCGGCGTGGGTGGATCGGTCACCACCGTGGCAATGACGGGCGAGGCGAATTTTTCTTCTACGCCGCCGCGGTGCTGCGAACTCCGCACGATAATGGCGTATAAATTTCCGACGCGAACCATGTCGGAAAATTCGCCGTTTTCGTCCGTCGCCGCCGGATAGCGACCATCGCTGTCTCCGAATTCTTGTACCTGAAGATACGGGTTCGGTGCAGGCGTGCCATCGGGCAGGAGAACCCGACCGCGAATTTCGATCAGCGGCTTTGGGGCCTCCTCGGCTTGAGTAGGCGGCGTCGTGCCGAGCACAACACTCTCTGTGAAGCCAAAAACGACTACCAACAGGCGGGTGAAATTATATTTCATGGCTACAACCATACAAGTCAAATCAGCCTCAAGCGTCATCGCGGGACCGCGTTCTGTGATACAACTTATTCCACCTTATACTCCGAAGCCAGTTTCGTGAAGGTCTCGATTTGCGCATCGGAAAGCGTGCCTCGGCGTTCGATTTCGATTTCGGCGGCCTGACCGGAAGATTTTTCTTTTGCGCTGACCGCGATTCGGCCATTTTTGTCGAAAGCATACGTGACATCCACCGGCGAACCTTTGGCAAGGTTTTCAGGCAATTTCGTGATGAGGCATTTTCCCAGCAGATGACAAGCGCGTGGATCGGGGGCGTCGCCTTCCATAACTTGTACGGAAATACGCTCTTGATTCTCTTTGTTCGTCTGGAAAGTCTGCATAATCTCGAACGGCAGCGTCGTGTTCCGTGGAATCATAATGTGATTAACCGCTTTTTTCGTTCGGGGGTCCATGGCGACGATGCCGAGGCCGTGCGAGTTGACGTCCTCCTGGCGAACACTGGCCAAAAGTTTTTTGACCCGGTCACCCAGTTTCGAGTCTTCCGACCGGTGTCGCGCCTCCAAAATCGCGGCGTGGATGGCGGCTCCCTTGGCCACGGCGGTGTGGGGATCAAGATCGGGATGCACGTAAGGTTTCATGCCCGTGTGCCGTTCAAGCCGTTCACGTACTTGAGGCATGAGAGTCGAGCCGCCGATGAGAACGATGGCGTCCAGATCGGACGCTTTCATCTTTGCCTGTTCCAGAACGAAATCCGTCGTGTCGAGCGTGCGCTGCAAAAGATCGGCGGTGAGTTCCTCAAATTTACTTCGCGTTAAGCGGACCGTGATCGATTTGCCTTCGTAACGGAACGGAATCACCGTTTCCGTTTTTTCGGTCAGCTCGATTTTCGCCAAGTCGCAGTCATTCCGCAAGACTTGGATCATCTGTGCCGAATCGCGTGGGTCAAGGCCATGTTTTTCCTTAAACTCTTCACAGACATAATCCAAGATGCGGTCATTCCAATCAACACCGCCCAGCTGGACATCGCCGTCCGTGGCCAGTACATGAAAATGCGTTGGCGTGTACTCCACCAGCGTGGAGTCGAACGTGCCGCCGCCGAGATCATAGATGAGAATTTTTCTGGGCTTGAAATTCTTGTCGTGGGCCACGCCCAGTTCGCCCCGATGCCAAGCGTAAGTCAGCGTGGCCGCCGTCGGCTCGTTGATGATATCGATGATGTTGAGGCCGCCGATCTTCCCGGAATCCTGTGTCGCTTTGCGCCGGGCATCGTTAAAATAATACGGGACCGTCACCACGGCGTTTCCGATTTTGCCGATCTTCTGCTCGCAATCTTGCCTCAGCTTTTTGAGAATCAGCCCGGAAATGAACTCCGGCGTGATTTCGTGACCGTCGAACGTTCGCTGAAACTCAACGGTTCCCATGTGACGCTTGATTCGTTCGACCACGTTTTCCGGCTTTTCAATGGCCGCCCGCATCCGGTTTGGACCTACGATCACATGACCTGATTCCGCAAGCAGAATCAGGCTGGCGGTCTCAATTTCGTCGTCCTCGTTGGGAATCGGAATCGGCTCGCCTTCGTCATTGACCTGCGCGAGTGTCGAAAATGTCGTGCCAAGATCGATACCGACCGTGCCGCCTGGGTTGAATTGCATCATAAGGTGATGGGGGAAAGAAATCGTGAAAAAACCGTTCCGTTTCGCCCCCATTTTCCACGCTTCACAAAATAAATCAAGACGATGGCCGGGGCTTTTTCGCGGAATCCCGTCGTTCGCAGACATTGCAGGGCAAGGCGAGGCAAAAAATGATCAGGGAAATTACCCGCGTAGGTGGCCGCGTACTGGAAAATTCCCTATTCCTTCGTGTATCTACCTTCGGCGCGGGCAAGGGCACAGACGGCAATTTCCCGCATACCCGCCCGGCGGAGAAGTTTGGCAATTTCATTACACGTCGCGCCCGTAGTCAAAATGTCGTCGACCAGCAAAGCATTTTTGCCTTCAATTTTTGTGCGTTGTTTTGTCAATTCAAACGCATTTTCGACGTTCGTTTGCCGATTTTGGCGGGAAAGCAGATACTGCAAATCCGTCGAACGCACACGCTTTACCAGTTGAGGCAGGGCAGGGCGTTTCAGAAATTCAGCCAGCTGTCCGGCCAAAATGTCGGGTGAGTTCACGCCGCGTTGCCAACGTCTGCTTCGGTGCATCGGGACGGGGATCACAAAATCCGCCTTAGCTTCCAGCAGTTCCGTGCGGCGGTGCAGAATGAGCAAGTCGGCGGCGGCACGGGCACGCAGGCCATCACGATCTGTTTTCATACGCAGCACGGCTTTCCGAAGTTCTTGTTCGTACTCACCCAGCACGATGGCACGCCGAAAGCGAAAATCCGTCGTGCGGCAGCGTGTACAACCTTCGCCGCCTTGAAGGCGTTGATAGCGGCGTCCGCCGCAGCGCAGGCAAAAATGCCCGGCGGGCGTGACCATCTTGTCAATGCAGGCATCGCAGGCCGACTCCGTTGCCGACTCCGGCATTGATGCGCCACAGAAGACGCAGGTCGGCGGACACAACAGGTCGAGAAAAGGAAGGAAAAAATAGGAAAGATGAAAACTAGAGGAGGAAAGCTCTTTCATGGACAAAAATCGTTTAGAGCGTATTTATACGCGGATCGGTAACATGGCTCTGGAATGTACCGCTCCCGTTGGTCGCTGTTTTTTCAGCATCAAACACTCTACACCTCTTTTCAACTCGCTCTAGGAAACTTCCGGCGAGCGGTGGTCCGTGAACGTAGGCACGCATTCGCGGAAAGCGACCCATTGCCCCAGACGCGAACGCGATCACGGCCCCATGATGATGCCGGAAGACTGCCTGACTTTGACAGCACCGTTGTCGAGATTGTATTCAAAGGCTTCCGCCGAATTTTCAGTACGCTTGCCGTTTTCGGTTTTGTGCAGTGTGGCGTTGCCCTCGAACACGACCAGACTTTTGGCTTGATTGTAACGGATTTCTCGCGCCCGACCAAAAAGTTTACCGCCTTCAATCGCCGCGTCTTCCTTGGCCGTCAGCTCCAATGTGCCCTGATTCGAATTGAGTGGGTCCGGCATTTGTACGATACGCAACGTTTCGCACTCCAAAATATGCCCAAGCCTCAGGGCGGCCTTGATGTTATCACGACCGATTTTGTCGTCCCAGGAACTGACGGGGCAGTAAACGGTCTTGACCGCACCGTTGATTTCGACATCCATCCGACCAGGCAACAAGGTTCCGTGCATTTCACGCTCGAACCAAACCGACAGGAAGGACAAGGCTTCCTCACCGGCATTTTTTTGCTCAAAATTCGACGCGACCGCACCATGTGTGGCCTTCGTTTCGCCCAAGCCGCCACCGGAGCTGAAAAACGTCCGTTGCAACATTCCCGGCTCCAATGCTTCGGCCACGAAAAAATTCATCTTGACCTGATAGGAAAGTTTTTCAAACTGGGCCTCGCTGATTGATTGCTGGTTGCCGTGTTCGTCTTTTTCCTGGATCAAAATGTAAACGTCATGCAGGCAGCGAATCGTTTCCGCCTCGGTCGGAATATCTGTTTCGCTTTCTTTTTCAAAGAAATTCACGACTTTGTTAAGCTGAATTTCCATCTTGTTACACCAAATGCTTTTGTCCTGAAACAGGGCGCGGACACGATTGCCATGAGGGTCGGGAATGCCGCGGAAAAAAATTCTTTCGCCGTCGAAGAGCATGAGTTCGTTCCATTGCACAACCAGCGGACTGGACTCCGGCTGTGTCGGTGGCGTTCGCGGCTTGAGCGGCACCAAGGGAGCATCGCCGGTCGAGCCAAAACCTTTCGAGGCCATCACGCCTTCGGTTTTATCGGAATCGATTCGTATGCGTCCCATGCCGCGCGACCAAATTTTGTTTTCCGGCTTGGAAATATTGATTTCGCCCGCCACCATGCGCGCTCCCCGCCCGCGAAATTCGGCGTCTTGCGCGGGCGTGCCCGTTATCAAAACCTGCGTGTGGGGCGTGGACGGATTCCAAATACGCACTTCGTCGCCCAACACTTCGATTAAATCTCCCTGGGTGGAATCTAGCACAGTTTCCACCATCTTCACTTGGTCCTTGATTCGGATCGTATCGACAATGGAATTGCCTAGTTCGTCCGAACGCACTTGGAGCTGCATCACATTGCCTGTGATTTCGTACTTGGCCGGCGAGCCTGTCGATTGCAAACCGAGCAGATTTTGTGTTGCCACGGAAGTGGGTTTGGATGTCGTCGATGTTGAAGTCGGCGTGTTCGTCACAATCGTAGGCCGAGTTTGATTGGTCAGAGCCGGATTCGGCGTCGCTTCATAGAGCGGCACGGGCTGCGTTTTCTGCGGCGATTGTTTTTGCAGCGGCTGCAAGTGTTGCACCAGCCGAATGTCGTTTTGAATACTGTCGTTTGTCGGGGCGGCGGTGAGTTGTCGTGTCGGCCACGTCATGCTTTGTGGTCGGTTGCCTTCCCGGCCCGACACGACCATCGGCGCAAGCGGCGGCGGCATCCAACCGGTCTGCACTCCCCCAACCACCGCGAGTGCCGTTTCACCGGCATCCTGGAAGGTCACTTCCATCCGATTGACGTTACAAACTCCGCTCTCGTTTTCAAAATGCACTTTATCGGAAACCACGGCGACGACAGGCTTAATGCCACCGCGTCCTCCCGCACCCAGACCGGGCACTCGCGGTGTGTTCGGCGTTGCTTTGGCCGGAGTTTTGGCGGAGGCCTGCTGTTCGCGGCGACACCAAAGATCAAGTTTCCCCGCCGTCATTGTGCCGAAACCTTCCTGGTTGGCCGCAATGCCGTCCCACATCTTTACGATCATCAGGTCTTTGTTTTCCGGGTCAGGCATGACTTGCATTAAATGCCACGACAAAAAAAGATTGCGAGGCCTGCCCGGTTCACCGAAGTTGCCGCTCAAGGCCCCTTCGCCAAGCGACGTCAACTTGCCCAATTCGCCGGTCGGGTCCATAATATACTCAAAACCCTTTTGTCCGCGGATCGTATAACGATTTTCGAGTACGATTTCTACTTCCGGCGAGCCGCCCGCCGCGGCTTGCGTTTCGAGGGCCAGAGAATTTTTCTTCATGTCGTACAAAATCTGGTCGCCCGCCATTTGAACGCCGCCGTTCCGTTTTGAGTCCACGCGCGCCGGGACGGGCGGCTGGTTGTTTTGCGCGAGGCGGCCCAGTGCTTTGAATCGCACCGGCTCCAAATCACCCATGATCCCGCCTTGCCCCTTGTCGGTCGCGGTCGCCGATTTTGTAGCGTTTGTCTTGGCCTGAAAATCGACCAGCACTTCCTCGCCGGTCAACAAGTCGGTCAAGCCGTCGGGGGCTGTGCGGCTGATTCGCACGTTGCCCAAAAATCGCGCAATCCAGCTTTGATCTTTTTTCTGTGAAAAGAAACTGAATGAGCTTTGGCAGGTGACATTCATAAACGTCACGGGGCCGCCGGGAATAATGCGTTTACCTTGAAGCACGCCGGGCGTTTTGTCCAGACGAACTTGCGCGGGGACGCCGGGGTCTTCGGGAAAAACGAGGTCAAGTCTCTTGAGCGTTTCAAATTGCACGCGGCTCAACTCCTTGGCGGATTTCGGGAGCTTGGGATTGGACGCGACCAGTTCCGTGGTCAGTATCGAGCCTTCGCCGGTATGATAGCCGAAGCGAAAACGCACGTCCTTGACGGTGGTGATTTTCGTCAAGGCCGGATTGGTCATGGCAAGTTCCACGTCCTCCGTTTCAAGATAAACATCGTCTTCCGGCCCCGCTTTTTTCCCTGCGGATTCGATTTTCACGGCCCCGAAAAGACGACCGCCGACAATATCCGGCAACGGGGTTTGGCCGAGGTTGAAATCACGATTGAATTCGATTTCCGCATAAGCCGGCGTCTGCATGATGACGGCCTGCTTGAGTTGTTCTTGAAATTGCTCCTCGCTCGGATTTGCTTCATCGCTGCCCGGCAACATCAAAATCGAACAAGGCTCCAATTTAACGATTCTCCCCTTGGCTTCATCCTTGCCGAAAAACAAGAGCGTGTCACCGAAGCGGAGGTACTGGAATTTCGTTTCAGGGTTATGTACCCATGAATCGGCGGGAAAAAGCGACAAGTACGGCGAGAGTTCCTCCGGCCTCGCATTCTCGCCATGCCGGTCAAAATCAAGGGCCGTCTCCGCTCTGGCCGGCAAGAGCAGCGGCACAGCGACCCAGCCGTACAGAAAATACAGTCCAAGGAGGATGATAAAACTGCCGATGGTCGCCAGGGAACGCATGAATACAGATTGGTAATGATAATTGAAATTTGATAATGAAGAAATGAAAACTAGGTATTTCAGGACGCAAACGGCATGGTTTCGCTTGCGTCCTCAATTTCGTTTCTCCAGTATCGATTACTCCTGTGCCGCTTGATTCCATTTCCCTTGCCGACGTAAAATTTGTTCGATCACTTCACGTACCGCCCCGTACCCGCCACGGCGCATCGTGATGTAATCGGCGGCGTCTTTGACTTCCTGTACCGCGTCGGGTACGGCCACGCCCAGACCCACCGCTCGAATCGCGGGCAAGTCCGGCAGATCATCGCCGATGTACGCAATTTGGTTCAGTGTGAGGCCGTGCTCGGCGGCAATTTCCTCGACGGCCTCGCGTTTTGCGAAGATGCCGAGCCGAACGATGGTAATGCCCAAATCTTGAGCACGGTGCAGCACGCAGGGGCTTTTTCGTCCGGTAATGAGGCCGAAGTCGTGACCGGCCTTTTTCCAGCAGCGAATTCCGTAACCGTCGAGCGTGCTGAAGCGTTTCGATTCGTTGCCTTCGTGATCGATTTCAATCGTGCCATCGGTCAGCACGCCGTCGACGTCCGAAAGGATCATCCGAATCGCCGCCGCTCGGTCTTGAAGAGAATTTGTTTCTTGGGACATTTTTAATGACAAAATGATTGTGATCTGCATCCGGCGACGGCGATGCACGTACTTCAGGAGTCCGGCGTCACCGGCTCCGTTCACATCCGACTACGCCGCCTTCAATCTCGTCGCCTTTTCGCCCGGAAACTTGACGATGGCATTGATGATCGCACTGCATTCCGGGAAGGCAGCCACCACGTCCGTGATGTCGACCATGCCGACTGGAAAATTTCGGGCATCCACAATCGGCAATTCGCTGATGCGGCGTTCGCCCATCACGGAAATCGCTTCGAGCATTTTTGTTCCGATTTTGGCCGAAGCCGGCTTGCGTGTCATCACGTTACGAATCGGCTCGTCCACACGCCGTTCATTTCGGGCTTCAAACAGTTTGGCCAAGTCGCTGTCGGTGAAAATTCCGGACAGTCTTCCGTCCTCCGATGTAAGCAAAATCGCGCCGCTACGTCTGCCCGGCACTCGGTGGCGGACGAAAACGTCTCGCACCGTTTCGGAATCCGGGGCAACGCGGCAGCGTGAAAGAGGCCGCATGTGTTCGTCGACCAAGCTGAGTTTCCGACCCAGTGACCCGCCGGGGTGAAATCGGGCAAAATTTTCCGGCGTGAATCGCCGTCGCTGACTCACCGTCAAGGCCAGTGCATCGCCTAGGGAAATCATCGCCGCCGTCGACGTGCTCGGTGCCAAGCCCAGCGTGTCCGCCTCGTTGTGACGCCCCAGCGGCAAAACCACGTCGGCAAACCGGGCCAGCGTACTTTCCGTGGTGGCAGTGATGGCAATGATGGGAATTTGGCCCGTTTTGAGAGTCGGCAAAAGACGGACGATTTCCTCTGTTTCGCCGCTTTGGGAGAGCATCAGCACGATGTCTTTTTTGTTTATTTTGCCCAAGTCTCCATGTACAGCCTCTGCCGGATGGAGAAAATGCGACGGCGTGCCCGTGGACGCGAAGGTGGCCGAAAGTTTTTGGCCAATCAAGCCCGCCTTGCCGATGCCGGAAACAATGACCGCCCCTTCGCAGCGCAGAATACGATAGGCGGCTTGCAGAAAACGCTGGTCAAGTTTTTTCGCAACGTCCAATATGGCAAGAGCTTCCTGAGTGAGCACTTGTTTTCCGAGAGAAAGAACGTCCGGCATGGCAGTATTTTTCTGATGGTTTGTGACGATAGCGGCGAGGTATGGTAACGAAATAGGGCCGTCCCGCCAAGAGCAAAAAATGTTTTTTCCCTTGAACTTCGCCGAAAAATGGCGTAAAATGCGAGAACGGGGTTGGCAAGAGGAACAATGTGCAATACATTGCGAAAAACGCGAATAATCTGATGCGACACGACAACCGATCAAACGACGAACTGCGTCCCGCTACGGTCAAGCGGCATTTCTTGGAAACTTCGCCCGGTTCCGTGCTGATTTCCGCGGGAAAAACGACCGTGCTTTGTTCCGCTGGCGTGACGGAAGAACTTCCGCCGTGGATGTTGCGGCGTGCTGAATCCAATTCCACAAAAGGCTGGCTGACGGCAGAGTATCGGATGCTGCCGGGCAGCACAAATCCGCGTTCACCGCGCAGCGACAGGCCGGACGGTCGTGCGACGGAGATTCAGCGTCTTATCGGACGGTCGCTTCGGGCCGTTGTCGATCTTGAAAAACTGGGCCAGCGGACCATTCATCTCGATTGCGATGTGCTTCAGGCCGATGGCGGCACGCGGACGCTGAGCATTACCGGGGCGTACATCGCACTGATCGACGCCGTGGAATCGATTCGGGAAAAGTTGCCGAATCCCGCCGAGTCGCCCATCCGCGATGCCGTAGCGGCGGTCAGTGTGGGCATCGTCGGGGGCGTGCCGATGTTGGATTTGCCCTATGTCGAAGACGTAGCGGCGGAAGTGGACATGAATTTGGTGATGACCGGCGGCGGCAGATTCATCGAGATTCAGGGAACAGGCGAAGAAGCGACTTTTTCGGAGCAGGAACTTTCGCAGCTTCTCGCTCTGGGCAAAAAAGGCATTTCTGAGTTGATCGCAATGCAGAAAAGAGAATTGGCCCGTTGAAGCAACGCGAGCGAAATCGCTCTTGCGTCAACAGCCGGCTTTTGGTACAATCTTCGGTCGTTTTTTACTGTAGCAAGTTATCAACGCGCTTTTAAGCTTAAGGAGAAAACCATGTCACACTCTCATCTTGTCAAACTGGGGGGGGGGGGTATCTAGGGCAATCTAAGTCGGCGATGACGCCTCCGGCTTGCCGCCGTGCCTTCACTCTTGTCGAACTTCTTGTCGTCATTGCCATCATCGGCGTTTTGGTTGCCCTTCTTTTGCCTGCCGTTCAGGCCGCCCGCGAGGCGGCACGGCGTATGCAGTGTTCCAACAATTTGAAGCAAATTGGTCTGGCCATGCATAATTTTCACGATACCTACGACGGTATCGTTCCACTGGGAATCGGTGCCAATAATGATCAGTGGATGCGGGTTTCATTTTTTGTCTTGCTTTATCCTTTTACGGAGCAAAACAACCTTTACACAGTGTTTGCATCGAACACTTGGGGGGGAAGTGTCGGTACGGGGACCAATGGCATAACCGGCGATGTTGGCGGCCACAGCACGAGCGCACCGGGCTGGTGGGATCAAGCGAAAATCCAGTTTCCTGATTTTCCAAGTATGATTGCCTCCGTGGGGACGTATCGTTGTCCCTCGCGGCGTGGTGCGGACTTGAGCTACCATGATGAGTCGACGGTCAACGATTTGCCCGGCCCGCTCGGCGATTATGCGACGCCGATCATCAACATGCACGATACGGGCACCGGCGCGAATTATTGGCACAATTGTTACAGGCCCAGAACCGCGGACGACTGGCAAAATAACAAACAAGCTCTGCGCATCGCAGTGTGGAGAAACGATGACCCCAAACAATTTCAACCGCGAGACAACTTCTCGGTGTTGACGGATGGCCTGAGTAATACGCTCGTCCTTGGCGAGAAACATATCCCGCAGAACCGGCTGGGCGTGAGCAAAAACGGGGCCAAATCGGGCGGAACGCCACCGAACACGGCACAAACCGCCGATGCCACCTACATTGTCGGCGGTCGCTGGGGAATGCCGGGCTGTGCGAGAAATATTCTCAGTCGCGCGCCCACCTTGGCGACACCGGGGGATGTGGTCTACGAAGCGGACGGGAAACAAGCCGTCAACGGCGACGTGGGTGCAGGGGCGGGAAAGATTATGATCGGCGGAGTGAACACCAGTGGCCATGCGATGAACGGCAGCTTCGATTTTGGTAGCTCGCATCCGGGCGTCTGCAATTTTCTGCTGGGCGATGGTTCGGTGCGTGCCGTTCCGATCACCACGCCCAAAATTGCAATCCTTGCCCGGCTGGTTCATGTCAGTGATGGCGAAGCCGTGTCGATGCCGTGATGACCCAAGTGATTGCATTCGATTCGATTTTACCGCTGAAGCTCAAATAGTGCCCTGACTCCTCCCCGGACTCGCGTCTTGGGAGGACTATCCCCAACATCCCATGAAAACTTCGCCTTTGCATACGGTATCTCTCTTCGTCTGCGTTGTCCTATTTCTGTCCGGTTGTACAGGCCACCCCACCATATCTGGCAGTGTGAAGTTTGACGATGGCAAACCACTCACGGTGGGAATGGTCACGTTCCAAGCACCCACATACGTGACCTCCTGCCCGCTGGATTCGTCCGGCAATTACTCCGTTCAGGCTCCAGCTGGCGATTATGTCGTTTATATTCCGATGGCCACACAGAAGGATGAAACCTTTGTGCCGCCTGCCAATGAACCGGATGCCGTGCGTCATATTAACTTGATTGACAACAAATTCGGCAGCCCGGAGACTTCGCCGCTGAAATGCACCGTTGCCGGCTCGCAAACATACGACATCTTGGTTACCACCCCGGAGAAATAAGCTCAGTGCCGGCTTTGGCGGAAATCGGCATATTGCCCTTGCGTCAAAAGCCGTTTTTTTGCATAATTCCGCCCGCGTCCCTTCAATATGGATCACGAATACGATGACTTTGCATGACGATTCTGGATCGATACATCCTGAAAAGTTTTTTTTCAAACCTGATTGCGTGGTTTCTTTGTGTCATTGGCATTTACGTTGTCTTTGATCTCTTTACCAATCTTGACGACCTGATTCAGGCCGGAAAGAAACTGGGGAGCGTTCCCGCAGTCATTTTTTCGTTTTACCTTTTCAAAGCCATCCCGATTGGCATGATGCTCAGCTCCGTGTTGGGGCTTATATCGGCCATGATTACGGTGGCCATGCTGAAGCGGCACAACGAACTCGTGCCTATTCAGGCGGCGGGTGTTGCGACCACGCGCATCATTCGTCCTCTGATTATTGCGGTGGTTTTTGTGGCCGCCGGTGCTTGCATACTGCGGGAAGCCGTGTTGCCTCATTACATTGATGAACTGGTCATGGATATAGGCGATTTTTCCGAAGTTTCGGGCAATGTTCTCAATGCCACCGACGATCTTGAGACGGGCGTGCGTATCATGGGCGACGAAACCGTGCGGCAGGAATCCAAGATTGTTCGGCCTAACTTCGTCATTCCCAAGCCGATTCTCAAGCAAGCCACGCATTTACGGGCGAAAGAGGCGTATCATCACCCTGCGGGGAAAGATCGGCCTGCCGGTTATATGCTCGTGGGCCTGACGGACAAGCCTGCCCTCGCGGCCGGCCCTGCTCTGCTACACAATGGCAAGCCGCTCCTGATGACTCATCAGGCCGCCCCGGACTGGGTCGAACCGAATAATTGCTTCGTGGTCAGTAATGTGCCGTTTGATTTTTTGGTTTCCAACAGTGCTTGGCGAGAATATGCCGGAACTTGGGATTTAATCAAGGCCGTGCGAAATAAAAGCCTTGATGTGGGCAATCAGGTTCATGCCACCATACATGTTCGGCTCTTGCGGCCGCTACTCGACGTGGTCATTTTGTTTCTGGGGCTGCCCATTATTCTGACATCGGGCGACCGCAATGTCTTCAAGGCGATGGGCATGAGCGGCCTTATCATTCTTTTGTTCATGGTGGTCCAAAACGGCTGCCAATTTCTGGGCGCGAACAACGATTTACCGGTGCTGGGTGCTTGGCTTCCACTCTTGATTTTCGGCCCCATTGCCGTGAATCAATTTCTGTTGCTGCGAACACGATAAAGTCGTTGCTCCGCTCATCGCCGAGAGTGACGGCACGTTCATCATGGACGGTGAAGCCGTCAATTTGCGCCACAAAATGACCGAGTGGGAAGATAGCATCTGACGCCATTCGCCCCGGTAGGCGTTGCGCGGGGCGGCCTCAAGTCAAAATGGCACGAGTCACAGAGAAATGCCGCCCATCTCTTGTTTTTCTGGAACGTCGACGATAGAATAAACAGAATGGGGTTGTTCGGAAATGAGCCGCCGACCCCGGCTCAGCCCCACCACACCTTTTTCTCGTCCCAGCCGGGTGTCGTCCGCCCAACGCCCCTGATGGATGATGTGCAAGCCTTCGTGACGGAAAAATCAAGAGTGAAGCCAAGAATCCGTAATGCTGCATTGTACTTTGCTCAGCCGAATTGAAAAGATCGTACATGGCGACCGAAATCTCCATGAGTTGATGTTGCCTCAAGAATGGAGGGATGCCCACGATGAACGGACTTGATGGCCAAAACGGTAACAAGGAAGAAAAAGACGCAGTACGGAAGCCACCCAAGAAAACGAAATGGTATTGGACGATCTTGGGTGTCGTTGCCATGCTCTGGATGCTCGGCGGCATCAATATCCTGCTTCTCCGGGATATTCCCCTGCTGCTCTTCCTTGGTATCGGCATTGGGCTCATCTCGCTCCCGGTTGCCCGTTGGCTTGGACGACCAAAAAGCCGTTGGATCAATGCCGTATGGGGAATCGGTATCATTTTCACAATGGCCGCTCTGGTTCTGTTCATCATTCCACCGTTTTCCATTTCACGACAAACGACCTATCTGACGGAACCCCGATCAGACGAGTTTTACGGCATCGACTATGCCGCCGTGATCGAACAAAAACTCGATCCGAAAGTCCCGCCGGAAGAAAATGGATTCCGACCGTTGATCGAAACCTGCGGTCACCCTTTTTTGGGCAAAGACCTTGAAGACAAGCACTGGGATCGTCTTTGTCGGTATCTTGATTTGCCGACGGATATTGAGCCGAAAATCACCTTTATTGACTGGCAGACCTTCGTAAAAAGCCTCGCGCCGGAAGAAAAAGAAATCGCTGAAAAAGTGGTGGCCAATGCGGACTTCGTTCTCCCGTGGTCCGAAGAAGCGGTTCCGATCGTCCGGCGTTGGCTCGACGAAAACGATGCGGCCCTTGATCTGTTCGATGCCGTTATCCAAAAACCGGTCTTGTATGTCCCGCCGATGTTTGACGACATTTTGATCAGCACGATCCTCATCAACGACGATACCTGCCGCCGAATAGCACGAAATCTTCAAATTCGTGTACGATATAGACTGGCGACGGGCGAGATCGACAAGGCCTGGAACGACGTGTTAGCCATCTACCGCCTTGCCGAACAGCACCGCCGGGCCGTTTGGAACGTGGTTTCTTCGCTGGTGAACAATGCCATCGTGAGAACGGCCAATCGCTCCGCCGAGGCTGTGTTACTTCATTCCGATTGGAATACCGAGGAAATCCGACGAAAAACTGCGGAAATCGTCCCATTTTTGCAGCCCTTCACCGACGAGGAAATCAAGGGCTTTCTTCTCAACGAACGGTTTACGGCTCTGGACGCCATTCAGCGTCTCGCGAACGGAAATTATGATTTTGATGCCTTGAGCAACGAGGAACCGGTCCCGGCCGAAAGCTCTTTTGACCGATTCAAGCGGAGAACCGCGATGCGATTTTGCCGAATGGGAATCGCCATGACCGGAATGAACCGCCGTTTTGATGAATTGGAACAGCAATTTTTCAGCGAACTTCCGATGCCGGACGACGATAAAACAATCTCCGGTAGTAGCGATTTTCTCAAGGCATTGGTCTGGAATGGCCAGATCAATGCCGTACCGACCATGATTGGTGAAGTCATGGGAAGCCTGTTTGTTCCCCCTTTCGAGGCATGGCGTACAAGCCTCAAGACCCGTCAAACCGACATCGAATTGCTTCACTTTCTGTTTGCATTGGAAGCCTACAAGCGAGATCATAACGGAAATTATCCCGAAAAACTGGACGACTTGCATGGAAAATATCTTGACGAAATTCCACTCGATCCCTTTTCGAAAGAATCGTTTTGTTATACTGTAACATCGTCAGAGGATGGCAAACGAGCGGTATTGCTTTACAGCGTCGGTCCGAACGGAATTGATGAAGAAGGTCGCAACTGGCAAGACGTGCCCAAAGGTGATGACATAAGACGCCGGCTGCCACTTGCCCGCGACGAAACGCATACCCCCTAGTCCGATGTCATTCAAACCGCCCAAGGACGCGATCCCGATTTCGTCCCGAAAACTCCGCCGGGCGGCCTTGCGTGGAATAGAAGCGTTCATAATTCAAGCCGGAACACCTTGTATCACATGACTTCACCTCGAAATTCAGCAGAAGCGCAAGTTGCCTCCGACCGACGAATCTGGTCGCTCCGTTCTTTGTTTGGCATCGTCGTCGGAATCCCCTTGGTGTTGCTCTTCAGCCTGTTGATCGTTCGTGAATACCTCGTCAGCCGTTCCGAGGCGGCCAGAGTCATGCGCACCCGAATGGTCGAAGAAGCCCGGACGCGGGCTAAAACGCTCAACCATCAATTCGACCTCATGTCGCGCGATCCTGACCGCATCGCCCTGAGCCTTACAGTCCAGAAGCCGAGAAGCGTGGACGAAATGCTCGAATTTCAATACGCGATGCTTGACGGAAATCCGTCGATCTACGGAAATGCCGTGGCCTGGGAACCGTATGCGTTCGATCCGAAGGAAAAATATTGCAGTCCCTATGTCTGGCGCAACGCGGCACTCGATGGCGCGATTTCAAACATGATGTTCAACCCGCAAAACAATTACGACTATCTGACCGGCTGGGACTGGTACGATCATCCCAAGGAAAAATACGCGAACACACCGGAAGTGCCGCCGGTGCTCCGCATGGCGGGCGGGGATAACGAAACGGCCCGACCGCCCCGTACTGAGCCGGGACTCTGGAGCGATCCCTATTTCGACGAAGGGGGTGGAAACGTCTTGATGTGTACCTACTCCGCGCCGTTTTTCCAAGATCGGAAATTCGCCGGCGTCGTCACCTGCGATGTCACCACGGATTGGATTTCTGAATTTCTGGCCGACGAAGCCTTCGAGGGATCGCTTTTTATGTTGGTTGCCGAGAATAACACGGTCGTCTCGCATCCCCGTAAAGATTGGATCATGCGTCGAATCGACGACTTGTTCGGCCAGCTTGGAAATCCGGTCTGGCAAAACGTGCTTGACAAATTGAAGCGATCTTCCCAAAACGGCGTTGCCGCGGCTTCCGGCGGGCGCAGCTACGAAAACGAAACGATCTGGCTCCCTGAGTTGTCGGTTGAGGTGCCGGGGGTTTCACGGCCTGGTCGATTTTGGGCCGAGGCGGTCCAAATTCCCTCGACAGGCTGGATACTGTTCTGTTTTGTCCCAGAGGATACTGTCTATCGGTCGACGAACGCCCTGTTTCAAAACAGCATGATCTATTTTCTGCTTGGGCTGCTGTTGCTCTCGGCATTCCTGTTCTGGTTCGTTGACCGGCACATGATCCGACCGCTGTATCGGCTGACCGAAGCGACCCGCGAAGTGACCAAAGGGCATTTCGACCATGTCGTTGCGCCGGATTTCTCCAGCGGGCGGGAATTGACTGAACTGGCCCAAAATTTTAATTACATGGCCGGGACGCTTCGTGAAAAAATCGAGGAGGCCATCAGTCAGGCGTCGGCTGCACGAAATGCCGAGGATGCCAATCGGGCCAAGAGTGAATTTCTCGCCCACATGTCCCATGAAATTCGAACTCCGATCAGCAGCGTCATCGGCCTGTCCGATTTGCTGCTCGGTACAGCTCTGGACACTAAGCAGTTTGAATACGTCCAGTACGTCAAGTCGTCGGGGCAGTCGCTTCTCGTCCTCATCAACGACATCCTCGACTTTTCCAAGATTGAGGCAAACAAACTGGAACTCGAACGTGAGGAGTTCGATCCGGTCGCCGTCGTCGAATCGGTCGTTGGAATCCTTGCTGCCCGTGCCATGGAAAAAAAACTCGAACTTTGCACGTCATTTTCCCGGAACATGCCGCGACGTGTACTCGGCGATTCCGGGCGTGTCCACCAGATTCTCTTGAATTTGACCGGCAATGCCATCAAATTCACAGATCGGGGCGGCGTCTATATCAAGACGGTCGTCGAAACGCGATCCGATGACCGTCTTTTCCTTCATTTTACGGTTCAGGACACCGGTATCGGCATTCCGCGCGACCGTATGGATCGGTTGTTCAAGGCCTTTTCACAAGTCGACAGTTCGATGGCCAGAACTTACGGCGGAACCGGACTGGGACTGGCAATCTCCATGCGTCTCGTTCGCTTGATGGAGGGCGAAATCGGTGTCGACAGTACGCCGGGCCAAGGTTCGATGTTTTGGTTTGAAATCCCTGTCTTGTCGGCCGAAACGGCTGAGGCTGCGTTCAACAGTGGCATCCGATACGATGTGGGAACCAAATACGATCTTCAAGGCATTCCGGTCTTGGTTGCCGTACCGTCGCCGCTCCAACGACAGGCAATCGTCGACCAGCTGACGACATGGAACATGACGGTCGAGACGGCCACGGAGCCTGACGTGGTCATCGAAAAAATTACGAAAGCCGCCCAAAATCGGCGACCGTTCCAGCTACTTCTGCTCGACAAAACCACCGGCACGCCGGATGTGGACGGTTTTGAATTGGTTCGGCGAATCCGGAGTCTGCCGGAGTCGAGAAAACTCCGTGCCAACGACGAATCCGGCTTGGAAATCATCCTGACGCTCCCCCTGTCGGATGCGGCCGATGAAGATTTTGCGCAACAATACGACATTCAATACGTCGGCAAGCCGATTCTGGCGTCGAGCCTGTTTGACACCGTGATGACCCGACTTCACCGGTCTTGGGGATCGGAGCGGAAAAAAAACGCCGGCACTGCGGGATTCAAAGCCGACGCATCGACCCGTCGGCCACGGCTGCGGGAAATCCCCCAGGAAGGAGAGAACGGACAAACGTCACTTGTCGGAACCTTGTCGATTCTGGTTGCTGAGGACAACAAGGTCAACCAGATCGTCATTGAAAACATCCTCCAAAAAACGGGATTCGAGTGTACCATCGCCGGTGACGGTAATGAAGTCGTCAACAAATTTATGAATGGACGCTTCGATATCGTCCTCATGGACTGCCAGATGCCCGAAATGGATGGATACGAGGCGACGGACCTGATCCGGAACTGGGAACGGAACAACAGCCGACGGCGCACGCCGATCATCGCGCTAACCGCTAACGCGGTCAAGGGGGATGAACAACGTTGCCTCGACGCGGGAATGGATGCCTATTGCAGCAAACCGATCAATCCGCAGGCCTTGCAGCAGACAATCGAATTTTGGTATCGACGATCCAACGAAGCATGAAAGCTCGCCGGTCGTTCGTATTTTGAGCTGCGCGGCGATCACAGCCTGACCGTCTACACCGGCTTCGTCCGAATCGCCGTTTCAATTTGCAATTTTCACCGTGGCCGGCTTCCGTTTCAAGGGCGTTAAGTGTGGCGTGAACTTCTCTCTTGGTACAAATTCGCTGCCGATCATTTCGAGCGGTGTCGTCTGAACCGCTTGTGGCACTAAAACAGGCTGCGGTGGCTCAGAAATGGCTTCAACGGGGATTTGCAGGGACGGTTCATTCGCTTTTTGTATAAGGGGCAATTGCTCTGCATAGAGCCGCGGAGCCGTGGTTTTAGGTGTGGGGGTTGGGCTTGCAGTCTGTTCGACACTACCGGTTCTCCGGCGTCTGGCCAAGAAATCCGCCGCCTCTTGTTGGATGGCCACGCGGCGTTCATTCCAAGCGGATAGGAATCGGCTAGAGTTTTTTTCTTGTTCCGTCAGCGGCGACTCGGCGGCCATCAAGGCTTCCGATTGATCCAAGTTTTCGACAATTTCCGGCTTTTTAATGGCCGTCAGCCCCAGAAAGATCACCAAGGCATACAAAACCAGCGTGCCGGGAATCCGTTTGCGGTCGAAAAACTTCAGGGCTGTGCCGAAGGATTTTTTCAATCGCAATCTTCGCCCTGTCGAATCAATGCTGCAATACTCATCAAGTGCAAGATGGGAAAGATAGCCCAGCGTGAGGGCGAAGGCTTTTAGCAGGCGTTCCGGCGTGCTGCCCGCCGAGATGAAAAACAGTATTTCGCCTGCCAAAAATGCCGCCGGAATGCTGTGAATCATGCCGCGGTGGGCCGTCGCTTTTTTGACGAATCCTCCCACGGCATAGCGAACGAACAGAAAAATGCCGGCCCCGTTAAGCACGACGATGTCTTGCGACAGATTGAATTGCAGCAGGCGATGAACCCAGAGAATGGTGGCCAGCCCGGCGGCTAGGTAAATGCACTCTTGAAACGAGCGGCTTGTGTCGCTGTCGATGTCGGGCAGCATACCGGCCACGCTACACAGTCCGCCCGCCAGCAAACAGGTGGGAATCGAGAACCCGGTGTGGTACGCGATCCCCCCCAGCACGATGCCGGTCACGGTACTGCAAGTAACATGTTGCGTAAAACTGCCCATGCCGGGAGGATACAAAAAATTGTCCGGGGATAAAAGGGCAGTTTTCCGTCAAGTGCAGGAGGGAAAACACTCAAGCGGATGCCTTTGATGTGTCGACACGCTAGGTAATCTCTTTGAATTGCGTCATCTTCGTTGCTACAAACAGAGAAAACATGATATTGGACGGAAATTTGGAAAATCGGGGGGGGGGGGCAGAATAGGCAATTTTATTGCCGCGTTGTCACTCATAACCACCTTGTTTTTTGTAACTTCTTCCGCCCATTCGGAAACGGTCTCGTACCCTCAAACAGACAGCGTCATACCGGATACATGCGGCGGTTTGGTATCGCGTTTTGATTCCGATCATGTCTTTCGGCCTACTCACAAGACGCAACGCCGTTGGTTTCATCCGGCACAACATGAAGCCCAGCGAGTTTTCTGCGATTATCGCAACATGTATTCACGGGATTCCATGCTCAATTTTGGTGTTGGCGTTGGCATCCACGCAATCCTGTCAAATACCGCGCTTGATCAGGATTTTCGCAATTGGGTTCAAGACGATGTACGTAGCAGCGGCACGGATGAGGTTTCCAAGTTTTTCAAAACTTTCGGCGAAGGTCGCTATTTTATTCCGCTTTTCATCGCCGGCGATCTCGTATATCGCTTTGCCCAAGAACGCGGACCATTTGAGGGCAGATCGTGTGCTTTGGGTGAATTTGCGTCTCGCACGACACGCAGTTACTTGGTTGGTGCTCCAACATTGTTGATTGGTCAATATGCGATGGGATGTTCACGACCGCATGATTATCGCTCCTATCATTCCGCGTGGAATCCGTTTCAAGATGACAATGCGATCAGTGGTCACGCTTTCATGGGGGCGACACCGTTTCTCGTGGCGGCCCAGATGAGTAAAAAAAGGGGCATGAAGGCAGCTTTCTACGCGCTTTCCATCATGCCGGCACTAAGCCGCATCAACGATGATGAACATTATCTGTCGCAGACCTTACTTGGTTGGTATGTTTCCTATCTTTCCGTCAGGGCCGTCTCAAAAACCGATGGAATAAAATTGCCGAAAGGACTGACTCTCTTTCCGATCACGGAATACAACGCCTTCGGATTAGGGCTTCACTTCCGAAGATGACGAGTCCGGGGATAAAAGGGCAAAATGATGTAATCCGCTTGCCGTTTTATGGGAAACGGAACACGCCGAACAAACTGGCCCAAGGCTAAATGAACTGCAATATTCTCAGCGCGGCCCAGATGGCGGACATGGAAACGACAATCAAGCCATAGACGCCCAAATTTATCAGGACAGCCACGCCCACACTGCGCGAAGGGTTTTCCAAATGCAACAGCGAAAGTCGATAGGCAACTACTGCCAGTGCAAGAAACTGGAAAAATGTGAAACAAACCCAAGAAAGTTCATTTCCGTACATTGGCGCGAAGGCCCTCCCGGAAACAGCACCGAAACTAACGAGACCTATTTCGGCAAGCATGGGCCCCATGAGATGCAATGCTCCAAAAAAGTACAAGAAAACAGCCACGAGCCACATCACGGTGCTGGAACGCACTTTCGCTAGCCACGAAAAATAGATAAGACTCATGGCGAGGAGACTAAGCACACCAGAAAAAAGTGCCCAGAGAGAAACAAGCAAAGGGCCGCCGTAAACGTAGGACAGAGCCACAAACGGTAAGGCAAGAGCGGTGTAATAGCACCCCAAAATAATGCCGATCCACCAATACCCGTGAAGAATTTCTTTTGGCGAGAAAGCGATGTCGAGCATTTCGTCATTGATTTTCGCCGACACATACATGCAGCCCGGCAAAAAGACGATGAAACTTAGCAGCACTTGAAGCGGTTGCGTGGTCGCCGCCGTCCAGAGCAGCAGCGACATTTCGTGACCGTTACCGAACAACGAGCAAGCGCAGAATGCGGCGATCAGCACCGCCAAGAGCAGCAGCGTTGTCCACAGCAGCGTGTACGAACGTGTCAGCCGCCGCAACTGCCGCAGAGTGATGGGCGAAATGTCGTCGGAATGGTACGGAAATTTCACGATGTTGTACAATGTGGAAAAAGGCGTCGAAGACCACCTACTCGTGGTTCTACCCCATCAAAACGTGCCCACTTCGCGCATGTAGCTATCGAAAAAGCCGCTTTCCGTCTTGAATTGCAGGACAACCATGTCCGGGGAATCCATGCCTCCGGGAAAATGCTCGATGAAGTCATCCCGCCAGATTTTTTGGCGTGCCTCGGCGTCGGTTCGCATGTCGACCTGGCCAAACAAACGAAATTCCTGCATCGCTTCGCCGTCGTAGCCGTAGATGGTCGCCTTGGGATTCGCCTTCAGCTCGGCGATTTTCTTGGAATCCGCCCCGGTCGCAAACCAAATCGTGTCAACACCGTCCCGCGCCGCCACCAGCAGAACCCGAACATTGGGCCAGCCATCAAGACCGATGGTTCCGAAGGAAACGATCTCGCAATTCGACGCGCAGCGGCCAATTTTTTCAAATGCTCCTAAAATACGCTCTTTCGTTTCCGTGCTATTTAGTTGTTGTGGATTCATTTTTTATTACTCCAAATTACTCCAAGGGGTGAAAAAAGTTTATCTGCCGATTCTACACAAAACGACTCTTGAATAAAAGGGCAAAATCAGACAAATGGGCTGGGAGAGAGGATAGTCGCTCCTCACGACTTCCCGCCGTCGGCGCAAGGGAACGATAATCGCCTGCGACCGCAGCTGGTTATTCGCTATTCACTACTTCTTGAGCCAATTCCCGATTTTTCCTTTGACGGAATTATTGTACTCCTTGCGAATAGGCCGGGATTCCATGATGGTAGTGAATGTCCGTGTGTCGATCAGCTCCAGCGTCAGTTTGTAGTCGCGCTGCATGTCCTTGTTGTCGACCGTCGTGCCAGACGTGATCTTGGCAAAGAGCAAATAATTGACCGGCGTGCCGCCCCGGCCCATCGCGGACGTGAACATTTTCATGTTCTCTTCGAGAAAGAGATCATCCGGTCTCAATGACAGCGTGCGCAAACCGGCGGTGACGGCGCGGTCGCTAACCATTTCAAATTGCGGCGACTCGGCCAGTTTTTCCGAAATGGCCGTGCGAATATGCTCCTTGAAATCGCCGATTTCTTCTATGCTCTGATTTTCTAGGCCCACAAAGCAGACCTTTCTCGTCGGGAGCATCATCGGTTGCTGACCGTAAGCCGCCTGCTGAATCGGTTCCAGGGCCACGCGCGCGAGCAATTTTTCCGTGGCGTCGCGCACCAGCGGATTGTAAACTTCGGCCCCGGCTGCGTTGCTGCCCACCGTGTCGGCCTCAACGCTGTGCATCAGCCTTGCCTGTGTGCCTTTGCAGCCGGGAAAAAGAATCGTGAAAAGTAGAACGACGCAGAGCGACAGAAAAGGCCGTGACATGGCGTGCATGGTGAAAAATGTTTGAAAATGAGGGGGCAATTCTTCAATCCCCGTTTTATTCCTGTGCGATAATGTCCGTCGGGTCGTCGATGGTTTCCTCGATCTGTACGCCGATGTAGCCTTTGTATGTGCCCGGTCGACCCCAGTATTTCGGGATGCCTTCCACACTGATGAGGAGCGGCGTGTCCACGTTTTTCTGCGTGCAAATCACATCGCCGACACGCAGATTGAGAAATTCGTGCATTTTGATTTTCGCGTCGGCCAGCTTCACCTTCATCTGGACGTGCATGTTCCGAATCGACTTGCTGATTTTCTTGATCGATTGCGGCGTGGCCTGCTTTCGGCTGTATGAAGTCCAAGCATTCGTCGTCAGCTTGCCGGAAATTCGCTCGAAGGAGTTATACGGAATGCAAAGATTGATGATGCCTCGTACTTCGATCAACACCACTTCAAAACAAAGCAGCACAACCACTTCGTTCGGCGGCACGATTTGAATAAGTTGTGGATTGCTCTCGACCTGCACGACGGAAAAATCGAGTTCGATCACGTTTTCCCAAGCATGTTTCAGTTCGCGGAGGAATAAATTCGTAACACGCGAAACGAGCCTGAGTTCGATTTCCGTCAGCGGCCTTCGAGCCATCGGCGTGCCCTCGCGTCCGCCGCCCAAGAGCCGGTCGATCATCGGGTACAGTATCGACGGGTTGATGTCGAGAATCAAGTTGCCTTCAAGCGGCTCCGCTCGGAGCAGATTGAAGCAGGTCGGGTTGTCGAGACTGAAAATAAATTCGCTGTACGTTAATTGGTCGACGCTGGTCAGTTTGACCTCGACGATGGTACGCAGCATGGCGGACAGGCCTGCCGCGAATTTGCGGCCAAAACCTTCATGCAGCGTCTGAAGCGTCTTCATCTGCTCCTTGCCGACACGTTCTGGCCGCTTGAAGTCGTAAGAAGTGATTTTTTCCTGACGTGTCCAGCCGCCGCCCGATGATGACGAAACAATACTGCTTCCCCCCCCTCCGCCGCGGCTTGAAGCGGCTCCGCCGCCCAGACCGC
>QMCD01000961.1_pt1 | contig 35435 bp, 33 predicted proteins | sample 1821841 | NCBI WGS metagenome assembly QMCD01 (sample SAMN01991225, study PRJNA193472) | Termite gut metagenome, whole genome shotgun sequencing project. | isolation source: worker | host: Macrotermes natalensis
CTATTTAGTAAGTATAACAAAGATTACCATATTAGACCATCTCACAGAAATCATGTTTTTCAGATAAAATCTGCTCCTCAAAAAGTGTACAAAACAATGTACAAAACTCCTTCCCTGCCCTTCCATAAAGCATGCTGAATCTCCATAAATCATGCGATAATCCTTGACCAATAAGAATTTCCGATATAATATAAAGCATCATACAGCACTATAGTGCATCAGAAGACAAGCCACGCGGTATCTGCTGCCGCTCGTAATGCGTAGGTCCCGGGTTCGATTCCCGGTCTTGGCTAAAATCTCTTATGCGAGCAATCATTTCGGGAATCGAAACGGAGTCCCCGCCGACCGGAAGGGAGGAATAGCCGCCAGGGATGGCGGCGGCAGGGGACGTAGACGGCCTGGAAGTGAGGAACAGGAAGTTCCGAACTGGAAGGCGATTCCCGGTCTTGGCTAAAGTCCCTTATGTGAACAATCATCATGTGAACAATAATTCCAGGAATCGAAACGGAGTCCCCGCCGACCGGAAGGGAGGAATTATATTTCTGCGACGACGGCTCTTATTGCAATGATGTGCATGAGAACTTGTCTTGTTTGCAGATGCATAAATGTGATATATAACTAATATAGTCAAAACTTCATTTTTTTGCTTTCAGCGGAGCATTATATTTTTTTCAACAAGTGATAATGAATGGATTTGATGTAATAGAATACATTTTAGGGCAGGCTCTAATGGTAGTTTTTTACAAACCAATTATCCCATTTGAACTCTTCCTTACCGGAATCCAATTTCTTACGCTTTGGATGCTTTTTTATTTACTTTATCGTCCCGAATCAACAGTCAGGCGGATCATACTTATTGTTTTTATGCTTTTGTGGCGGCCTTTGCATATCATTGCCGCCGCCGTTTTTAGTTTTACGACTCCGGTAAAGATTATTTTGCAGGCGTTTGTGTTTCTTGTTTTAGTGCTTTTATCGGAAGGCAGGAAAAAGAGTAAAGTGATCACGGCGGTTTATCTTTGGGATATCGGGCTGCTTATCGATATGGTGTTTTCGTGTTTGTTTACCGGTATTTCCGGCAATCTTTCCGTTTCAAGCATGGATAGTCTTTATCTGGAAATGATGATAGCACAGACAGCAATGCTGCTTTGGGCCGTGTTTTATTATCTCCTTATGCGCGCGATGCCGCAGTCCGCCCTGGACCGTGTGCCGTTTCGTTTTTGGCTTATTACGCTCTTCACTCCCTTTTTGGGAGCCGCCGCGCTTTTTGCGGCGATTAATTCTTTAAAGACGCAGTTCGAAGCAGGGTTTAACAATTTCCTTTTTTGCGGCATCTTCGGATTCGTCGTACTTGCGCTTGATTTGTGCGTTTTTTATCTGTATATAAAACTCATTACACATTATCATTCACGGCTTCTTGCCGGAGAACTTGCCCAAACGCCGCCGCTTTACACCCCGGCAAACGGTTTATCTCCAGTTTTTATCGAAAAATATCATTTGTCGAAACGCCAAATCGAAATTACGGAATTATTATTGCGGGGAAGATCAAACAAAGAGATTGCGGTTGATCTTAATATCGAAGTAAATACGGTTCAGGTTCATTTGCAGAATATTTACCGGAAAACCGGCGCGCCCGGACGTTATGCAATGATGGCTTTAGCCGGAAACGGCTTGTTACCGAATAACTAACTGAAAATAATTAGTCAAAATCCTCCAAAATAACTGGAAACTGGAATGGTACCGCCCGTCTTGAAGGGCTATCTTTTCCATATCAAAACATTTGGAGGTTATTATGATAACTTTGATGAAAAAAACAGTGGCTCTCTTCCTTGCTCTGTTGTTCTCGGTTTCCGCTTTCGCGATGGATTTGGAAGGCAGATTTATAGTAAATGGCGGCGCAAATATCGGCGCGCTTCTGCCTCATTTTATTGGCGATGATGATATGGATGATACATTGCATATCGGAGGACGTTTGCAAGCCGACTATATGTTTACACAGCATTTCGGTATCGGTTTAGAATCCGGATTTTCCGCCGCAAAGGTCGGTGATACGGATTTTTCTATCGGTGCGGTTCCCATTCTTGCCCGTTTTTCATGGCATCCTTTCTCATTTAAAAAATTTGATCCCTATCTTGTCTTAAAGGCCGGTTACGGTTTCGGGTTTTGGACTGATGAAGGCGATGATTACGATTGGACGGACATCTCCGGCGGTTTTGTTTGGGGCATCAATCTGGGTACGCGGTTTTTCTTTAGCCAAAACATCGGCATATTTATTGAGGCTGGATACGAATGTCTGGACATCCGCTGGAATCACCCCGGGATGGAACTTGAAAAATGGGAAGAAAGCGTGAGCGCGCGGACTTTTGGCATGATTGGGATTACACTTAAAACCGGCAAGTAAAGGCAATGATCAACGAACAAACGGCACATAACGGAGATTGTTAACTTCGTTAATTATCACCCGTTATGTGTTGATTGTTCCTTGTGCTCCCGTCTTTTCCCTATTATTGATGAAACGGTTACCGCAATAATAATAATGCCGCCGCCGATTAAAGCCGACACGCTGGGTTTCTCCCCAATTGCCAGGAGAACCCAGACCGGATTCAGCACCGGTTCGACTAAGGCCAAAAGCAAAGCCTGAACGGCACTCACATAGCGAATCCCGTAGGAAAAACAAATAGATGCCATACCGATAGTAAACAAACCCATAAAAAGAACCGCGCCGGTACTGGTAATCGAAAAAGAAGGAACGAAGATAAAGAGAAAAGGAATACTCACCGCGGCGGTAATTACATGGGAAAGAATCATCGAATCGGCGGGATTTCCTTCTTTTTGGAGCCGCATAAACACCGAATATGCGCCGAATGCCATTCCGGAAAGAAGCGCTATACAATCGCCGGAAAAAGAACCGCCGCCGATTCCGTCTTTAAAGAAAATGAGCATTCCCACTGTTACCGCTCCCAGTGCCGCCCAATGTTCAATTTTCGGCTTTTCCTTGGCAAGCGCCCAGCCCAAAAGCGCCGCCCAAATCGGTCCCGTATATTGAATCAGAATCGCGTTCGCGGAACTAGTCATTTTATTCGCCATAAGAAAAAGAATCATGCAGGCCGCATAAGAAAGCGCCGCTCCCCAAACATGCCGTAACGGCGCTTTTTGGGATACTTCTTTTGTTTTGTAAAAATATTTCACCGCAAGCATGAAACATGCCGCAATAAAGCTCCTTAATCCCGCAATAACGACAGGATGCCAATTAATTATTTTGATAAAAAGACCGCTTGTACTCCACAAAATCGCGCAAAGCATGATTGCAAGCTGTCCCTTCGTTTGTTTCTCCACAGATGCTCCTTAGAAGCTGAACGATTCATCGTAAACTGTATGGAGAATGCGAAAACTAATCAATATATTCGCGCTAAATATGAAAAAAAATCAACATCCCCGCCGCAAGCAGGGTATGTTGTTTTTGGTAAGGTATTTGACTCAGGGTACATACCTTTTTTGAACGCCCCAAGGCTCGCACGCGTGAGTGTGCAGAAGGTATGTACCCTTCGCATACAATCAATTTTTTCTTGACAAGATATATATCATGATATATATTCAGCAAAGAGAGATGATATGCAATCTGCGAAATTATTTATCAATGGGCGAAGTCAGGCCGTAAGGCTGCCCAAGAATTATCAGTTTAACGGAAATGATGTATATATCCAAAAAATAGGAGATGTTGTGATGCTTTTTCCTAAAGATAAAGATTGGGAGACCTTTCTTGAGGGTGTACATGGTTTTTCTGATGATTTTATGTCTGAAGGCCGCGATCAAGGTGATGAACAAGAACGGGAATCATTATAGTGTATATGCTTGATACAAATATCTGCATATATATTATTAAAAGACAGCCGGAAAATGTATTAATCAATCTGAAAGAAAAACGATCTCAAGGAATTGTTATATCAACTATTACCCTGTCAGAATTATCCCATGGTGTGGAAAACAGTTCATGTCTGGAAAAAAACACTATTGCGTTGATGAAATTCTTATGGTAACACTGATTTATGATAGCTGCTCATGCTAAATCGGAGAATTGCATCTTAGTAACAAATAACACAAAAGAATTTGAAAGAGTAAAAGACCTAAAAAGAGAAAATTGGGTTTAACATTTTTTCAATTCACGGCAATTTGATGATTAAGATATTTTCGATAGAATAGATTTTCTTCAAACCCCTGTTCAATTTTGAAAAAAGCTCAATGATTTTGTTTTCAGGTAAAAAAACCTTATTTTGTATTCGGAGGTACATATGTTATCATCATTATTGCTTGCGGTTATTACTTGGTTAAATGCGCTCTTGCATTTTTTGCTGCTTTTGGGAGCGCCTTTGGGAGAATATGTGCTTGGCGGAAAGTATAAAATTGTTCCAAAGAACAGACGCTTTTTAAACTTGATTTTTTTCTTGTTATTCACCTTTCTTGGAGCGGTATATTTTCAATATACGAAAAAAATCCCCTTATATTTACCAGAAACGGTAAGTTTAGGAATCATCATTCTTTTCACATTGTTTTATGCTTACGGGATTATTGGAAATCTTAAATTCACAAGCAGCAAAAAAGAACGATATGTCATGACACCTGTTTGTATCATATCATTTATCTTAAACATCATATTACTTGTGAATATTTTCTAAAAATGATTCACAAACGAGGAAATTGCAACACTTCGGTTTTTGCAATTTCAACCATAAAAAAGGCATGTTTTGCAGCCTTTAGGCGAAAAACTGCATGGCGCATACGCCAAGCTTCTTACGAAAGTAACCGACTTTTGCAAGAAGCTCAATGATCATTTCTTTGCTCTCATTATTTTAACCCAAAAAGCCGATATAGAATTGAGACTATTTCAAAACTTCAAGTCTTGAAACAGTCTCAATTTTGGAGGCTTTCTGTGATTAGAGCTTGGTACACCGGCGCAAGCGGAATGCGCGCCCAACAGTTCCGCTTGGACACCGTGGCGAATAACCTCGCCAATGTGGATGTCAACGGTTATAAAAAGGACACGTCCGTTCATAAGTCGTTTCCGGAACTGCTCATGCGCCGGATGAACGATGACGGTTTATATAAACATCCTTTTGGGTCAGGCGACGCGGCTCCCATTATCGGGAAACTCGGCCTCGGCGTTGAATACAACGAGTCGTTTACCCAGTTTGAGCAGGGGCCTTTAAAAGAAACCGGCAGCGATGTTGATTTAGCCCTCGACGGAGAAGGTTTTTTCTCCGTGGCGACGCCTTACGGCGAACGCTACACCCGGAATGGAGCCTTCACCATAGGAAAAGAAGGATACCTCGAAACCAAGGAAGGCTACCCGGTCCTCGGTGAAAACGGCCCTATCCGCGTTCAGGCAAATAATTTCACGGTTGATAAAGAGGGACAAGTTTGGGTCAACGCCGAATATGCCGATAACCCCGAAACAATGGTTTCCCGCGAAGGCAACACCTGGGAAGATACCGTTCTGCTCGATACTCTGAAACTCGTCGAATTTGACAGGGAACGTTATCTCCAGAAACAAGGTTCTTCGTTTTACCGGGAATCTCAGGAATCCGGGCCGGCGCTGATTATTGCCCAAGGCGAGCGGCCGAAGGTCGAACAGGGTTTTGTCGAAGGTTCCAACGTGAACCCGGTTCTGGAAATGGTTCAGATGATCGAAGTAAACCGCGCCTACGAAGCGAATCAGCGGGTAATCCAAACCACCGACGCTATGGCAGGCAAACTTATCAACGAAGTTGTGAAGCTCTAAAAACTGAAGTTTTTAATTGAAAAGGAAGTATAGATGGTACGAAGTTTATGGACCGGCGCGTCCGGCATGATAGGACAGCAGGCAAATATTGATACAATCTCGAATAACCTGGCAAACGTAAATACCACGGGATACAAAAAAGTCCGCGCGGAGTTTGAAGACCTCCTGTACCAGACGATTAAAACCGCCGGAACCCCGGCTACGGAAGAAACAGTCGTTCCCGTCGGTGTGCAGATGGGCCACGGCATCAAGCTCGCCGCTACCCAGCGGATGTTCACGCAAGGCGCGCCGCAGAACACGGAAAATCTCACTGATGTGGCTATCAAGGGCGAAGGTTTTTTCCGCATCAGGATGTACGATGGTTCCTACGCGTACACGCGGGACGGTTCCTTCGACATCGACCCCGACGGCAGGCTTGTTACTTCCAACGGTTATTGGGTTCAGCCCGATGTAGTTATTCCCACGGACTATATCAAAGAATCCCTTTTGATAAGTCCCGAAGGCCGGATTTCCGTAAGCCTGCCCCAAGACCCGGACAATCCCATCGATGTGGGGCAACTGGAACTTTACCGTTTCCCCAACGAAGTGGGGCTCAACGCTGTGGGCGAAAATCTTTTTAAGGTAACAAACGCTTCAGGGGACGCTATGCCGGGAGTGCCGGGGCAGGAAGGAACGGGAATCCTCATGCAAAAATTCCTTGAAATGTCCAACGTGTCTGTGGTGCGGGAAATGGTTGACCTTATCGTCGCACAGCGCGCCTACGAGTTTAATTCCAAAACCATCCAGACGAGCGATAACATGCTGGGAATCGCCACGAGTCTCAAGCGATAAACAATAGAGGTATATGATGGATATTTTTTCCCAAGGTGAATATTTTCTGAACAATCCTTCCCTCGATTCGTTAGGGCTGGGAATCGGCATAAGCGGCAACAGTACCGCGGTCCGCGATGACAGATTTTCGGAAATGATGGAAAGAAATCTGCAAGCCGCTTCCGAAACATTGGAATCATCACCAGGGAAAAAATCTTCCGTCGATATTGATAAAACGAGCAAACTCTACGAACAGTGCGAAGCGCTTGAAGTGTTTCTCTTAAAAAACATGATCAACGGCATGAGAAAAACCATCCAAAAAACAAACCTCATCGATACCGGTTTTGCCGGGCAAATGTACGAAGACATGCTCTACGATGAATATGCCAAAGACTTCGCCAAAAACGCCCGCATGGGCTTCGCCGAAATGGCCTACCTCGAATTAACCGGCCAGCGCGGAAAAGTAATCAACCAAAAGTTCTAGAAACCACTATTCAACACATTAACAACAGAGTTCTTCGGAAGCTTCAGTTTTCAGAGAACTCTAATAACCGCCAGCAATGTAACGTTTAGGATATGCTTGTAAAATAAAAGAAATTCAGTTTCTCATAAAACGTTCAAAACTATATACCGGTCGGTAAGTTAAACGATTAAATCTAGGGTAACACTGATTTATGCATCGAGCATAAATCAGTGTTTACTTTATGAAACTGTCATTTTGCAGTAATTCGTTGTATTATAAGAATTACGAAACTTGGGCAGCGATGAGTAATGTCATCGAGACTTAATCAGCGCTGCCCTAGCTGAAATGTAAGATTAATCATCAATTTTTCCTCAACTTTACATTACTGAATAACCGCATTGACATTTGACAAAAAAAAACAATAATATTTATGACAGGAATCAATAACATTGTTCATGTGGGCGATGATTTTTTGCGAGGAGAAAAACGATGAAAAAAATGGTTCTTTTTATGGTTGCAGTTGTCTTTGTTGTGTGCGGCACTGCATGGAGTCAAACACTTCCGATTAATTGGAGCGGGTTTGACTGGATGTATGCCGATACGGCGGATTCGACGGAATCCGCTACAAGCGCGGGGATATTTTCTTCCGATATCGATAATTATATCGGCGTAAATTCCTACAACCCGGCAGGCGGTATGTTTGCTTTTGCGGGCGGCGGTAATGCGGTTAATGCCAATAATATCAGCCTTGGTTTTTCGGCCATGTTAGACGCCGGGTACCTTGGCATTTATTACGGCGGCGGTCTGGTAAATGCTGAAGGCAGTAAGGATGATGCCGCAAAGACAACTGAATCCACAGCGGATTGGAACAATAATCTTGCGGTAATATTCGGGTTAAAAGACGGCCTTTCCTTCCGTTTTGATTTGCGTTTAAGCCCTAATGCGGATAGGATGGACGTTGACGGCGATATAACAGAAGCTATAAGCGATGATACGCGCATAGCTTTTACGCTTGGCGGTTTTAAACTGGGCGGGATGACTTCCTATGTTACGGCCGGTTTTCAGTTCCCTATCAGTGAGACTATGCCTGTCGGTGGCGATAACATTACGCGCCTGGGTACATCGATGTTGGGTGTACAGTTTGGCCTATCCGCCGATTCCGGTTTTTATGCCGACGCTCTTCTTAATATCGGCTTTGCCGGTTCGGTTGACGGTAAAGCCAACGAAAACGAAGGATTGTTTGGGATTGCTTTCCAGGCAGGATACGGTAAAACCTTTGAGTTCGGCAAGTTTGCGTTCGGCATCAATCCTCACGCGTCGATCTACTTGGGTTTCCCTTACAAAACTTTCGATCTCGATGTAACTGCCGGCATCGATCTTGGAGCCAGCTTCAAAATCAACGATAAATTTGCGTTGTATACCGGCGCAAGCATTCAGCTTTTGCAGTGGCAGACAGAAACAGTTACAGACGTCGGCAATGAATGGACTTTTGACGGCATCAAATGGGATCCTGCCGGGCTCATTGGCGTCGGCTTAACCTTTGCCCCCGTACAAAATGTGGTAATCGGAGCTGATGTATCTAATTTTATAAACAGGCTTATTACTGTTAACCCGGCAACTCTACAAGTAGGTACCGGTTCTGGTTTTAACCAGACTACAAATGACAATTTTGGCGACTGGATAACACATTGGTTCCGCGGTGTAACATTCGGTCTCACTGTTAGCTGTAAATTCTAAATGTGACCGCCTTTTTTTAGGCTGCCATGTTTTTGTAAAAGAAGACAGACGGGCGGATTCTTGCTCAAGCGGACAGAAGGCCGCGGACAGCGGGATTCGCTCCGCGCACGGTGTTATGGGTATTTATCAAGGCAGACGACGAATCACCGTTTGTTTTAAGTCAAATCGAACTCTGGGGAACAGAAACAATTATATAAGGAGAAAAACATGCATATTCGTTACAGCGCAAATCAAAAAGATGTAAAGCGCTACACGACCGAGGAGCTTCGTTCTGAGTTCCACATGCAAAACCTGTACCAAAGCGATGAGGTTGTAGGAATTTATTCTCATGTGGACCGTATGGTAACGCTGGGCATTATGCCGGTAAACGAGGCCGTTCCGCTGGATAAAGGGCTCGATGTTTGGCATACTTTCGGTACAAAGTCGTTTTTTGAACGCCGGGAAGCAGGCTTTTTCAATCTCGGCGGTAAGGGCATCGTGAAGATTGGTGAAAAAGAATATAAGATGGGCTACAAGGATTGTCTTTACATAACACAAGGTGAAGCAACTCCCATATTCAGCAGTGATGATGCTAAACAGCCCGCCCGTTTTTATGGCGTTTCCGCGCCCGCGCATTGCGCCTATGAAACCCGTTTCATCTCGATTGCCGATGCCGCGAAAAAACCGCTGGGAAGTCCCGAAACCGCAAACAAGCGCGTGATCAATCAGTTTATTCACCCGGACGTGTTAAAAACCTGCCAGCTTTCTATGGGACTTACCGAACTCGCTTCCGGCAGCGTGTGGAACACCATGCCTTCTCACACTCATGAGCGCCGCATGGAAATCTACACTTACTTCGAGATTCCCGAAGGCAATGTCGTATTTCACATGATGGGAGAGGCGAGCGAGACGCGCCACATCGTTATGCAGAATTTTGATGCCGTAATCAGTCCAAGCTGGAGTATTCACTCGGGCTGCGGTACATCAAGCTATTCTTTTATCTGGGCTATGGGCGGTGAAAACCAAACCTTTGACGATATGGACGTTATCGCAACCGAAAATTTACGATAAGATATTATCAAGCCCGATCTTCTTTCTAAAACAACAAAGCCGCCCCATCGGACGGCTTTGTTTCTATCACATCTAAGATGCCGTACCGAACCGCGGATTCACATCCTGCGGTTCTTTGATGCCTTATTCTGCTGCGGGCATTACGCCGGCAAGATGCCGCACTCTTGCCGCCCCATCGGCAGCGCTTTGCACCCCGACATTGCTCAATGTGTCGCCAATCTTCGCGCGGGCGGTAAATGTATTGGCGGGGCCGCCAATCTCGCCTCCAGATTGACCATCAGTTTGCCAACTGATTGCCACATGGAATGGTACAAACTCGTATGTTTTTTCATAATTAAGGCGATTACCGCCGGCAGTAGTACCAGGTACGCCTCTGAGGTTATTAGTGATTGAAGGGCCATCTACCAGGGTTAATTCTTCTGGGAAATACCACTGAGCGGCATCGCCTCTTTGTTCACCTTTTGACCATGCGTCAAGGGAATCCGCTATGAGCGTGCGGCCTCCGGTGAGGTCAGACAAGCTGGGTGTTGTCCCGGCATACAAGCTCGTAATAATGATGCCGGGAGCATCGGCGCTGAGTGTGTTAATGTTGCCGTCTACGTTTGGTCCCGCCGCGTTGGATGACGGTGAGCCCGAAATGACATAAGGCCTGTATGTGTGAATAAAGGTGTTGCCTTCCGACACGATATTGGCGCGGTGTCCGGCTCCTATGCCGTAACCTGTGCCGCCGCCGGGCTCTCCGCCCACATTATCGTATAGGTTGTTAAAGATATGTATCCAGCCATTGCGTACACGGGGAGTCCGTTCTTGTGTTCTTAAAAACCAGTTGTGATGCAGTGTACCGTGTCCAATTCTTGCACCAGATCCGCCGCCCATCAACGCAGTTTTTCCACCTTCTACAAACTTATTATAGCTGATCGTAAAGTTTGTTGATGTGTTGCCTACATCTGTGGCACCATCGCCTTTCTGCATATCATTCGAGGTAAGTCTATTCTGTCCGTATCCGAAGGTATTATTGTGCGACCAGAAGCTCGTTGAGTTATTAAAATAAAGGGCATCATCAAAGGACCAGTGGAAGGTCAAGTTGCGCACTTCCACGTTAGTGTAGCCATTAAATTCAATTCCCCACCCTTCGATAGAAGCATCCGGACCTATCCCCTCTATAGTGATGTTGCTTTTACTTGCAGTTTTGATCATGTTGTACATTTTGTTGTTATTAGTGGCTTGAGGAACATTTTGCTTGTCGTTTGCGTTTACTGTTCCGTTGAATCTTCCAACTTTACCAACAACTCTTATAATCAGTTTACTGTCAGGGGTATCAGGAACGAGAGCCCCAGAATAATTATTGTGAACTCCGTCAGATTGCAGTATCTGGTTCATGTTTTCATGAGTCAGATATACGATTGTCGCATCATCTGTATAGACAAGTCCTTCATTCGGAGCAGCCGCCGATGTCTGAACCGTACCATCAGCATTGTAACCACCAGTAACTCTGTTTATGGACTTTTCGGGATTTGGCGCGAAGGCGTAACCCTGTCTGTCAAAAGGTACGGGTCTAATGTTTTCAATAAGCTGTACTTGTGACTGGTCGCCATTGGCAAGAATCTGTATTTCGTAAACCGGATTCCCATTGTTTTTCAAGCCGAGAATATCCACACGCCATCTGTTTGTGCCGCTATTGATTTTACGGACAAGATGCGCGTCTACGTTGAACCATCTTCTATCCCCCGTTTCACGGTATCTCACGGTGAAATAATCATCGTCTGAATCGGCGTTCCATTCCGCATAGGCGGTTTCGAACCATACGCCTGATTTTACTCCGGGCAAAGGGTCTCCCCTTCCTCCGCTGTTTGGCTGCTCACATCCAAATAGAGTCAGAGCAAAAGCCGTCACCAAAGTGATGAAGATCATTGAGAGCTTTTTCATAAAAACTCCTCCTAATAAAATAATTATGCCAACGGCATATTATATTAATAAAATAATTACATAGCCCGAAAGCCGATTTTTGAGAATAATAAAATGAAACTTGTTGAAAATATGATTTTTACTGGGAAACAGTATTTTTTTTATTGTTTTGGTTTGGCAATACTTTCCGTTCAATGAGCAAAACTCAAAATCCGGACAGTTATTTATTCATGTTGAGGGGTTAATACCTTCTGCACGCTTTCGCGTGCGAGGCTCTGCGGCGTTCAAAAAAAATATTAAACCCGAATCAAGCACCAAAGCAGAACCAACAACTCCGCCGATGCGCAGCATCGAGCTCTGCGGCGGAGTTGTTGGTTACCGAATGTATTATGCCTTAATTTCAAAATAATAAGCAGACGTGATTTTGGACTTTTCAGATATAATAATGCGGAGGTTGAAAAATGAACTCGTCTTGATAAAACGATAATAAAAGTTATTTTAACGCTTAAAATTAGCTGAAATGTAAAATTAATCATCAAATTTTCCATAATTTTACATTGCTTCTTCAATTGACATATCGTTTCAAAATCGTTACGTTTAAAAAATGATCGAAAAAATGCACCTTCAAGTAATAGAACGTCCCGGCAGTGCCGCCAAATTGACCCCTTTTCTGCTGGAGCGGGGGCAGGCGAAAGGAACCGTTTTGATCTGTCCCGGCGGCGCTTACCGATGGGTCTCTCCGCGCGAGGGCGCCCCTGTCGCGGCTGCCTTTAACAAAGGCGGTTATCATGCTTTTGTGTTGGGTTATACCGTTCGCCAGGAAGAGGATGATCCGGACGCGGCTTTGTTAGGCACAAAGCCGCTGGCAGATGCCGCTTGGGCGATGGCTCATATTCGCGAACATTCAGGGGACTATGGTCTTGATCCCGATAAAATCGCGATCGGCGGCTTTTCCGCGGGCGGGCATCTTGCGGCGAGCCTTGGCGTGTACTGGCAGACCCCCTCATTTTTCAGGGGAGAAAAAGCGGCGGAGCTGTACCGCCCGAACGCCCTTATTTTATGTTATGCAGTGTTAAGCGGAGGCGCGTACCGGCACGGCGGAAGTTTCCGGAATCTTGCCGAGGACAGCGTCAAAGGGCGCGCACCCTATTCCCTGGAGAACCATGTCAGTCATTTGACGCCGCCCGCCTTTCTTTGGCATACTTCCAACGATGAATCCGTGCCTGTGCAAAATTCACTGCTGTTTGCGGAAAAACTGGCTCTCTATGAGATTCCCTTTGAGCTGCATATTTTTCCGTATGGCTCTCATGGTCTCTCTCTGGCGACGCCCGAGGTTTCGGAGGCAAAGGAAAACCGTTCTCCTGACCCGCATGTTGCCCGCTGGATTGATCTGTGCGTTGAGTGGCTGGGGATTACGTTATAAAGATTGCGTCGGGTAGTTGGATCGTTGTGAAAAACAATATTCATTGCTTTGCCGAACTGAATTCATACACCTATTACACCAGTTGAATAAAATCTTCGGGATGTTTTTCGTGATGTTTTCGGCCATCTGTCACCCATTTTTTTTCTTCATCGGTTAAATTATTTTCTATACCGGTTTCGTCAGCAAGGAAAGATAAAAGCGGTTCTACAGAAGAAAGACAATTATCCGGAATTATATCGATAAATGAGTGTAATTTTTTTCTTATCGTTACCGTTTTCATGTTTAGCCCCTTTTGTTTGCTTGCCCTCTTGGTGCGATTTTATAAACGATTATTTCGGTTTCGGAAATATCAAACAAAATTCTATAATCACCAATACGCCGCCTGAATCCGTTTTCGCCTTGTAATTTTTCGATGTCACCTGACGGCGGTTTGTCAGCTAAATCTTTCAAAGCATTGTAAATACGGTGTTTTATAACCGTATCTAAACTTTCAAGATATTTTGCGGCTTTCTTTTCTAAAACAACTCTCATCCCCATTATATGGCATTGATATGTTTTTTGCTTTAGTTATTCAGAAAATAGTTGTATTATCCGCGAATACAACAAGACCGCCCAAAAGAGGCTTCAATCTGTAGGGCTTGTTGCAAAACTGGAATTTTGCAACAGCCTCTGTATTCTCAAAAAACTTGAAATCCCCTTGTTCTACCGCTGAACGCGTCCTGAACCGTCGCCCCCGGCGAGTTTGCTTACCTCGTCAACGCTGACAAGGTTGAAGTCTCCCTCGATGCTGTGCTTGAGACAGCTTGCGGCAACCGCGAATTCGATACTTTTCTGAGCGTCCATCCCCATGAGGCTGGCGTAGATGAGTCCGCCGCCGAAACTGTCGCCGCCGCCGACACGGTCAACGATATGTACGGCGTATTTCTTGGAGAAATAGTAATTCTCTCCATCGTAGAGCATCGCCGCCCAGTTGTTGTCGTTTGCGGAGATCGATTCTCGCAGGGTGATGGCAACTTTCTTGAAACCGAATTTGTCCGCCAGAGTTTTGGCAACCTCTTTGTAACCGTCATGATTGATGGTTCCCGATGTTACATCGGAGTTTTTCGCGTGGATGCCGAAAACATCGGAAGCGTCCTCTTCGTTGGCGATACAGACATCGACATATTCCATAAGCCCCGCCATTACCTGCCCCGCCTTCTCCTTGCTCCAGAGATTTTTGCGGTAGTTCAGGTCGCAGGAAACAGTGATATTCTTTGCCTTCGCCTTTTTGCAGGCATCAAGACAGATTTCGGCAACGGTGTCCCCCAGCGCCGGAGTTATACCGGTAAAGTGGAACCACTCTACGCCGTCGAATATCTTATCCCAGTCAAAATCAGCGGCGGTCGCCGCGGCAATCGAGGAACCTGCCCGGTCATAGATAACCTTTGACGGACGCTGGGAAGCTCCCTTTTCCAGAAAATAAATGCCGACCCTGTCGCCGCCTCTCGCAATCTTTGACGTATCGACACCATATTGGCGGAGCTTGTTCACCGCGGACTGTCCGATTTCGTGCTTGGGCAGCTTGGTAACAAAAGCTGCGTCACAGCCGTAGTTGGCGAGGGACACCGCAACGTTTGCTTCGCCGCCGCCGTAAGTGGCTCCCAAAGTTTCGGCCTGAACGAAGCGTGTATATCCTTCCGGCGCAAGGCGGAGCATGATCTCTCCAAAAGTAACAATCTTTTTCATTCTGCAATTCTCCTTCTATATAAATACGCAAACATTGAATTATACGTCAAAACTGATTCAGCGGTTCCCTATCTCTGTACCAGATGAATCGCAAATCCCGCGATCTCATCGGTGAGATAGATGGCTTTCAGTTTGCCCTTAGCATCGGTCTTGGCGGAATCCTTCCTAAAGGTGAAGCCGCTCCGTTCGAGACATGCCTGTGCCCGGAGGATGCTGTTGGTGCTGATGGCGATGTGTCCGTTTGCGCCGAGGTAGGGTGACTTCATCAGCTCCACATACTCTCCCGCGAATACGGAACTGTTCCCTTCTTTCGATTCAAAACCGAACATGGTTTCAAACAGTTTCGCGGCCTTAAGCGCCGATTCCTCGTTTGCGCCGTTTATCCCGATATGGGCAAGGGAGAATCCCAGCACATTTTGAAGAGCCTGACGGCAGAGTTTAGTAATTTCGTCGAATTTTCCTTCATTAATAAGATCCGCGGACACCATCCAGGAACCGCCGCAGGCAAGAATCTTCTCGAAAGAAAGGTATTTCACAATATTGTTCGCGTTGATTCCTCCGGTCGGCATAAATTTGAGAGAAGAGTAGGGGGCGGAAATCGCCTTGATATACTCCAGGCCCCCCGCCTGTTCCGCGGGAAAGAATTTGACCACATCAAGACCGAATTCCAGAGCGGTTTCAATATCGCTCGGATTGGCGCACCCGGGGGTAACCGGAATATTCTTCTTTATACAATACTCCACGACCTTTGGATTAAGTCCGGGGCTGACGATGAATTTCGCCCCCGCGTCAACGGCGCGGTCAACCTGTTCGGTAGTCAGCACGGTTCCCGCACCCGCAAGAATATCCGGGGTTTCCCTGGAGATCCGCCGGATCGCTTCCTCCCCCTGGGCTGTGCGGAAGGTCACCTCCGCGCAGGGAATTCCCCCCGCAATGAGCGCCTTTGCCAGAGGAACAGCTTTTTCCACATCATCAATCTTGATAACAGGAACAATACCGATTTTTTCAATCTCTTCAAGAACTGGGTGCATACTCATTCCTTCTATAAATATATAATATAACCCCTCATTAAGGGTTGAGATAATCTATCTTCGTTTATACTGCATTTTCCTCAAAAAAAGCAGACCGGAATTTGTATTTTTCATACCTTTGTATATGAAAAAGTAACACTATCATATAATAATATGATATAATATTAGTCTTATGATACAACATGGTAAAGATGCTTGCGACAAGACTGTTCTCAAAGGAATAAGTCGGAAAAATCCAATAAGGAGCCAGCATTTTACACCTAATCTACAGTATCATGATGAGTGAGGTGAATGAATGGAGATGAAAGCTGCGATTTCTAGAAAAGGACAGTTGAGCAGAGATATACGCCGTCACACGTCTGTGTATGCTCTCTTGGTGATTCCTTGTGTGTTTTATCTGGTCTTCAGATATCTGCCCATATGGAATGGTCAGATTGCTTTCAAGGATTTTATGCCCCGTGAAGGCGTACTTGGAAGCCGTTGGGTCGGATTGGAACATTTTAGGACCTTTATCAATTCATTTTATTTCTGGGAACTGTTGCGCAATACACTGTTCTACAGTTTTGGAAAATTGATATTCAGTGTTCCTATGGCGATCCTCCTTGCGGTCGTATTGTATGAATGTATGCGGCCGAAACTGGCGCGTTTTGTTCAAACCCTTGCGTATCTGCCGCACTTCCTTTCTTGGGTTATCATGTATGGTATTATACTTGCCTTGTTTGCTCCCGGAGACGGTATTATCAATGATATGATAAAAGCACTGGGCGGTGAACCTGTTGCTTTTTTATCAAATACCAGCACATTCCCTTGGCTGGTTATATTCTCTGATACATGGAAAGAAATGGGATGGAGCGCGATCATCTTTATCGCGGCTCTTATGGCGATAGATCCTACTCTGTACGAAGCCGCAATGGCTGAAGGCGCGAACGCGGTTCAGCGGGTATGGTTTATCACCCTGCCGTCGATAAGACCTGTTATTGTTATGGTCGTACTGCTCAGACTTGGAACTATCCTTGACGCGGGCTTTAATCAGTTGTTTATGTTGTACTCAACTCCGGTATATAGTGTCGGAGATATCATTGATACCTGGGTGTACCGTCAAGGTTTGCTTAACTTCCAGTTTGCCTTGGCAACAGCGGTCGGTATCTTTAAGGGTGTTATCGGTATGTTGCTTCTGGTGTCATCGAACTGGCTCGTGAAGCGTGTTTCTGATTCTTCTCTTTTCTAGGAGTGTGTGATAATGGCAAGTAATATAAAAGACACCGAAGCACGGCTTACCTTAAAAGGAACCGCGGAACGGCTTGCGATAAAACGGAATGCGGCCCTGTTTACCAAGGGCGACCGTTTGTTTTATCGTATTATAGATGTTTTTCTGATTCTAATTTTAATCCTTATAGCTGTTCCTATGTGGGGTACCATAACCCTTTCATTTAGACCGAACGATTTTATCGGGACAACTCTTGAGGGTATGTTTCTCGCTCCTTGGAGATGGTCCACCGCCGCGTATGAGGCTCTTCTCGGCAATAACGGCTTTTTGAATGCTTTTATTAACAGTCTTAAGATTCTTGTGGGCGGTGTCGTCACGGCGCTTTTTCTTACAATTCCCTTCGCATACGCGCTTTCGGTAAAATCACTGCCGGGACGTAAGATTTTTAACGTATTTCTTTTAATACCGTATCTGTTTAATGTCGGGATGATCCCTATGTATCTGGTTGTGCAGCGCCTGGGCCTTATAAATCATCTGGTTGCGATATTCCTTCCCGGCGCTCTGAATACCTATAACTGTCTGATTATGCGCAAGTTTTTTGAAGGTATCCCTGATGAACTCAAGGAATCGGCGCGTATAGACGGCGCGTCCGAAGTGTCTGTTCTTATGCGTATCATCCTGCCCCTGTCCAAGCCGATCATCATGACCATCGGTTTGTACTATGGAGTTGCCTTCTGGAATGACTTTTTTCATGCCATGTTGTATATAAATAACAACAACCTGCAGCCCCTGCCGATCCTGCTCCGTAATATCCTCATGGCCAGCGGTATGAACGAGTTTGTTGAGGTAAGCGCTTTCGGCAATGCGCCGATTGCCGCGATAAAGGCGGCGAGTTCGTTCATGGCAGCCATTCCGATGATAATCGCTTATCCGTTTATTCAGAGGTTTTTTACCAAGGGAACCCTCCTTGGCAGCGTCAAGGGATGATTTTTGAGGGATTTATAAATGTTGGGTATTTATAAATGCAATTGTAAAACCTTTTTGGATTTTTGCGATTGTGTCTATATATATTATATATTTTTTCAGAGGAGAACAATATGAAGGAAAAAATGAAAGTCGTATTGGTATTGGCTTTAATGCTCTGCATGACAGTACCAATGTTTGCCGGAGGCGGTCAGCAGCAAACAACAGCAGGCGCTGCATCTGCCGACCCTGTGATAATCGAACTCTGGTACGGAGCCGCCGTTACCGAAGCCGGACCGCCCCCCGCTGACTGGGCAGTACTCAAGCTCATCAGGGACAAGCTCAATATCGATTTGAGATTGACAGCTCTCCCTTCAAGTGAATCAGATCAGGACGTTAAGGTTAGCGCCGCTGCTGCCGCCAACAGTCTTCCCGACCTTTTCATGGTCCGCCGTGAAGTTTGGCCGAACCTGGTAAGGACCGGTCTTGTTGCTCCTGTGGATGAACTGTATGCTCTTATGCCTACCCGCACAAGAATCCAGTATGATGCGGACAGCATTGCGTTTACTACAATCAATGGTAAATCCTATGGTCTCGCTTCTCCTGGTTCAGTTGCCAGAAACGAAGGTATGTTGATCCGCAAAGATTGGCTCGACAAGCTCGGACTGCAGATTCCTGTAACTATCGATGATTACCTCAACGTAATGCGCGCGTTCACCTTTAATGACCCCGATGGAAACGGACGGGCCGACACTTATGGATACGGCGCGTTCATCGAAATCTTCAATCATGAAGAGGGTCTTGGACGGCGTATGAATAACTTCTTTGGTGCCTATGGTGTTCCTGGTACCTGGAATATGACAAAGGCGAACGCCGGTCTTAATGTCCGCAAACCTGCATACTATGACGCTCTTGTTCTTATCAAGCGGATGGTTGATGAAAAGATTATCGATCCTAACTGGCTTTCTTATCAGAAAGACGATTTCCGCGCTGCATGGAAACAGGGCCGCTTTGGTATCATGTACGAGCAGAATGCTGCTTATGCCGCGGAAGCAAACTACGCTCCTTTTGACGCGAACTTTCCCAACGGTGAATGGGTTGTTATTGATGCGCCTAAGGGTCCTCAATTCCAGTCTGTCGGTGTATATACCCAGGCATACCGCATCTATGCTGTTTCTTCAAAAGCAATGGAAGCCGGAAAAGGTCCCGCTATTGCACGTCTGCTTGACTGGATGTCTTCTGACGAAGGTTACTTCCTCCTTGGCTGGGGTGAAAGAGGCGTAAATTATGTACTGGACGCTAACGGCATTCCTACTGTAACGGGTCTCCCCGATCCTTCAAAGGGATTTACTTTGCCTGAGATGCAGCCTTATACACAGCTTCGCAATATGGTATTCTATAATGGCGATGTTGAACTTGCAGCCCGCTATCCTACCTATAAAACCGCAACTTCCGGAAAAACCATGAGCGCTCTTACTGTTCTTCGTGACATGCAGGGCCGCCCTTGGACAGCTGCTGTTGGTTCTGATGCTCTGCCTAATCCGAACGCCGACCTTAAGCGTTTCTATGAGCAGGGTGTTGTTGAGTTTGTTACCGGAGCGCGCCAGCTTACCAGAGAAAACTGGAATGCATGGGTTGCCGAGTTTGATAGACTTGGCGGTGCTGACTGGGAGAAAGCAGGTATTGCCGCTGCGGAAGCTGCAAATTATCTTAAATAAGATGATTTGTATTATCTGAGAAAAAAGTATCTTAAAAAGTATCTTTAACGTAAAGAGGATACCTGTTTTTTCCGGGAACATTCAGTTCTGGTGACAGTATCCTCTTTATTTTATATTAAGGGTGGTTTTCTATTATGGACGCAATTGATAAAACAAAATCCGTTTCTGAACGTATGGCTTTGTCCGTTATGAGCAGGTATAAACCGGAGCAGGTGAAGTGGCATTACGAGCATGGGCTCGTATTGCAGAGTATTTACGCCGTTGGAACTGCTGTGCAAAACGCGCGGCCAAGCTGCGCTGACGAGTACCGCAACTGGGTAAAAATGATGTACGATACGAAGATCATGGATGACGGCCGTATCGATACCTACCGGGATACCGAATTTAATCTTGATCAGGTAAATCCCGGAAAAATGCTTTTTCAGCTGTATGCGGATACAAAGCAGGAAAAATACCGGACAGCGATGGACACATTGCGTGATCAACTGCGAAACCATCCGAGAACAAAGACAAAGGGTTTTTGGCACAAGCAGATCTACCCGTGGCAGATGTGGCTCGACGGACTCTATATGCAGGGGCCTTTCTATGCGCAGTATATTGCGGAATTCGGCGACCCCTCCGAGTTTGAAGATTTGGCCCATCAGTTTATTTTGATGGAATCAAAAGCCCGTGACCCCGAAACAGGACTGCTTTATCATGCTTGGGACGAATCCCATGAACAGCGCTGGTCAAATCCTGAAACAGGCTGTTCGCCTCATTTCTGGGGACGTGCCATGGGCTGGTACTGTATGGCTCTGTTGGATGCCCTCGATTTTATTCCCAGAACCGAAGCCTGTCAGAAATATGTTGATCAGCTGCTGGAAATCGCCGGCCGGCTCGTGACGGCTGTCCTGAAATATCAGGATGCTCAAAGCGGACTCTGGTATCAGGTGCTTGATCAGGGGGGAAGGGAAAAGAATTACCTTGAAAGCTCCGCTTCCTCCATGTTTGTACGCTTCTTGTATAAGATGCTCAACCGGGGATATGCCGCACCCTCGAATATCGCCGCGATTCGTGCCGCCGCCGACAAAGGCTATGAAGGTATTGTATCGCTTATGCTTAAGGAAGACGCGTCCGGAGAACTCCACCTGCACGGGATATGCAGCGTTGCCGGACTTGGGGGTACGCCCTACCGGGATGGTTCTTTTGCCTATTATGTCAGCGAACCCGTTGTTGCCGATGACTTTAAAGGGGTAGGTCCTTTTATCTTTGCCTCCCTTGAGAGAGAACAGCTTCTATCAAAATAGGGTAATTAGTATTTACTATGGGGTATCGCTATTATTATTTCGGAAGCAGATAAAAAGAGGAGGACCTTTATCCTTGAAGGGGACATGTGGAAGGTCCTCATTTCGACAGCGATCCCCCTGGTTTTGTATAACAGCATAAGCCCGCTTTTCTCATTTTTTGACATCCTCATTGCGTCTAATATGAGCGCCGCTGTCGCGTCAACTGTATCTTTTATTTCACAGATACAGTTCATGCTTTCCTCTGTCGGCGGGGGGCTCGCCGTGGGCGGAGGAATTCTGATTGCCCGCTATTTCGGCGCGGGGGATATGGACCGGGTCAATAGAAATATTAACACATTAGTTTTTCTCGCGTTGATAATCAGTCTGGTCATTCTTTTGCTGATCATACCCTTTTCTACGCCGTTTCTGAAATTTCTCAAGATGCCCGGAGACCTGCTGGAAACAGGTTCGGTATATTTTATTCTTGAAACGGCTATGCTTATCTGTGTTTTCATCAATACGATTTATTTTTCGATTGAAAAGGCAAAGGGAAACACGAAGATCATCCTTTTTTGTAATATCTTTATGCTCACGCTGAAGCTCAGTCTGACGCTTTTTCTGGTACATGTGATCGGCGGGGGTATTCTGCTGCTTTCAGCGGCTTCGTTTGTTTCCCATTTGGGGATAACCTGTATCGCGGTAAAAAACATGACCATGAGAAGAAACCCGTTCCGGCTTTCATTCAAATATGTTGATTTTTCCGCAAGGACCCTCATGCCCATATTGATGCTCTCGTTGCCGGTCTTTATGGAAAAATTCGTCTTTAGTCTGGGAAAGGTGATTGTCAATTCCATGAGCGCGGCCTATGGCAGTATGGTCGTCGGCGCTTTGGGGATATCCAACAGGATCAGCGGTATCGCCACCATGCCGCCTATAGGCGTTGAAGACGCGGAGGCATCGATTGTCAGTCAGAACCTGGGGAACAATAATATCCCACGCGCGCTGGGTATATTCAAGCGGACCCTCATCATCAATATGGGGCTGGGGCTCCTGTTCTTTATTCTGATGACTATCTTTAAAGATCATATTATTCTCCTCTTCGCGAAAAACGATCTCCTCTTTGCCGCGGAGATCGAGAAGATATATAACTACGAACGCTACGCCACGATACTGCTTGCCGCTTCCGCGTCGGTAATGGGGCTGCTCTACGGATTCGGCTATACCAGGATATCAATGATTCTGAACCTGACGCGGCTCTTTGTGTACCGTATTCCGCCGCTGTGGATTATGCAGAATTTTACCTCCATCGGCAGTGAAGGGGTCGGTATGGCGATGATGATAAGTAACGGCCTTATCGGGATCACCGCGATACTTGTGAGTGTTTTTGTTATCAGGAAGATACGAGTGCGCTAAAGCAACCAGATATGGCACTGATCTTTTTTTAATTGCCCTCGACATTTGTGCTTGATGATGTTATATATATTTATATGGGTACAGCAAAGACGAGAGTAGGGTTCATTCTTGCTTCAATACATACCGGTTCTGCGCAGAATGTTTGGTCGAATTTTGCCCGGGAATCGAAAAAAGGGGATATTACCCTTTTTGTTCTTCCCGGCGGAAGGCTCAATTACCAGCCGGATTCCGAATATCTGCGGAATTCGCTTTTTAGCCTTGCTAATCCCTGCAATCTCGACGGAGTTATCAGTTGGAGTTCGACGATTGGATATACGGTGCCTGATGAAGAATTTAACCGGTTTCACGAACGCTTTGCTCTCCCTTATGTGACCATTGCTCATAAGGTACCTGGGGCTCCCTGTGTGATGTTCGATGCTTACAAGGGTATGAAGGATCTGGTAACCCATTTCATCAAGGAGCATGGAGCCGCGAACATAGCTTTCCTGCGGGGACCCGCAACCCACATTTCCGCGGAGGATCGATTTATGGGCTACTGCGATGCCCTGAAAGAAGCCGGACTCCGCTTGGATGAAAATCTCATTACTGACCCCTGTAGTTGGAACAGCGGAGAGGCTGCCGCGGCGCAGTTGTTTGAATCGCGGAAATGTGTTCCCGGCGAACATTTCGATACCTTGATTGGGGCAAGCGACATGATGATTTTCTCTGCCATTAACTATTTCCAGCGGCAGGGATTTTCAGTTCCCGAAGATTACTGGGCAGGGGGCTTTAATAATTCTGTGGAAAGCCGGATTCTTGAAAACCCGATTTCCACGGTGCGTATGCCCTACGCGGAAATGAGCGGGGAATCTTTCAGAATCCTCAAGACCCTCCTCAGTAAGCCGAATGGGGAAGGGCTTTCCCACGAGATACCGGATGTGCAGCTTCCTTCGGAGGTGATTATCCGCCATTCCTGCGGATGCAGAAAAACAGCCGAAGCGTCAGCGTCACAAAGTACTGCTGCCGCCTCAGCCGTCCCTTGGGACAGTGACGCGATTATAGAACTGATTTCTTCCCGGTTCAAATTGGACGCAGCCGATAGGGACGCCTTTGTTGTCCCGATGGTACAAGCTCTTTCTCATGATGATGACGCATCTCTTTTTTCCACCCTTTTAAGGAAATCAATCCAACGGTTTTTTGATGCCGGAGGCGAAATAGATACGCTTGTCGAAGTCATAGACACCATCCGGAAATCCCGTTTTCTGTCTCCTGAAAGAATGCTTTTTATAGAATCTACCGCGTTCCGTATTATTTCCTGGGCACAGGAGCGGATGCATATAAACGGGGATTTTAAATTCGATCAATGGCACAGAGCCCTTAATTCCCTTAAATGCGAATTTCTGGGAACCAGGGATCGGCAGTCGCTTATACGGAGCCTCGCGCGGCATCTGCCCAAGATAGGCATATATACCGCATCGGTGATGCTTTACGGGGATGAAAAAACATCGGTCTGTATCGGCAGTTTTTCTCCCAAGGGGATTGCCGCACAGGAGCAGCGATTTCCTATGGAGCAGATGTTTCCGCTCAGCATCAAGGATCAATATGAAAATGATATCTATATGGTACAGCCCCTTTTCATCGAAAATCAGTCTCTGGGTTATTTTGTCTATAATGTGCCGTTTTATGATGGGGTTGTCCTTGAGGATCTGCGCTCTTCCGTAAGCAATGCCCTCAAGGGGATATTTCTGTTTGAAGAAGCGAACAGGGCAAAGCAAATCGCGGAGCAGGCGGAACGGACAAAAACCGAATTTTTTGTCACCGTCGGGAATGATCTCTATGACCCCCTTGCCGAAATAATGGAAAAGATCGAACAGCTGGAAAGCAGCCTGCCCAATGCGGAACCCGAAATAATAGCGGAACAGTTGACGTTTCTTAAAGCCTGTGTCGCATCCCGGCAGGACCAGACAAACCGTCTGATCGATTTGACCCTCTCCCAGCTTGATGATTTGTCTTTTAATAGTGTGCTTTTTAATATTGATACGCTGCTGCCTGGTTTTGCTCCTTTTCCGCTTCTTTCCGGTGATGTCAACCGCTTGTCACAGGCCCTGGCGCTCATTTATGAGGAATGCGGAAACCTGGAATCCGTAAAGATGCAGCGTCAGGGACTCGAAATCGCGTTCAGGAATCCTAATCCGCTGCAGCCGGAAATATGGAAAAAACATACGCTGCTCCTTGCGGAACGGATTGTCTTGATGCATAACGGTCAATTCCATCGGGAGGTTTCGGGCTGCACGATAACTCTTCCCTGGATTACACTCTCAGGGGAGAAAGCCGAATATTCCGGAGGTGGGCAGAATGATCTGATCCTCTCCCTCTCGGATACAGCTCTTCTCCCTGCCGGTTTTTTTGATCTTCCCATAATTAAGGATGTTGATAAGGCTCTGACGATTCCCGGCAGAATCGCTTGCATTGTCTGGGACGCGGATAACGCTTCCGTGGACGATTATGTGCGGGTGTCGGCTCTTCACGCCCATCCCGAATTCTTTCATACTCCCTTTTTGTGTTACAGCCGTAATCTGACGGGTGTTACTCTGCTCGCATCGGTGAATGCGCTTATTCCGGTGCCGAAGAAAGGGCAGGTGCTTTTTATCGGAGTTTCTTCGGACATATTTTCCGCCTGGGCTGATAGTGATCTCGCGGTAAATATAGCATCTGCGGCTGATTTTACCGAAATAGTTGCGAACATCACACCGGATTTAATCGTGATGGATTCTGTTGATATCAACGCTATTGAAATCATCCGCCGACATCCCTTGGCCGTAATGGTTCCGATCATCGCTGTTCCTGAAAAGATAGAGTCTCCCGAAGATGTGATGAATCTGAGTCAATTTTCCCGGATCATTTTATGTAACCGCAGTATTGCCGCCTCCAGGGAATTCGCGGTACGGGTGAAGGCGATCATCGCTGGGGATGAGATTCTTCCTCCTCATACGGGCTTGTTGGTAAAAAAGGCGATCCTCTATTTGAACCAACACGCGGAGTCCCATATCTCCCGCTGGAAATTGGCGGATTCTGTCAATGTCAGCGAGGATTACCTTACCCGTATCTTTCACCGGGAGATGGGCTTTCCGCTTTGGGAATATCTCAACCGTTATCGTGTATGCTTGGCGATGGATCTGTTGGTTCACACAAACGATACCATCTACGAGATCGCCATGCGGACAGGGTTTCAAGATCAGGCATACTTCTGCCGGGTCTTTAAGAAGATATGCGGAATTCCTCCGGGACACCTCAGGAAGAAGTAAGCGGGAATTGTTATTGGCTTTTGGGTGACTGACATTCCTGCGTATAATTCTGTTTCGTCGGAGATTTTTGTATGTTAATCATCAAATGTCTTCTTATTTGTCATAATCAATCACCTCCGCGGGGGTACATACATATTCGCTTGTAACCTTCGCGAGCGTTGACAAAATCCGTTTCAATTATCGTCTTATGTTTCACAATATGCTTAAAATTTAAACTGATGAGCCTCTTGCAAAACTCGGTTAGTTTTGCAGCAAGCTCATACTTGAGAAATTATTGGTGGTATACTCCTTTAATGTAAGTTTCTGAAATAATGAATTAGTTGAGCCTCTTGCAAAACTCGGTTAGTTTTGCTGAGGCTCATGCGATTTCTCGCCTAAAGGCTGCAAAATACGCATTTTTAAGCGGTTGCAATTGCAAAAGCAAAAACTGGAGTTTTGCAATTGCCTCAGTTAATTCCTTATTTCAGAAACACTTAGATCGGAAATAGTCAAATAGTTTTGGTTTGTTTGACTATATCTGTCAAAACAACAAAACCGCCCTAAGGACATGGTTACATTATAAGAAATCATATCCCATTTTCCTGAAAGTTTTGAGTAAATCATCAGGTTTTTCATATAATATCGTTTTCATCCCAAAGTCTATTGCTGGAGCTAAATACTTTAGTGAATTATCGACATATATACAATTTTGAGGAGGGTTATTAGCTTTTTCTAATATACATTCATACGGGAGGGAAGCAGGTTTCCGAACGCCTACCGAAAAGGTAAAAACGCCGTCATCAAAATATTGTAAAAAACTATATTTCTCTTCTAAATATTTTACTCTTTCTTTTGTACTTCCTGATAAATATAAGATTTCTACACCTTCTACTTTTAGACGCATAACAATTTTCTTTACACCGTCTATTGGAACATATCCATCGTGCCATATAAGAGCCAAATTTTCAGTAGATTCTTTTACTTGCCATTTCTTTTTTGCTGTATCCCAGAACTCATCAATAGTTATTTTGTTTTCTCTATACAACAGACCAATTTCTCCATGAAAGATTTCTGTTACGATTTCTTTATTCAGTGAGTATTTATCAGATATGAAATTTATTGCTCTATCTGTACCATCGGTAAAATATACCCCTCCTAAATCAAAGATAGCTGTCGGTAAATTAGATGACATGCTTATTCTCCTCAATAACACTATATCTAATTACTAAAAAATAGTGTTGGTAAATATCCATCATGTATAGACTGAAACTCTGTGTCTGACGCAATTTTTAGTTTGTTAATACTTACTTTTTTTCCTTTACTGAACGGACAATAGGGGTCTTTTTGAGAAAAATCTTTATACCATAAATATCTTCTATCTAGTGTACCTCCTCTACATGATACGGCATATTTGCAATCAGTACATTCTGTTGGCAGAGTTCTGTTTATGAGATTTTCAAAATTTCCCTTATTCAGTTCATCAAATACATTCTTAGTCTTGATATTTAATATTCTAAATTCATCAGTTATGAGGTATGTGGATGGTGTAATACTTCCGTCCGGTAAAATCCTAATACTGCTGATACCTGATGGGTCACTTTGGCTATATCCGCCATGAGTAAATACAGACGAAAACAAAGGGTCAGATAAACTCAGTATTTTATAGTTGCAATTAATGTATTCCAATGCTTTTTGTATCATCTCAAAATCAGGAATAAATTTTTTAGATTGTTCATTTATTCCAAGTGTAGCACGGTAAAGATTTAGTCGAATTATTGCGTTGTATTTATTTGCTATATTAAACAACATTTTAATATTTTCTATATCTAAGGTTTCATTAGTACCAATAAATACGATGCTTGTTCTTTTCTTGTGTACTTTGCAGAATTCAAGGGTTTGTATCGCCCAATCAAATACATGAGGATTTCCTCTGAAATGATTGTGCTTCTCTTTTTCTCCAAAATCAAGAGAAACATCAACTTCATCTAAGAAATTGACTACAATATCTTTTGCAGTATCATTCTTATTATAGAACTCGCTCAAATAGCCATTGGTGGTGATTCCTTGTATCACAGAAGGAAATTTTTCCTTTATATACCTTACTGTTTCAATCCAATTATTGCAAAGCGTGTTTTCACCGGTTCCAAAATTTACACTGTTCACCAAATGAAAATTTTCATCAATAAATATTTTTATAATGGATATATCTGTTATTTCATCCGTATGTTCCCTGACACTTTTACTGTAACAGAAAGAACAGTTCAAATTACATTTATTTGTCAGTCCCCATCCTATGTTCCACATTATATATTCTTCTGCTCCCTATATTTCATGACCTACTGACCTTTTCAAATCATTATCGTCTAGCCTGATAGTTGAATAAATTTTTTGTCTATCCTCCGCTGTAGGAATTATTATATCATTGTCATTCGAGTGTTGTATATGACAGAATAAGTCAGTAATCATAAAATCTAATATTTGTTTTATGAATATACAAGCTCTTTTATCAACATTGGTAATGTTCCCATTAAGAACGTAAGAATCATATGTACACCCACTGCCACAGAGAGATATACCTATACACCCTTTACAGCATTCTAATGTATATGTTGACCTATTGCTCCATTCAAGGAAAACATCATCATCTTTCAAAGAATCTAATTTCTCTATTTCATCTAAATGTTTGCCTATAATACCTGCTACCAATAATGTTTTACATGGACCTACTACCCCATTGGGAAGTACGGTAATGCCGCGTCCTAATGCTGCACATTCTTTAGCATTGATTCGTTGTTTTACAAAAGGTTCAATTACCCGATTGATATTTTCAAGATACATACCTTGTTCCCTCAATCGAATATATGTAGACAGTATTACATCAGCATACTTTTCCATTGGTAAGATATTTGAATTATCTGCATTGAGTAAATAATGCTCAAAGTTAAGTCCCAAGCTATCCGGTTTGATTTTTAAAAAGAAATCAGTTATAGAATCGTCCAGTTCATTTACATTGTGTGTCCCGACAACCCCAGATATACCCACATTGCATCCGCATTGCTTGCAGAGATTATACCCATTCAAAGCATTATCGAAAGAACCCTTTCCAGAAAAGTCTTTACGGTATATATCATGCTGTACTTTAGTTCCATCTAAAGAGATTAAAACAAGAACATTATTCTCCTTGAATAATTTTGCCATCTGTTCCGTGAGTTTTGTTCCATTTGTAAAGAGTATGAATCTATATGAATCGAGTAATTCTTTTGTGTGCTGCAACAACAATTTAATAACCTTAAAATTTAATGTTGGTTCTCCACCAGTTAAGATTATTGTCTTTTGCTTCCCTTTGGGGGCGTACTTGGCAAATAAGGCTAAACTTCTTGCAGCAATATCCTCACTCATGTGAATTTGATTATTGTTCTTGTAATTTCTCTCAATCTGACAATAGGTACAGTTTAAGTTACACGACTCGGTTAATTGCAAACGTAATGTAGTAGGATTGATAACATTTATTGTATCAGCAATTTTTCTATACTCTGCATCATCATCTGTCTCATAAAGAACAATATATTTTTTCTCAATAAGACTACAAATTATGTTATCATTTGGTTCAATTGTACCATTTGATAATAAGGCACTTTTAATTGATTCATACATTGCTTTTTTGATATATATAACATCCATTGAGATAGAGTGATAGAGAGCAATATAGTTACAGGGATTCTTTTTTTCAATTTCTAATTCAAAAACATTTTTGCTCATTCTAAATGATTCCATTATTTCTTCTCCTCATATCTCTATACAGTTCCTATATAGGCTATAGTGTCATTTGGAATGATGATACTACCATTATTAGAAAATATGGTGAATATTTCCTTTAGTCCGAAGATGAACCCTTCATCATTTTGAGAAAAAGAGTGAGATAATGTTCGCCCAATGAATTCCTGCAAATTATTTGTAATATTGTTCTCAAATTCAACAAATTCAAATTCGTTATCGAAAAAGCTCTTTATACTGTTCTCTCGCAGTTCCCAATGGTTAATTATATCCATATGGTCTGGATAGTATCTCTTTATTAATTCTGCTAATTTTATATTAACTTCTGCGTCTTTTTTCTTGCGGTTGTATATGATAATAACTTTTCCGCCTTTCTTTAAAATCCTTTTACATTCAACCTTAAAGAGTTCCATATCTAGCCAGTGAAATGCTTGTGCTGCTGTAATGAAGTCTATACTGTTTGATACTAAAGTTGTATTTTCGCCTGTTGCTTTTATTGAATGAAAATCATCGTATTCAGATAAATCAGATTCAGCAATTGAACGCATTGAATCATTTGGTTCTATGGAATAGACTTTGTTACCTTTTTCAAGAAGGGGTTTACTAAATATTCCAGTACCTGAACCAATGTCAGCTATATATGAGTCAAAACTAATGCCAGTCTGCGAGTATAGATATTCAATAAAGTCTTTCGAGTATCCTTGTCTGTATTTTGAGTACAATTCAACTTTTTGAATAAACATTTCAATATTTTTATTTTTCATGGTATCATTGCTTACTTTTGAAACGCTTTGAAGACGCTAATTTTCCCTTTGAATTTTTGATTATATTAATCTGTTCAAGATATTCGTGAAATAATACTTGTGAAGAAGGATTTACAGTTATCCAAAATTGATTGGTCTGCTCTCCTTTTTTATCAATTAAATAATGTTTTGCAGAAATAATTGAAGAATGTGTATCACCTATATTATAGTCGATAGCTATAAATGCAATTGGGAAAAAAACATCCATTTCAATTTTGCAAAAATTTTTCTCCTTATTTTTTATTCGTTTTTCTAAATCTTTTATTGCTGTTTTAAGTGTTATTTTGCTTGTTCTTCGCTGCTCTAGTGATTTATTAAAAAACTCTATCAAATACTTATCAATATCCCTGTTTTCAAATTCAGAATACGCAAAAGTTACTATCACATCCTTCTTGATTAAGTCAACATACATACTCAAATTTGCAGGAAGAAAAGACATTGCTGTACCACTTATAAATACACTATGTTTTGCATTTTCAATTTTTTCGAGCACTTCTTTAGGGGGTTTTTTTGTACAGCTAAATTCTGTCTTCGGACAATTAAGTAATTGTGATATATCAGTAGTGTCTTTTTTGATTTGTGCTAAGTATCCTAAAGACAAAACGAAAATATCAATAGAAATAAATAGAAGTAATACAACAATTAAGCCCCCCTTTGCACTATCTGGTAAAACACTTGCCAAGATAGATATGACAATCGCACCAATAATAACAATAACTTGCAGGATAGGCACTATTCTAACTATTTTATCACCAATCCATTGTGTAAATACTTCAATCTTTTTAGGCATATTAACTTATTCCTTTCATAGTGTAGAATTCTTATCATCCTTATGATGAGATTTTGATAATTTTCCATCATTATTAACAATCAGTGCAATTTGTTTTTTGTATATTTCAAATGCTGGCGATGATGGTCGTACTGTAAGAAAAAATGAATCTGCTTTACTTCCTGTTTTTTTTAGCAAATAATGCTTTGAATATATTGCACTATAAGCTGTTAACTTATCCTTATAATCAATAGCCGTAAATGCCATTGGGATAAATACATCCGTATAAATTATTTTTATTCTTCTATCAAGATTTATTTTAAAATCTTCAAAATCTTCTTTTGTCCTCTTACGCTGTGCCCTTGTTTTTCCGAAAACTTCACGCAGATAATTATCTATACAAGGATTCTGAAAGTCTGTTATCATTAATATTACTTCAACACCTCTGTCTATCATATTGTTTAACTTATTAAGACAGTGAGTATCATGTGTGAATGCCATGCTTGTTCCGTTAATAAAAAGGCAATGCTCTGCATAAACATTTCCAATATTTATATCAGTTGGACGAGTTGTTGAAAAAATCAAATCACTTTTTCTATTGTCTTTGAGTATATTTAATGAATCAGAAGTATTTGTTGTTATTTTTTCTAAAAATCCCTTTGCAAAAATAATGAAGTCAATACCCAGAAAAACAAGAAGGGCAATTATGTACCCATCAAATTCGGTTTTAAATTTTATATTTGCAAGAAATCCTATTGTTAAGGTAAGAAGAAAAAATATAAGCTGAACATACGAGAAATTATTACTAAGCCAATTTAATAAGCGTACATACCATTTTTCTTTTCCAGTGTTGTTCATAATTATACTCCTATTCATAGTGTTTTATGGCAGATAATTCAGTCTCTCCTCGTAGGGTATTTAATTCTTCTGCATTTAATGGTAACAGGTATTCCGTATTCATAAAATAATATTATTGGATGCGCTAAACAGTTTTCTACTATGCTCAATTTTCAACCTCCTCGCACTCTTTTCTAGAAAGCTTTCCGTTATTGGCAACAATCAGTTCAATTTGTTTTTTATATATTTCGAATAATGGTGATGATGGTCGTGTTGTAAGATAATATGAATCTGCTCTACTTCCTGTTTTTTTTAATAAATAATGCTTTGAAGCTATTGCACTAAGAGGTGTTACTTTCTCCTTATAATCAATAGCTGTATAAGTATTTGGAAGAAATATATCTGTATAAATTATTTTTATTCTTTTATCAAAATTTAGTTTAAAATCATCGAAATCTTCTTTTGCTCTATCTCGTTGTGATTGTGTTTTCCCAAAAACATCGTGAAGATAATTATCTATACAGGGATTATCAAATTCTGTTATCATTAATACGACTTCCACGCCCCTGTCTATCATATTTTTTAACTTATCAAGATAGTGGGTGTCATGAGTGAATGCCATGCTCGTACCACTAATAAAAAGACAATGTTCTGCACAAATGTTTCCAATATCTATATCAATTGGACGACTTTTTGAGAATATCAAATCACTTCTATCGTTTTTAAGGATATTTAATGCATCGGAAGTATTTATCGTTATTTTTTCTAAAAATCCTTTTGCAAAAATAATGAAATCAATTGCAAGAAAAATAAGTAGTGAAACAATAACTCCATCAAGATGGACTTCTCCTACAATATTAGATACGTTCGTGATAAATCCTACTACTATCGCAAGAAGAAAAAAAATAAGTTGCACATAGGGAAAGTTACTACTTAGGAAATTCAATAAACGTATATACCATTTTTCTTTTCCGTTTTCATTCATAGTTATACTCCTATTTATATCGTTCTATGGCAGACAATCCTGTCTCTCGTATAATATTTAATTCCTCTGCATTTAATGTTTTTGCATTATATAAGTTCAAATATTCCTGTGAAACGGTTTGATTGAAAATGAGTAAATCATCTGTGTTAATGGTGACTGGTATACCATATTCATAAAATAACTTAATTGGATGTACCGAATAGTTTTCTACTAACCCAAGCATAACATTACTTGTTGGACAAAGGTTAAGTTGTATTTGATTGGCAGCGAGCCATTGCATTATTTGGGGATTATTTGACGCCGCATTTCCGTGATGAACCTCATCAAGTTCCAATTCTTCTACCGCTTCCATTACATCGTCCGCTGTTCCAAATTCGCCAACATGTGCTTTAAGAATCAAGCCTGATGATTTTGCGAAACTAAACATTTTCTTGAAACATTTAACTGGTTGTGCATGTTCGTCACCGCATATATCAACTGACTTAAAGAAGTTATGAGTTACTATTTCTTTGAGTAAAGAGAGTTCTGTATCGATATCACAATCTTCTCTTGCGTATGTTAGTTCCGGCAGTAATAGAGTATTAGGAGCAAAGATTCTGTTATACTCTTGAATTGTTTTGATGAAGTCTGTAATTTTGAAGAAATATTTAAAAATCTCTGCTGTTCTAAAACTTATTGACATTAATGAAATGGTATCATTGGCAGCTTGAGCAAATGCTGCTTCCCAGCGTTTTAAATGACCTTCAAAACCAACACAATGCGGTCTTATCGTTTTTTTGAACCATTCCTGCATACTGTATAGTGCAGATTTATTTTCTTTGGGAAGAAACTTTTCTGGAGGCTGTTCAATTTCAACATTTGCCCATTCAGCAATATAGGAAATGTGCCCCCCTCTTGCACCGTGGCTATGCAAGTCACTCTTTGGTATTTTTTGCATTGCTTTAAGTGAATTTTGTTTTAAGGCTAAAGTCATTCTTTCATCCATGACCGCAAGTCCCTTGTTTATATGTAAATTTTTGTATTGAATCTTGATTAATGAGTTCTGCTATTCGCTTGCTTGGCAAAGACCAAAGCCATTCTGATGGCCTTATATCACTAATCTCAATTTTTTGAATAAAGAATTCGGGGAACAATGTTGTACTTGTCGCCGTAAGATAATCATCTTTTGATGCAAAATTATTCGGATTATATTCATTTTGTAACATATTATTCATATCAGAAAGCATACTATTTATTCTTCTTATCATATTATCAAATTTATCCTTGTATTCAGGAAAGTAAGCAAATAATTCAGTGGCCTCATCTTTTCTGATAATATCAATCATATTTTCTTCCTTCATTCTGCCAACATAATGTTTTACAGCTATATATGAAGGACTTTTAACTTTTATACGCTTATAATTTTTATCCTTGACTACATAACCTTCATCAGAATAGGGGAGCTTAGAAGCCATTTCAGTTAAATCAGTAATATTGTTACATTTGTATGTTTTAGGTTTTTTTATTTCTATATCAATTTCTAATTCTTGACCTGATATGTTATCTCTTGTACCTATGTGATATACATCAATAGATTCATAAGGAACAACTAATCTAGTGTATGGTGAGACCAATTCGAAAACATACGTGTATTGTGGATTTAAAGAAGTAATATCAAATTTTATTTCTTTCAGTGCTGCTAAAAATAATCCACTATAACTTTTGAAGGCAGAATCATTGTCATTGTTGGCACTGATAGTAACTTTTTCTGCGAGAATGGTATCTTTAGTTGAAACCATCCACGTTCCGCTATAATTCCAAACTTTTATTAGCATACCATCAATCTTTTCCTCAACAACTGCGGATTCCCAATCAATTTCATCCGCATAGGGTTCTCCATAGTTAAAAAATTTAAAAAATGGTATACACACAGGATTCAGATTACTGTCTATAATAATACCACGACATTCTCGTACAATATCATTATTAAAATCAGACCCATTATAGGTAAATTTTAATATAGTGAATTCACCTTCATCTATAATTCTCAAACAATATGGTGTGTTCGTTAATATATCCCGCCAATTTGAATGGCTCTTGATAAACTCAATAACTTTTAGCATAAACAAACCTCATATATATGCTGTTTTTCCTTTCTAAAAATTTCTAGTTTCATCCTTTCTCTCATAAAAATACTCAATTTGCGCTTATTACTTTTCCCCTTGGGAAGCGATTTTCTGCGCTCAAGACGTTCTTTGGCTTCAATGAGAATTTCTTTTATTTTTTGTTCAAATTCTGCTTTAGGCGGAAGAAATGACATAGTATCGCCTCTTATGTATTATTGGATTCTATATTGTAGTTAATTCAAAATTGTAACATACTATTTCTTATCTGTCAAATTTTATTTTAAAAAAATGTCTTTTTTGAAAAAAATATGCAAAAAATGACGAGTTCAATAAAGAAGCGCGACAAAAAGAAAGTGAAGAGGAGGGACGTTGCCCCTCCTCAAAAACGGGAAATCCTTGTAAGGTTTGTTTACCAG
>QMCD01000303.1_pt1 | contig 35391 bp, 26 predicted proteins | sample 1821841 | NCBI WGS metagenome assembly QMCD01 (sample SAMN01991225, study PRJNA193472) | Termite gut metagenome, whole genome shotgun sequencing project. | isolation source: worker | host: Macrotermes natalensis
AGCCGTGGCGATGGAAGCAACGCCCTATCACCAGATCGTCGCCCCGGAGGGAAAATCCCATATTTAGGCACTACTTGACTGAAGTGGATACCTATATCCGTTTTTTCGTCGGCTTTCGCATCATCGTCTTCTTTTTTCGCTTCGTCTTTCACCGGCGGATCGCTTTTCGGAAAGTAATTGATCTTTTCATCCATATAGACGGGAGCGGGGCTTTCTGCCTTCTCTTCCGCTTCTTCCTTCAGTTCCAACCTCAGACTCGGCTTTTCCGTCTTCGGCTCTTCCGACTCCGTTTCCGATTGTTTTTCCGATTCCTCATCCACTTTTGGTTCTTCTTTTTCGACAGATTTTTCTTCTTCGTCTCGATCTTTCAATTCTTCCTTGATCTTTTCTTCCGGCCTCTTTTCGAGCACAAAACCTTTAAAGAAATAGCCGTCTTCCTCGGACGCCCCGTAGATGCCGGTCGGCCCAAAATACTTTTTGATCTTGTCGAACTCAGGCAGATTCGTGCCGTCAATCGCTTGTTGACGCAAAACGGTCACATCCTCATCGCTTTCCGGCGTGAAAAGAGCGTTGGCCAAAATACCGGCCAAGGTCTGAGACTGCGGCATTTTGCCTTCTCGAATCAGTTCGTAAGTTGGTCGAATCGTTTCATCGGAACGTGCGAAGAACTGGAGAAAATGCGGCTTGTCCGTCAAGCCCATACCGGCGAAAATTTGGTCGACTTCCCTGTATTCGGCGGCCGAGGCAACGGATTCCAGCTTTTCGTTTTCGTCTTCAAGGCGTTCCAGAATTTCCATCAGGTATTCCTGTCGCGTTCCGACAAAAAGGCAACCATTGGCCACCGTCACGGCCCCTGCGGGAAACACCGGGTCTTCTTCCACTTTCTCATCCACGGCTGGCCGAGCCGGGCCGGCAGTCGGGATCGCCGGAACCAAGTCGGGCACGCCGCTCGGACCGCTGAAAGGCTTGATGACATCCTCGTCGGGGATGCGATGCCAGAGCACGTACGACCCCTGCTTCGTACTCTGCATCTCAGGATCGTTTTCAAACAGTTTTTTCAGAGCGTCAATCATATTTTGCTCTTTGCCTTCCTTCAATTCGACGGCCACGACAATACATTCGCTTTGCGGCGTGATGGGCAGCTGATATTTCGACATGCTCAAAATCCGTTGGCCCAGATGGACGATGATTTCCTCGCGCAAATCGATCTGCGGACCATTGACATCTTCCTTGAGGCCGCTCACGATGTCATCCCAAACGCCTTCTTCGCCTTGCATGACCAGTGCGTCGAAGAGCGTGCCGAAATTATCGAAAATGGCTAGCGGGTCAATATAGAGCGTGGTGCAGCGGGCAATATCCGAGGGCATCCAAGTGGCCGGCTCGAACTTCACGCTATCCGGGAACGCGAGCATTTTCATGGCCAGCTTGAAAGGCTTTTGTGCATGGACAAAAATGCGGTACACGGTTTCCTTATTTTCCGCTTTAATGCTGACCACGCCTCCGATTCCTTGGATGGCATCGAAGCCTTGTTGCTTGAGCACGGCGAAGATCGAATCTTTTCCCCGGCGTTTTTCAACAACGGGGCCATTGAGCAACGTTCGCATCGATTCGCCGTAGTTCAATGGCTCGATGTACCAACGGATCAGCGGGTTTGACTTGCCCTCCACATCGTCCATACAGCGTTTCATCACGATTTTGAAATCTTCACGGTCGGCCAGCGCATTTTTCTGCTCTCCTTCCAAACGATCCATGACCAGCTTCAGCAAGTGCATCTGGTCGGCCACGATCAGGCAATCCCGCCGCAGCGAGTAAAACACCTTGCGTTGGGGCACATCTGCGACGGCGTTGGCACTTTTCTCTCGTGCGGTCGTTATCGCGGCGGCGGGCTTCGCGCCGCGAAGTTGTTCCGGGAACGAGAAAATGATAATTTCCGAATCCTTGTACTTTTCAGTCGTTTTTTTGATTCCGCCTTCCACGAGTTTGTCGGAAAGCCCTTTGAGGTAGTCTTCGGTTTCCTTGCGACGGTCCGTGACATCCATCGTGAAAACATAGCCGGGCTTTTGATCGGGAATGGCGATCATGCCCGCCGCCACCTCACCGGAGGGCAACTTTTCAATGCCGTCCAGCGTAAAGCCGAAACTGTTTTCCATCCGCTTGTTCAGCGAACTTCGCATGTCCTGCTTGAACGCTTCCATGACCGGATCATTCAGTAGCGTACCGATCTGCGTTTTTTCCCATGCTTCGCCAAGCTCCTTCAGATTGCGGATGGCCACGAAGCCCTTTGTCGAATCGGGAAAAATTTTCTCGGCGGGCGTCTTTTCAGAAAGCTCCGTGGAAAGTGCCGCAGAAGGCTCCCTTGCCACCGCCACGTCACCGACGGCGAAAATCACCAGCAAGGCCGGAAAAAAGGCACGGAATATTGTTTTTGCAGAGGTCAAAATCACGTGAATGCTCCAGAAATTCTATGTGTGTTGGAACGAACCCCAAGATGCGATGCTCATCCCAGTCTAAACATGCTTCGTCTAATCGGCATGAACCGGGCATCGCACTAGACAAGTTTCTTCACCCCGCACATTGTAACCCATTTATCAAGGGCAATCCACACACCCCTCCGGGCCGTCAGGGCTTTTTTTGAAAAATTTCCGAGTGCAACCTGCAAAGTTTCCGTATTGCCTCCAAAACAACAAAAAACAAAAAAAACGGTTTTAACGGTATTTCCTGCGCGCACTTGCCGATGGATTAGGACAGGCTGCGGTTTTAGCTGTCGAGCAGAATCGGCAGGAGGTTGGGATAAGTTATGAGTTTTTCACAATTCAGTTGGAAAAAAAAATCCTCCTTTCGGAGTTTAGGCCTCGAATCTTTGGAAAGCCGCGAACTGATGAGCGCGACGCTGGCCGACCTGCCGCGACCGGACTTTGAAACTTCGCAGTCTGCCTTGGTCTCCCAAGAACAGGCGGGCGAGAGAGAATCGCGCACCGATGCCAGCGATGAGGTCGGTGGCCGGGAAAGTGGTGTGCCGATCAGGCCTTTGGCGGACGAGATCGTTTCGCTCGCGCCGCCGAAAGCAACGCGGCCCGCCTACGTGGCCACCCCGACAACTCTCCAAATCAACTGGGCTGCTCCGGTTCCCTCCCGCACACAAAACACTAATCGGATCACACACTTCGAGGTTAAACTCCTCCACGCTCAAACGAAGCAGGTCGTCGCCATACAAACCGTGGCGTCGAGCGAGTATACGGCTCTTTTTGAGGGATTGGATGTCAAAACTCGTTATCAGGCCGTCGTGACATCTTGCGGCGGGGCGGGAACGTCCAATGATCGGGCTGAGCGAAAAATCTCGGCCACCACGGCGGCGTTCCCGGCGGCGACAATCCGGGCCTCGCAGATCACGCTGACCTCGGCCACGTTGACCATCACCGACAGAGACCGGGTTACCGCCTTCGTGGATGGCAGGACGGTCAAGACGTATGCGATCCAGTATATTGAGAAGCCTACCGGCACGCCCAGCTGGATAGCCTCCACGATCACGACGCTACCCGCCGTTGACGCCGGAACCGCCGTCACGGACGCCAAGAAATACGCTATCGTGACCGAAGTGACGGGACTCCAGCCCGGCAAAAATTACCTGTTCCGGGTTGTGTCAACCTATACCGATGGCACGACCAATACGACCGACCTCAGCGTCGAAGGCCGCGCAGTGTCGATGCGAACACTCAAATTGCCTGCCGTTTCCGTGTCCAAATCGCATTTTTCCGTGATCGACCAAACGGATTACAAATTTGCCGTGGGCCTGACGGGTAAAGTGGCCAATTACACGAAACTCGGTTCCGGCATTTCGATCAGTTTTTCCGTGCTTGTTTCGACCGGCACGAAAGTCGACCGCACGACGGGCCTCTTGGAAGGCGCAAAGCCGATTGCCGACAATGGCTTTTCGGCCATCAATGCCAAGGGTGAATTTACGATGAACGGTGTTTCGTTGGAATCCATCGTTTCGGCCCTAGGCCGCGACGCCGTGCTGGGATCAAAAACACTCTCCTTTCAACTGGTGGCCACCTTCTCTTTCGACGATGGCGTGACCGCGACGCTGAATTCCAAGTCGGGCAAGGCGACCATGCCTGCCTGGTATCAGCCGGCGTAACAGGGGCAAGGTGACGACCAGTGCCTGCGGCCTTGGCGTTTTTTGCTTGCTTTCTTTCCTTCTTTCTGTACAATAGCGGGGAAAGGAGAAGCATCATGCCACGCTACATCAATCCGTATACGGACTTCGGTTTCAAGAAGCTCTTTGGCGAAGAGGCCAACAAAGACCTGCTTATCGATTTTTTGAATTCGGTTTTGCCCGAAAAACACCGAATTCGAACGGTGACTTTCCGCAATACGGAAGGTTTACCGGAGGCTCCCATCGAACGCAGGGCCGTCTTTGACATCTTTTGCCGTAGCGAATCCGGCGAACGATTTATCGTTGAAATGCAGAAGGCGAAAGAACATTATTTCAAGGATCGCTCCGTCTACTACATGACCTTCCCGATCCGCGAACAAGCGCAGGTCGGTGAGTGGAATTTTCGACTTGACCCTGTCTATTGCGTTGCCATTCTCGATTTCGTTTTCGATGAGGATGTGGAGCGACAGAAATTCATGCGAAACATTTCACTCAAAGATCAGGACGGCGAGGAGTTTTATGACAAACTCCGGTTCTTTTTCTTTCAAATGCCCTTGTTTACCAAAACGGAATCCGAATTGGAGACACAGCAGGACAAGTGGCTTTATTTTCTCAAGAATCTCCAGAATTTTGATCGCATCCCGGAAATTCTGAACGAACCGGTATTTGAGCGTGCTTTTGAAACGGCGGAATTTGGGCACATGAACCAGGATGAGCAGTTTCACTACATGCAGCAGCAGATTACGTTGTGGGACAATTTTGCGGTCATGGAAACGGCGACGATGGAAGCGACAGAACGAGGTATGGCTCAGGGCATGGAGAGAGGAAAATCTGAAGAGAAATGTGTAATCGCACGGAATATGAAAATGAAGGGCTTGGACGTGGCCCTGATTGCCGAAATGACAGGGCTTTCTGTCGATGAAATCGAGACGTTGAAATAACTATGGCGATCCTGCTTTATGAACTGCGCCAGATGGTGCGCAATCAGAGTGTTATTGTCCTGATGTGTCTGTACTTGTCGGCTCTCGTCGTATTTCTTGGTGCCGTCCTCGTCGCAAGGCAAAACGGCGGAACCGTTGACCTCAACTACGCCTATTTTTCAACGGGTAATGGCTTTCATGACCATTCCGATGTAAGCCGACTTGCACTGGCCCTTTTTCTCGTCTATTACCTTTTCACCTCACTCGCGCTCTTAGCCTTGGCCGCCCAAACGGCGGCGGATCGCTTGCGGGAAAGCCCCGTCTACTGCACTATGCTAAAGCCCCGACAAATCATTTGGGGCCACATGCTTTTCGGAGGCACGCTGAGCCTGCTGTTTCTGTGCATGACGTGGCCTTTTTTGAGCGTGGTTTACTTGCTTCGAGGACTCGATATTCGTCTCTTGCCTCTCGCTGCCTTCGTGTTTTTTGGCCTGACCCAACTGCATTATTTCACGGCGATGGCACTGGCTCTCGGTGTGAAAAGCCAGGGACGACTTTACGCTCTGCTTCTGCCGGCCTTGGCCATTCAACTGCTGCTGGCCGTCTTCGGTTTGACGCAGGCTTGTGACATGACCGTTGCGATGCTGACCGAAACAATGCTGCTTTTTTACACGGTGATACTCGTTTTCCTCTTTTCCATGATTGCCCTGTTTCTGCTGGCCATGATTCAAGTCGCCCCGGAATCGTCGAATCGCATGTTTCCCGTCCGTGTGACGCTGGGCGCGATTCAATTCCTGCTGGGCTTGGCCTTTCTAGCGGTTTGCGTGCTCAAACTGGCCGGCGTTCAGATGGATTTGAATGATTCGGCGGCAACGATTCCTGTTCTTTTGTTTGTACTGCTCTGGATTGTGTTGCCGTTTCTTTTCCTCTGTTTCATCTGCGAAAGGCCGGACTGGTCGCCGCGCATTCGTCAGGAAATTCCCCAAACAGCTTGGCGACGGCTTTGGGCGTTTCCGTTTTTCACCGGCTCGGCCAACGCCATGACTTGGGCCGTCCTGTCGCTGCTTTGGATGGCGTTGTTGACCGGGATTTTTGCCATCGCTTTTCCAGAGAAATTTCAAACAGTCGGGCCTAGGCAGGCCCTTGCCGGAACGCTCACCTACGCCGTCTTGCTGTTCGATTACTGTGCCACGACGCTGCTTTTGTACAATATTTTGCTGCAACGCTGGATTGCGAGGCAGTGGAATTGGCTGCCGCTCGCCGCCTTGCTCGTGCTTTTCACGCTCTGCTGCGTTTTCATTGACGCGCTCGATCGCGTTTTCGGCGGTTCGTTTGGCATCAGGAAAAATTTGCCGAAAATTTTTGACTTGCCGTTTTTGCCGCTGCCGTGGTTTCAAGAAGGCCGCTCGTTCATCATCTGGCAGGGCGTGATTGCCGGCGTGTGGCTCGGCCTGCTTGCCGTGCCGGGCGTGCCGTGGATACGGAGAAAATGGCACGAGTTCAAAAACGAGCCGGGAGCTGCGCCCCAGACTAAACCATTGCATTTTCCCCCGCTTTGAGTAAAATTCGGTCGTCCGAATTTCAGCTCTTTGTCCTATTCCCGCGTGCCGCTATGAAACATTTTCTCCCTCTTCTCCTCATTTCTTTCCTTGCCACTCATGCCACCGCCGTGGAAAACTGGCCGCGATTCCGCGGGCCGGACGGCCAAAACGTCTCCACGGCCACGGACTTGCCGCTGGAGTGGAGTGACACGGACAACATCGCTTGGAAAACGGAGATTGCGGGCAGCGGCTGGTCTTCGCCCATCACTTGGGGCGACAAGATTTTCCTGACCACGGGCACCGATGGCGACACGAAATGTCATATTATCTGTATCGATGGCGCATCGGGAAAAATTCTCTGGGACACTGTCGTTTTTGAACAGGAAGCCAAACACAAACACGGCAAGAATTCCCGTGCCACGCCCACACCCTGCACGGACGGCAACATGGTTTACGGCGTGTTTGGCAGCGGCGGGGTCGCGGCGGTTGATTTTGACGGCAACGTCGTCTGGACGAACACCGAACTGGATTTTTATTCGCACCACGGCATGGCCTGCTCGCCGATTTTGTACGCAGACCTTATGATTCTGCCCGTCAATCCGAGTAGTCCGGTCGAGCCGATTGCTCTAGGCTGGCAAACGCCTTGGGACAAATCCTATCTTTGGGCTTTGGACAAAGTGACGGGCAAAGAAAAATGGCGTGGCAAACGCGGTCTGTCGCGGATTTCGCATTCCACGCCGATTGTGATTCAGGTGGACGGCAAAGACCAGATTCTCAGTCCGGCGGGCAACGTGATTCAAGGCTTCGATCCGGCGGACGGCAGCTTGATTTGGACGGTCAAGAATGACGGCGAGCCTTGCGTGCCTTCTCCGGTGGTCGGGGGCGGACTGGGCTTTGCGGCGGCCATGCCCAGCGATGGCATCAAAGCGGTGCGGCTGGACGGCAAGGGCGACGTGACGGAAACGCATCTCGCGTGGACGCAGACGCGCAATGTGCCGATGATGTCGTCGTTTCTGTACGTTGAGCCGTGCCTCTATTCTTCCACGGACAACGGGAGCTTTTCCTGCGTGGACGCGACAACGGGCAAATTTCTGTGGCAACTTCGTCTCGGCGGCTCGCTGAATCCGTCGCCGCTTTACGCCGATGGAAAAATTTACGTGCTGTCGGAGCAGGGAACCACATCAGTGCTGAAATTGAATGAAGACCCGAAAAAGCCCGCCGAAGTGCTCGTAAAAAATGAACTCGATCACCATGCGCAGGCCTCGCCCGTGCCGTTCGGCAAGCGATTGCTCATCCGCACCGACAATCACCTGTGGTGCATCGGAAAATAAAAAGTGGGGCTTGTCACGGCGCGGCGAGAAGTTTATGGAGGCGTTTGCAAGAAGTCAAGCTCTTTCCCCGTGCCTTTGTGCGAGATCGCAGCGGTCACACGCTTTGCGCTCGTCGCCATAGCCAAAGCGAGTCACTCGTTGCCAAGACGAGATTCATGCCGGAAACGGAAAACCCAAAGGCACGTATTTCGGAGTCAATACCAATGACCGTGGCGTCAATTGGGTATCTGGTGTCCAGTATATCATGCCCTCTGGGAGAACGAAGGATCAAATAATTCTTTGGCCAATCAAAACAATGTGAATCCACTCTCCAACCATCATCTGTGTTACTACGCAACCCCCCTCCCCACAGCCCACACAGAGAAACCCACTCTTCAGCGATAGGACCGATACCTTGGGCCAGCAAGCGGGGCCAATTGCGCCAAACGGTCGAGTTATCCCGGTCTCTGGCAACCTTCGCTCCCGTTACACAGTCGATGAGTCCTCTGCCATCAGCGGTGATCGTCAGCAGATAGTCGTTTGATTCCGAAAAACCGACCTCGACAAGCCCACCCACTAGGGGCAGTCGTAGTTCTTTCCACGGCGAGGGGGGCTTGCTGACCGGCATTGCCAAAACTTCCCCGACTCGTCGATGCAAGTGCGGCGGGCAGGATCGTGAAATATGTTTGTTACAAGACAGGCCGAAAAATTTCATTCCACATACTCCATCTGTGCATGAATCTGCTGCTCCGAGGCCGTTTCGTACCGCTCACGGCACAATACTCTCATCGGTCGGGATAGATTTCCCTGAAGTATATTTTGAAGGTTTTGAACCCCAGCCCTTCGTACAGCCTCACGGCGGGAAAATTGTCGGCGGTTACTTCCAGAGTGACCCGCTCCAGACCTGCCTTGCGGAAACCGTGCAGCGAACCGGCCACCAGAGCTTTGCCTAGGCCGAGACGGCGAAATTCCGGCACGACCGCGACGTTTTGTATCCCGCCGACACCCTCCGAATGTTTCATGCCTTGGATGGCTGCCACATAGTTGGGCGGAGAATCATTTTCGCGGTGAGCGATCAGAATCGTCGCTTGTGGCAAAAAGGACCTGCTTGACGCAATGGCGTCCATGAGCATCCGGCAACGCTCCGCACTGCGAAACGTGGGAAAAAGCTCGGCATCAGAATCGTTACGAAACCCCCGGTGCTTGACGTCGGCATGGGAGGCCAGCAAGTCCGGTTTCCACAGCGTGTAACAGAAGTCGAGCGGCAAACGGCATGGAGGAAGCGGCGTCGTCTTGAAATCGAACGCCATCTGATGGCGTTTGACGTATTGGGTCGGCATAAGGGCAACTGAAAACGGAGAAATGATAACCGGGGACGCAAGCGGAAATCACACCGAAGTGAGAAATCCGCCTTGCGCTCCTTAGGCATTTTCAGTTGCCAACCGCCAATTGTCAATTCCCTAGTCGAGCCGATAGCCGTCGGTATAAACCGGCTTGATCAGGTCGGCCACGCCGGGGGTCTTGAGGTCGGACAGGTTGGTGACGACGAGGTTCTTGGCGTCCCATTCGATCTTTTCACCCCACTCGCCCATCGCGCCTTCAGGTCCGCCTTCCGCGGCGGCCCAGACGGCCAGGTTGCCAAGCAGAATCGTTTCGGTGAGCGGTCCGGCGCGGTCAACGAAGTTTGAAACGCAAATTTTCGGATCATTCGCTTTGACGGCCTCAAACAACTCGTACATTTGGGCGATGTCAAAACGCTTGTCCGTGGCCAGTACGGTTTCCACTCCGGACAGCGGCTCAATCGTTTCGCCGCCCTTGGCACGGAGTTCATATTTTCCACAGTAGTCATCACTGCTGTAGAATGCGCCTTTCTCACCGATGATGAGCACGCCGCTATCGGCAGGCCTGTCAATGCCGTAAGGAGCGAAAAGTTCCTGCGGCGGACGGTTGCCGCGACGATCAAACCACCAGAACGGAATCTTGCCACGCTCGTCGTTGGCCGGGAACTCAAACTCAATGATTGAACTTTCCGGGAAGCTGTCGAAATCGTGGCCGGTGGTCTTGGCTCGTACCCAAGTCGGGTCTTTCAAGCCGCAAGCCGCGAACGGAACCGTGACCTGATGGCAGGCCATGTCGCCGAGAGCACCGCTCCCGAAATCCCACCAGCCACGCCACTGGAACGAATGATAGCAGACCGGGTAAAATTCACGATACTTGGCCGTACCGAGCCAAAGCTGCCAGTTAAGGCGTTCCAAGCTGCGCTGAACATCGTTGTATTTGGCCCAAATGGCCTTGTCGGCGTTGGCGCGATTGTCTTTCTGGGACTCGTAGGCTTCGGCGGCGAAGCGGGTCATGTCGTAACGACGACCGGGCTTCTGCGCCCAAACGGGACGGTTCGACCAAACATACACGGCGGTGGGCGTGCCGATGACGCCCGCTTTGAGCTGCGCGATGGCAACGCGGGAGGAATCCTGCGCGGTGCCTTGGTTGCCCATCTGGGTGCAGACGCCGGTTTCTTTGGCGACTTCGGCCATTTTTCGGGCTTCGTAAATCGACCGGGTCAATGGCTTCTGTGTATACACGCTTTTGCCCATCCGCATAGCCATCAGGGTCTGTGCGGTGTGCATGTGGTCCGGCGTGCTGATCGTGACGATGTCGATTTCCTTCTCGTGCTTTTCGAGCATTTCGCGGAAATCTTCGTATTTTTTCGCTTTCTGGAATGCTTCGCCTTTACCTTTGTTTTCCAGTGTGCTTCGGTCGACGTCACAGATGGCAACGATGTTTCCGAATCTTGCGGCGTTGTCCGAGTCACTACCGCCTTTGCCGCCGATGCCGATACAGGCCACATCGGGCCGTTCATTCGGGGACTGGCTTTCTTCTTGCGCATTGCCTTCAGCGACCATGAAACCGGCACTCGCAATCGTGGCGGCTTTCAGAAACGTACGACGTGTGGACTTCATCATGTGCATTGCTCCTCGATAGTAGGTTGAAAAATTCATGGACCGTCGACGGCCCGCTGCGGCGTCCCGTACAAACAATTCCAGACGAGCAGACAGTTTCGGAGATTATACCGAACTGTACAGGGCTTTGCTATAGTTATGGAGTTACGGGCAGAAAAATTTTTTGTGAGAATTGCGAGGCGGAAGGATTCGTACCGAGCCAAGACGGTCGTGCATGAGCTTTATGCTTTGGGAGCGACATCGCCCCGACGGTTGAGAGGCCGTGCTCTCAAGGCTTGTTCTGTTTCTTGATCTTTTTCTTGACCTGTCAAAATGGAGGCTTTATAATGCGTGACGAGGCGTTGAAAAGTGCCACTCGGCACACGAAACCGGTAAGAGCCCGTTCCTTGGCCCTATCCAAACCTGCCACGGAGTTGGAAATCAAACCGCCGCGTTCCCCCGTGCGAAAAGAAAAACAATAGGAAAATAGCGATGCGCCTGCTTGACATCATTTATCGCGAGCCTCCGATAGCTTGGGAAAAGGCCGGAAAAATTCCTTGGCACGATCCCAATTTCAGTCGGCGGATGCTCGAAAGCCATCTTTCGCAGGCTCACGATTGGGCCAGTCGTCGTTACGAAATCATCGACCGGCATGTCAAGTGGATTGCGGATCATTTGTCCCCCAAGAACGCACGCCTTCTTGATCTCGGTTGCGGCCCCGGCCTTTACACACACAGGCTGGCCGAGCTTGGTTTTTCCTGTACCGGCGTTGATATTTCGCCCGCCTCGATAGAATGTGCGCGACAACAAGCGGACAGTGCCGGCTTGGACATTCTGTACACATTGGAGGACATCCGTCGGTTTCAACCGAACGAAACATTCGATTGTGTTATGCTGACCTTCGGCGAATTCAATGTTTTTAACGAAAACGATGCCGTAACAATTCTTCAAAATGCCGCCAAATGTCTCCGTGATGACGGTTTTTTGTTGCTCGAAACGCAGATATTTGAAGCGGTTAAGGAAGCGGGGCAGGCATCGCCAAGTTGGCAAACGTTGGAGCAGAGCGTCTTTTCCGATTTGCCGCATCTTTGGTTGCAGGAAAATTTTTGGGACGAATCGACTGCCACGGCCACGACGCGATACATCATCATTGACGCCGGTATCGTCGAGGACGACGGCGTTGATACCGTGTGTGCGAACGTCCGGGAATACGGCGCGTCAACGAAAGCCTACACGGATTCTGAATACAAAAATATGTTGCATGATGTAGGTTTCACAACGGTGGAATCTTTGAGTTCCGACGATTGGCCAGGCGGCACGATTTTTGAGGGAAAGCTGCAAACGTGTGTGTGGCGGAAAAGATAACAATGCGTTTTTCACGTCAAACGATGGTCATCGTATCGATTTTGGGAGTGCGGCGTATGGTCGGACGGCAGCGTTGGTTTCTCAAGAAGGTACGAAAAACGCGGTAGATTTCCAATGAGCCTATTTGAACATATCGTGCTAAAATTGATTCAGCGGAAGATTTCAAAACTTTTCGCGTTGGAATGTGCCTTGTCCAAGAACGATGCCGCGATCAAGCATCATGAGCGTTCACCGGAGAAAAGCTGGCCTGACCCCGCAAAGATTCCAAGTGGCACGGAAGTGCCTTTCAGCCTAAAAAACATGTTGGTCGTGGGCGCAAACTTGAAATCCTGCGTGCATGAGGGAATGAAAACCATCAAAAGCGTTGCAAAAAATCCCACGACACCGAAAACCGACATCAGCGGCGCGGATTTGAGTGCTTTTCAAGATTTTGCGTTACGACTGGGCGTGGGAGCCGTCGGATTTGCGAAATTGCCGCCACATCTGATTTTCCGCGACAGGGCCGTTTTGTTCGATTCCGCCATTGTGATGATTATGGAAATGGATCAAGAGGCCATCGCAAAAGCTCCCAGCTTGGCGACGTTTAAGATGGTCATGCAAACCTACGACACGCTAGGCCGAATCACCAATCGCCTGACCGAAAAACTGCGCGAAATGGGATTTGGCGCACAGGCCAGTCACCCTCTAGGCGGTCTGGTTCTTTATCCGCCGCTGGGTGTGGAGGCGGGCTTGGGGTGGTTGGGACGGCATGGTCTTTTAATCACGCCGCAATTCGGTCCACGGCAGCGAATCGCCGCCATTTTTACGAGCGTCCAAAATTTGCCGTTCAGCCGGCATTCGGAACATTCATGGATCGCCGAATTTTGTCAATCTTGTGGACGTTGCATCGCCACCTGCCCAAGCGAGGCCATCCTGAAGGAGCCGATTGAGCATGATTCGGGTCGTAAAACGCAGATTGAGCGAAAAAAATGCCTGCCGATTTTTGTGAAAAATGAAGGCTGCACGATCTGCGTCAAGGAGTGTGTTTTTTCTAAACGAAGCTACAATGAGGTGCGTGAAGGTTGGCAGAACTGACAGTCGATGGTCGCATCGTCTCATGCAAAGCTGCGGAGAAAAATTGATGCAATAACCTTCCCGACGAGAAAAAAGAAAATAGGCCATGGAAGAATCGGGAGCCATTTTATTATTCGTTCTGATTATGGGTGCGGTGTTCGGCTGCCGGTTGCTGGCCGGGCGGTTGAACCACGCTCGCATTCGTAAACACATCCAAGACATGGGCGGCGCGGTCGTCAAAATCGTTTGGAGTCCGCTTGGGCCGGGCTTTTTCGGCGATCAGTATACGTACATCTATGAAGTCGATTATCGAAACAAGAACCGCACGCATCGCCGCGCATTCTGCAAAACAAGTATGCTCGCCGGGGTGTATTTTTGCGATGACCGCCTAGTTTATGCCATAACGGATAAAAATACCTTGACGGACTCCAATGCCCCGAAAAACACGCCCTGCTATTTCATTGTTTCTGTAACCATCGACGATCCGTCCATGCGACCGCTTTACGACCAGTACATCGATAAGGTCAGGCCGATTGTCGAACGCTTCGGCGGAACGTATCTCGTTCGGACAGAAAACATCGCATTTCCTTTGCCCGGAGCATGGCATCCAGACCGGGTGATCGTCATCCGTTTCGAGAGCCGCGAGGACTGTGACTGCTGTTTCGCTTCCGATGAATACAAAAGCGTGGCGGGATTGCGGGAAAATTCCGTCAGGGCTTCCGCGATTATCGTTGATGGAACGGTCAATGGAGGATGAGATATGAAAAATAACGAATGGCCTATCGAGCTTGCAGTGCCGGCCGACTTCCCGGAGGTCGTGGACGTTTGGGAATCGTCCGTCCGGGCGACGCACGATTTTTTGAGCGAAACGGACATTCAAGACCTCAGGCCACTCATTTTGAACGAATACTTGACGGCGGTTGAGCTGTTCTGTGTTCGGGAGGGTGGGCAAATTCTTGGTTTCCTCGGTCTGTCGCCGGGCAAGATCGAAATGCTCTTCGTCCGGCCAGACTCGCGTGGCAAGGGGGTCGGCCAACGATTGGTTCGCTTCGCCGTCGACGAAAAAGGAATCCGAAAGGTCGATGTCAACGAACAGAACCCATCGGCGGTCGGATTTTACGAGCACCTAGGCTTTGAAACGGTAGGCCGCTCGCCGCTCGACCCGCAAGGCAAGCCCTTTCCGATCCTCTCAATGGCGATTCGTCGCCTTGTCTCATAACTGGTTCCGGCAAAACTTGCTTACCTCTTCTCTTGCTTTCTTGCGAAAAAGGCTGTGACCCGCTCTCCGGGGCCTTGACGATTATCTTTTTAGTCTGAGAATGTCCCAAATTCGATGGCGTCACATGAAGGGCCTTGTGTAGCGGAGTGTTGCATCGGGCCTCATATTCCCCGCAATACCCCTGAGCAAACACCCTGAATTACGAGCACCATGACCCAAGCAAACATCAAAATTATCGGCGAGTCGATCAACGATTCCGTGCCGTCGACGCAAGCCTTGTTTGACGCCGGTCATATCGTCGGCATTCGTGAACTGGCGGCCTTTCAAGAGGAAAAAGGGGCGGCATACATCGATGTCAATGTTGGCGGCAGGTCGGCGGATTTTTTCTCGGAAATCATCCGTGAAGTGCAGACGGCAACCCGTCGACCGCTTTCCATTGACACGCCCGACCCAGAACTGGCTGAGGCGGGACTGAAAGCGTATGACGACACGGCAGGGCTGCCTATCCTGAATTCCATTTCGCCGCTGAGAAAGGAAATGTTCCAGCTGTATGGAATTAAACGTTTTCGGCCTATTCTGCTGATTTCGGAAGCGGAAAACGGTGCTTGTCACACGGCGGACGAAACGTATGCCGCCGCAAAACTGCTTTTGAACGAAGCGCGAACAGCAGGCATTCCAAACGAAGACTTGATCTTCGATCCCGGCATTGCCCCCATCGGTTCCGATGCGGATGGCAATTTGGCCCGGCTGCTCGAAGCACTGCGGCTGATCCACAAAGACGGCGACTTTGCCGGTTGCCACGCTTCGGTTGGCTTGAGCAATTTTACCGTCATGCTGCCAGCCAAGAAAAAAGACGGCTCGCTTGTCAAAGGGCCGTTGGAGAGCGCGTTTCTTACTCGCGCCATGCCGCTGGGCTTGGATTTCGTGATCGGCTCCGTGCGTCGCAGCTATGAAATACTCGCGGCAGGTGATCCGGCCTTGGCTTGCGTGGACGATTGCGTGCGGCTGGGCGGTTTTGAATCGATTATGCGAGTACGGGATTTTTACGCGAAATAATGTCGGCTCGGCCTGACCGGCATTCCCGCCTGCGCGGGCAACGGAAATGCGGGATGGATTCGTTTATGGTTCGCAGGCCGTGGCTCGTCGCTTGGTTTGTGCGCAAAAAAGCCGCTTCATCTTGCGATGAAACGGCCTCGTATATTTATCGGTTTGCACCGAAAACTTGTTCAATTCCGTTCCGAAGAACCGATAAGCCCAGATAAATCGTGCGAGAAACCACCGGCCTGCTGGGGACACATGACTTGGGACCTTGCCCCGGGGCCGGCCTTCCAGCCTCTGCCGCAAGCTAAACGAGTTCTTTTCTGGCCCCGATCAGGGTTCTCAGTCTTTCCGCCAGCAAGGAGGAATCAAACGGTTTTTTGAACGTTTCATTGATACTTGAGCGGTCGAAGCTCATGGTACTGCCGTCATCAGGCAGCAGGGCGATCAGGATGACATCGGAAAATTCGCCATTCCTTCTCAGGTTTTGGCAAATCTGTACCGACTCCATTTTTCCAATCGAAAAATCGACGATAATACAATCCGGGTGGAAACTCTCGGCTTGAATTCCGGCATCGAAACCGCTGGCCGCCACAGCGACGCTAAACGATTTCTCACGAGGAAGTTCCCGCTTGAGATTTTCGATCAGCACCTGATCCTGAGCAACGACCAGCACCTTGGCGAGTGTCTCATCTTCGAGATCACCAAGCGGCATTCCATGCTCTTTCAGGAATTTGATCAAATACTCTCGTGGAATTCTTCGGTCTTGAGACCCAGGGATTCGATATCCCTTAAGCCGGCCTGAGTCGAACCACTTGCTCACGGTGCGTGGGGCCACCTTACAAATCTTGGCGACCTGACCAGTTGTAAAAACCTTCATTGCAGGCTCTCCGATATTCTTGCTCGATTTTTGCTTGACCTGATCGATTCTCCTTTCGACCAGGACTTAAATTGCCCTCAATACTGTCCAACCTTTCTAGGACATCCCTACCACAAGGATCGGCACAGTTCTGGGTCGGGGCATACGGATTTCTCGTGTCTGCTAAACAGGGCTTCTGTTCTTTCCGCGGCAACGGGTCCCTCCGCTACCACTGCGAAACTCATCATGCGAAACTTATCGGTACGACACCGGCCAAAAAATGAGAAATAATTTTTCTGCCCAAATCCCATTCGGAACCGGCTTTTTCTCACATTTTGTATCGCATCGCAACCCGCCTCAGCAAGGCGTCATGCCACTGAAGCTCCGACGGAAAAATTCGCTGGAATACTCACTGCTTCGACCTTTTCCTGCGGAAGACAACCTGAAAACTTCCTTGCTTTCAAGATTCCACCGCCGACATGATTCCAAGCGGATCACTGGGAGATCATCGTGCATCCATGCAGGCAACAATAATCCCGTCAGACCTAATCATCGGTCCAGCACTTTGCAAGACTTTAGGGCACTTCCAAATTTCGACTTTTTTGCAACAAGCGACCGGGGCATTACGGAAAATTGGCCTTGCGAAGGCGGCAAAAAAAGAGCCGGGAGCGAACGCGCCCGGCGCAAAAATCAAAAGACAAACAAGATGACATGCTCCGCGGCTCACGCTGGTCGGCACAGTATTCGTTACGACAAAAACTCTTCAATCCGGTCAAAAGCCGCTTTCAATACATCCAAACCGGCGGCAAACGAGGCACGAACATAGCCTTCACAGCCAAATGAAGACCCCATGACGGTCGCAACTTGCTTTTGCTCAAGCAAGGCCATACAAAATTGTTCGGAATTGTCGATTTGCACGCCGCAGAGTTTGCGACCCAAGTATTTTTTCACGTTGAAAAACGCATAAAATGCGCCGCCCATTTCGGGGCAAGACAGGCCGTCAATGGCCGTGATGCGCTTCGATACGTAATCTCGCCGTTCCGTGAACGCCCTCAACATTTCCGCCACGCAATCCTGCGACGACGTCAAAGCGGCGATGGAGGCAAACTGACTAATGCTACAAGGATTCGAGGTTTCTTGGCTCTGAAGCTCGCCCATTTTCTTGGCTAAGTCGGCGGGTGACAGCGTCCAACCGATCCGCCAGCCGGTCATGGCATACGTTTTGCTCACGCCGTTGACGACCACCGTGCGATCCTGCAAACCGGGGCGAAGCGTGGGAAAACTGGCAAACGTGTTGTCCGGGCGGTGTTTATTGACATACACGAGTTTGTCATAAATCTCGTCGGCCACCACGGTTAAATCTCTGGCGACGGCAATGTCGGCGATGGCCCCCAGTTCATCCGCGGCATACATGGTTCCCGTCGGATTGGACGGACTACACAGCAGCAGCATTTTCGTTTTCGGCGTGACGGCCTGTTCAAACTGCGTGGCCGACATTTTGAAATTTTGGGCTTCCGTCGTTTCCACGATGACTGGCACGGCCCCGGAAAGTTTGACAAGTTCCGCATAGGAAACCCAGTACGGAGCGGGAATAATGACCTCGTCACCGGGATCAAGCATGGTGAAAAACACGTTGTGCAGAGCGTGCTTCGCCCCGTTGGAAACGACCACTTGGGCGGGCGTGTATTCGAGACCGTAGTCGGCCTTGTATTTATCGACAATCGCTTTTTTCAGGTCGGGCAGGCCGCTGGCGAGGGTATATTTCGTGTGGCCCGCTTTCATGGCGGCCACGGCGGCATCGCAAATATGGCCGGGCGTGGTAAAGTCCGGCTCGCCGACGCTCAAATCGTAGACGGTTTTGCCCTGGGCCTTGAGTTCTTTCGCCTTGCCGGACATGGCAAGCGTGGCAGACGGTTCGAGGCCTTGGACGACTTTGGCTATGCGGATAGACATGGCACTCTCCGAGAAAAAGACGATACTTGGCAATACCCGTTGACCGGGTCAAAACGGAAAAAGTATACCATGCCGGGTGTGGAACGTAAGGTGTAGGGTGATGCGGGACTTGGTGCATCCTATGAAAAACGGCCTAGAGATTTCCTTTTTTTCCCCTATAATTATCTGCGGTCGATTACCCGCTCCCATTTATTTCCCTCGCCGCCATGCCACGCCAACAAATCTACATCTTGTTGATCGTCATTTCCGCCGCGATGATTTTTGGTCGAATCATGGCCGTGGATCGCGTGGACACCATTGAACTGCAACGTTCGCGCATGATGCAAATCCAGCCGCGTCTTGATGCGAAAGAAGCGGACTTGCGAACGAAGAAGGCGGACGAAAGAAGAATAGCCGCCGAATTGGCCAAAACCCGGAAAAATCTGGAGCAAGACGCCCTGTTTGAGTCGCCATTTCTCAGCGGAAACGACCGCAGCCGTTGGTGTACGATTCGTGCGCTCGTCGAGCCGGAAATGCGCGTTACACGCAACATCATCGGCCCGGACGGCAATGAACGCAGCGAAATCGTTTGGTATGCCATTGACTTGGTACAAACGCGCAAAGGCTGGGACACGATTGATATGGCCAAGCACGCCCTCCCTGGGGAGACCGCGCCGGGCGTCACCGATACCCAGGCCATGCTGGAAGACCCGAATCGTGGCCATCTCTACTCCACAAAGCCGCCGTTATTGCCAACGGTAATGGCCTTGCCATACGCCGTGATGTTTTGGGGGTCAAACGGCAAAATTAACTTGGAAACTCATCCGCATCTGGTCGTTCGCACGACCGTTGTTTTGCTGCATCTCGTGCCGCTCGTGATCGGCTGGGTTTTGCTGGCACGGCTGATTGAACGCTTCGGCACCACGGACTGGGGCCGAATTTTCTGTGTGGCCTTTATCTGTTTCGGCACATTTCTCTCCACCTTTGCCGTGACGCTGAACAACCATTTGCCTGCGGTATTTTGCGTCACGGTGGCGATGTACTGTGGAGTGCGTGTTTTTTTTGATGGTGAAAAACGCCGGCGGTATTTTTTCGGGGCGGGCTTTTTTGCCGCCTTTCTGGTCGTGTGTGAACTTCCGGCCCTGTCGTTTTTCTGCTTGCTGGGACTCGGAATGCTCCTTAAATGCCCGAAGCAAACGCTGCTGGTCGGCGTGCCCGCCGCGCTCCTCGTGCTGGCAGGTCATTGCGTGACAAATTATGCCGCCCATCAGACCGTGTTGCCAGCCTACAGTCAACAAAGCTGGTATTTTTACAAATACGAGCGAGGCGGTGTCGTGCGGGACAGCTACTGGAAAAGCCCGGTCGGCATCGACATCGGCGAAAAGAGTAGGACAGCCTACGTTTTCCATTCCAGCGTTGGCCACCACGGCCTTTTCCTGCTCACGCCGGTCTGGCTGCTCAGTTTCGTCGGCCTGGGGCTATGGACGCTCGACTCGCGCTTTCGTTGGCACGCATTTGCCATCCTTCTTATGAGCGTCGTCGTTTTTATGTTTTACATGTCGCTGCCGCAAGCGAACCGAAATTACGGCGGCATGACTTCCGCACTGCGTTGGATGTTCTGGTTTGCCCCACTTTGGAGTGTGCCACTCGTTTCCGCCGTGGATCGCTTGAGCGCGTCACGCGCGGGCAAAACCCTGTGCCTGATTCTGCTGGCCGTTTCCGTGCTGTCGGCAGCGTATCCGACTTGGAATCCCTGGTCCATGCCCTGGCCGTGGCGTTTGATGGAATATGTGGGGTACATGGGGGACTGAATCGCATGAAAATACGGCCAAAATGTAAATACAATTTCACACGCATTTCAAATTGCAACAACCATGCTCAAAAAAATTGCCATTCTCGGTGCGACCGGTTACACGGCGTTGGAACTGATTAAAATTCTGCTGCGGCATCCCCATGCCGAAATCACGGCCCTGACCAGCCGCGAAGACACGCGGGCTGTCGGAGCGGTACATCAGTCGCTGGCCGGGCGGCTCGATTTATCGCTCGAAAATTTACAGCCGAACAAGATTGCGAATCGCGCGGACTGCGTGTTCAGTTGCCTGCCGCATACCGCTTCCGCTGCCGTGATACCGGCCCTGTTGGACCTTGGCATGAAAGTTGTCGACTTGAGCGCGGATTACCGGCTCAACTCGACGGACGTGTTTCGGAAATGGTATGATGTCACGCATCCCGATCCTGAGCGGGTGGGCAAAGTGCCCTACGGTCTCCCGGAACTGTTCCGCCACGAAATTATCGGGGCGGACCTCGTGGCCAATCCCGGCTGCTATCCCACCTCAGCCATTCTGCCGCTCACGCCGCTCATCAAGGCCGGTCTGGTCGAGCCGACGGACATTATCGTTGATTCCAAGAGCGGCGTTTCCGGGGCAGGCAGAAAACCGAAGCTCGGCACGCTTTACGCCGAATGCAACGAAAGCATTTCCGCCTACGGTCTTGGCACACACCGCCACACACCGGAAATGACGCAAATCATCTCCACCGCGGCGGGCAGGCCGGTGGAATTGATTTTCTCGCCCCATCTCACGCCTATGGATCGCGGTATTCTCTCGACGATTTATTGCAAAGCGGTTTCAAAACAGGGCAAAGAGCCAAGCCGCGAAGAATTGTATGAAACATTGCGTTCCTTTTACAAAAATGAGCCGTTCGTCAAAATCGTCGAGCATTTGCCCGCCACAAAAGATGTATCGGGCACGAACTACGTTCACATATCCCTCCGAAAAGTGGGCGACCGGATCATCGCCGTTTCCGCCATCGACAATCTCATCAAAGGCGCATCCGGGGCGGCGGTACAGAATTTCAATTTGATGTATGGCTATCCAGAAACAACGGCACTGCTGTAATGTTTGGTTACTATGTTCGTCACTCCCTTTTCCAATCCTCCCATGCAAAACCGACTTTTCTGCCTTTGGTGCGTTCTTTGCGTCCTATCTACGTGCATCTCGCCTGCGGAAGAAACAAAGCCGCGAGGCCGTTTTCCTGAAAAAATGGTCGTCACCGTAGTTGACGAGGCCGGAAAACCGATTCCGAACGCCAACGGTTATTACCGTTTTGGAAATTATGTCAATTTCGATGTCGATGAAAACGGCGTTTTCGTTGCCGACATCGCCTCGGAAGAAGAACGCAAAAAACGGACGACCACCGACTTTACGATCCGAGCCGAAGGATTTGGCCCCTTTCAGGCCATGTTCGGCTCCGATCCCGTCATTCCCGACACGTTCAGGGTGGTTCTCAAGCCCGCCCAGAGAATTGGCAGCGTGGTCGTGGATGAAGAAGGCCAGCCGGTGGAAGGCGTCAAAGTCTCACTGAGCATTCGTTTCGAGACGGCCTATAAAACAGCCGATCTTTTTGTCACGACGGTGGAAACGAAAACGGACGCGGCGGGAAAATGGTCGCTGTTTCACCTGCCTGCCACGTTTAGCGGCTCACCCTCGCTGGGGTTGGAAAAAGAAGGATACCTGCCGACCCCGATTGCCGACGTGCCCGCCTCCCGACTGAATCCCGATGCGGACGGGAATTTTAGCGAAAAGCTGGTCATCGAACGCGGTTACACTTTTTCGGGCACGGTGGTCGACGAAGCGGACACCCCCGTCGAAGGAGCGAACGTCGCCCTCGGCTTTTGGCATACGGAGCGAGAGCCGGTCAAAACGGACAAAGACGGAAAATTCTGCATCGAAAACTTGCCGCTCCAAGACCGTGAATTATTGGTCGCCGCTGCGCCGGGCAGGGCACTGACCGTGCAAGCGGTCGAGATTCGATCAACAGAAGAGCCGGCAAAAATCGTGCTGCAACCCGGCCGGACGGTCGAATTCACCGTCATGGATTCCACCTCAAAACCGGTTTCCGAAGCTGAAATTCGTATTCACGGCATTGACGGCCTGCCCGGTGCGAATTTTCAAATGCTTTCGCCGCTGATTCCTAAAATGAAAACGGGCGGCGAAGGAAAATTCGTTTGGAAAGAAGCACCGCAAACGCCGTTTGAAGCCTATTGTTTCAAAAAAGAGTATCTTGGCGTGTCGCTTCCCTGTGATGCCCGGCAAAACGTGGCCGAGACGGTTTTGTACCGTGCCAAAGTTGTGCTGCGAGTCGTCGACGACGTAACCGGCGAGCCGGTTCCCGCCTTTACGGTCATCACGCGAAACTATGAAAACGTGGACGATGAACGCTTTCGTAGTTGGACAATGCCTGAACCGGGAAATAACGGCTTGCAGGAAGGGTATCTTAACGATGGCGGCGAGAAAAAGGCGTGGCGTTTTGACGTTCAGGCACCGGGCTATGCGAACGCATCGTCGCGGAAAATTCGTTACGGCGAAGAAGACGTTGAAGTGATCGTTCGGATGCCGAAATCCGCCGCGGAAACAAGCACGACCGCCGATTCTCCCATTCAAAAACCGGAACGGCTTTTTCCGCCTTCCGGCGGCAAAATTCTCACGCCGGACGGCGACGCCGCGAAAAATGCGAGCATCGAAGTGGCCGTCGCGGATCATCTGCTCTGCGGAACGAACGCTTCGCCGGTTTTTTCGGACGAAAAAGGTGAATTTCTGCTTTCCGACGACCAAATCGCCATGATCGGACCGCAAAATTTTGTCCTGAAAATCACGCATTCTGCTGGCGTGGCTGTGCTAGACGGCGAAGAATTTCGGCAGTCTTATGACAATCAGCAAAGTGAAGACGCCAAGTCGGTGCGTTTGATAAAGTGGGGGCGTATCGAGGGAACACTGCAGGCAGGCGAGAAAAAACTGGAGGGCACAGAGATGATGGCCCGGTGGACGAAACCGGAAAACTGGGCGGCGGCCCCAATTTTTTATTGGGGAACACGGACGAAAAAAGACGGCCGCTTCGTCATGGAGCAAGTCATGCCGGGCACGGTCACACTTCATCGCATGATCTCCGACGGAGGCGTTCTCGCATCTTGGTTGACCTATTGTGAAAGCGTAGAGGTCAAGCCCGGCGAAACGACTTTTTGTACCGTCGGCGGAAAAGGCAGGGCCGCTGTCGGTAGGGCCGTCCTGCCGCAGAATGATGCCGAAATTGATTTCCGTGACTACACGGCCCGAATCGTCATCATGCCGGAAAATGTCGACGATTTAATCAGTCCGGTGCTGCCCAAGGAGTATTGGCCGGAGCAAAATCCGACGCCCGAACAGCAGGAAACCTGCAACGTGAAACTCCTCGCGTGGTATCAAACGCCGGAAGGCAAGCAATACAAAGAGCAACGCGAGCGGCATTTGCAGGCGACGGCGAACCTGCGTTTTGCCGTTTTGGATGCCGAGGGGCGTTTTCGTTTTGGCGATCTTCCCTGCGGAAATTACGCGCTGGTCATTTCAGCAACGGATAATTGCGGCATGGATTTTGCGATCGGCGACTGGTATTTGCGGGATTCGTTTGCCATTGATTCCCCCTCCGAATCGGAGCCGTTCGATTTGGGAGAGCGGAAACTCGTTGAGAATCGAGATAATGGCCTGTGATACCGCTCTCCGTGTAAAAGAACCACTCAAATTTTACGCGGAGCAGAATCGTTTGACCCACCTAACCGAGGACACCGTTCCCGGCACGTTAGCCATGTTACACTCCGTCATTTTAGCGGGAGGTTCCGGCACGAGGCTTTGGCCGGAGAGCCGGCAATCCCGTGCCAAACAGTTTCTTACCTTTGAAGCGAACCGTTCGATGATTCAGTCGACGGCGGACCGGTTGTGTCCCCTGATTCCTGCCGAACGGACTTGGATTTTGACTGGCCAGTCGATGGTTGTTCGTGCGACGAAATCGCTTCCGGGCGTGCCTGAGGAGCAGATTTTGGCGGAACCGGCGGCGCGGAATACGGCCCCGTGCATCGGCTGGGCGGCGGCAAAACTTTTGCACGCCGATCCCGAAGCCACGATGGTGGTACTGCCCGCCGATCATGTGATCAAGCCGGAATCCGCGTTCTGTGACACGATTCAATTCGCCGCGGAATTGGTCGAAGAAGCCCCGGAACGCCTCGTCACGCTGGGCATCAAGCCGACTTTTGCGTCGACTTCTTACGGTTATATCCAGCGCAGCGATGCTCTTCAATCGGCGGTGGCGGAGCAATGGAAAGCGTTGACTACGCCCTACGACGTGTTGCGATTCCATGAAAAGCCTGCGGCGGCCAAGGCAGAGGATTTTTTGCGAAGCGGCGGATTTGCTTGGAATGCGGGCATTTTTGTTTGGAAAGCCCAGACCGTGTATGACCTGCTCCGCCGTTTTGAACCGGAAATCGGCGCGAGGCTCGAACAGATTGCCGCCGTGATCGGAACAGAAGACGAACAGGCCGCCACGGACGCGATTTTCCCGGGAATGAAGAAAATTTCCATCGACTACGCCGTGATGGAAAAGGCGGAGTCGATTGTCATGCTCGAAGCCCCGTTTTCTTGGGATGATGTTGGGACGTGGTGTGCATTGGATCGACTTTATTCGGCAAATAAAGACGGGCAGGGCAACTTGGCCGTCGGCGTAAAAATTCTGGCGATTGATTCCGAAAACTGCATTGTTCGCGGCGATGATCCGAACCATCTTTTTGCGCTGCTTGGCATGAAGGACGTGATCGTGGTTCAAACCGAGGATGCGACGCTGCTGGCCGCGAAGGAACGAGAAGAAGCGGTACGTGACGTGATTGAAATGCTGAAGAAAAAAGGCTGGAACGAGTTCCTCTAACAAACATCAAAAAAACATGAACAACGATTATTCTCCTAACACGATCGGACAGACCCAGTACGATTACACCACGCCATATCAAGAAGAGCCGAAAAAAAACGGACTCGGCAAAAGTTGCCTGACGGGCTGTGGTTGCGGCTGCCTCGTCTTGATTCTGGCACTCCTGATCGGCGGCTTTCTGATCTACCGCATTTGCGTCAAGGGTTCGCCGCTTATCGTCTCGCCGGAAACGACGATCATCACCGAACCGCTCAAAAGCGACGGCGTGAACGTCGATTTCTTCAAGGCCATTTCCGAAAAAATCGAACCGAAAATTGCCGTCGAGGAAAACGGATTCCGGGACGTGCTGGCGGCGTATGGCAAGGCCGTCTATCAATCGCGGTACCAATCCCATCGCGGTGGCTTGGAGCGTGATTGGCATTATGAGGAAACATGCAAAAAGTTGGGACTTGATCCTGCAAACGCGGCGTCCGCTCGTTTTGAATTGCCGGACGAGTATTTGAGAGTGCCTCTCAAATCCGATCCGAAAACCCTGCGAAACCGATTGGCCACCGCCCCGTGGTCGCTTAACGATCAGCCGGAAATGAAAGATTGGCTGGACGCCGTCGGGCCGGGCTTGGACATCGTTCGGCAATCGGCCATGAAGGAGCATTATTTTGTGCCGATGGTGCGGCGTAACGACAAGGAGCCAAGTTTCCTGTGGTTTTCGCCGGAAGCGTTGGCGTTTCATGCCCCGCTGGCCGAGGCACTTCAAATTCGGGCCATGCAGCGGCTGGAGGAAGGCCAAACGGAGGAAGCGTGGAAAGATGCCCTTGCGGCCTTGCGGTTGCGGCGTTTTGTGTTGGCCGGTTTGGATTTCTCGCAAGCGGAAATACCGGACGAGATTCGCAACTCACGAAATCAAGCTCAGATTCAAGCTCACCTTGAATCGCGGTCGCTCCAACAAGCGGTTGAATCGCTCTTTTCTGCAAGCCCTATACCGTTGGACTCTTTTGCGAAACACGGCGGCTGGACAAAGGAGCAGCTTGATGCCGCCATGACCGATTTGGAATCGCTGCCGGAATGGACGGACAGAAAAGTATTTCTCCAAGCCCTGCAATTTTCGCTCCTGGATATGCTGGCGGCGATGAATAATACCCGGCAATTGACAGAGTCGCTGTCGGGCAAGGCTGAGGGAAAAGAAGTCCCTGTGCCGTTCATGCACTGGGGACTTGTCGCAAAAACCATGAATGCGTACTTCAAAGCTTATGAAACGGAATTTGTCGACCGGGCCGTTGCGGAGGACACGCCGGCTGAGCCGCTTGATGTCATGTCCAAAAAATTCGGCCAAGAATTCGAGCTGACCATGAAAACCGCCATCGAAGCGGATCCGTCGAAAATTTTCACCGTCTCAGGTCGCTCGCAGGTCGTGGGAGAGCTTCTGGGTCGGCTGGCCCCGATGCTGGAAAAAATGATCCACCAAGAGCAAGGGAACGAAGACGGGCGAACGCAAACGCTTCGGGTTGCCCTCGCTTTGGAGCGGTACAAACTGGAGACGAAATCCTACCCCGATTCGCTTGATGTGTTGGAACTCCGCGAACTCGAACCGGCTTTATCGCTCCAGTATGAGAAAACGGAAACCGGTTATCTGCTCACGTCGGGCGAAACTGAAATTCAGCGGTGACGTCGGGGACGGCGTTGCCGTTACGGACTCTTCGTCCAATTCGGAGCCGGTTGCGGCGTGGTCGTGGGGCCTTGAACCCGCAGCACGCCGTTTGCGTCGATGCTCATGCGGTCTATGAACAGCCGCCGGGCATGACCCTCGGTGCGACCGTGATAAATGCAAAACATTTCCTTTCGATCCGGTGAGAAAAAGATATTGTTGTGGCCCGTGCCACGCACGGGTATGCCTTGAAGCACTGGGATGCCTTGAATACCGCCGCCGTTCTGCGTGTTTTTCTCCAAGACCGGATTATTGTCCGCTTTTTTGTACGGCCCCAGCGGTTTTTCCGACACGGCGTAGCCCACCGCGTAATGGTCACCCGCAAAATTGTTCCCGGAGTACATCAGGTAATAAGTTCCCTTGTGCTTGAAGAGCGTGGAACCCTCCGTCCAGCGGCGGTTGACTTCGCGGGCTGTCACGGAGCGGCTTTCCCATTCGGCCTGCTTGTCATCCATCGTGACAGGCGGTCGCAACAACAGCACAGACTCGCCGATGACCGTGGTGAAATCCTTCGTGAGTTTGATTCCGTAAACCCAGCTTTCCTCGATTTCGTCAAACCATCCTTTTTCCCTCGCAAAGTCGGCCAGTTCGCTTTCCACGGCGTGTTGGTAGCAGCAGCGTGAAAAGGTCAAATACGGCGTGCCGTCATCGTCAATGAACAAGTTGGCGTCAATAATCGGATAACCCGGTTCAAAAATGGGGCGATTCATGAGCAATTTGTAAGGCCCGGCGGGTTTTTCCGCAACGGCAATGCCGATGTTGAAGTGCTCCTCCTTTGTCCAAGGCAGATCGGAGTTTTGAGCACTAAAAAAGAGGTAGAATTTTTCACCGATTTTGTACGCTTCAGGTGCCCAGTACGCGCTGCGTGCCCAGGTTCCTTTGCCGTCGAAAATCACGCCTTCGTCTTGCCATGTCACAAAATCCGCGGTGCTCCGGGCGACGAAACTGTGCTCGTTCGGAGTTTCGCCGGTGAAGACAAGATAATAGCGTCCGTCAACCGCCACGGCCTCGCCCGGCGGTTTTCGGAGCAAGGCCGGATCGCCCATCGGGCCGGCGGGATTGGTGTACCGGGGCACTTCCGCCGTGAGAATTGAAGACGAGACAAGGGTAAAGGCAAAGACGAGCGACAAGATTTTTTTCTTCATGCCAGACTCCAAAAAAACGGTTGAGGAAAAGGGTACACTGCACACGAATTGTACACGGAAACAGGCCGTCGTTCAACAACTCATTCTTCCCGATACAGTTCCAGCATATCCTCGACATGTTTTTTGATCATTTTGCGCAGCGCATCCGGCTTGAGCACTTTCGCTTCCCGGCCATAGCCGAGAATCCACCAACTGATTTCGCCCAAACCGGAAACAGTCACGGTGTAATCAATCGATCCGTCTTCATTCCAAACTATGCGTTGCGTCGGATGCCACAGCACATCCGCTACGTTTTGCGCCACTCGTGGCGCGAACCGCACCGTCACTTTCTGATCCGGCCCCGGCTCGCGGATCATCCGCCAAGCGTTGCCCAAGTATTGCTTCAGTGTGAAGCCCAGCGGTATTTCAAATGAGGCGTTCGTTTTTTCTAAGTTCGTGATGCGGCCTATGTGAAACGTCCGGCGTTCATGATGCCGGCTTGAACGGCCAATGACGTACCAACTATGGCGACAAAACAAGAGCCGATACGGCTCCAGCACCGTTTCAAATTCCGGCTCCGTAGGCCCTTTGTAGCGGATTCGGACAGATCGCCGCGATTGATAGGCTTCAAAAAGCTCGTCGAAAATCGCTTGAAAGTCTTTGAGCGGATGGATGGGTTCAGGCATGATCGTGAGTGCCCGGCCCACGTCCCGCAGATCGTCTTGCATGGCGGGCGGCAACGAATTTCTGAGCTTCATCGCCGCCCTCCGCGCCGCCTTCATAAACGGCGTGCGCTCGGGTTCACCATCCGTCATACACAAGGTCATCAATGCCAGTACCTCTTCCATTTCAAACTTTGTTCCCGGCAAGAGCACGGTGTTATGCACTTCGTAATTTCGGGTTTCGGGGTTGGTTTCGATGGAATAACCTTGATGCCGAAGTGCTTTAATATCCCGAAAAACCTGGCGTTCGGTCACTTTCAATTCCGTTTGCAGCGATCCGATATTATACCACCCCGTTTTGAGCAGTGCCAATAATTTGAAGAGCCGGCGAAGTCGTTGCGTTACTCTGGACATGGCAATTTTGGCTAAGAGTGGCCCTAGACCGAGCCCGGAGTTGTTCGGGAGTAAAGTGGACCGAAAAAGCTGCGATCAACAGGTGTGCGTACTCGGTGTCGCAGCCCTCCTGACCATCTCTCGGTACGCCGCAATCATACGTATAAAATGTCACATGTCAATGAAAAATACGCATTCTTGACACGTTCGTATAAAATTGCGAGAATGGACTTGATTTGCGCTGAACACACGCGGTTTTTTTCCTGCTTCTTCCCCCTAATCTTTAGCCCCAAACTCCTACTATGAAACGACGCGAATTTCTCCGATCAACAACGCTCGGTGTATCAACGATGGCGGCACTCGGTGCCAGCGCAGCGATGGGGCAAAACGCCGCCCCGAACACCCCTCACGAAAACTCAACGGACCCGGTCGCGCTGGTTCCGCTGGGCAAGCATCTCAAATGCTCCCGCATCGGTTTTGGCACGGGAATGCGGGGCAGCCACCGGTCCTCCGACATGGTCAAGGCCGGTTGGCCGAAAAGCATTGAGCTGATTCAATTCGCATACGATCACGGCATTCGGTTCTTTGATTGCGCGGACTTGTACGGCACGCACCAGATCGTGGCCGAGGCACTGAAAGGTAAGCCGCGAGACAGTTATGTGATCGCTTCAAAACTCTGGCTGCATCCGGGCGGTGGCTTGCCGGAAAAGGAGCGACTTGCGCCGGAAGAAACTTTGCCGAGATTTTTGCGTGAACTGCGGACGGATTATATTGACTTGGTGCAAATTCACTGTCTGTCCAACGGCAAATGGGCGACAGACTTTGCCCCGGCCATGGAAGGTTTGGAGCGGCTCAAGGAAAAAGGCGTGATTCGCGCTCACGGCATGAGTTCACACTCGTGCGCCGCGACGGAATTGGCCTCCCAAACGCCGTGGTGTGATGTCGTGCATGTTCGACTCAACAGTGAGGGCATGGTCATGGACGGCGGCGAGGATTCGGAAAGTAAAGTGCGAGAAACCGTGCGGACGGCGAAGCTGGCACACGATGCCGGAAAGGGAGTCATTGCCATGAAAGTGGTGGGCGAGGGCAGAATGGCCGACAAGCCCGCCATGCGTAAAAAATCGACGGTATTTGTCACCAAACTCGATTGCGTGGATGTGATGATCGTCGGTTTTTCAGAAAAAGAGCACATTACGGAATTTATCGATAACGTAGCGGCTGCGCTGCGAAACGGCTAAATGGAAAATGGGACATGAGAGGCGCAAGCGGCTATTCATGCCAAGAGGATTTTTCAGCTTGCGCCTCTCATGTCCCATTCTTCATTTTCCATGATCGATTCTTTTTGCCCCTTCTTCCCGGAAGCCCTCTTTTTTCTTCCGGCATTATCGTTAAAGTCTGTCTGCTTTTCCTCGTCGCGCTGCAAAAATTGCGGTTCCGCAGATATTTTTTAGGGAAAAAGAGAATAAGTTAAGTCCCGGCGACTTGCTTTCCGATTCCCTGAAATACGCACTGGGCTTCGATTCCATGCACAATAGAAGGAAAAATCGACGGGAAGACGTATCACAGAGAGTTCGTTCGAACCGCTTGAACGATATCTGACAGAAAGGATTGTTTACTCTTATGAAAACAATGAATGGATTCACGAACGAGCTTTTGGTCAAAAAGGCAAAGAGAAACTGGCGGACTCGGTGCGGGGCCTTCCTGTTGGCCGTCTTGGCTTCGTGGTATGGCGGCGATGCCGTTTTCGGCCAAGCGACGTTGACGACAGACGCTCGCTGGGGCCAATATACAGCCATTGATGACCAGCAGACGGCGGCCCGCGTTGCTCCTCTGGGGCCGAATATCGGAGCGGGAGCCGGTTACGATATCCAACGAGCTGGCGATTATTCCGTTACTTGGGAAATCGCTCAAAATCATCAATATGGCCTTGATTTGTTCGATGTGGCATCGGGTGTAGTTGAGGCCTATGTTTTGTTCACGCCGGACGAAGGCGACCCATACCGCGTGGACAATTATACGTTCACGGCTGCGGACGATTTTGCCTCCAACGGTGCGGAGTTCACCGTGAGCCAGAATGTCATTTGGACAGGAAACTTCGATGCGACGGGCGGCATATTCAACACCTTGGGCAATGAGCTGACCGTCACGGGCAACTTCACGAATGCCGGTACTTTTACGATCAATGCGGGCACGGGAAACGGCGGATTCTTGAATCTGAGCAACGGCAGCAATACGGGCGTCATTTCGATTGGGAGCGGCGGTTTGCGTCTGACGAGCAATAACTTCTCCAATGCGGCGGGCACGATCAACATTGAAGGCAATGGCATTCTGGCGGTGGGCGGCACGTTCAATCTTGCTGGCAATGTTTGGGGGGCCGGGTCTGAAAATGCCCGCGGAATGCTGGTGCTCGAAGACAATACCGGTTTTTCAAACGGAAACTGGGGCGGAAGCATGATTGTTTCCGGCAGTGCGCCGGGCAGCTTCAATGGCTACACCTTGGATGTCTCCGGCATTACATCGAACGGGTTGACCACGTTGCGAATCACTGACGGGGCCAATATCATCGTCGACAATCAGATGAATATCGATGTCGGGGCGCAGATTATTTTCGACGCCGACTACGGCTCCATCACCAAAGATACCGCCGTCGATGTGTTGACGCTGGGAAACAACATTCGTTTCGACGACACGGGAGGCATCGGGCAAGCCAACTTCGAGGCAAGCGGGGATGTCGTCGATGTCTTGGACAGTGCGAACAGCATCGCCGACGGTACGCAGCGTATTATCCTCACCGGAGCTATTAGTAGCGACCACATGCGAAATCAAACGTTCAACGTCAATGCGCTCGGTGGGAACGGGGCGATTTCGCTTCAAGGGAACTCCAACTACATGGGCAGCTACCACGTTCATTCCGGTACGTTGGAAGTCGATAACGCCGGTCGGCTCGGCCCCAGCGGCAATCCTTCCATGGGCGACCTGCATAAAATCCGCATCAATGACGGTGCTTTCCGAGTGGTCAATATGACCGACCAGATATTTGAGCGGTATATCCAGTTGGATTCGGCGGCATCGACGATTGAAGTCTACACCGGCAATATCGCCAATCCCACCGACGCTGGGGAACGCAGTAACCGGGATACCATGGCCGATGCGAACCGCATGACCATGTTCCAGACGGGAGCCATCTATGGGACAGGCTCGCTGACGAAATCCGGTGATGGCCGGCTCGTTTTGGCCGCCGGGGCGAACAGCTATCAAGGCGATACGATCATTCGACATGGCATCTTGAGCATTTCCAGCAATACCCAGATCAATGACAATGACCGGACGAGAAGCATCATTCTCGGCTCTGCGGACTTGGATGGGACGGACTATCCCAACTATCGCCCCGTCTTTGAAACGACGACGAATGCCATTGAGGACCGGTACGGCGAGGCCAAGACGATTTCGATCAACAACGCGAAAATTCAGATCAATCAGCAGAACGCCGTGATCCGAACGACCGGCGCATTGAATGAAACGATCATCAACACCGAAGTCACCAGCGTCGTGCCCAACGCCATGACGTTGCCGCCTGTCTTGAACAAGGAAGGGGCGGGCATTTTGTCGCTGTACGGGCAGGGCAACTGGGGCTACGAACGTGCCGGTGAAACAAATATACGCCAAGGAACCATCCAGTTTGCGAACAGGGATAACTTGGCAAAAGGTGCTATTACCATCGGAACAGATGCGTTGACCTTCCGCGACTTGGAAGGGACCGTGGCCGACTACCAGGCGGGTTTGAGGCTGACCGACAACGCTGGATTCCAAGATTTGCCGAACAATGTCGTCCTCGGAAGTGCGCTCAACTCCTTCATCGAAGTGGGGATCGGTTCAACGCTGAGTGTCAACCGGGTGAGCGAGAACACGGGCGTTCAAGCCGAGTTGAACAAGATGGGGGCGGGCGAATTGGTACTCAATGGCAACGCCTCCTACACGGGCTGGACAAGAATTCAAGAAGGCCAGTTGACCGCCAACGTGGTCGATGGTTTGATGGCCAGTGCGGGCGTGGATTTGCTCGGCTACGGCACGACCTTCGACATGAGCACGGCAAGCCAGACGCTGCAAGGTCTGCAAGGCGTGGATGCGCTCTACGCGGACAGCCCGGATGATTGGTCGCGCCGGGTCAACATCGGCAACCAAAGGTTGACCCTGAACCAGCAGGCCGGCGAAGCGACGTTGCACGGAGCCATCCTCGGCACGGGCACGTTCGTCAAGGCGGGCATTGCCGGTTCGAACTTTATGACCGGTTTTGAGATCGGCGAAGAAAAATTCCAAGGCGGTATCGACATCCAGACGGGTACGCTGACCACGCTTACCGATGCGACCTTCACGGGCTTTACCGGCAGGGCGGGCACGTTCTTTGATCTCCGCGACAACACCGTGACGGTGAACATCGCCGACAATCAAGCCTACCTCGGTACGGTCATCAGTTCCTACCCGACCCTTCCGTACAACGACACGATGAAGCGACCTCACCTCATCAAGGATGGGGCGGGCACATGGTCGGCCAATTTCTCCGAAACGAATCCGGGGTCAGGCGTGCGACACGGCTTTGGGGGAGACTTGACCATCTTGGGCGGAAAAATTATTTCCACCTCCGATTTCTACATGGCAGGCGGCAGCGTACTCACCTTCGGCGTCCAGTCCGACACGAGTACATCCAACGTCGCAACGCTTGATGTGAGCAAGCACAGTGCCATGTTTGTGGTAGGCGGAGAGAGTGGTAATGAAGGCATCGAAGTGCGTGCCGACATGAGCATTATGACGGGTGGACTGAAAGACGCGACCGGCCCGGTGTTGATCGGCAAGGTGCTCGGAAACGACCAGTCCGATTACAGCGGCCTCGTGCCTGAAGCCAGTGATTCGATGTTCTACACGCTGACGTTGGAAGACGTGCGTGCAACGGGTCGCCATGACAAGTACGTCTACCTGAGAACGGGCGGCTTCGAGGGCATCGGTACGGGAGTCGGCGATACGGCGATGGGCCGGATGCTGGATAACGTACTCGCAACGGGAATTTCCGACACGCATCCTCTCAGCCGATTGCTAACGCAGCTTTGGGAAGCGGGCGTTCGTACCGAAGACGATTCTGACGAAAGCTACCAACAGCGTCAGGATTTGATCCGTGGCGTGGTGCGTGAGATGAAACCCGACACGATTGCCAACGCCATGTTCATGGGCTTGGACAAGCCGTGGCAGACGGCCTTCGACCGGCTGAACTTGGATAGCCAGATGGTCTATGTCGGCCCGCCGCAGGAGGGCAGGCCAAGAGCGATTGCGAATATGCGGAATCTCTGGTTCACGCCCACCGTTCAAAGCCTGACGGCCCGGAGCGATGGAAGCGTAGGAAAATTCGGCATTGATCGCCCCGGTTACAAAATCGGTTTTGATAAGCGGATATTCCAGAACACCTCCGTCGGTTTCCAACTCGGCTATTCCAATCCGACGCTGCGTCAGGACGACGACCGGGTTGAAGGCTCCGACTTCCAATTCGGAATCTACGGCGGCTCCATGGTCGGAAACTACATCGAAATGAAAGGTTTCATAGGCTTCGGTCACCAGACATACAAGTCGAACCGCAACCTTTACCTGCCGGGCAGTATCGTCGACTGGAATCCTTCGGTGGCCACGCATGGCCGGTTTGACGGCGACACCTTTAATTTCAGCTTTGAGGTGTCGAGGCCGCTGTTCCTCGGATTTACCATCTTGAGGCCGACCATTGGACTCGATTCGGAACATGCTTTCCGTTATGCCTTCACGGAGACGGGCGATGAAACGATGGCCATGAGCTTCGGACGCTCTTCGCTGAGCAGGACGCGGGCGAGGTTTGGACTCTCGTTGGAAACCACAACGCTTGATCGAGCCATTTTCACCGGCAGGCTTGGCTATAGCTGTCTGCTCGGCGGAAACGACTACTCCGAGGTCGACGCCCAACTGGCGGCCTTCGAGGTGAAAAGCGAAAAATTCCGCAGTGTGGCCGTGGGTAAATCCTACTTCGAGGCCGGTGTTGGGACAAGAATCTTCTTGAATCCGGTCAAGACGTTGGCCCTCGTCGGCAACTATGATGCCACGGTCGGCAATCGCTGGGCGGAACATCAGGGAGTGGTTGGTTTCTCCTACGTGTACTAGAGCGAAACCGGAGTTGGTTTGGAGTGATAAAGGCCGAAAAAGTAGCGACCAACGGGAGCGGAACACTCCAGACCATCTCTTGGTACGCTCTAAAAACGTGCCGCAGACAATCGTATTGTGACAAACGAAAAGCCCGGACAGTTACGTTCGGGCTTTTTTTACGGCCTGGCCGGAAAATTTTTTCGCGGACAAAATGCAGGCCTCGACGAACAGTAACCTGATACAAGGCGGCGGTTCTGGCCAAGAAGGCTAAAAACTTCAAAGTCCGATACCTGACCGGA
>QMCD01000608.1_pt1 | contig 35358 bp, 31 predicted proteins | sample 1821841 | NCBI WGS metagenome assembly QMCD01 (sample SAMN01991225, study PRJNA193472) | Termite gut metagenome, whole genome shotgun sequencing project. | isolation source: worker | host: Macrotermes natalensis
TTGTGTTTTTTGCAGTAAATGTATTTTTTGTACTTTTGTAAAAAAATAATCATGCTCAATACATCCAACGATATTATACTTTCTTTTTCATCGCATCTTTTCTGGGATGTAGATATGCAAGAGCTTGATATGGACAAGCATAAATCATATATTGTCGGGCGGGTTATTGATTATGGAAAAATGCAAGATTGGAGGATTATAAATGCCTATTATTCAAAGGAACAACTTCGAGAAATTGTTCTCAATCTTCGGACACTCCTGCCACAGTCATTATCATTTGTTTCAACCGTTTTCCAAATACCTGTAGAACAATTCAGATGTTACGAACAAACACAATTGAAGCCTCTACACTGGAACTTCTGAAAACGCTTCAGCAGATTCTGTTATTCCGCAATCTTCGATTGGTTGGAGGAACAGCATTGGCTTTGCGTATGGGGCATCGCCATTCCATAGATTTGGATTTGTTCGGTATGATTGATGCTGATTATATGGAAATATCGGAAGTGTTACAAGAAAACAAATTGAAGGTAACACTGAACTATAACAGTAAAAATATTCATCAGTTTACGATAAATGATGTTAAGGTTGATATTGTAAATTATCCATACGAATGGATTGAACCTCAAATGGAGATGAATAATATTCGATTAGCCGGTCTTAAAGATATTGCAGCGATGAAATTATCGGCAATAACAAATCGAGGAACAAGGAAAGATTTTGTTGATATTTATTTTTTGCTGCAAACTTTTTCATTGGCAGATATGCTGTTGTTTTATAAACAAAAGTACAAGGATAATTCAGAATTTATGGTAATTAAAAGTCTTTCCTATTTTATAGACGCGGAAGAAGAACCCATGCCTAAAATGTATATTAAAACAGAGTGGGAAAGTATTAAGAGGTCAATTCAAGAAGAACTTAACCGAATTGCAAATATTTAACTGTTTTGCAATTAATTCAAAAACGGATAAACAGAGTATTTAAAGTAAACCATTTCTTCTTTTCTGGATGGCTTTGTTCCTTACCATGACGGAGCACCCGAACGCAAAGCAGGTGAGAGCATCGAATTTCTCTTTGTATTCCTTTCAAAATACGTTGTGTTTTTTGCACGACTTCTATCATTTTTCTTTACTTTTGTACTTTAGTAATTTCAACAATGTATGATGTTATCATAATCGGAGCAGGACCAACGGGGAGCAGTGCGGCAAAAAAACTTGCTGATGACGGCTTTCGTGTGTTAATAGTTGAGCGGTTTAAGTTACCAAGGGAGAAATCTTGTTCAGGTATTTTGATAAGAAAATCAATAGATTTGGTAAGTGCCTATTTTCATGAGGATATTCCCGAATCCGTACTGTGCTTGCCGCAGGATAACAGGGGAATGGTTTTTACTAATGATGATGGACAGGAATATATCTACAGGCAGGGAGGACTGAATGTATGGCGAAGTCTTTTTGATCATTGGCTCACGGAAAGAGCAGTTGCATCGGGAGTGGAATTGAGAGATGAGACAACTGCTCTCTTATGCGAAGAACAAAATGATGGTGTAATTGTAAAGTTAAAAGGAAAAGCCCAATACAGCGAAAAAGCAAAAATTGTTATTCTTTGCGAAGGTGCTACAGCTTTGGTAAAAAGAAAACTAATCAACTCACCAAAGGATTACATTGCGACATACCAGACTTTTAATACAGGTTCAATAAAATTAGATCCCCATTATTTCTATGCGTATTTACAGCCGAATCTTTCCCAGTATGATGCCTGGTTTAATGTGAAAGATAATTATTTGATTTTTGGCGTGGCTGTTGGAGATGCGAGTAAAATAGAGCATTACTACTCCGAATTTATTGCTTATATGAAGTCGCAGCATGGTGCCTGTATTGCTAAGCAGGAAAAAAGCGAAAAATGGATAATGCCCCGTATTGTTTCCGGTTGCCCAATAGATTTTGGTATAGGCAAGGTGTTGTTTGCAGGAGAAGCAGCCGGTTTTCTCAATCCTATGGGAGAAGGTATTTCTGCCGGTTTAGAATGTGGTTTTGCAGCAGCAGAAGCAATCAAACAAGGAAATTTTGACATACAATCGGTTTATTTGGCGTATAAAAATAATACTTCCGAACTGAGAAATTATATGAAACGTCAATGGAGTTATGTTGCCCATTTGTCAAAGAAATTTAGTTACATGAAATGAGTAGGAATTGGGAATAGCTTTGTAACAAAAAGAAGGGAAAGTGGAGAATATAGAGAATATTTCAAAGAAAAACTTAGAGAAAGCATTTGAGATTATTGTAGAGCTAAACATCAAAGAGATTTGGGAGAACTTGGATTCAGCATGTAATTTGGTCGGATCGGTAAGTACAGGACTTTTGATGAATCATTTGGATATAGATTTTCATACGTATTCCGATGATTTTTCGATTGAAAAAAGTTTCAAGGCAATGGCTCAAATAGCTCAAAATAATAAAGTAAAAAAAGTTACATATCGGAATTTATTAGAAGCGGAAGATATGTGTTTGGAATGGCATTTGTACTATGAAGAAACGCCCGACCGCATTTGGACAATTGATATTATGCACATCAAAAATGAATCTCCATACGCAGGCGTGGTAGAGCGTGTAACCGAAAAGGTAAAATCAGTTTTGACCGATAAGCTAAAACAAACAATTTTAAAAATAAAATGGGAGTGTCATCAGCAGAAGGAAGCAGCACATGGAATTGCTATTTATCAGGCTGTAATTGGTGAAGGAATAGAGACTTTTGAGGATTTTAAAATTTGGAATAATAACAAAAAAGAAGCCGGAATCTCATTATGGGAGCCTGATGTGGAAATCGGAAAATTAAATTAGAATTAATTGCGACTTGGAAGTTTTCTTATTTAGGAATCGGAACTTCAAAAATAAAAGAAATCAGATTGAAATAATAAACGATCAACAAACAAATTTATAGATTGCTTGTTCTTTGTAATTGATGCTATGCGGCAACAAATAAGCTATAAACATTAAAAAAATGGAATCAATAATAAAAGTAGAAAACCTGACACGAGTATTTGATGTGGGGAGTGAAAAAGTCCATGCCTTGAAAGGAATTTCATTTGAAATATATCAGGGGGAATTTGTGAGTATTATGGGAACAAGCGGAAGTGGAAAGTCTACTTTGCTTAATATTTTGGGCTGTTTAGACCGTCCAACATCGGGAGAATATTATATTGACTCTATTGCCCTAAGCAAGCGTTCAAAAGATGAGCTTTCCACCATTCGGAACCGGAAAATAGGTTTTGTTTTCCAATCCTATAATTTGCTTTCCAGAACGTCAGCCTTGGAAAATGTGGAACTACCGCTTTTGTATAATAGCGAAATATCGGCTCAGGAAAGAAAAGAACGGGCGATTAATGCATTGAAAGAAGTTGGACTGGAAAATCGTATGGATCACATGCCCAATCAGCTTTCAGGAGGACAACAGCAGAGGGTTGCCATTGCAAGAGCACTGGTAAACGACCCTGTGATTTTACTTGCAGACGAGGCTACGGGAAACCTTGATACACGTACTTCATACGAAATTATGAATTTGTTTCAAAAGTTAAACGGGGAAGGGAAGACGATAGCCTTTGTTACTCATGAACCTGATATTTCTGTTTTCACTGCAAGAACAATAATGCTTCGAGATGGACTTATCGTAAAAGACGAGCCTGTTAAGACCCAGTCGGCAATGGCGGCTTTGGAGGCTCTTCCGCCAAGTGAAGATTATTCAAATAAAGTCTCGGAGAATAAATCAACAAATGACAATAAGGATTCCGGCTTTGAGAAGCCGGAAGGAGATATTCCGGCGGAAAATAGTAAATAACATTCTCCTAAATATCTTTTCATATAAATTAAATACAATAACAAAATAAATAATAATGAATTTTGGCAATCTTTTCAAAATAGCATACAAAGCTCTTATACGTAACAAAACACGGGCATTGTTGACCATGTTGGGTGTAATTATTGGAATATCATCCGTAATAGCGATGGTAAGTCTCGGACAGAGTTCTTCTAAAAGCATTAACGATCAAATATCTGCTATGGGAACGAACCTGATTATGGTTATGCGGAATTTCCAGCGGCAGGGAGGAGTAAATATTGGTTCGGGTAATGTACAGACATTAAAAGCTTCAGATGTGGCAGCCATTAAAGAAACTGCGAAACATGTTATAATGGCTTCTCCTGTGGTAAATGCTTCCGGGCAGTTGGTTTATGGATCGAATAACTGGCCCGGAACCATAGAGGGCGTCAATGAAGAATTTTTGGAAATCGGAAAATATGAAATTGCTTCGGGAAGTAATTTTACAGATGAAGATGTTCGTGAATCTGCCAAAGTTTGTATTATCGGGCAAACAGTAGTTGATAATCTGTTTACCAATGGAGAAGATCCTATCGGCATGGATATTCGCTTTGGAAGAATACCGTTTAAGATTATCGGTGTGCTGGAAAGCAAAGGACAAAATCAAATGGGACAGGACCAGGATGATGTGGTAATTGCACCTTATACGACAGTTCAAAAACGGATTTTAGCAATAAATTTTATCCATCGAATTAATGCTTCTGCCGTTTCGGAAGAGGTTACCGATTTAGCGGTTAAGGAAATAGAGGAAATTTTGCGTATGCAACACAAAATTAAAGAAGGGCAGGAAGACGATTTCAGGGTACGTACACAACAGGAAATGTTGGATATGATGAGTTCTATCAGTGGATTCTTAACTGTTTTACTGGCGGCTATTGCTTCTATTTCATTAATCGTGGGTGGAATAGGAATTATGAATATTATGTATGTTACAGTAACCGAGCGTACCAAGGAAATTGGATTACGGATGTCTATTGGGGCAAGAAACAGGGATATTTTGCTGCAATTTCTTTTCGAAAGTACTATTTTGAGTCTTATTGGTGGAATCATAGGAATTATTTTCGGATTATTATTGTCCTATGTTGCTTCTACATTGTTGGGCTGGCCTGTTATTATCAGTACGCCGGCAATTGTTATTTCCTTCTTTGTCTGTACGATTATCGGTGTATTCTTCGGCTGGTATCCGGCAAAAAAAGCAGCCTCTTTAGACCCGATCAATGCCTTGCGGTATGAATAAATCATAGAATGATTATCGGATTTGTATTCCATAAAGAAGTTAAAAAACTTAGGGAAGTTATTCGGTCGGTTTAAAGTTTATCTTCCTTTTGTCTTCGGATTGAATCTTTTGTCTTAGGATTAAATCTTTTGTCTTAGGATTGAATCTTTTTACTTAGGATTGAATCTTTTGTCTTAGGATTGAATCTTTCGGCTTAGGATTAAATCTTCTTAGGATTGAATCTTTCGGCTTAGGATTAAATCTTTTTGCTTAGGATTGAATCTTTTGCCTTAGGATTGAATCTTTTGTCTTAGGATTAAATCTTTTGCCTTAGGATTAAATCTTTTTGCTTAGGATTAAATCTTTCGGCTTAGGATTGAATCTTTTTGCTTAGGATTAAATCTTTTGTCTTCGGATTGAATCTTTTTACTTAGGATTAAATCTTTCGGCTTAGGATTGAATTTTTTTACTTAGGATTAAATCTTTCGGCTTAGGATTGAATTTTTTCTCCTTATAGCGTGTGGGAGACGTATACTGTAAGAAATAGAAATGGAAAAAATGCAATGTCAACAAAAAAAGGCGACACCAAATTCATTAGCGCCGCCCATTGTTTAATTTAATTTTAATTATTATGACGATACAAAAGTACAACAAAAAATCATACGGAGATGACAAAATGAAAAAAATGCTATAGCAACAATTAAAAATAACCTGTGTAAAGCAACAGGAGTGGGAAATGATGCAATGTCCATGAAAAAAAGCAGTGCCAAATTCATTAGCACCGCCCATTATTTAATTAAAAAAATCGTTTTATGAATGCACAAAAGTACAACAAAAAATCATGCGGAGATGACAAAATGAAAAAAATGCTATAGCAACAATTAAAATAACCTGAATAAAGAGATAGGAGCGGGAAATGATGCAATGTCCACAAAAAAAGCAGTGCCAAATTCATTAGCACCGCCCATTATTTAACTTAATTATATCTATTACGACGATACAAAAGTACAATAAAAAATCATACGGAGATGACAAAATGAAAAAAATGCTATAGCAACAATTAAAATAGAGTAAAGAGATAAAGGCGGGAAATAATGCAATGTTTCCCAAAAAAAAGGCGATGCCAAATTCATTAGCACCGCCCACTATCATCTAATTAAAAAAATAATATTAATCAGTGCAAAAGTACAAAAAAAATCATAAGGGGATACAACGCTACAGCAATAATTAAAAATATAATAACGTGAGCTTGGGGTTTATTTAGTTGTTCACTTCGTTATAAGCAAATAAGCATTAAACATTTCACCCTTGTTATTTCCCGTCTCGTTTTAAAACAGCCAATACGGTATAAAATAATATTTTTATATCCATCAATAAGGACATATTTTCAAAGTACATGATATCATAGCGAAGTCGCTCAATCATTTGCTCTACATTTTCGGCATAACCGAAGGAAACCTGTCCCCAGGAAGTAATTCCTGGCTTTACAAGTAAGAGCAAACGATAATAAGGAGCCCGTTCCATAATAAGATTTATATAATGCTGTCTTTCCGGTCTTGGACCAACAAGCGACATCTCTCCCGTTAAGACATTAAAAAACTGCGGAATTTCATCTAAATGGGTACGTCGCATAAACATCCCGAATTTTGTTATCCGATTATCATTCTGACTGGATAATCGCGGGCAACCGTCGGCTTCGGCATCTTCATACATGGAGCGGAATTTGATAATCTTAAACGGTTTCCCATTTTTTCCAACACGTTCTTGACGATAGAAGACTTTTCCCGGAGACGAGCGTTTAACTCCTATCGCCAAAAAAAGATACAAAGGCGAGGCAAGCACAATAAAAATAAAGGAAACAATAATATCCATTATCCGTTTGCAGAGTTTTTGCCATAAGGGCATCGCATCCAAATATATTTGCATATAGGGTTCATTGAATACTGCTGTGTTTTTTACCGTTCGCAAAATATGCTCTTCTTTGTTTGGGAGAATTTTAAGCAATACCCTGTTTGCTCCGACCAATGGCAATATATTTTCTATCTGTCCTCGCGTAAGAGGATCATAAGTAATGATAACCTCTTCAATATCGTGTTTTTTTATTAGCTTGTCGATTTCCGTATAATATCCCAGGAACGGCAATTTGGGCAAATCAGGGTTTTCCTCTAAATTTTCTACTGAAATATAACCGATAAAATTATTTCCAAATGTTTTTACCGGATCAAACAAAATCTTATAGACATCTTCAATAGCAGGTACGGTTCCTATTACAATGGTATTAAATTGTATTTTTCCGGTACGGATTTTCTTTTTTAATATGGTAATATGTATTAAGCGTACCGTTGTAATTAATATGAATTGCAAAGAAAACAATACCAAAAACAAGCGAATATAATCGGTATAGGATTCAATAATATCATCCAAAATAATGATAAAAAACAAAATAAGTGAACCAAATAAAACTTGTTGAAAAGTAGAAATAAGTTCTTTCAAGCGTGATTTTCTCCAGATTTGAGTATAGATGCCTGTCAGTGCAAAAAGTATCACCCAGCAAACAGGAATAAGGACAATGCCTGAATATAATTTAAAATCTGAAAATATCAGCTGCCAAACTTCTTGCAAATTTTGATGGGAGATTTCAGTGAATTTGCGATAGGAAAAAAAACAAAACCATACAACAATGGAAACAACAGCATCCAATGCAACATAGAGGAAAACTTGTTTCTTTTTGTTGAAAATATTTTTTTGCATAAAAAGAAACCCTACCTGTAAATCAATTTAATATTATCAAATAAAAAGCGGGCTCCTTTTACATCTGAAGTCCCTCCTGAAAAATAAACAGCAAAGCTATCCATATTTATACCCTCTGAGCCCGATGCACCATTTAATTCATCGGTAAGATTAATATAAATCTTTTTCCATTTTTCTCCTTTTTCGTCCATATCGGAAGCTCGAATGTTGGCAATTCCTACCTTTTTGGGTTTATATTGGGAATTGCTTGTATAGCAATATACACCTACCTCTACATCTTCCGTAAACCAATAGTTTAATTCTACAAAACAATCAATGGGGAGTTTTGTGATAAGCTGGCTTTTAATTTCAAAATAAGAGAGGCTGTCGTCCGGTGAAATGGTTATCATTCCATATTTTCCGTTATATTCTCCGGGATAATGAAATTGTAAGTCATCAGCATCTCCTATTGTTAATGGTGCTCCTTCTACCGAAGAAAAAACCGTCTGCTCTTCAAAGTTATCAATAAAATGAAATTTCGCAGCATCAATATACGTAGACGAAGGACGTATAGTATCTACTTTTTCTTTGGTTAGCTTTATTGATTGGATGAAGGGAGTGTAAAAAGGATATTCAACGCGTTGAGCAGAGATTCCGTTCAATTTTATTCCACTGCCTATCCTGATATTGGCTTGTCCGCCGGCAATTACAGGAATAAGAGCCGGAAGCTGATAACAACCAATATCTGTCCCGTTAACGGTAACAAATACAAAAGGAACATTATGTGATGCAGTTCCTTGGGTTTCCCTGTCCGAATTAAAGTTGACATCTTTAATGTAAACATAAGATGGTATATCTATATCCGAATTACACGAGAAAAAAACAAATGTTATTGTTATAAAAAGTAAAGCAATAAATATTGATTTTATTTTCAAATACATGTGATTTTAATTGAAATATTGACACAATTATACATCTTAACGAAACTATTTATATTATCTTGCCTGGGTAAATAAATTTCTCCATAATCAAATATGCTACTTCCAAAGCACGATGACCGTCTTGAGCAGAAACGATGCTGGGCTTTTTATTGATAATACTGTCGGCAAACATAGTTAATTCCATTTCTATTGCATTGACTTTTTCGTTATCAGGAGATTCTATAAATATTCGTTTCTTTCCTTTTCCTTCCCCTAAATCTACAACCAGTGAAAAAAGTTCATTGTCATCTTCCGGTTGATAATCCCGGAGCCGCATAATATCCGCTTTCTTTTCCAAAAAATCCATAGCAATATAAGCATTAGGCTGAAAAACACGCATTCGTCTCATTTTCTTCATCGACATACGGCTGGCAGTCAAGTTTGCTGTAGCTCCATTTTCAAATTCAATGCGTGCATTAGCAATATCCGGAGTTTGACTAATAACAGGTACTCCGCTGGCATTGATTTGTTTTATCGGCGAGTGGATCATATTCAGTATAATATCAATATCATGAATCATTAAATCCAAAACAACCGATACATCTGTTCCTCTGGGGTTAAATTCCGATAAACGGTGAGCCTCTATAAAAATCGGATTATCAAGATAAGGTTTTGCTGCCAGATAAGCATCATTAAAACGCTCCACATGACCCACTTGTACTATCAAACCATATTTTTTTGCATAATCAACAATTTGTTGAGATTCTTGCAAAGTGGCAGTAATAGGTTTTTCCAGAAAAACATGTTTTCCTTTTTGCATGGCATCCATAGCAATGTCAAAATGCAAGACGGTAGGAGTTACAATGTCAACAGCATCACAAGCTTCTACTAATTCTTTTTCGTTTTGAAAGCGTTTGATTTGATATTTTTGTTCTACTTCTGTAGCAACAGTCTCATCATTATCATAAAATCCGACAAGCTCCACTTGAGGAATATTACGCAAACAGTTAAGATGAATCTTTCCCAAATGACCCGCTCCAATTACTCCGATTTTTACCATAAATATATTTTTTTTGAATCTCGACAAAAATACATTTTTTATAAATATGATTGGGTTGTGTATTAAAAAGGAAAATACTTTAATTATTTTCATGATGAATACCTTAAAATTATTCGGAGTCAATTATTGGAAATCTCAGAAAAAAAAATTATCTTTGCAAAAAATCTACAATATCTTTATGGAAGTAAATATAAACTCAGAGATTGGTCAATTAGAAGGAGTTATAATCCATACCCCAAATGTCGAAATAGAACGTATCACACCTATAAATATTCATGAAGCACTTTACGGTGATTTGTTAAATCTTCCGATAGCTCAACGGGAATACTATTTATTTAAATCTGTTTTGTCGAAAGTAGCCCAAACATTTGAGGTAACGGATTTGCTGGCTGAGATATTGACCGATGAATATGCAAAAGATTATATTGTATCAACTGTTTGTAAAGAAGAAAAAGTAGAATTTTTACAAAAATCGTTGTTGCATCTTTCGAATAATGAATTAGCTACTGCGCTGATTGGAGGATATCAAATGTCGGATAAGAAAGACGAATTTCCTTTAAAACCATTATACAATATGTTCTTTACAAGAGATGTGTCTTCTTCTATTGGAAACAATGTTTTAATTAATCAAATGGCATTTTCTGTTCGCCATCGAGAATCTTTTATTATGGATGCAATTTTCAGCTATAAAAAAGATTTCAATACGAAAACTATTCATTTTCAAGATAAAGCAGCAACTATTGAAGGTGGTGATATTTTAATCGCCCGAAAAGATGTTTTATTGGTAGGAATGGGCATTCGTACAAATAAACAAGCGATTAATCAATTGATTGAATTGGCAAAGCAAGATATTATTCCACGAAATATTGTTATACAAGAACTTCCGAAATCTCCCGATAGTTTTATCCATTTGGATATGGTTTTCACGTTTCTGGATAAGGGATACTGTATGAGTTACAATCCGCTTATTACAGAAGAAACATCTTTTAAAACAATTTATATACAAGTAACTCCGGATACTGTTTCTTATACCGAAAAACCGACCTTATTGAAGGCGTTACAGGATTTGAATTTTGATATACAATCCATATCATGCGGAAATCCGGCTGATTTATTTTCACAACAACGGGAACAATGGCACAGTGGTGCCAATTTTTTTGCTCTGGCTCCTGGTAAAGTTATTGGTTATGCACGTAATATTCATACCTTGGAGCAATTATGTAAACACGGATTTGAAATTATTGATGCAAAAGATATCGTCAATAATAATAAAGATATTCAAGATTATACAAGATGTGCTGTAGTTGTTGATAGCAACGAACTTCCACGGGGCGGGGGAGGAGCACGATGTATGACCATGCCTATAAGAAGAAAAGAAATTAACTGGTAATTTAATAATTAAATAAATGAAAAATAGAGATCTAATTTCCATAACCGACTTTAATAAAGAAGAATATATCCAGGTTCTTGATTCGGCGGAAGACTTTGAAAAACAACCTGTGCAAAATATTGCAAATGGTAAAGTAGTTGCCACTTTATTTTTTGAACCTTCTACACGTACTCGTTTGAGTTTTGAAAGTGCGGCAAATCGTATGGGTGCTAAAGTAATTGGTTTTACCGATGCAGCAAGTTCCAGTACGTCAAAAGGAGAGAGCCTTTCTGATACTATCAAAACTGTCTGTTGTTATGCTGATTTAATTGTTATGCGTCATCCTTTGGAAGGAGCTGCACGTTTGGCAAGTGAAGTGGCATCTGTTCCGATTATCAATGCCGGAGACGGAGCTAACCAACATCCTACTCAATGTATGTTGGATTTGTATTCTATCCGCAAAACACAAAATACATTAGATAATTTAAATATTGCTTTGGTTGGTGATTTGAAGTATGGTCGTACTGTACATTCATTGGTAGAAGCCATGTGTAATTTCAAAACGACTTTTCATTTGATTTCCCCTGTCAGCTTGAAATTGCCCAGTTCTGTGAAAATGCACATTAAAGAAAAGAAATTAGATTATTATCAATATACTGAAATTCAGGATGCCATTGATAAGGTAGATATTTTATATATGACTCGTGTTCAACGTGAACGTTTTCTGGATATTCAAGATTACGAGAAAGTTAAAAATGCATATATTTTGGATCAATCCATGTTGGAAAATACTAAATCGAACTTAAAAATATTACATCCGCTTCCGCGTGTAAATGAAATTAATACCAATGTGGATGCTACAAAACAAGCCTATTATTTTCAACAGGCTCAGAATGGAGTATATGTACGTCAGGCGTTAATTGCAGCCATTTTAGGATTAAAATAATTAATTGTAAAAAGATAATTATGAGTAAAAAAGAATTAGTGGTTTCCGCCATCAAAAATGGGACCGTTATAGATCATATACCGGCAGATAAACTTTTTCAAGTTATAAGAGCGCTGAACTTGAAAGATTGTACAGACCAGATATTAATGGGAAATAATCTTGCAAGTAATAAATTAGGGAAAAAAGGTATCATCAAATGTCAGGATAAATTTTTCAAAAAAGATGAAATTAATAAAATCGCATTGATAACTCCCTATGCAACTTTGATTACGATCCGCAATTATGATGTGGTGGAGAAACGTCGCATTGATATTCCTGATACAATTGAAGGAATGGTGAAATGCTTCAATCCAAAATGTATTACCAATAATGAAGATGTTCTACAAAAATTTAGTGTGATTGACAAGGATGATATTAAACTACAATGTCATTATTGTCAGAAAATAACGAAAAAAGATACATTGACATTTTTATAATTTAGAATTACAAGTAAAAAACAGTTTTTCTATTATAAATCAAAGATTGGTATGTGAAAAAAATATACTTTTGCATACCAATTGGCTCAGGTGGTGGAATTGGTAGACACGCTACTTTGAGGGGGTAGTGCCGGTTACGGCGTGCAAGTTCGACTCTTGTTCTGAGCACAACCATTGAAAATAGAATATTTAAACTTTATTTTTAATGGTTTTTTTGAAAAATACAACAAAAATTTTAATACACTATCGCTATTTATTGTGTGTGGGATTTGTTTTCAATATTGATTCTGATTACAGAATTCATAGTTTGTGTAAATCGGTAGATACCAACATTATTTACCGCTTATTTATTGATAAATATAATAAAAGTCATAAATTTACGTATATTTTAAAGTCTAAATATATATAATATAAGCTATTCCAAATGATAATTATCGGAATAACAGGTACTATCGGTGCAGGAAAAGGGACATTGGTAGAATATCTTGTCAAAAAAAAGGGCTTTGTACATTATTCTGTACGTGATTTTTTGATAGAGGAACTAAATAAGCGTAATATGCTTGTTAATCGAGATACCATGGTATTGTTAGCAAACGAATTACGTGAGAAAAACTCCTCATCCTATATTATTGACTGTCTATACCAACAGGCGAAAAAATCGGGAAAAGATACTGTTATTGAAAGCATACGTACGCCTGGTGAAGTGGAATCATTACGAAAGAAAGAAAATTTTTGTTTATTAGCCGTTGATGCCGATCCAAAAATACGCTATGAACGCATTGTTCAACGTAATTCTGAAACAGACCATATTTCCTTTGAAGAATTTCTTTCTAATGAACAACGGGAAATGACTTCTATTGATTCGAATAAACAAAACCTGAGTAAATGTATCGCTATGGCAGATTGTTTGCTGACAAACAACGGTACTATTAACGAATTATATAAACAATTGGAAGAAACTCTTTTTTTTAATTAGGCTATATATGGAAGAAAAAAAATATATCCGTCCATCATGGGATGAATATTTTATGGAAATTGCAAATACGGTAGCCAAACGTGCCACTTGCGACCGTGGAAGGAGTGGTTGTGTAATTGCCCGTGATAAACAATTATTAGTGACCGGATATGTAGGTTCTCCCAATGGAATGGCTCATTGTGATGATGTCGGTCACCAAATGAAGCAAATGGTACATGAAGATGGAACGACTACTAATCATTGTGTACGTACTGTCCATGCAGAACAAAATGCAATTTGCCAGGCGGCTAAATTAGGCATTGCTTTGGAAGGAAGTACACTTTATTGCCGTATGACGCCATGCAGAACATGTGCCATGTTGATTATCAATTGTGGAATCAAGCGTGTTGTGTGTGAAAAGAAATATCATGCAGGCAAAGAATCCGAAGAAATGTTTGAGTTGGCAAATGTTTCCTTAGAGTTTATGAATGATGAAGTGCTTCAATATAAAAACCAGTAGGAATATTGAAATTCTTAATTTGTTTAGTAATAGTTGTCAATTTTATAACTGTCATTTTATTTATTGCCGACAAACGCTTTGCTATGCGAAAAGGCAAACGTATCAGCGAAAGTACATTGCATTTTTTTGAGCTTCTAGGCGGTGTTTTTTCTGTTATTTTGATTATGCCAATAATACGGCATAAAAACAAAAAAAGAAAGTATTGGATTGTAAGTATTTTGATATTAATTGGATGGATTTTTCTTTTGGGGTTTTCTTTTAATCATTTTTATACATAATGTAGTATTTTATTTTGAAAATCAACATTTTGACAAAAAAGAAGAAAAAAAATCACTTGACAAAGGAAAAACATGAAAAAAATTTAGTTACTTTGCTAATTCATTTTTCATTTTAAAAGAAAAACAAAAATATATAATATACAACACTTTAGATATGCAAAAGCAAATTATAGGAAAAATTTCCCAGATTATTGGTGCCGTTGTTGATGTTACGTTTGATTCTCAGGACAGTCTTCCCCGAATTTACGATGCATTAGAAGTGCGTCGTGATAATGGAGAGTTGGTGGTTTTTGAGTGTCAACAGGATATAGGTGAAAATACGGTACGCTGTATTGCGATGGATTCCACCGACGGACTTTATAGAGGAATGGATGTACTATGGACAGGCAAGATGATAAGTATGCCTGCTGCAAATATCAACGGTCGTTTGTTGAATGTGATAGGTAAGCCAATTGATGGCTTAGGTGATGTTGTAACTGATCGCCATAAGCCTATTCATTGTGCACCTCCCACATTTGAGGAACTTTCTACCAGTACGGAAATTCTTTTCACCGGAATTAAAGTAATTGATTTAATTGAACCTTATGTAAAAGGAGGAAAAATTGGTTTGTTTGGTGGCGCCGGTGTAGGAAAAACTGTGCTTATCATGGAAATGATTAATAATATAGCCAAGAAATATTCCGGTATGTCTGTTTTTGCAGGTGTTGGAGAACGTACCCGTGAAGGAAATGATCTTTTGCGGGAAATGATAGAATCCGGTGTTATTCGTTATGGTAAAGAATTTGAAAAAAGTATGGAAGAAGGTGGATGGGACTTATCAAAAGTTGATAAGGAAGAATTGGCTAATTCGCAGGCTACTTTGGTATTTGGACAGATGAACGAACCTCCCGGAGCACGTGCACGCGTTGCTTTGTCGGGTTTGACGGTGGCGGAATATTATCGCGACGGTGATGAAAAGACGGGAGGAAGAGACATTTTGTTCTTTGTTGATAACATTTTCCGTTTTACCCAGGCTGGTTCAGAAGTTTCGGCATTGTTGGGACGTATGCCTTCAGCAGTGGGTTACCAGCCGACTTTGGCAACCGAAATGGGATTGATGCAGGAAAGAATTACTTCAACCAAACATGGATCTATTACATCGGTTCAGGCTATTTATGTTCCGGCGGATGACTTGACAGACCCTGCTCCTGCAACAACTTTTTCTCACTTGGATGCAACAACAGTATTGAGTCGTAAAATTTCCGCATTAGGAATTTATCCTGCTGTTGACCCGTTGGATTCAACATCAAGAATATTAACTCCTGATATTGTCGGAGAAGAACATTATAAAACGGCTCAGCGGGTAAAAGAAACTTTGCAGCGTTACAATGAATTGCAGGATATTATTGCTATTTTGGGTATTGATGAGTTGAGTGAAGAAGATAAACTGACTGTACATCGTGCACGTCGTGTACAACGTTTTTTGTCACAGCCATTCCATGTTGCAGAGCAATTTACCGGATTGAAGGGAGTTTTTGTTCCGATAGAAGATACTATCAAGGGATTTAATATGATTTTGGATGGAGAAGTTGACCAATACCCAGAAGCTGCATTTAACCTTGTAGGTTCGATTGAGGAAGCCATTGAAAAAGGGAAGAAAATGTTAGCTGAAACCAACTAATTCTTTTTGTATGAAAGTTGAAATAATAACACCCGAAGATTCTGTTTACGAAGGAGAGGTATCATTACTGCAATTACCGGGGATAGATGGATTGTTTGAATTGTTGGACAATCATGCCCCCATGATTACTATGCTTTCGGAAGGAAATGCGAAACTAACGGAAAAAAATACCAATAATACACTTTATTTTTCATTAAAAGGAGGTGTTGTGGAAGTCTTGAAAAACAAAGTATTGGTTTTGGCAGAAGTTTGTACAAGGAAATAAAGGGAACGAAAAAACGCAGCAAATAGGAAAGGGATTTGCTGTAAAAATTTGAATAGAGAATATATTATCCAAACCTTCGAGGCTTTTTAAATCTTCGGAGGTTTATTTATTAACATTATAATAAGCATATCGAATAATAAATGGCGAAAAAAGAACGTATTTGCTCTTTTTGTGGTAGTAAGGAAAAACCGTCTTCTTTATTGCTGGACGGAATAGATGCATATATTTGTGAAGAATGTGTTGCAAGGGCAGGAGAGATAGTTGAACAAATTCGGGGAGAGGAAATAAAGCAGCAAAAAGTTCAAGCTGAGACTTTCAAGTTGGATCAGAAACCTAAGGAAATAAAAACCTTCCTGGATCAATATGTAATAGGACAAGAGGAAGCCAAAAAGGTATTGTCTGTGGCGGTCTATAATCATTACAAACGGATAGATTATTATTCCAAAAAGCATAAAGATGATGTTGAGATTGAAAAATCGAATATTATTCTTATCGGAGAAACCGGAACAGGAAAGACTTTGTTGGCTTCTACAATTGCCCGGATGATTGATGTTCCGTTTTGTATTGCAGATGCAACTGTATTTACCCAAGCCGGATATGTGGGTGAAGATGTGGAAAGTATTTTAAGCCGTTTATTGCAAAATGCGGATTATAATGTTGCCAAAGCCGAACGTGGTATTGTTTTTATTGACGAAATAGATAAAATTGCAAGGGCTGTGGATAATCCTTCCATTACCCGCGATGTTTCGGGTGAAGGTGTTCAACAGGCATTACTTAAACTATTGGAAGGTAGTATTGTCAATGTTCCGCCTGAAGGTGGGCGTAAGCATCCTGAACAGAAATTTATCCAGATAAATACAAAAAATATTCTCTTTATTGCCGGAGGAGCCTTTGATGGTATAGAAAAGAAAATTGCAAGCCGGCTCAATACGAATGTGATTGGCTTTAAAAAAGAAGATACCGCTGTTGATAAGGAAAACTTATTAAAACATGTAGCTTCGCAGGATTTGAAGAGTTTTGGGTTGATTCCCGAAATATGCGGACGTTTTCCAGTGATTACACATTTAGCTCCATTAGATAAGGAAAGCCTGAAACGGATTTTACTTGACCCTAAAAATGCTTTGGTAAAGCAATATACTAAACTCTTTGAAATGGACGGCATTAAATTGAAATTTGAAAACGATGCATTAGACTTTATTGTAGAAAAAGCTCTTGACCTGAAATTAGGAGCCAGGGGGTTGCGTTCAATCATCGAACATATTATGACTGATGCCATGTTTGACCTTGACACGGTTGGAAATAAATTAGATATAACAGGAGATTACGCTAAAGAGAAAACAAAAGATATACTTTAAAAGCGGTAGTATATTAGGGAGTATGCTGTATTAACAAATAACCCTTTACCATCGCAGTAATGGCAAAGGGTTGTGGGCATCAAAAACCATTATTCTATTCCTGCAAAATATTTCATGAATTGTATACGGAGATAAGCTTCCGGATTGTCAATCTGATTGAAATTCATTTTTCCTTTAAAATCATTGATGGTTGCATAATTATGTCTATCCATCCAGTTTTTCAATCCGTCCAAAATAGTTTCAATATACTCAATACCTTTGTTATACAATATAGTGGCTAACTGAACGCTCTCCGCACCGGCAAGTAATAGTTTGATAACATCTTCAGAGTTTCTAACGCCTGATGTTGCGCTAAGGTCACATTTTACGTGTTCATCCATAATGGCAATCCATCTCAACGTGTTAGAAAATCCTTCCCCTTCGGTGAATACGGAAGCAGCTTTTATCTGCATTTTCTCAATATCAATATCGGGAGCAAAAAAACGGTTGAACAAGACTAATGCATCAATTCCTGTATAGGAAAGTGATTGAAGTGTTTTAGCCAAAGCCGAAAAGTAATAACCGGTTTTTATTGCCAAAGGAATTTTGATGTTTTCTTTTACATGTTCGATGATTTTGAAATACAATTCTTCGTTTTCTTTTTTTGTCTGGATAAAATCGGCTGGTAAAAAGAATATGTTCAATTCCAAAGCGTCAGCTCCGGCATCTTCGATGCGCTTGGCATACGATACCCAATCTCCATCCGAAGAACAATTGATACTGGCAATAACAGGAACCGTTAATTCTTTCTTTGCTTCGCGGATATGTTGAGTATATTTTTCGTACGAAGCCATTTGTGTATAACCCTTTATGTAATCCAGGGCATCGCGGTAAGAAACAGTAAAGTTGGTATTGCCTACACTTTGCATGACTTCGTTGGTGATTTGTTCCTCGAAAATAGATTTTAAAACGACTGCACCTATTCCGCAGGCTTCCATTTGCTTCATTTTTTCAATAGAATTAGTCAATCCGCAACTTCCAGCAATAAGCGGACTTTGAAGTTGGAGTCCCATATATTTACATGATATATTTGCCATTTTTTATTGTTTAAGGTTAGAATTTAATGTTAACAGAGATTATAATTAAAGTATCAATACTCCTGTATTTTGTTATTTTATAATGCAAATATATAAAAAAATCCAAGACAGAATTCAAATTAATTTCAATATTGATATTATCAACTATAGCGAACAGCATACGATTTATCATTAAAACTCAAAATAATAGAAGCTGATAAGTACCTTAAAAGAAGGGTTATGCTTTTATTATTTTTCAAAATACTTGTATTGTAAAATAAAAATTATATCTTTGCAAAGTCATTTAAGCGTGTTTCATATTTGGAATAGTTGTCATAATATTTTATTTATTTGAGGGTTAAGTAATGCTTTAATGATATTGTTTTGGGCAGGGCTTTACCTGGAGTCCTGCCTTTTTTGAAAGATAGGAGTGATTTTATATGCGTAAACGTTTGTGTTTAATTTTCATAGTTTTTCTGGACAAGGCTTTTGTAAGGGGTCTTGTCCTATTTTTTTAAATTTAATATAAATTTCACATGGCAAAAAGTAAGTTTTTCTGGAAAGTATGGTTACGTTTAAACCTGTTAACCAAAGACGTAGACAATGACTACACCGCCGAGGTATCAACCATTGGCAACACCAAACGCAATGAAGACATTGCAAGAGCAATTATCGAAGAAGGTTCGGAAATCAAGTACGACACCCTCGTGAGTATCTTTAATCAGCGCGACCGTATCGAACGACAGATGGTGCTGCAAGGCAGCAGCGTACAGACTGGTAATGTGCGGCTTTCTCCTCGCGTAGGCGGCAGCTGGCTGGGCAGCAACGCCAAGTATGACCCCGATGTGCATCAAAAAACGCTTGATGCTACCATTACCGTCGAAATGCGGGAATCCCTTGATGAAGTGGGCATTGAAGTACTGGGCGTAAAAGACAGCGGTGCATTTATCGGCTTGGTAACAGATACTTTCACCGGAAAGACCGACGGAAGCATTACTATGAATGAAGATATCATGATAGAAGGTGACAAGTTGAAAATAATGCCTGAAGATGATACCAAGCTGGGGATTTTCTTTATCTCTAAAGATGGGAAGCAAATACCTGTTACTCGTCGTTTAACGCAGAATGACCCCAAGAAAATCATCGCTCGTGTGCCTGAGCTTGAAAAAGGAGGAGTATATACCTTGCGAATTGTAACACGGTATTCGCACGGATCACAATTGTTGAAAGAAGCACGTAGAATAGAGTATGATAAAATACTTATTGTAAGGTCTTAAATATGACAGGCTGTGATACGCTCGTATGAGAACCTCTTATATGGACGTATCACAAGCTGTGATACGTCCATATCACAGCTTGTGATATGGTAAGCAGTGAATGTCTAATAGCATAAATTGAGTACAGTACAAAAAAGCCTTCAATCCGTTATAAGATTGAAGGCTTTTTTAATGAAGATAATAATTTATCCTAATAAAAAGCTCACATCGCTTCCAGGGTCAATTTCACGTTCTTCCGCCTTGCGTGTTTCCTGATTATACAATAGTATGACCATCTTTTTGCCCCCACGAAGTGTCATCGTTTTGTCTTTTACCCATAAAGCAGAGGCTTCACGTAGACCCACAACAACCATCTTCTGATTAACCGCCAGATATTCATTTAATCTATCCTGACGGGTTTCGCCTCCGTGTTTAATCATTTTATCAATTTCCGGAGTTGGATCCAGGTAATGCGGATTGATTTGGAAAGGAATTAATTCCAATCCTTTAAAGCTTTTAGGCTCAACAATCGGCATATCGTTGGTGGTGCAAAGGGTAGGGCAGGCCAGGTTTGATCCTGCACTCCAGCCAATATAAGGCGTTCCTTGCTGCACTTTATTACGTACGGCTTCAATCAAGTCGAAGTTGTGCATTTCAGCAAGCAAGTGGAACGTATTTCCACCTCCTACGATGATACAATCGGCTTTTTCAATAGCTTCTTTTTTGTTTTCAAATGTATGGATAGATTCCAGATTTCTGTATCCCCATTTTGCAAATACGTCCTTTACACGTGCTGCATACGCATCATAACTTTTGGGATAAGGTGTTCCGCCGATGTTTACCCCTGCAAAAGGAACAAAGATAATCCGGCTATTTTCCGAAATGTCATTCTTTTGACAGAAAAACTCTATTTGTGTTTGACACCATGCTAAATATGGTTCTCCAAAATTGGTTGAATTACTGATTAATAAAAGATTCATTTTTTATATTGTTTTAAATGTTTAAAGTTTGAATGTTCTTTGTGAATATGGAAGCAATATCTACTTCATTGTCAACTGTCCATTCTCAATAAAAACTATTCTCCATCAATGCCGGAAGTTTCTACTTGTGCTATTTTCTTTATCAATCCCTGCAATACTGTGCCCGGACCAATTTCAGTAAAATGAGTAGCACCATCAGCAAGCATATTCTGAACAGTTTGTGTCCATAATACAGGCGAGGTAAGTTGGCGTTTCAGGTTTTCTCTTATTACAGCTGTATCTGTGCTTGCCTTTGCTGTATAATTTTGATAAACAGGGCAGATAGGAGCAAAGAAATTCACTTTGTCTATTGCTTTTTTTAATTCTACAGCAGCCGGATCCATGAAAGGAGAATGGAATGCTCCGCTTACTTTCAGCGGAAGAACACGTTTAGCTCCGCTTACTTTCAGAATTTCACTTGCCTCTTCAATGCCTTTTACCGAACCCGAAATAACTACTTGTCCGGGAGCATTAAAGTTGGCGGCAACTACAATTTCAGAAGTAACTCTGCGTACCATATCTGCAACTTTTTCATCATCCAAGCCGATAACAGCCGCCATGGTAGAGGGTGTTACTTCACAGGCTTTTTGCATCGCCAGTGCACGTTTATATACCAATTGCAATCCGTCTTCAAAAGACAAACATTTATTGGCAACCAACGCTGAAAACTCCCCCAAAGAATGTCCTGCAACCATATCCGGCTTGCATAACGAACTCATTGTGGCAACCAGGATAGTTGAATGTAAAAAAATGGCAGGTTGTGTTACTTTAGTTTGTTTCAAATCTTCTTCACTGCCAGTGAACATAATATCACTGATTCGAAATTTTAAAATATCATTTGCTTTTTCAAATAAATCTCTTGCTTGAGGATTATTTTCATATAGCTTTTTACCCATACCGGGAAATTGTGCCCCTTGTCCGGGGAATACAAATGCTTTCATAACATATATTTTTTAGTTAGAAACTTTATTGTCAACTATTAATTTCTTACAAATGTACTGCTTGTCCGATTGCTGCTTCCACCGCTTCCATCATCGCTTCCGACATTGTCGGGTGTGGATGAACAGATGCCAGTATTTGTTGTGCCGTAATGTTATTTTGACGGACAACTACAGCCTCAGCTATCATCTCGGTAACATTATCTCCCACCATGTGACAGCCCAATAATAAATTTGTTTTACTGTCGAAAATCACTTTTACCATACCATCCTTATTTCCGGCAGCCGTTGCTTTGCCTGATGCCATAAACGGAAATTTTCCAACCTTGATTTCATATCCCGATTCAATGGCGTTTTTCTCTGTCATTCCCACCGAAGCAACTTCAGGAGTAGTATACGTACAACTTGGGATGTTTCCATAGTCAATAATATCCGGCTGATGTCCGGCTATTTTTTCTACACAAATAATAGCTTCACGTGAAGCTACATGTGCTAATGCCGGTCCGTGAACAATATCACCAATAGCATAAATACCTTCAACATTGGTTCTATAGTATTCATCTACTAAAACTTTACCTTTTTCAAACTTTATGCCGGTTTCTTCCAAACCGATATTTTCGATATTAGTCTGAACGCCGACAGCAGATAGAACAATATCGGTTTCCAGTTCGACCAGATTTCCTTTTTTATCTTTTATTGAAACTTTGCATATATCATCTTCAATATCCACTTTTTCCACAGATGCTTCCGTCATCAGCTTAAGCCCCTGTTTGCGGAAAGAACGTTCTATTTGTTTGGATGACTCCTCATCTTCTATAGGCAAAATATTGGGAAGCAATTCTATCAATGTTACCTGTACGCCCAAACTGTTATAGAAAAATGCAAGCTCACTTCCTATGGCTCCTGAACCTACCACAGCCATGCTTTTAGGTAATTCAGGCAATGTTAAGGCTTCTCTGTATCCGATAATTTTTTTCCCATCTTGTGGTAGATTAGGCAGATTACGGGAACGTGCCCCTGTTGCTAAAATAATATGATTGGCTGTATATTCCTGTTTTTGTCCATCAGCAGAAATTACTTCCACTTTCTTTCCAGGGAGAACTTTTCCGCTTCCGGCAATTATATCTATATTATTCTTTTTGAATAAAAATTGGATTCCTTTGCTCATGCTTTCAGCCACTCCACGGCTTCGGCGGATAATAGATTCAAAATCAGGACGAGCTTCACCTTCTAATTCAATGCCATACTCTTTACAATGTTGCATGTAACGGAATACCTGTGCTGATTTCATCAGAGCTTTGGTGGGAATACAACCCCAATTCAAGCAAATTCCTCCCAACTCGGCACGTTCTACAACTGCGGTTTTCATTCCTAATTGTGAGGCTTTTATTGCCGCTACATATCCCCCCGGACCACTTCCTATAACTATTAAATCATAAACTGACATATCTCTAATTTTTTTCAAAGATACGTATTTTTTCAATAAGGATTTCTCTTATTAAGAGATAAAATAATAAGGATGTTGATTCTTAGTTATTTATTTTTACGCTATAAGCTGAGCCTTTAAAAATTCAGGAGGTGTATTACAAAGTATACTGCCACAAAAACTGATAATTACTTATGTTGGAAAAGGGCTTGTAAACCATAAAAAGCAGTACTCTTTATGAAAAAATATATTCGAATTGCTTCGAGGCAGCTTCTCTGCATTGAGAAAGTGCCACGTACCACTGCATGTATGTTTCTCTATATTGAGGAAGCATCTCGCACTATTGAACGAAGATTTCTCTGTACTGAGAAAGTTGCTTTCACTCTTGCAGGCATGTTTCTCATAACAGAGATAGGATCATGTAGCAATGTGGATGAAAATATCTTAACTTTTCCTAAAATAAAAAAGGCTTCCGATTTTGGAAGCCTTTACATTTTATAAATACCTATTTATTCTTCAGAAGATTCTTCGTCCGTAGAAGTCACTTCTGTTTTTTTAGCACGTGTCTTCTTTGGTTTTTCTTCCGTTTCTTCAGAAGTTTTTGTTTCCTCTGCTTTCTTAGCACGCGTTTTCTTAGGTTTTTCTTCCTCTTCAATCGGAGCAGCTTCTGTTTTTGCAGCTTTTTTAGTTTTTTCTTCCTGTTCCAATTCTTCTTTTAAGTTAACCAAAGCATCTAAATCGCCCAAAGTAGATTTCTCCAAATTGTCGGAAATTTTCTTAGCGGCTTTCGAACCTTCTTTTGCCCGTTTCTTTTCGTCTTCTTCCATTTCATCGCGTTGAGCATCTTTTGCATCCTGCCATAGTTTAGCATGAGATAAAACGATTTTTTTGTTTTCTTTCGAAAATTCCAACACTTTGAATTCTTCTGTTTCACTCGGACGAATAGTTGTTCCGTCTTCACGTTGCAATCCTCTGTTAAAAGCAAATCCTTCAACACCTTGAAGATTAATTACGGCACCTTTATCATTTTGATTGGCTACAGTTCCTTGGTGAATACTTCCGATAGTATACACTGTTTCAAAAACATCCCATGGATTTTCTTCCAATTGTTTATGTCCTAAACTCAAACGACGATTTTCGGCATCCATTTCCAAAACGACAACTTCAATTTGCTCTCCTATTTTGGTGAATTCTGCCGGATGCTTGATTTTTTTAGACCAGGAAAGGTCTGAGATATGTATCAAACCGTCAACTCCTTCTTCTAATTCTACAAAAATACCGAAGTTAGTAAAATTACGAACAACAGCCGTATGACGGGAATCAATCGGATATCTTTCAGCAATTGTAATCCATGGGTCTGGAATTAATTGTTTAATACCCAATGACATTTTGCGTTCTTCTCTGTCTAAAGTTAAAATAACGGCTTCAATTTCTTGTCCTACAGTTAAGAAATCCTGAGCAGTACGCAAATGTTGTGACCAGGACATCTCAGAAACGTGGATTAAACCTTCAACGCCTTGCATTATTTCAATGAATGCACCATAATCAGCAATAACAACCACTTTACCGTTTACTTTATCTCCAACCTGTAAGTTAGCATCCAAAGCATCCCATGGGTGAGGAGTTAATTGTTTTAATCCTAATGCAATACGTTTCTTACTTTCATCAAAGTCAAGGATGACAACGTTGATTTTCTGATCTAATTCCAAAACTTCTTTCGGGTCGGTTACGCGTCCCCAAGAAAGATCAGTAATGTGAATCAAACCGTCAACACCACCTAAATCAATAAATGCACCGTAGTTGGTAATGTTCTTAACAACACCTTCCAATACCTGTCCTTTTTCCAAACCGGACATAATTTCAACACGTTGTGCTTCCAATTCGGATTCAATAAGTGCTTTGTGAGAAACAACAACATTTTTAAATTCATGATTGATTTTTACAACTTTGAATTCCATTGTTTTGTCAACAAATACATCATAATCGCGGATAGGTTTCACATCAATTTGTGAACCAGGCAAGAATGCTTCTATACCGAATACATCCACAATAAGTCCACCTTTTGTTTTAGACTTGACATATCCAGTAATAATTTCGTTGGTGTCATGTGCTTGATTAACACGTTCCCACGATTTCAATAAACGTGCTTTTTTATGTGATAACAATAATTGTCCGGAAGCATCTTCCTGACTTTCAACATAAACTTCTACTTTATCTCCGATTTTTAGATTCTCCAAATAACGCAATTCATTAGCGGGAATCACACCATCAGATTTGAATCCTATATTTACAACAACTTCACGGGTGTTTTTTGCAACAATAGTACCTTCAACAACTTCTTGTTCAACAATTGCATTAAAAGTTTGGTTGTATATATCTTCTAATTGTCTTTGCTCTGTTTCACTGTAAATTTGTTTATCTTTACCCAATTCATCCCAATTAAAATCGTCGGTATTAGGAATAATCGTTGGTTGAGCTTCGATTCTACCGGGTTTTCTGGATTTTTTTGGTTCGGATTCTTCTTCCGCTTTTGTTTCTTGTGCTTCTTCTATGGGAGTTTCCTCTGTTTTTTCTTCCGTAGTTTCAACAAGATCTTCTTCCAGTTGAGCAGATTCGTTGTTTTCAATGGGTTGTTGAGTTTCTTCCACTTGTTGTGGTTCTTCAGAAATGTTTAATTCTTCTGTCATTTTTTAATGTGTGTCTGGGAAGACACATTTTTTTTAATGGTTAATAATAAGAGGTTTATTAAAAAAAACTTTTCCAAAGAGCCTCTTTTGAAAAAGTTTACAAAGGTATAACTTTTTTCCTTTCATTTTCAGGAAAATATCTCCCCTTTGAAAGAAAAATAATGTTAATCAGTAAATAACATATAAGTAATTGGTTATATGTCTTATCTTGCTATAATGTGTCAAAAATCAATAGAAAATCACTACTTTTGCCGGAGAATCCTTTGTTATAAAGGTTGGATAAAAATACAATCAAGGTATTATCAGCTAATCTTTTTAAGAATAACGAATTATTTCCATTCCACAATCCACCATGGTAAACCAATGGATTTCCATATTCATCGCAAGATAATCGCCATCCGTATCCATAATTATTACAAGGAGAGCTTTCCTGATTTTTGAAAGTAAATGCTAATTTAATTGTTTCAGGTTTAAGAATTTTTGCCTCATAAAGAGCATTATCCCAAATTAACAGATCATTGGCAGTTGTAAATATGCCTTTGTCTCCCATTACACCAGACTCAAAATCCCGTTCATAATGTTTATAATTGCTTCTGTGTCCGATGGTATAACCATCGTTTTGAGGTTTTCCATAATGATAAAAATAACTTTCTTTCATTCCCAAAGGAATAAAGATATTCTCATTGACAAATTCAACAAACGAAATTCCCGAAATACGTTCCACTATGCTTGCCAGAATCGCATAACCGGTATTACTGTATTCAAATTTTTCATCCGGTTTTTCCAAAATTTTCGGACGATATTTTTTCATCATTCGCAGTAGGCTATCATTATCCATGAATCCGTTCTTTTTCAAATGATATTTTTCTGCAAACTTGAAATAATCCGGCAAGCCTGATCGGTGGCATAACAACTGATGCACAGTAATTCCTTTATACGGAAAATCAGGAATGAATTTCTGAACGGTATCGGTTAGTTTTAATTTGTTTTGTTCATACAGCATTAAAATAGCAACAGCTGTAAATTGTTTGGAAACAGAAGCAGTTTCATACTGTGAGGAAGCGGTTAACTTCTTTTTCGTTACAAAATCAGCATAACCGGAATAATTTTGATAAAGTATCTTTCCTTCCTTGGCAATTAAAATACTACCATTAAATCCTTTATCTTTTACCATGCTTTTGAAAACGCTATCCATTTTTTCAACTTTTCCAACCATGGAAATGCTGTCAAAGAAATGGGTTATAGCAATATAATCCGCTGTCCGGTTCTGGGCAGGTACATTATATATATATATAATATTTGCTAATATTACAATTAGTAATGACTTATTGTTTTTAAATTTCATGCTACAAAAGTACTTATTTCGTTTTATCCGAACAGGAAAATCAAATAAGAAAGATAAACAGGGGAGTGTTGAAATAACAACTTTTGATATATGATAATAAATTATTTACTTGCCCAATTAATTTGTATAAATAATTTTGCTTTTTGTACGACTTCTTGCCATTTTTCTTTATCTTTGTGCTCCGACGACAGAGACAATGAAGGATTATTTTGATCGTTATAATTTTTATTTTTTAATTGTCAGATTTTTATAGTAACATGAATTCGGGATTAAATGAAGGTGTTTATAGCTTAAAGTTTAGAGATGAAATGGTAGAATGCTACAAGGGTGAAATGTTTAAACTTTCAACTTTGTAACTTCCTGTACATTCATTTAACTTGCGTAACTTCTATTAATAAATAAACCCCGAACTCACGTTATAATAGCATATTTTTTTAATACCACATTCAAATGATAACAGTAAACAATTTATCTATACATTTTACGGGAGTTGATTTATTTAATAAGGTCAGCTTTGTGATTGGCGATAACGACAGGGTGGGCTTAGTCGGCAAAAACGGAGCAGGGAAAACAACTTTGCTCAATATTTTAGCCGGAAAACTTCAAGCCGAAACAGGTAATATTGTTATTACTTCGGGCTATCGTATTGGCTATCTTCCGCAGGAAATGCAGATAAATACCGATAAAACGGTTTGGTCGGAAACCATGACAGCTTTTGTGGAAATTCGTGCTATTGAACAGCAATTGGAACAGCTTAACCGAGAGATTTCCAATAGAACCGATTATGAATCTCAAGAATATCAAAAACTGTTGAACCGCTTGGCAGATTTGAACCAGCAATATGCTTACATGGATGCCAATAATATAGATGCGGATGCGGAACGGGTGTTGTTAGGATTAGGTTTTAAAAAGACTGATTTTGAACGCAACCTGAGCGAATTCAGTAGTGGTTGGCAAATGCGTGTAGAACTGGCGAAAATATTATTGCGGAAAACGGAAATTATCTTGTTAGATGAGCCGACCAATCATTTGGATATAGAATCCATTCAATGGCTGGAATCTTTTTTGCAGTCTTATAGCGGCTGTGTAATAATGGTTTCACACGATAGAATGTTTTTAGATAAAGTCTGTAAGCGAACCATAGAAATCACACTGGGAAGCATTGTTGATTATAACTGTAATTACTCCCAATATGTTACACGAAGAGCAGAACGCATTGAGCATCAAAAGGCGGTTTTTGAAAATCAACAGAAAGAAATTGCCGATATTGAAAAATTCATTGAGCGATTCCGATATAAAGCGACCAAAGCAAAACAGGTTCAAAGCCGTATAAAATTATTGGAAAAAATGGAGATGATAGAAGTAGATGATATGGATACTTCCCGAATTCATTTTCTTTTTGTCAAAGCTCCGTCTTTGGACAGGGTAGTCTTTGAAGCCGAAAATATGAGTAAATCATATACTGCCAAACCTGTTTTGCAGAATTTGAATTTTGTCATCCAGCGAAAAGAGAAAATTGCTTTTGTGGGGCGAAATGGCGAAGGAAAAACAACACTTATACGTTTGCTGCACCGGGAACTGGAACCCACAGCCGGAAAACTTTCTATTGGATCAATGGCTAAAGTCGGTTATTATGCGCAAAATCAAAATACTTTACTTGATCCTAAAAAGACGGTCTTTGAAACGATTGATGATATTGCCGTTGGCGATATGCGACTGAAAGTTAGAAGTATTTTAGGGAGTTTTTTATTTGATAGTGATGATATAGAAAAGAAGGTCAGCGTACTTTCCGGGGGAGAAAAGGCACGTTTAGCCTTAGCAAAGTTATTGTTGAATCCTTATAATGTATTGATTTTGGATGAGCCCACCAATCACTTGGATATGCAATCGAAAGATGTCTTAAAAAATGCTCTTTTGCACTATGATGGAACATTAATTTTAGTTTCTCACGATCGTGACTTTCTACAGGGATTAACTGATAAAGTATTTGAGTTTAAGGACGGAAATATTAAGGAATATATCGGCGATATACAATATTATATTGATAAAAGGAATTTGGAATCTTTGCAAAGTCTCGAACTCAAACAACAGCAAGTGATTAATTCTGATAATAAGGAACAAAACGGACAAAATAAACTTTCCTGGGAAGAACAAAAGCAAAAAGATAGTCTACTGCGCAAACTTGAACGCCAAATTGAAAAGCAGGAATTGTTAATTCAAGAGCTTGAAAATGCGCTCGAACAATTAAATGAAAAATTGTCCGATACAGAAAATCATCAAGAACAGATATCTTCCGGTGAATTATACAAACAATACCAGGAAAAACAAACTTTATTAGGAGAAGCTGTAAGTCAATGGGAAAAATTATCTTTAGAATTAGATAACTCAAAATAGAGTATATACGTTGCATGTACTTATCTTGCCGCTGCATGTGTTTATCTTAGTGTTGCATGTATATAAAATGCCGTTGCATTTACAAAAGTAGACGGTGCATTTACATAAAACGTCGTTGCATGTGTTTATCTTAGTGTTGCATGTATATAAAATGCCGTTGCATTTACAAAAGTAGACGGTGCATTTACATAAAACGTCGTCATTTACATAAAACGTCGTTGCATGTGTTTATCTTGGTGTTGCATGTATATAAAATGCCGTTGCATTTACAAAAGTAGACAGTGCATGTATATAAAATGCCGATGTGTTTACAAAAATAGACGCTGCATTTACGTGAAATGTCGGTGCATTTGTCAATATTTTAATATAACATTGGCAACAATTGAAAGAATGCCCGAAACTACTTTTGACAAGATCATCAACAAATGTGTGAAAAATGAATGTCGCCACTTCTTTATGGAAATAAACGGAAGAAGTACGAAATGGTGAAATAATATGGAAGTTAAAGAAGTTAACCTGTAACTTCATTTAACTTGCGTAACTTCTATTAATCAAATAAGTAAATCCCGAACTCACGTTAAAATTAACAAGAAGCATAAAACCTAATCTTCATTTCATTTTTTGCATTATTTTTGTAAGCTGTACAGATAAACAAATATTAATGGAAAAACGAACAAAAATAGTAGCAACTATTTCCGAAAAAACCGGAACGCCCGAATATTTAGCAAGGTTATTTAAGGCTGGAGTGAATGTAATTCGCTTGAATACAGCTCATCAAAATTTAGAAACAGCAGCGGGAATCGTACAAAACATTCGAGAAATGGATCCAAGTATTGCTATCCTTATTGATACAAAAGGTCCTGAAGTGAGAACATCTTCTAATGGAAGCTCATTGAAAGTGCAATCAGGAGATATTATAAAGTTAAAAGGTGATTCCAATGGAGAGAGCGGGGGAGATGTAGTATATGTAAACTATGCCAACTTTATAGATGATGTTTCTGTTGGAGATTCCATATTAATTGATGATGGTGAAGTTGGGATGCAGGTTATTAGCAAAGATGATCGGTTTCTGTATTGCAGGGTGAATAATAGCGGAGAAATTAAAAATCGTAAAGGTGTTAATGTTCCCAATGTGAAATTGCATTTACCGGTTATTTCAGATAAAGACAGAGTTTTTATAGAATTTGCCATTGAATATAAATTGGATTATATTGCACATAGTTTTGTGCAGCATGCCAGTGATGTACGTGTTATTCGTGAAATTCTTCAGGAATATGGAAGTCATATAAAAATAATTGCAAAGATTGAAAACCAAGTCGGAGTGGATAATATTGCCGGTATTATAGAAGAATCGGATGGAATTATGGTTGCCAGGGGAGATTTGGGAATAGAAATTGCTGCCGAAAAAATTCCGGTTATTCAACGTAGATTGGTAAAGAGTTGTATTCGAAATAACAAAATTGTGATTATTGCAACACAAATGCTGCATTCAATGATTACCAGTCCAAGACCTACCCGTGCAGAAGTAAATGATGTAGCAACAGCTGTTTACGAAAAGGCGGATGCTTTAATGCTTTCGGGTGAAACGGCAAGTGGTAATTATCCGGTGGAATCGGTTGAGATGATGTCGAAAATTATTGTCGAAGTGGAGCATGCGATAGAAAAAAATCCTCCCAAATCGCAGCCGTTACATAATAATATCTTATCTGTATTATCACATTCGGCTGTTTTGGCATGCAGTACCTTACCCGTAAAAGCAATTATTGTAGATACTCAAACAGGAAGAACTGCCCGGTTTTTATCGGCATATCGTGGAAAAACACCTGTATATGCATTTTGCTATAATGAATATGCAAGACGTCAATTGGCTTTAACTTATGGTGTTGAAGCATTTATGATGGAAATGGATAATTCAAGGGATAATTTTATTCACAGGACTATCAAATTTCTAATTAATGCCCAAAAGCTGCTTTATAGTGATAATGTTGTTGTTATTGGCGGTTCATTTGGTGCAGCAAATGGTGCAAGTTTTATGGAAATATCTACTGTCCAAAATCTTTTAGATTACTCCAAGGGTGAACTAATTATCTGATAAATATTTGATTATATTTGTTTTTGTTTTAAAATACATTGATTAATAAAAAAATATTGATTTTCTTATCTTCGTAATTGTTTTTTTATAATTTTGCAATAATGAGTGAATGTAAATAGCAAGCGGAGAATAATCATATTGATTTAACATATTGATGACTAAAACAGAAACTGTTTATCCGGATATTCAGAAAACATTGAAGCACTTTTTTGGTTTTGATCATTTTAAAGGAGACCAGGAAAGTGTTATTCATAGTGTATTGGAAGGAAAGAACTCTTTTGTGATTATGCCAACCGGTGGTGGAAAATCAATGTGTTATCAGTTGCCAGCATTGATGATGGATGGAACAGCAATTATTGTTTCCCCGCTCATTGCATTGATGAAAAATCAGGTAGATGCTATTCGGAATCATACTTCAGAGAAAAGTATTGCCCATGTTTATAATTCATCCTTAACTAAAGCAGAGCAGTTTCAGGTGAGGGAAGATTTGTTTAGCGGGAAGACAAAATTGCTCTATATGGCACCCGAATCGCTTATAAAATTTGAAAATTTGGAAATGCTTTCCAATCTAAAAATTAGTTTTGTAGCGGTAGATGAAGCACATTGTATTTCGGAATGGGGACATGATTTCCGTCCCGAATACCGGAAAATACGTCAGGTTATTGATTCACTCAGGCAGAAAATTCCTATTATGGCATTGACTGCAACGGCAACTCCCAAAGTACGTCATGATATTCAAAAAAATTTGGGAATGTTGGATGCGGATATTTATATGTCTTCGTTTAATCGTCCCAATATGTATTATGAAATCAGGGAGAAGACGGCAAATGTTGATAAGGAAATAGTAAAGTTTATCAAAAAACATCCTGAAAAGTCAGGGATTATTTACTGCATGAGTCGTAAGCAAACCGAAGAATTGGCAGAGTTTTTGGTTGTCAATAAAATCAGAGCATTGCCATATCATGCAGGTTTGGATGCTGCCATACGCATTAAAAATCAGGATATGTTTTTGATGGAAGATGTTGAAGTGATAGTGGCTACTATTGCGTTTGGCATGGGGATAGATAAACCGGATGTACGTTATGTTATTCATTATGATATGCCTAAAAGTCTGGAAGCATATTATCAGGAAACAGGGCGTGCCGGTCGAGATGACGGCGAAGCCTTTTGCATTGCGTTCTATTCATACGATGATTTGCATCGTATAACTAAATTAGCAAAAAGTAAATCTCTGGCAGAACAGGAAATTGCACGACAATTAATCACGGAGACAGCATCGTATGCCGAATCCGGATTGTGCAGGCGTAAACATTTGTTGTTCTATTTTGGAGAAATGTATAATAAAGAAAATTGTGGTAGTTGCGATAATTGTATTCACGAAAAACCTATGGAAGAAGGAAAAGAGTATATGTGCATATTGCTGGAAACAATAAATGAGTTAAAACAGCAATTTAAAGAGAAACACATTATTAATGTGTTAATGGGAAATTTATCAACAGATGTAAAAAAATTCAAGCATGACGAGCTGAAATCATTTGGAGAAGGACAGGATAAGTCAGAGAAGTTCTGGCAGTCGCTTATTCGTCAGGCATTATTTGAAAAATTGTTGGTAAACAGTGTTGAAAATTTTGGCGTGTTAAAAATTTCTCCGGAAGGAGAGAAATTTATGAAGAAACCGTATTCTATTCAGATTGCCAGCGAAAAATCGGAAAATGACGATGACGATGATGCGGAAGGAAGCGATACGGTAGTACCTCAAAAAGGAGGTGCTGTTGATAAAGCCTTGTTTTCCATGTTGAAAGATTTATTGAAGAAGATTGCCAAGCAGGAAAAGCTTCCGCCTTATGTAGTCTTTCAGGAAACTTCTTTGGAAGATATGTGTATTCAATATCCAACTACAATGGATGAAATGACGCAGATATCGGGAGTAGGAGTGGGGAAAGCCCAAAAATATGGACAGCCTTTCATTGAGTTAATACGGAAATACGTTGAGGACAATGAAATTGAGCGTCCGCAGGATATTGTTGTAAAATCTGTGATCAATAAATCAGGCTTGAAAGTTTATATTATTCAAAATATTGACCGTAAAATCAGTCTGGAGGATATTGCTATTGCTAAAAATCTTACAATAGATGAATTGCTTTCCGAAATTGAAAGTATCGTTATTTCAGGAACAAAAATAAATATTGACTATTATATTAATGAAACAGTTGATATTTATCACAGGGAGGAAATAATGGAATTTTTACAGGAGAAACAGGAAGATGCTTTGGAAGATGCGTTGATTGAGTTGGGTGAAGATGAATATACTTTGGAAGAAATCCGTTTAATGCGGATAAAATTTTTGTCAGATAAAGGAAATTAATAAAAAAAGAAAATGAACGATAATATAAACGAAAAAGAAGAAATACAAGACGTAGAAATAAACTTGGGAATAATTCAAGAAGATAAGAAAATTGAAAGAAACACTTCCGAGCCGGTGAATGAAGTAATTGTGGAATCAAATCCACCTCAGGAAAAAAATAAAGGAAATGGAAAATCTATTCTTAAAGTTATTCTTTGGATAGTAGTTCTTCTTGCCATTATAGGAATTTATGTTTTATATTTCACTCAAGGTAGAGCTTCTGCTCCTAAACCGATGCCCCAAAAATCGGGAGAATCAACAAGCATGATATTAACTGTCAATACCGATTCTATTATGGAACATTTTGCACTGGTCAAAATTTTGGAAGAAGACATACAGAAAGAAACGGAAAAATATCATAAGGATTTGGAAGCTAAAAGTAATGCATTTGCTGCCAAGTATCAAAATTTAGTGGATAATGTACAAAATAACCGTATAACGCAAACACAGGCAGAAAATGCTCAAAGGCAGCTTGCACAAGAGCAGGAGCAGTTGGAAGCCTTGGATGCACAATATACAAATATTATTCAGAATAAGAGTATTTCCGTACAAACAGAAATAATGGATTCGATAAAGAATGCGGCAAGTCGTGTGAATTTGCAGCTATATCAGGCTGATTATGTTTTTGCGGTCAGTTCAATATCGGCAGTAATCTATTCTAACGAGGTGTATGATATTACGGATCAAGTTATAAAAGAGCTAAATGAGTCGTATAAGAAATCAACGGAATAATCGAAAATCGAACATACAGGTAAAATGATAACAAGAAGGGAGCATGTAAGCTTCCTTTTTTTTTGCTTTCATGGTGCTTAGGTTTTGTCAATAATGCTCTTTCGTTTCGTTTATCGCTTTTTTTTCGGGTTGTTTTGTTGTGCCTCTTACCAATGACGTGTTTTTCCTGTTACACAGAGCTACACCAATTTGATTTTTTCATAAAGATTATCTATTCAAAACATTTTTTTATTACATTTGCATATTCATTTATAAAAAATATAGATCATGTATTGTCTGTCATTTAATTATAATGTAAATTTCCCTTCCAATTACTTGGCAGTCTCACATAATTATGTAACACACACAAGTCGCGCGTGTAACTTATATAAAACTTTTTCCTTTTCAAATATT
>QMCD01001457.1_pt1 | contig 35322 bp, 33 predicted proteins | sample 1821841 | NCBI WGS metagenome assembly QMCD01 (sample SAMN01991225, study PRJNA193472) | Termite gut metagenome, whole genome shotgun sequencing project. | isolation source: worker | host: Macrotermes natalensis
AGCCGCTAGGAATTAACGCTGATATGCGCTAGACTTATATATGAAGCGCTATTAGCGTTAATCTTATAACAGGTGAAAATGGCGAAAACAAATATAACAAAAACTGAAGCATTTCGCGCTCATCCGGTTCTGGTTGTGATCTTAGTAATAATAGTTTTACTGATGCTGGCTGCGGTGATCCTATATCCTGCTGCCCGCGATTATTATTATGCCATGCGCGAAAATCAAAGGCTCAACGCTGAATACGAAGAGGTTTTGAATAGAAACAATAAGATTCAGCAGCGTATTGATGAGCTAAATACACCGGAGGGAATAGCTGATAAAGCCAGAGAAGAACTCGGCTGGGTCTTAGAAGGCGAGGAAGCTGTCAATATCACCGGTCTGGGTCAATCCGAAGTTTCAACAGGGCTTCCATCCGACGTGAAACCGGGATCTGTAAGAGCACCTGAAGATTGGTGGACTCAAACTCTCGATGAGTTCTTTGGCTACGAGCCACCAAATGTAGATAATCCACAACTCGATGACACCATTCCGGGACTTTGATACATGTTACTTGCGGCGATAGACATTGGTACAGTTACCACACGCTTGCTTATTGCTGATCTGATCATTGACAAAGACAAAACAGGTCAGACACTGGGTGGTGACAGCAAAATAATCGAAATTGCACGATACATGAAGATAACGCATCTTGGTGCCGGTCTTGCAGCTGCCGGCGTAATCAGCGCAGCAGCAATGTCACGAGAGGTTGCTGCCGCAAAATGGTTGATGGAAAAAATAGAAGAATGTCAATCGCGTTTAGGCAGACCTGTTGAGACTATAAGAGTGGTTGCAACTTCGGCAATGCGTGATGCGAAAAACAGTCAAGTGCTAATAGATCAGCTTGCAAGAATCGGACTAGAGGTAAATGTCATCAGCGGCAAAAAAGAAGCAGAACTTGTCTTTAGCGGGGCAATTAGTGGTATGTATCCTAAAGAGACCAAACATTCATCAACAATTCTGCTCGTTGATGTTGGCGGTGGCTCGACAGAACTGGTTCTCGGGCAATTATTAAAAGGGGAGAAGCGTAAAGCAAAGACATTACGTGAGCTCTCACTAAATATTGGGTCATCCAAGATAACAGAGAAATATCTAAAAGGTGATCCACCAAGCTTTGATGATGTCTGTGTCGCAAAAGCTTATGTAAAAGACGAGATGAGTGCTTTTTTTAAAGATACGGCCGGGATACCGGATGAGATAATTGCGGTGGCAGGCACAGCTACGACAGTTGTTAGTGTAAGAGATGAGATGGTCAACTACGACCCATTAAAAGTACATGGATCCGTAGTAACTACAGATCAGTTCAATGAAGTATTTGCTAAGCTTATTGCTGTAGATACAGGCAAAAGAAAGAAAATAATCGGACTTGAGCCAGATAGAGCGTCTGTAATACTTGGAGGATTAATTATCTTGCAGCAGGCGATAAATCTTTCCGGTCTAAGCTCGTTTACGGTAAGCGAATCTGATATTTTGCAGGGAATCTTGTACGATTTAGCAAAGGATTTGTAAAACTAAGCAAGAATAAGACTGAGTGTGGGAAGCCCAAAGCGTTCAAGCATCATGTCCAATGCTTCTCCTTGTGATATCCCGTTGGTTGCAGCGGTTGTAATTATGCTAATTGTCGCAATAAGAGCCATTGCAATTACTGCTGTACCAAAAATCTTGAGTGCGGATGACATAATATGTTTAGAATTGGATAAAAAACCAGTTTTATGAGGTTTCGAGAACTCATGCATCACATGAATCTCTTTACCGGAAGCCATTGTTAAAATTTGACTTGGTTGTGCAGAAGCTTTTACCGATGTGATTTTGGACTCAGCGTTTATCGAGGCTGGATTTGGGGCATACTCAGCATCAATTCGATTAGCTTTCGTATCATTACTTAAGGCCGTGTTTTCTAAAAGTCTACGAAGCTCATCATTTTGCAGGTCAAGCTCAACCAAATTCGTGATCTTTTCGGCAAGCTCTTGCTCCAAACTGTATTTTTCTTCCATGACATGCTCAAGCGTGGATTCTATCGTATGGGTGTCCTTACTAACATTTTGGAGATCGTCAAAAAGCTCATTGCGAATGAGCTCATCTACTGCCAGCTGTTCACGTGCTTTCTTTAGCTGCAAGTGTAGCAGTTCGTTTTCTTCTCTTTGAGATTTAAGGGTCTCGGCAATATCTTTTAGAAGTTCATCTCGTTGCTCAATCTTTTTTGTTAGAGCTTTAAGACTTTCTTCCTTTTCAGCTATTTGAGAGTACATCTCACTATAAGCTTGATCAAGCCTTCGATCCTTATGAGACCCTGCCCCATACTTGTCTTTTTGCTTAAGGTATTCCTTGGCAGCATCCAGATCATCAGCGCGAGCGAGTTCCGCCCCCAGGGTCACAGTCTTTTTGTCTGCATACATTAATACGTTACCAACGCTGTAAGCAGCAACCGACTCACCACCTACCAAAAGATCTTGTTCGGTGATCTCATAAAGAAATATGTCATTTTGTTTCCCCCGCCCTAACATGATTAATTAGTGTTTGTCTAAGTACTCATCTAGGGCAACACGGATGATGTCCGAGGAGCTGCTCGGATAAATTCCGCTAATCTTGTTCTTGGCGGAAAGCTCAAGAAGCTTCACTGACTGATCTGCAAAGATGTAAAACCCTTTATAGACCGTTGGTCTTTCTACCCCCTTCTCATTTTCTAATGCTTTCGTTAGCGCAGACTTACGTTGCTGCTTCTCACTACTGGCTGCCATTTTCGCTCCTTTCTACAAAAAAAATAATAAACTACATAAAAACTATTGACAGGTGCCTACAAGAATATGCTAGCATAGACGCTCAGCAGAATCAATAGTCTGCTATGAGAAACAAAGGGGATTTCAAAATGACTGTAACATTAACTCAAAAGCCCATTATAATTTCACAAGCTGATAATAAGCTTATCATTAAAATGCAAAAATCACGAGAGGTGCCAATTTTTATTTGCGCGCCAAAAAACATGGGAAAAACAAATCTTGCTATTAAATACGCACGTCAAACCTATAATCTTGATGAAGTATTATGGATTGATGGTTCCTCAGTAGATTTTAAAAAAGCTATTGAAAATGGCAAAATACTTGAATTTATCGCAATTCAGATAGAAAAGTGCATCGCTGCATGCAAACTTGTTGTCTTTGATGACATACCTTTTCTTAGCGAGCGCGCATGCAATCTGTTTTCTGAATGGATCGATGAGATGATAGAGGGGCAAATTTCTGTGGCAGTTATTACAGTGCCGGAAAATGATTGTATGGGCGACTATCAATCAGACAGGTTGCTCATCGATGGCGATGCTTTGATTGCTTGCGGAAAGTGGGATAAGAAAAAAAGAGTCGAAGTTTTAACCAGCTTTTTCGATAGTGAGTTACCAAATGGCATAAAATGTTTGGCAACATTGATGATCTTGTTTGGGCGTGGAATAGTTGATAATCTTCGGGATCTTGGCTACAAAATTGAACGTGGGGCACAAAACATTTTAAAACCTCACTGTCCGCTTATCGATATTGATGAAAGAACCGGTTTTTTCAATGCATCAGCCTTGCCCGTCAAAGATATCACTGATCAGCTATTATCATATCTCGCTCAAGCCTACGTGGTAGATGAAGGGGAGAGAAAAACAGAAGCCAGCAAGACTGAGATTTGTTTTGAACGATTGACTAAGCTATCAAGGTACCTTTTTGAGCAAGGTGCATGCGATCAAAGTCAGTTAATGCTTGAGCTGGCAGGAACACTGCTTGCTCGAGAAGATGCAGAAGAAGTTTTGGCCAAGCCGCAAGAAAAATCTTTAAAAAAAGAAATGGGGGCAGAAGAGCAATCGTCACATAAGCCTCAAACAAAGACAATTGAAGAAGCGAGCGAAAGCAAAACAGATAAACCCAAAAACGTAAACATCCCAGTCTTAGGCTCAGCACAAGAAAAGCAGATTCAACCCATAGTTATACGCTTGTTTGGTGACTTTGAAGTTTTAGCTGCCGGTCGCCAAATCGAGGGCAAAGATCTGCACCGCCAAAAAGTCAGGGTACTTTTGATACATTTAGCCTTGAATATGGGTAGAGGTATTTCTCGCGATCTGCTCATGGAACAGATTTGGCCCGAGAAAGACTATCTTCATGCCAAAGATAATTTTTACTCCACATGGTCAAAGCTCACACATCTGTTATCAAAAAGCGGTAGAAATTGTCCGTATCTTTCGAACAACAGAGGAATTTGTAAGCTGGAAAACGCTTATGTTAAGACCGACGTAAGCGAGTTTGAGCAGTTGTCCAGGGCAATATTATTCAAGAAAGGTTCTGTTGACGAGAGGATAGAAGCTATATATCGCATAGAGCAGATTTACCGAGGCGATATATTGTCAGGCTGCAATCTTGGATCATACATTAGTTTTGCCCAACAAAAGTATCGCTCACTTCTTGTTGACGTAATGTTGGAAGCCTCAAGACTGTTTTCTGAAGAAAGAAACGATGTTAATGCTGTGTGGTTTGCTCGAAAAGCATTTGACACAGACTCCGGTCGTGAAGATGTGTATCGAGTTTTGATGTCGGTGCAAGATAGAGCAGGCCAACGCACGTCAGCTTTGCAGACATACTTTGATTGTAAAAGATATTTGAGTGAAGAATTAGGCATACTTCCATCGCAAAAAACAATGGATTTATATCAAGATCTGATTTTAGACAGAAGATAAGCGCGTACAAAAATCTATAAATAAAACGAACAGTTAACCATACCTCGACCACGAAGCCACTATGATAAAGTATCATGTCATAGGGTAAATATGACCAACGTAAAGAAGGCAGCTTAAATGGCAAATTTCTTTTCTAAACTCCTATCGACCGGAGAGGGCAAACAACTAAAAGCCTTTGGGGCGATAGTCAACAGAGTTAATGAATTTGAAGATGATATACAAAAAAAGACCGACGACGAATTGCTGGCTCAAACGCAACTATTTAAAGACCGTTTTGATAATGGTGAGAAGCTGGACAGTTTGCTTCCTGAGGCATTTGCAACCGTTCGTGAGGCAGGCATTCGCACTTTAGGTATGCGCCACTTTGACGTGCAGCTTATAGGCGGCATGGCTTTAAACGCCGGTCAGATTGCAGAGATGAAAACCGGTGAGGGTAAGACACTCGTGTCAACTTTGGCCGGATATCTAAATGCACTGACAGGTAAAGGTGTCCACGTAGTTACAGTCAACGATTATTTAGCAAAGCGCGATAGCGAGTGGATGGGTCGTATCTATCGCTTCCTTGGCATGGAAGTTGGTTTGATACAAAACGGTACCCATAACCCTGCGCTTCGCATTCCGGCATATCTTGCCGATGTTACCTATGGCACAAATTCGGAGTTTGGTTTTGATTATCTTCGAGACAATATGGTCACACGTCCCAGCGACAGGGTGCAGCGCGGTCATGCCTTTGCCATTGTGGATGAGGTTGACTCCATCCTAATCGACGAGGCACGTACTCCACTTATCATATCCGGTGCCGGCACTAAGGCTGCTGACACATACAACAAGTTTGCCCGCGCAATTGCAAATATGCGCAGTGGTGTAGACTTTGAGATGGACGAGGCGAAAAAGACTATTTTTGCTACCGAAGCCGGTTTGCATAAGATGGAAGTCTTACTCAGCATTGACGATCTTTACGGTGATCCTTCAGGCATGCTCGTAAACCATCTTCAACAAGCATTGCGTGCTCAATTCCTGTTCAAAAAAGATGTTGACTATGTTGTTGTGGACGGCGAAGTTAAGATCGTTGACGAGTTTACCGGACGCATTATGGAGGGTCGTCGTTACTCTGAGGGTCTTCATCAGGCATTAGAAGCTAAAGAGCGCGTATTGATCCAAGAGGAAAATCAAACGCTTGCTACCATTACGCTGCAAAACTACTTCCGCTTATACAAAAAGCTTTCCGGTATGACCGGTACTGCCATGACAGAGGATTCTGAGTTTAGGCAGATTTACAAACTCCCGGTAATGGCAATACCACCAAACAAACCAATAGCTCGCCAAGATCTAAATGATCTGGTGTATCGCAATATTGACATAAAGTTTTCGGCTGTTGCAGACGATGTTGCTGCTCGTCATAAAGCCGGGCAACCCTCGCTTGTGGGTACGGTGTCTATCGAGAGTTCCGAGAGACTTTCTCGCTTACTGGATAAACGCGGTATTCCTCACGAAGTGCTTAATGCCAAGCATCATGAGCGTGAGGCTCACATCATTGCTCAAGCCGGGCGCAGTGGTGCTGTAACGATAGCAACAAACATGGCCGGCCGCGGTACAGACATTCTTTTAGGAGGAAACCCGGAGTTTTTGGCGGAAGAGATTTTGGTAAACAAGGGTATCGACTTAGAAGAAGTGACCGACAAGCAACTTGCGGATGCTAAATATGAGGCCGAGGCAATATGTGCAGGTGAGCACGAAAATGTTATTAAGGCCGGAGGACTTGCGGTAATTGGCACCGAAAGACATGAGGCCAGACGTATCGACAATCAGCTTCGCGGACGTTCAGGACGTCAGGGTGACCCCGGTGTTACGCAGTTCTATCTATCGCTGGAAGACGATCTTATGCGGCTGTTTGGTGGTAACAGGATGGCAAGAGTTGGCGCATTGATGGATCGTACTGATATGCCGGAAGACATGCCTATTGACTCCGGCATGGTCTCAAAAGCAATAGAATCTGCTCAACGGCAAGTGGAGTCGATGCATTTTGACTCTCGTAAACAAGTGCTTGAATATGACGATGTCATGAATCGTCAGCGTGAAGCGATCTATGGCGAGCGCAACGCGATCTTGGATGGCAAGGACATTCACCAGCGCGCTTTAGATATTATGCAAAAGACCGTAGAGGGTGCTGTCTCAGAGTATTGCGCAACGGTTCGTGATGATTGGGATTTAGAAGGTCTTCAGCTTTGGCTTACTGAGCTTACAGGTGATGAAGATTTCAAGGTTGAGTCTCTCATTGGAGACAGTGATGATCCAACCGAGCTTGCCGAAGATCTGTTTAAACATCTGGAAGAAATACTTACGCAAAAAGAAGAGACTATTGGCGAAGATGATCTGCGCAAACTGGAATCACAGGTCATGCTGCGCATCATGGACACTCGCTGGATGAATCATCTTCAAGAGATGGACTACCTTAAGTCGGGTATTGGACTACGTGCTTTTGGTCAAAGAGATCCACTTACCGAGTATAAGAACGAAGCCCACATGGCTTTTGGCGAGTTGCGCGACTCCATGTTTGAGGACTACTTACGCACTCTTTTACGCATCAATATTGTTGTGCAGGCTTCCCAGCCTGAGCAGCTAAATACGGCAAAATATTCCGGTCCTTCTGAGGATGTGCCTTCTTTGATGTCTGAGGCACGACGTGAGGCCGACAGACAGCGTGCAGTATCTGTGACCGGTTCGGACGGAACGCCACTAAGACAGGCTCCGACAAAGACTGCTACCATAACAAAAGACAAGGATGACCCTTTCGCCAATGTAGGGAGAAATGATCTGTGTCCGTGTGGCTCCGGCAAGAAGTATAAAAAATGTCATGGTGCAAATGCCGGTTAAACTGAATAATGAGAGAATACGATTTTTGGTACTAGGATAAAGCGAGAGCATGGAAGACCTTTCAGCGCAAATACATGAGTCAGAGACAAGATTGGTGCAGGTAAAGCAATACTTGCATATAGATAAAAGGCGACTTGAACTACTCGAACTGGAAAAAACTTTTGCTGAACCCGGGTTTTGGGATGATCAACAACGTGCGACAGCGCTTTCTAAACAGGCATCAGATATCAGATCTGATATCGAGGACTACGAGTCTGCTTTAGCTCTTTACAATGATGCTGTTGCTGCTGATGAGCTGGCAAAAGCCGAAGACGATGATACCTTGTTTACTGAAGCGTCTATGGCTCTTGAGGATCTGAGACAAAGGATTGACACTTTAGAACTTGCGTCGTGGTTTACAAACGATCTGGATCACGGTGACGCAATCATCTCGATAAACCCCGGGCAAGGTGGTTTGGAAGCCCAGGATTGGGCGGAGATGTTATTTAAGATGTACACGCGTTATGGGCAGCGGCACGGTTGGAAAGTTGAAGTCTTAGATGCTCCGACAGGCGAGGTGATCGGTATCGATCATGCAACTTTTATTGTCTCCGGTCGCAACGCTTACGGCATGTTAGCAGCAGAGCACGGTACACATAGACTCGTGCGCATTTCCCCGACCGATGAAAAGAAACGACGTCAAACAACTTTTGCCGGTGTAGAAGTACTGCCTGTACTTCCGGATGACATCGAGATCGATATCAATCAAAATGATCTGCGCATAGATGTTTATAGATCCTCCGGACCGGGTGGTCAAAGTGTGAATACGACCGATTCGGCGGTTCGTATCACACATTTACCTACCAATACTGTTGTAACATGTCAAAATGAGAAGTCTCAACTCCAGAATAAAGAATCGGCTATGAAGATACTGCGTTCCAGACTCTATGAGATGGAACAAGCTAAACGTGAGGCTGAACTGGAAACGCTGCGAGGTCCAAAACAAGAGGCCTCGTGGGGCAACCAGATCAGGAACTATGTGCTTTACCCATACCAAATGGTAAAAGATGTCAGAACCGGTGAAGAGACCGGCAATGTGGATGGGGTACTAGATGGAGACTTAGACAGATTTATAGTTGCTTTTCTGAGAATGAAAGCATCAGGTAATAAAACATCCGGATGATTACAACAAAAATCATATAAGATTAGCTGCAATATTCATAAAGGTAAGAGAGGATGCCCTAAAAATGAGCTTTGATCGAGCGGCAATTGAGCAAAAAGCGATGCGCATGCGAGCTGATATTCTCAAAATGATCACACTGGCAAAGAGCGGACACCCCGGAGGGTCGCTTTCGTCAGTAGAGATCATGGCCACTTTGTTTTTTGGTGATGTTATGAGTTATAGGATCGATGAACCAAAATGGCATGGTCGCGACAGATTTGTACTCAGCAAAGGTCATGTTGCACCGGTGTTATATACATCGTTGGCGCATGCCGGGTGTTTTGATATGACAGAGTTGGCAACTCTGCGAAAGATGAAGTCACGTCTGCAAGGTCATCCCGATCACTTAGCATTGCCTCACATTGAAGTATCAACAGGCTCCCTCGGGCAAGGGTTATCAATTGCTGCCGGTATCGCATACGGACTGCGTACCGAAGAAAAAGGCAATCAAAAAGTTTATGTTTTGCTGGGTGACGGCGAACTGCAGGAAGGACAAGTGTGGGAGGCAGCGATGTTTGCTGCTCATGCAAAGCTAGACAATCTCATCGCCATTATCGATCATAATGATCTGCAAATTGACGGACATTTGGATGAGGTAGTTTCGCTTGGTAACATTGCCGATAAGTTCAAAGCATTTGGGTTTGAGGTAATTGAGTGTGACGGGCATGACGTTAATGCTCTAAAACAGGCGTTTGATGATGCAGCCAATATAAAAGACTGTCCTTGTGCAATAGTTGCACATACCACAAAAGGTAAAGGTGTTAAGTTTATGGAAAACGAGGCCGGGTGGCACGGAAAAGCTCCAAGTGATGAGCTTTGCGACCTTGCATTAAACGAATTGGATATTGTTACTTGCAACTCAGACAGCGCAAGCAAAAGTGCTTCGCTTGATGAGGGGGTGCGCTAATGTCTGACAAAAAGGCAACAAGAGCTGCATACGGCGAGACTTTAGTCGAGCTAATGAATGAGGGCGTGGATGTATATGCCGTGGATGCAGATCTCTCGGGTTCTACGACAACGGCAAAACTGGGTAAGGCAGACAGCAAGCGCTTGATAAATGTTGGTATTGCTGAGCAAAATATGATTGGCGTAGCTGCAGGACTCTCGCTTACTGATAAAGTTGTGTTCACCGGTTCTTTTGCAGTGTTTGGCACCGGTCGCGTTTATGATCAGATACGAAACACCGTTTGTTACGGCAAACTTAATGTCAAGATCGCCCCCACTCATGCAGGTATCAGCGTGGGTGCAGATGGTGGAAGCCATCAAATGATCGAAGACATTGCGCTCATGAGAGTGCTGCCAAATATGCGTGTCTTGGTTCCTGCGGATTATCGCTCGGCAAAGGCTGCAATACGCATAGCTGCAAAAGTGGACGGGCCGGTGTACATCCGTATGGGTCGTGCAGACGTTAAGCAGATTGACTCTGATACCGGCGAGTTGGATCTGGGCAAGGCACGTGTGCTTCGTAGAGGCAGTGATGTTACTATCGTAGCTTGCGGCGTTGAGGTTGGGCAAGCTCTCACGGCTGCAGAAATGCTGGAAGAAAAAGGAATATCTGCAGAAATAATCGATGCATTCTCGATAAAACCACTTGATGAACAAACCATACTTAACTCGGCAAAGAAGACAGGATATGTAATCACTGCCGAAGAGCACTCGATTATTGGCGGACTTGGCGAGGCGGTAAGCGCGTTAATGTCTGAGCATCCAAAGCTACTAACAAAACCGCTTAAAAGAATAGGTGTCAATGACCGCTTTGGTACTTCCGGTGAGTTTGATGAGCTGTTTAGAGAATATGGTCTTGATGCACAGTCGATTTGCGATGTTGTGGTACAATAAAGTATCTTTGTGCAGGAATTGTGAAGAACAGAATTGGCATCTTATCATCACAATAGACATGAAGCACTTTGCTCCCGCATAAACTGCTGATTAAATGAACGGAGTGACGGTGGTAAACGAAAATGAAGAGTGGGGCCAAGAAGGTCTCACGCGTCAAACTAAGCCCAATATAGGTAATAATGGTGCTGCTCACATGGCATCTCCGAGCGCCGGATCGGCTTCAGATCTGGTTGATGAGCTCTTGGCGCAAACTGTTCCAACCTCTACCAGGCAAACGCGGGGAGGAGCAACTGCTCCACCTATGACCGCGCCGACGATCATAGGTGCCAGTGCGGTTCAAGAATCCGCTCCAAGTACAAACCTTTCGCCACTGGCTTCGTCTTCAAGTCCGGAAAATACCGCAGTTGGTACCAGGTTCGATGAATCAAGGATGGCTAGTGGACAAAGCGCTGAGTTATCCGGCGACATTCGAGGTGCAAGTAATCCCGCAATGGCAAATGTTAAAGCTCAAGGTTCAGCGGCAAGCTTCCAATCCGGTGGATCATCCGGGTCTTTACCTGTGGTTACACCGCCCACAAAAGAAGCTGGAGTCGGCAACTCAAGAGCATCTTCCAGAAGACAGCCCACAGGTGGCGTGCCGGTGATCATGTTTGACAGTATTACTAAGGTTTATCCGGCGCAGAACAATAAACCGGCACTGACTAACGTTTCGCTTAAGATATTTGCCGGTGAGTTCATTTTTCTTGTCGGTCATTCCGGTAGCGGTAAATCTACATTCATGCGCTTGATAAACCATGAGATTGTAGCTACGCGAGGACGCTTGGTGGTGGCCGGAGAAGACGTAACAAAGATGCGTAACTGGCGTGTGCCGTATTTGCGTCGCAATATTGGTTGTGTTTTTCAGGACTTTAAATTGCTACCAAATAAGACCGCATTTGAAAATGTTGCGTTCGCGTTAGAGGTAATCGGTAAATCTAAACACATCATTCGTACACAAGTCCCGGAAGTGCTGCGGCTTGTGGGCTTGGAGGATAAGATCGACAAGTACCCTGATCAACTATCCGGTGGTGAGCAGCAACGTGTTTCTATTGCCAGAGCCATCGTTAATCGTCCGCCTTTATTGGTTTGTGACGAGCCCACAGGAAATCTTGACCCCCAAACATCTTTAGGAATTATGAGGCTGCTGGATCGTATCAACCGTACCGGCACGACAATTATTGTTGCAACCCACGACCGTGACATGGTCGACTCCTTGCGCAAGCGTGTTATCGCCTTGGAAAACGGCTATCTCGTTCGCGATGAGGATAAGGGGGTGTATGGCAGCGATGCGTAGTTTCTTATACTTTATCCGTGAAGCTTTCAAAAACTCTCAGAAGAATTTTTCTACCACCCTTGGTGCTATCGTCACTATCTTTTTATCGCTATTAGTTATAGGCGTTTTCATGGTCACAACGATGATCATAAATGAGATGGTGGGTACGGTAGAAAGCCAGGTTTCAGTTACGGTATTCATCAACGATAATGCTGATCAAAATGACGTGAACAGCATGCAGGAATATGCCGGTGGACTACCCGGAGTAAGCGGCGTTTATTACGTGAGCAAAGAAGAGGCTCTGAAACGCTTTAAGGAAACGACCACATCAGGTATTGCTGATGCCTTGGATGGTAATCCGTTGCCTGCATCGCTTGAAGTATCGTTGAGTGATCCCGAGCAGGTAGCTTCAATTGCCGAGCAGATCAAAGCGCACGAGACTTTTTTGAGAATAGTTGACGACCCGGAGGATCCCAATTCAATCAAGTATGGCGAAGACTATGTGGAGAGGTTATTTGGGCTTAGCAACATAATCCGCATTGTGTCGGCGGCGCTTGTGGTTTTGCTTATCTTTGTGGCATTGATCTTTATCAACAACACCATCCGTTTGGCAATTGTGGCGCGTCGCAAAGAGATCGCTATTATGCGTTTGGTGGGTGCGTCCAATGGGTTTATTAGAGGGCCATTTCTTATGGAGGGCGCTTTACAGGCTATAATCGGTGCCGGGCTTGCTATTGGAGCCATGTCGTTAATATGCAACTATCTGCTAAGGCAGATGCAAGTTAATTTGCCTTGGTTACCTATCGATGTTAGCCAACTGGATCTTTGGTTGGTATACGTTATCTTGCTGGCTGTAGGCATTGTTATCGGACTATTTGGTTCTGTTTGGGCCATGCGAAGATATCTGAAGGTATAGTGAGTGACCAAAGCGATAATAGACCAAGACAGAAGGTGCTCAGAAGACTGAGCACCTTCTTGGCTATTCTTGCAGTCTCGATTGTATTATTTTTAGCCGGAAATCTTGCTTCGTTTGGTGGGTTATTTGAGTTTGCAAATGTCCTTGGGTTGAAAAACCCGCAGGCTCAAAGTGCCCAAGACCCTCAAAGCGAGGTCACCACAAAGCAGCTTGCTGCTCGCGTTGATGAGGCTGCAGTGTATTTGGATGCCGAATCGCTTTATCGATACAATCAAGAAGATTTAGACAAAGCAACCGAGGCATCAATTGAGGCGCTTATAGCTCAAAGTGGTGACAAGCATGCAGTGTATTATTCACCAAAGGAGTTTGAGGAATACAATCGCGCCTCTGAGGGAGAGTATCTGGGCATAGGTATTGTGCTGACCACAACCGACAACAAACCTACAGTTTTAGAGGTATATGAGGGCTCTCCCGCGCATAGCGCTGGTGTCATGGCGGGCGACATCATACTCTCGATCAATGGTGAGTCTCGTGACTTTACGACGGAGGAGGCTTCAGAGCTCATCAGGCAATCTGCAAATGGAAGTGTCTCTATCGTCTGGCAGCGCGATCTTGAAGAGATCGAGACAACTCTCAGTATTGGTACGGTCAGCGTACCCACAGTAGTTTCGCATTTGCTAAATAAAGACAACACTTTATGCGGATATATTTATCTGCGCAGGTTCAATGACCAAAGCTCTATAGAGCTACGTGAGGCGATTACATCGCTTGAATCACAAGGTGCGCAAGCCCTTATTTTGGATCTTCGCGGCAATCCCGGTGGATACCTTACCCAAGCGGTAGCGATCACATCGTTGTTCGTCAAGCAAGGCGATGTTTTACAGATCGAAACTAACTCCAGTAAGCGTTTTGAACGAGTGAGTGGAGATACTTGCACGGATATGCCGCTTGTGGTGCTGATAAACGCCCATTCTGCCTCGGCATCCGAGCTCACAGCAGCGGCGCTGAAAGATCACAACAGGGCAGCCATAGTTGGAGAGAAGAGCTATGGCAAAGGCACCATTCAAGATATTCAGACCTTGAGTTGGGGCGGAGCGATCAAGTTTACTATCGCCCATTATCTAAGTCCTCTGGGCACAGCGATAGAGGGAAAAGGTGTGACTCCGGATATCGAAGTAGCTTATACGAGTGAGGAAGTTGAGCGAACCGCAACAGATAACATCACCAGCCAAAACTACATTTATTCATCCGGCAAGGATACTCAATTGGATGTGGCATTAGAGGAGGCAAAGGCCAGGACAAAAGGAAATACCTCGTAGATGTCACGTAGGCACGAAAAAGGACGTAGAAAGTCCAGGCAATTAAGCTGTGGTGTGATTCGGATCACTCGCAAAGGTTATGGCTTTGTAGATACACCGGAGGGTGAATATTTGGTAACTCGCTCCCATCTGGGCGGCGCTATGCCCCAGGTGGCGTAAGGCCGAAGAGCGTAGGCGCAGGGATCGCAACGTGCCAAATCGTAGCGCCGGCCAAGCTTTTAGTAGTCGAAAAAACGATATGCTCGGTGGAGTAAAACGTGTGCTTGAACGAGCTAGTGAGACAATAGTTGGTGTATACGAACAATACGATGGTTTAGGCTTTGTGCGTCCGTTTGATGATCGCTTTCCTGACATTTTTATCGACATCAGAATACCCGTTGCCGTCAAAGCAAAAGACGGAGATGCAGTGGTTGTGAGACTTACCACTTATCCCTCAAAACTTGAAGCGGCATCGGGCTACATAGAAGAGATTCTTGGACATGAAAGTGACGCGGGTATTAATATCGAAGTCATAATCAGGCGACATAAAATCGAAACCGTTTTCAGCGCTGAAGCATTAAAGGAAGCGACAGAATTAACGGTTTCAAAAGACCGTTTTCGCAGAGATATACGCGATAGATTTGTGTTTACTATCGATCCAAAAGATGCAAAAGATTTTGATGATGCGATCTCGATCGACTTTATAGACGGGCAGCTGCGCTTAGGTGTGCATATAGCCGATGTCAGTGCTTATGTGGCATGGGATAGCGCCCTTGATTTGAATGCCAGAATGCGCTCTACCAGCACATATCTACCGGATAGAGTCATTTCTATGCTACCTCATCAGCTTTCAGATGAATTATGTTCGCTAAGACCAAACGAAGACAAACTGGCGTTTTCAATAGACATGATGATGAATACTGATGGAAGCGTGAGCGATGTTGAGTTCTTCACTTCTGTCATCCGCTCGTCGGCGCGGCTCACATACGAGCAGGTACAAGATGTTTTAGATGCAGGGTCAAAGCAGTCATCTGTAGAAAAAGACCTTGCTGATAAGCTGATCGTGTTTAACAAACTGGCCAAGAAGCTGCATAGAAGAAGACTTGCAAGAGGCGCTATTGATTTTGAGAGTGTAGAAGCAAAAGTTGAGTTGGATGCATGCGGTAAACCTATCGAAGTCTATTTGCGAGAAAAAACTGATGCCACGTCCATGATCGAAGAAGCAATGGTCTTAGCCAATGAGCAAGTTTCAGCATATATGCTCCGTGACGATGCAGTTATGGTTTATCGAGTGCACGAAGAGCCTTTACCGCTTTCGTTGGAAGAAGTTCTGCCCACGCTGAGAGAGTTTGGCTATGCAAGTGATATTGCGCCGCAAACATCCACGCAGATTCAAGAGATATTGGATAAGAGCAAGGACAGACCGGAGTATCATTTGGTAAGCACGTTGTTGCTGAGAGCAATGAAGCGAGCCAAATATACGACTGACTACACGGTGCATTTTGGTATGGCATCAAGTGGGTATACGCACTTTACATCACCCATACGACGTTATCCGGATCTTATGGCGCATAGGTTGCTTAAATACAAGCTGTATAACGAGGCAATTCCAAAGAATATGAAGCGACTTTTAGACGGCATATGTAAACATGCATCACAGCGCGAGTGTGAGTCGGACATGGCATCGTATGAAGCGACGGCGCTAAAGTTGTGTGAGTACCTTGAGCCTTACCTGGGCGAGCAATTTGAGGGCATCGTCGTTGCCGTAAATAGCTACGGACTTGCGGTACGTGAAAATACAACAACAGCAGAGGGATATGTGTCTTGCGAAGACCTGGGTGAGGACTTTGTATATGAGGTAGAAAGATATCGCTACCATGATCCTGATTCGGATAAAAGCTACAGACTTGGTCAGCCAATTTACGTTAAGTTAATAGGTGTAGATTATCGAAACTTACGTTTAAAATTTGTGGTAGCCTAGGGCGTTGCAATTTTATAAATGAGGCTATGTGAATTGTCTGTCCAATTGTCATACTGAGCATTGGTTAAGGGTCTTTTAGCTGCAGATGGAGTAGAGAATTGGATCGGCGCTAGTTTTTAGATAGAGGATAACCATGAATAAAAAAGATCTTGAGTTTTTAAAATCGTTGACCGAAGCACCGTCGCCTAGCGGATACGAGGTGCCGGCAGCTGAGCTATTGCGCACTCGTCTGGCCGGCACGGCTGACACCATAGAAACAAATATCTTAGGAAGCGTTCATGCTACATTAAAGGGCAAAGGTGCTGGCCCCAGTGTTTTGATCGCAGGGCATATTGATGAAGTGGGCATGATGGTTAAGTATGTCGACAAAGAAGGCTTTATCAGTTTTGACCCAATCGGTGGTGTTGATGCGGCAATTCTTCCGGGTATGAGGGTAAATCTATACGCATCGGGCAGCGGTAAAACGCAGCTGCTTCGTGGCGTAATCGGACGCAAGCCTATTCACTTGATAGAGCCCGACGAGCGTAAGAATGTCACTAAAATGGACAAGCTTTTCATTGACACTGGATTTAACGGCGACAAAGTAAAAGAACTGGTTCGCATCGGCGACCCCATAACCTATGGTGTTGGTTTTGAGGAGTTTGGTGATGGCTTTGCTGTGGCACGTGCCTTTGACGATAAGATCGGCGTTTGGATTGCAGCACGTACTCTTGAAGAAATAAAAAAGGCCGGGGGTGCCAAAGGAGACGTAATATGTGCCGGTACCGTTCAAGAAGAAATTGGGCTTAGGGGCGGCAAGACCAGTGTTTATGGAATTGACCCGATTATCGGCATCAGTGTTGAGGTGGGGCATGCTACAGACTATCCGGGTATTGCCAAAACAACTTATGGAGAGGCCGAGTGCGGTAAAGGTCCTCTGATCGCCCGCGGCCCCAATATTAACCCGGTATTATTCGAGCGCATGATCGCTGCCGCAGAGGCAGAAAAGCAACCGTATCAGATAGGTTCGGAGCCTAGAGGCACAGGAACTGATGCTAATATGTTTCAGGTATCACGCGGTGGTAAAGTAGCAGGACTTTTATCGGTGCCGCTACGATACATGCATACGACAACAGAAGTTTTAAAGGTCAAAGATCTTGAGACCACGGTAAAAATACTCACTCGTTTTGTTTTGGATTTGGATGATAAAGTTGACTTCACGCCAAGATAAGCCAAAAGCTATAGCCAAAAACCGCAAGGCCGAACACGACTACTACATCGAAGAAGTTTTTGAAGCCGGCATTGAACTTACGGGCACCGAAGTACGCTCGCTTCGAGATGGCGGCGGACAACTTACGGATACCTTTGCACTAGTGCGTGGCGGCGAACTATGGCTACATGGCTTACACATTCGTCATTACAGTCACGGGAACCGAGCAAATGTGGATCCTGATCGCAAAAGAAGACTATTGATGCATAAAAAGCAGATCCGCTATCTGGGTGATCAGGTGCAGCAAATTGGCAAAGCTTTAGTGCCGCTGTCTTTGTATTTTTCCGAAAAGGGGCTGGTAAAGGTAGAGTTGGGATTAGCGCGAGGCAAGAAAAACTACGACAAACGCAATACCATGGCCGAGCGCGACAGCAAACGCGAAGTAGAAAGAGCCCTAAAACAACGCAACCAATACTAAAGCTTCTATTTTCTTTGCAGGTTTTGCAAGTGACGACTCATCATTTGTCACCGGACAAATGCTTCGAGTAGGCGGCGGAGTAGACTGCTAAGTGGGGCAGTAGCGATCTTGTCACCAAAGTCGTGCATTATGAAGTATCATAATTTGCATGAAAACATTTTTGATTGACCCTGATAAACCTAGTTCTGAGTTACTCTCTTTAATTGGCAAGCAACTCAGAACCGGCAAAACGGCAATTGTGCCTACAGATACCGTATATGGGATTGGCGTAGCGGTTTACGATGGCAGCGCGCCCAAGGCGATTTATGAGATTAAAGGTCGTGACAGCGCCAAAGCTATAGCCTGTTTGATCTCAAAAACAGAAGCTTTGGAAGTATATGGAAAAAACGTGCCCGAATATGCAAAAGAGCTTGCAAAAGAGTTTTGGCCAGGAGCGCTTACTCTAATCGTTGAAGCTTCAGAAAGAATTCCTAATGCATATAAAGCCGATGATGGCAGTATCGCGCTGCGTGTTCCTGCGCATCCGCTTACTTTAGCTTTGCTTAATTGCATAGACGTTCCCCTTGCTACTTCCAGCGCAAACTTGCAAGGCAAGGCTCCGGCGCTGGATATAAAGTCACTTGACCCGGCCATTGTGTCCAAAGTAGGCGTAGTTATAGATGCGGGAATCGCACCCGGCGGCATTGCCTCAACAATTGTTTCTTGTCTGGGCGATCAGCCGCGTATCATTCGCGAAGGAGCAATTCCAAGCCCAAGAATTCTGTTAGACTAAACACCGTTAAGCGCAAGTTAAATAAACCCTTGGAGTAATACATGAATGTCAAAAAAGTTGCTATTGCCAGCGATCATGCCGGTGTAGAGCAAAAAGCCGAGCTGGTTAAGTGGATGAGGCAGCACGATATAGAAGTCTTAGACTTAGGCCCAGAAACCGACGACCGCGTTGACTACCCGGATTTTGCCGCCAAAGTTGCCACTTCCGTGGCTGGGGGAGAGGCTGAAAAAGGTGTTCTCATCTGTGGAAGTGGAATTGGTATGTCAATATCTGCCAACAAAATATCCGGTATTCGTGCAGCCAACGTGACGTCTCCGGAGTTTGCTGTATTAGCCAGAGAGCATAACGATGCCAACATAGTAGCAATTTCAGCGCGCTTTGTGCCGCAAGAGACAAACGAACAGATACTTGAAGCCTTTTTCTCCACAGAGTTTGCCGGTGGCAGGCACGCTGGTCGGGTAGACAAAATAACTGATCTTGAACGATAAAAACTTTGATATACTTGCCAGCAATATACAGGATCATGCATAAATGTGATGGAGGTTGTAATGTTGTCAATTCTTCTCGTTCATCTTTTACATAAAAACCTGTTTGCGGCACTCGCGGGTCCGTTTTTTGGGATAGGAATCCCAGAGCTAATCCTCATTGCTCTATTCTGCTGTTTTACAACCGTTATTATTGTTGTTGTGGTGCTGATAATTGTCTTAGTACGCAAGCAAAAAAACTAATGCCCATAGTTTCTGGAACAAAACATGACCGGTCAGACTGTCTGAAAACGATGTGCCTAACCCAAGTTGTCATTCCCGCCTACGCGGAAATGACAGATATCGCTTTATAACCATAAGCCCGATGATCGCATATGCGTAATGCGGGTTTACACTTTTGCGCGATAATCTGCATATTGTTAGAAGCGCACTTTGCTCTATAATGAACACCTCAATGATTCGTAAGAATCCATCAAGTTAAACGGAAAGGTCTCAAATGTCTTTTGAGTTTCTCGATGCGCAAGATGGCGCTGTTGCAAAAATCATCAACGACGAACTTCATCGTCAACGTACACAGATCGAACTTATCGCCTCAGAAAATATTACTTCTCCTGCAGTTATGGAAGCTGTTGGCAGCGTTTTGACCAATAAATATGCCGAGGGCTATCCGGGAAAACGGTACTACGGCGGTTGTGATGTGGTTGATGAAGTTGAGAGATTGGCCATCGAGCGCGTCACAAAACTTTTTGGCGCAAACTTTGCTAACGTGCAGCCACATAGCGGAGCTAACGCCAATCTGGCGGCATATATGGCTTTGGTAAAACCGGGCGACACAGTGCTGGGCATGAGTCTTGCGCACGGTGGACACCTGACTCACGGTCTCGCCGTTAACTTTAGCGGCATACTCTACAACATAAAAGAGTACGGCGTAGACCCCCAAACCGAGCTCATAGATATGGATGAGGTCGAGCGCATTGCAAAAGAGACCCGCCCTAAGATGATTATCGTGGGTGCAAGTGCCTACCCACGCGTTTTGGATTTTGAGCGCTTCGGTACCATTGCCAAAGAAGTGGGTGCGTATTTGATGGCTGATGTCGCACATATCGCCGGCTTGATCGCCGCAGGCGAGCATCCAAACCCACTGCCTTTTGCTGACGTTGTTACATCTACAACTCACAAGACCCTGCGCGGACCTCGCGGAGGCCTGGTGTTAACAAATGACGAAGAAATTGCCACGCGTATCGATAAAGCAATATTTCCCGGTTCTCAAGGCGGTCCGCTGGAGCATGTAATTGCCGGCAAGGCTGTTGCTTTTGGCGAGGCGCTGCAACCGGAGTTTAAAATCTATATCAAGCAAGTAAAAGTAAACATGAAGGCTATGGGTGAGGCAATCGTTGAAGGTGGTTTGCGTCTGGTGTCCGGAGGCACTGATAATCACTTAGGGTTGGTTGATCTAACAGACGGTGATATTACCGGTAGGGATGCCGAGAACCTCTTGGATGAATTGGGCATAACGGTAAACAAGAACACTATTCCAAATGAAACGCGTTCGCCTTTTGTTGCCAGCGGCATCAGAGTGGGTTCGGCGGCTATCACAACACGCGGGTTTGACGAGCAAGATGCGCGCGAAGTTGGTTCTTGCATTGCAAAAGCTGTGTTTGGACAAAACGATCCCGGCGCTCTTGCTGCAGTTAAGGATCAAGTTACAAGCTTGTTGGATAAACGACCACTTTATCCGGAGTTATAAATAGGGGAGAGCATGAGCAAAACCGATCAAAGCGTCTCAGCTGATAGCGCAAGCTGTGGATGTGGATGTGGATGCGCGAGTACAGACGATAGTACAACAGCCAAAGTAAGTGATATGGTACCGGATTTGGCGAGTGTTGATTTGGTGGTAGCATCAAGTGCCAAAAAGTTAGATAAACGCCCGGATTGGGATCAATACTTTATGGAGATTGCGCACCAGGTAGCGAGAAGAACAACCTGCAGGAGACGGGCTGTGGGAGCGGTCATCGTTAAAGACAAACGCATCTTGGCCACCGGCTACAATGGTGTTCCGCAAGGCATAGAGCACTGTTTGGATAGAGGATGTCTGCGCGAACAGCTAGGTATTCCTTCGGGGCAACAGCATGAGTTGTGTCGTGGATTACATGCCGAGCAAAACGCCATCATCCAAGCAGCCAAGCACGGTATAACTATCGATGGAGCTATCGTCTATTGCACCACGCAACCCTGCATAATTTGTGCCAAGATGCTGATAAACTCCGGCATCACCGAGATAGTTTTTGAGCATGCTTATCCCGATGAGCTTACAGAAGGAATGCTGGCAGAGTCGGGTGTAAAAACAAGGCGATATCAAAGATAATGACGATCGAGTTTAGGTGAGTGGCATGTTCTTATTGCGCAAGCGACCGCTCATAACAATAGTTATATGTGCATACAATGCAAGTCGCTGTATTGAAAGGTCGCTTAAAAGCGCGTTATCACAAACCTATGATGATATCGAGGTCATTGTTGTTGACGACTGCTCTGATGACGGAACAGCGCAAATCGCTGAAACATTTGCGAAAAAAGATAAGCGCCTAAGAATCATATATCACGCAAAAAACCTTGGGATAGCATTAGCGCGAAAAAGCGGCGCTCTGAGTGCACGTGGAAAATATGTAGCCTATCTTGACGCTGATGACGCTTACGTACCGCAGTTTTGTGAGGTTGTGGCGGCGAGTCTAAATCAATACTCTCCGGATATCTTGCATTTTCCGTCTGCGGTAATAAATGCAAACAACCACTCTATAGAGACAATACAAGATGTAAAAGATTTCATTGCACCCCATATAGGCAACATTGCAAGTGACAATCTTATCGATATTTGTTTTTGTGACAGGTCTTTTAGATGGACTCTATGGAATAAGGTATACGATAGAAAACTGTTGCAACGAGCTTTCAAACATTTACCGGACGAACATATATGCATTGCTGAAGACGTTTTGATAATGTATCTGGTCTTGTATTATGCTCGCGAATACATTGGTATAGCTGGAGAAGACTTGTATTCTTATAGCTTCGGTTTGGGTGTGACCGGCAGCGCAGTGAGCCTGCAAAAATTTGAGCAGTACAACAGGCAAGTCCTGGTAGTAGAAGCGATAAAAACGTTTTTAGAAGAAGTAGGCGACTTTGATAAGCGCAAGACATCATTTGATATTATTTATCACGACCTGATACGTTCTACCGGCGATGCTTTATTAGCAGTAGATTCAAAAGACGCAGATCAAGCCTGCAAAGTATTTGTGCAATGGTGGGGTAAAGAAAATGTCGATCAGGCTTTGGGAGACACCGCCAGCAGCTTCCATCTACCTCTCATAAAGTAAGTTTCACAAAAAATTATCCATAACTTAGCACAATATAACTTAAGTTCTGGTATCATTCCTACGTTTGATTGTAGACGGGAAATAGAAGGGACAAAGCGATTTGGAGATACTCGCAGGAGTTTTAGGTTGCCTAGCTGGGGTAATCGGGTGTCTTCCATACATTTTGATGGGTGGGAAAATCCACAAGATGTTTGCTGCTCGAGGGCCCAAAGCCTTCAAGTTTGTCTTGCTCCTTCCTATCGTTTCGTTTATCCTAATGATTGGTATGATGCTGTTGTTTTGGCTCTTTGTTCCACAGCAGGTACTGATATTCGGAATAGCGTGTATTGCCGTCTTTTTATTAAGCATAATAGTTTTTGCAGTATTACAGGTCAGAAGTATCAAGAAATAAAGGGAGTGACAATTGGATCCTTTTGCTGGTTTAGACGCAGCCATTCAACACTTGATTAGTACAGTGTCGACGGCTCCGATGTATGGGCCTATCACAACTTACACGCCTTTCATCATCCTCATTCTTCTTTTAGTTGCAACCATCGTCTTTACAGCTAAATCGCAACTGTCATTGGTACCAAAAAACAGGTACGTAGGCGTAGTTGAATTCTTTGTCAGTTTTACTCAAAATGAACTTGGGTATGGTGTGTTGGGTCCTGCGGCTAAAAAGCACATGCCGTTTCTTCTCACCATCTTCATTTTTATCTTAGTCGCCAACTTGGTTGGTGTGATTCCCGGCTCAAAAGCCGCAACCGGTACCATATCTACAACGCTGGTACTCACTGTAATTTCATTTATTTACTTCACATATCACGGCCTAAAGGCTCAGGGCTTTAAGCATTACATGCTTTCATTTGCCCCCAAAGGGCTAAAACCGGCACCGCTGGCAGGCTTTATCTGGTTCTTGGAGTTCTTCTCCATGGTACTTCGCCTGCTTACACTGTCCGTTCGTCTTTTTGCCAATATGTTCGCCGGACACCTTTTGCTTGGTGTTCTTGCGTTGCTTACAACAGCATTCATAACGCCACTTATCACATCGTTCAGCCTTGAGGCTTTGCCTTTTGGTTTCGTGGGTATTTTGTGGCTGTTGTTGCTAACAGTGTTATATGCGCTGGAGCTCTTCGTTGCTTGCGTTCAGGCATTCGTATTTACACTGCTTTCAAGTGTGTACGTATTCCTGGCGACAGAAGAGCATTAATATTTGGAGATAAGCGGGGATTTAAGCCTAACCTTGAAAGCCGCTTGTTGTTTTGTAGTTAGTAATTGTAGGTTGTTGCAAGATACATATTGCGCATGCTCAGCTCGTAATATGGAAGTGACGTGTCGGGGAAGAAAGCCTCGGCTCAAGTAAGGAGGAATTGTGGAAACAATTTTCACACTCTCAGGTTTTGGTCTTGGTGTCATCGGATTTGGTTTAGCTGCTATCGGTGGTGGAATCGGTGTGGGTCTAGCAGGTAATGGTGCCATGGGCGCAGTTGCTCGTCAGCCTGAGCTGTATAGCCGTATCTTTACGCTGTTCATCATGTCTGCTGCTATGTCTGAGGCACTCGCTTTGATGGGATTTGCCCTCGCGTTTGTGGCCATGGCCGTTTAGTGGCATGTATTATCGGACACTTAGGCTGGACAGAGGTGAGTAAGTGAGAACAACCTTAAAAAAACTAATGGTTGCATCTGCCTTCTCGACCGCAGCAGTTATTAGCATCCCAACCTTGGCTTTTGCAGCTGAAGGTGGTAGTAGCGGTGGTATTGGACTACTGATCCCGGTTTTGGGTGAGTGGATACCGATGCTCATAGGCTTTATCGCTCTTTGGATTATCTTGGCTAAGTTTGGTTGGCCGGCATTTATCGGCATGGTCGATAAGCGCCAAGCTACCATCAAGGATTCTCTGGAGCGCGCTGAGGCTGCAAAGGTAGAAAGCGAGCGTCTTTTAGCAGAGAATAAAGCTATGCTTGACGATGCTAAGAAACAAGCTGCTCAGATCATTGCTGATGCAAAGACAACGGGAGATGCTGTGCGCGCCGAGATGATGACTCAAGCGCAAGAAGATGCCCGTATGCTTGTTGAGAAAGCTAACGCAGCTATCGAAGTAGAGACAAAGGTGGCTATTGCACAACTGCAAAGCAGTGTAGCCGATCTTTCGGTTGCTGTTGCCGGCAAGTTGATTGGCAACGACCTTAACGATGCAGAGCATCGTCGTCTAATTGAACATTATCTAACCGAGGCAGGTAGTCTCAATGCCAACTGATCGCACAGTCATACGTAAGGCCACTGGTATCTATGCTCAGACGCTGCTTGATGCAGCAAAGGCAGAAGGTACAGTATTTGAGGTCTCCGGACAACTCGAGCAGGTCTCAAAAGCAGTGCGAGCCAATATGGAACTTCGCGCTACTCTTACAGATCGCACCATACCGGGTGCAACTCGTGCCGGGATAGTTAAAGAAGTATTTAATGGCTTTAACGCATCTGTAGTCGAGGTCTTAGGTGTGCTTGTCGATCGTGAAGAAATAGACATGTTGCCAAGAGTGGCAGAAAGTTATGTCTATCTGGCAGAAGAAGAGCTAGGCGCGGTGTTTATCGATGTAACTACCGTAGTAGAGTTAGATGATGCCCTACGAGACAGCATAAAGAAAAAGTATTGTGTGATGCTCAGAGAGCATGTAGACGCGTCACTGGTAGGCGGAATCATATTAAGTTCGCACGGCAGCAAGGTCGATGCCAGCGTGGTAACGCAGCTCGACAAAGCCCGCTTGGCACTTGCCGCCGGTTTGTAAGAAAGATGGGCGAGTTATCAAGCTTCAAAGAAGCGAGATAACGAGCCCTAGGTTGAAAATATTAAAATGAGGTTTGAAAAGGTGCTTTAGCTGCAAGAAGCGAAAAGCGCGCCTGAGATAAGCGTACTCCTTGTACGCGTTCGAAGGTAAGTGCAGCGCGACGCAGCAGATGAAGTGCATTTTCAGACCGAACACTAATTTCTATCGGAGGTGAATGGTAGATGGCGGAAATTACCGCTAGCTCAATAGATGCGATTTTGCGCAAGCAGCTAGACGCTATTAAGACCAGTGTCGAGTCTCGCGAGGTCGGAACCGTTATTCAGATTGGTGACGGTATCGCTCGTGTCGATGGTCTTAAAGGCGCTATGGCCGGTGAGCTACTTGAGTTCGTAAGTCAGGAAGGCAAATCAGTCTTTGGACTGGCGCTTAACCTGGAAGAAGATGAGGTCGGTGCTGTACTTCTTGGTGACGTTACATCGATCAAGGAAAATGATCAGGTGCGTACAACAGGACGTATCGTGGAAGTACCATCAGGTAGGGAGTTCCTCGGTCGTGTTGTAAACCCACTAGGCGAGCCCATCGACGGTAAGGGTGCCATAAAGGCCGAAGGTACACGCCCTGTGGAGTTTCGTGCTCCGGGCGTTGTTGAGCGCCAAGGTGTTAACGAGCCGGTGCAGACCGGTATCGTAGCCATCGACGCAATGATCCCAATCGGTCGTGGTCAACGTGAGTTGATTATTGGAGACCGTCAGACCGGTAAAACGGCTATTGCGGTAGACACGATCATCAATCAAAAAGGTAAAGACCTGATCTGCATCTATGTTGCCATCGGTCAAAAAGCCTCAACTGTAGCTACGGTTGTTGAGACGCTTGAGCGTTATGGTGCCATGGATTACACCATCATCGTTTCCGCCACAGCTTCTGACTCTGCACCACTACAATATATCGCTCCAATGGCCGGCGTTGCTATGGGTGAATACTTCATCTATAACGGTGAAGACGGACAACCGGCAAGCGAAAGCAACCCCGGTCGTCACGTGCTTTGCATTTACGACGACCTTTCCAAGCAAGCCGTTGCTTATCGCCAGATGTCGCTGACACTTCGTCGTCCTCCCGGACGCGAGGCCTATCCCGGTGACGTTTTCTACTTGCACTCTCGCTTGCTGGAGCGCGCTGTTAAGATGTCTGCTGCAAATGGTTCCGGTTCTCTCACGGCATTGCCGATCATCGAGACCCAAGCCGGTGACGTATCTGCATACATCCCGACAAATGTTATCTCGATCACCGACGGACAGATATTCCTCCAGTCCGACCTGTTCTTCCAAGGACAACGTCCGGCTGTTAACGTAGGTATCTCTGTATCTCGCGTAGGTGGAGACGCTCAGATCAAAGCTATGAAACAGGTTGCAGGTTCACTCCGTTTGGACTTGGCTGCTTATCGTGAGCTTCAGGCCTTTGCCCAGTTTGGCTCAGACCTTGATAAGGCCACAGTAGATCAGCTCAATCGTGGTGCTCGCATGACCGAGCTTTTAAAACAAGGTCGTTACGTGCCAATGCCTGTAGAGGAGCAGATCATTGCGATCTTTGCCGGTAATGAAGGCTTCTTGGATGACCTACCGGTGTCAAACGTACTTCGCTTCCGTGCTGAGCTGTTGCAATTCATGCGTTCAACTCGTCCGGAACTCGGCGAGTCGATCGTGAAAGAGAAGAAACTAACTGACGAGACGATTGCTGCTCTCAAAGACGCGATCGCGACCTTTAAGGGTCAATTCTCGGTTGAAGGGTAGGATCAATGCCGTCCCTGCGCGTAATAAAAAAACGAATCAACTCGGTCAACTCGACCAAGCAGATCACGCGTACGATGGAGATGGTCGCAACGGCCAAAATTAGGCGCGCAACCGACCGCATTGTTGAGGCTACTCCTTATGCAGTTGCAATGGTTGAAGTGTTGCAAAACATCGCCAAGCGCTCCAGCGGTTCAGAAAGTCCATTACTGGCCAAGAAAAACGACTCCGGTCGTGTTGCGGTCATCGTAGTGGTATCTGACCGTGGCCTTGCCGGTGGCTTTAACAGCAATGTGCTTAGAGCTGCCGATAAGTACATCACCAAGATGAAAGGCGAAGGTCTGGAGTGTGATCTGATAACCTGTGGTAAAAAGGCGCTGGGGTACTTTAATTATCGAAAAATGCCCATAGCTTTGTCTTTTAGAGATCAGTCTGCTGATCCTACAGTTGATCAGGCACGTGAAGTTGCAAGTTATGTAATCGATGCGTACGTTAATAACAGGATCGACCAGGTTGTGATCTTTTACAATCATGCCAAAAATGTTGCCGATCAGGTTTTGACGACCGAGCAAGTGCTTCCCGTAGAGACTGTTGCTTATCATCAGCACCAGTCGGGTGAAGACGATGCGACTTATATGGACGAAAGTGCCAAAGCTGCCGCTGCCGGTTCTGCTGAAAAGTTGGCTCAAGCCAGACAGTCTGCTGAGGCAGTGTCTCAAGTAGAGGAAACTCAAAGCGGAGCCTTCGAATACGAACCCTCTATGGAAGCAGTTCTAAACGAGCTTTTACCATCGTATGTTGAGACGCGTATTTATCACGCGCTTTTGGATTCTGCTGCCGGCGAGCAAGGTGCTCGTCGCATCGGCAACCGACAATGCCTCGGAAATACTCACCACGTTAAGCAGGGTGTACAATCGTGTTCGTCAAGGTGCGATCACGACCGAGATCACCGAGATCGTTGGCGGCGCTGCCGCTTTGGAGGACTAATGGATACCGAGAAGAAGGATGCACACATGAATGTAGGACAAGTCGTGCGCATTGTCGGCCCGGTCGTCGATGTCGAATTCCCTGAGGATAAGATTCCGGCGATTTACAATGCTCTTACGATAGATACGGAGACTCCGATCGGACCCATGAAGGTCGTACTGGAAGTCGAGACCCATCTGCCGGGCAACATCGTACGCACAGTTGCGATGTCATCTACAGATGGATTGCAGCGCGGTATAGAGGCCGTAGATACCGGCGTGCCAATTCAGATGCCTGTCGGCAGTGAGACTCTTGGTCGCATTTGGAACGTTACAGGTGAGCTGATCGATGGTGGAGATATGCCCAGCATTAAAGAGCATTATCCGATCCACCGTCCTGCTCCTAAATTTGAGGAGCTAACAACCTCAACCGAGATCTTTGAGACCGGTATCAAGGTTGTAGACCTGCTCGAGCCATACATCAAGGGTGGTAAAACCGGACTCTTCGGTGGAGCCGGTGTAGGCAAAACAGTTATCATCATGGAACTTATCAACAACCTCGCCCAAGAGCACGGTGGAACATCAGTGTTCACCGGTGTAGGTGAGCGTACTCGTGAGGGTACAGACCTTTATAACGAGATGAAAGAGTCCGGGGTTATCAACAAGACTTGTCTGGTCTATGGTCAGATGAATGAGCCCCCGGGAGCTCGTTTGCGCGTTGGTCTTGCCGGTCTGACTTCCGCTGAGTACTTCCGTGATCAGGGTCAAGACGTGTTGTTCTTTGTGGATAACATCTTCCGCTTTACCCAGGCCGGATCAGAAGTGTCCGCACTTCTTGGTCGTATGCCTTCCGCTGTAGGTTATCAGCCCACGCTCTCTACAGAGATGGGCGATCTTCAGGAGCGCATCACATCCACCAAGACCGGATCGATCACTTCCGTGCAGGCCATCTACGTACCTGCTGACGACCTAACAGACCCCGCTCCGGCTACTGCGTTTATCCACTTGGATGCACAAACGGTTCTTTCGCGCTCTATCGCTGAGCTTGGAATCTATCCGGCTGTAGACCCACTGGAGTCAACATCTCGCGCGCTTTCTGCTGAAGTTTTGGGTGAAGAGCACTATCGTGTTGCTGTTACCGTGCAAGAGATTCTCCAAAGTTATTCTGACCTACAAGACATCATTGCCATCCTTGGTATGGACGAGCTGTCTGAAGAGCAGAAGCTTACGGTTAGTCGCGCACGTAAGATTCAGCAATTCTTGGGTCAGCCTTTCCACGTAGCTGAAGTATTTACCGGCAATCCCGGCAAGTACGTTAAGCTCGAAGATACAGTACGCAGCTTTGCAGCTATCATCGACGGCAAATGCGACGACATTCCTGAGCAGGCATTCCGTTATAAGGGCGCTATCGAGGAAGTCTATGAGGCAGCCGAGAAACTAAAGAGTGCATAATATGTCTAAATTCTTTTGCGACATCGTAACGCCTGAAAAAGAACTCTTCAGCGAGGAGATCAATTTCATCGTGGTGCCCGGATCTGAAGGAGAGATTGGTCTTTTAGCCAAACACGCTCCGACTATCAGCACCTTGAAGCTAGGCGAGATCCGCTTGAAGATGGAAGAAGATTCCGAGACCATCAGCTACTTAGTAAACGGTGGATATGTCGAAGCTATAGGCACGAAAGTTGTTGTTTTGGCTAGTCGTGCCGAGAAAGTTGGCGACACCAGCTTAGAAGATGTGCGTGCTAAAAAAGCCGATAGCGAAGGCAAGCTTTCTAAGGTAGATGAAAGTGACTCCAGAGCCGCTTTTTATCGTGACGAAGTAGCGTGGTATGCTTTGATGGAGACTCTGCTTCAGCGCAAGCAGTAAAAATCTATATTTTGATTTGTGCAGGATCCGAGTCAGGTGTGTAAGCACCAAGACTCGGGTTCTGTTTGTCTTTATGGGTGGTAAAATATAACTCGCAGTCAAAGTCGTATCTACTATGTCATATTCGAACTACCATTGTAACACTCGAACCGCACTGTCACTTACGTACTACCCCTGACACTCCCGCAACCCTTGTCACTGACGCTTCAGCGGGAATCCATACCAAGTAAGTGCGACCTACAAAAGAACACCGAATCCGGATAAGAAGGAAAACATGTCTAAAGACCTGATAGTAGTCCAAGGCGGAAACCCCATAAAGGGCTCAGTTGATATTGCCGGCGCTAAGAACTCCGTCCTCAAACTCATGGCGGCATCAATTTTGGCACCCGGTAAAACGACCATAAAAAACGTACCGATAATTTCGGATGTGACTTTAATGGGTGAGGTTTTGGATAATCTTGGCGCAAAAGTTAAGTTTGGTAAGCGCCAAGTTACCATAGACACATCAACTATCGATTCTGTCGAAACTCCATATGAGTTAGTCGCACGGATGCGAGCGTCAATTGCGGTTCTGGGGCCACTTATCGGACGTTTTGGCAGAGCACACGTTGCCATGCCCGGTGGTTGTCAGATAGGTTCGCGAAAACTGGACATGCATATAGCCGGGTTAGAATCCTTGGGCGTTGTCTTTGAAGTGGAGCACGGATTTATCGATGCCTCGATACCCGGTGGTCTAAAAGCTGCCACAGTCATACTGGAGTTTCCCAGTGTTGGTGCCACGGAGAACTTGATGATGGCGGCTACAAAAGCCAAGGGAAAAACGATCATTGAAAACGCCGCTCGTGAACCGGAAATCGTTGATTTGGCAAATTACCTCATAAAAATGGGCGCAAAAATTACCGGTGCAGGTAGCCCAACTATCGAAATCGTTGGCGTAAAAGAGCTTAAGCCTGTAAGTTCTCATACAACTGTAGGTGATCGCATCGAAGCCGGCACCTATTTGGTGGCAGGTGTGTTAGGCGGCGGACCTTTGACTGTTAAAGGTATAAATCCGCAAAACCTGGAGATGGCACTAATAAAGCTTAAGTTAATGGGTGCGAGTGTTGAGGCAGGAGACGAATCGATCACTGTATCACGCAAAGGTAAGATAAAGCCCGTGGATATTCAAACACTGCCACATCCGGGTTTTCCAACCGACCTACAAGCTCAGTTCATGGTACTTAGCGCGTTAGCAGACGGGCGCAGCGTAATAAGTGAGAATGTATTTGAAAACCGCTTTATGTTTGCCGATGAGATTGCACGCATGGGCGCAGAAATTCGCATTGATGGTCATCACGCAATTATTGATGGTGTAAAAAAACTTTCCGGTGCTCCCGTAAAATCTCCCGATCTTCGAGGTGGAGCAGCATTGGTACTGGCAGGTCTTGTAGCTGATGGAGAGACAGTGATATCTTCGATAAAGCACATCGACAGGGGTTACGAATACTTCATAGAAAAACTTACAAAGATAGGTGCCGACATCAAAAGATTATAAAAATACACTGTCATTTTAAGCGTAGCAACTGCGAAGTTGATGAATCTAATCCTACGCTACCAGAATGAAAAATGCTGTTGTCCAAAAAACTTGTGCCACTAATGATTTGCGCATCGCTTTTGGCATCACAAAGGCATCAACCACTCTACAACGAGCCAACACATTCAAGAGAACAAAATTATCGACATAAATATATAGACAAAGCAAATACCTTAGATAAAATATGCAGTATGCCTATTTGGTAATGATGTAAGCAGTTTTTGCGAATAGTGCATAAGTCTAAAATTCATGCAATACTATGTAACCGGAGTTTGCTTAAAAGAGAAGTTGTGAGCATTATCTGCATCGCACAGATGCAGTTATTAAAGTAGCGATAGGAGCCTATTTATGGCTAAAGGTTCGCGCGGTATGCGAAATAGAAATAATGAGCGAAAACAAAATCAAGTTAATTTAGTGTCGGCGCGTTCGCGCTCAAATACAGAAGCCAACAAGTTGTCTAGGCTTAACGCTGCCAGCGGTTATTCTGAGACAAGAAAAAAACGTTCGCGAAATAAGAGACTTGCGGTAATACTAAGTATAGCTGCCGCTTCTGTTTTGGTAGCTGCTATAGCTGCAACAGTTGCATACGGTGTACTAAATGGCTTTCTGGCCAGAGATGTAAATGGAAACGTAGCAGACTTTTCATCGCAACTATGGGAAGGTGTTCTCAAAGAACCGGAAAAACCGGAGGATCCATTTTGGATGCTAATGCTTGGAACTGACGAGCTAAGTGAGCCGGGTTATGGGCGCACGGACACAATGATCTTGACTCGAGTGGATCAAGTAAACAAAACTGCCGCTATGATCTCTATACCAAGAGACTCTTATATCGATATTCCCGGTTATGGTAGAGATAAGATTAATGCTGCCTATTCATATGGGGAACAAGAGACCAAGGGTGGAGGTGTGCCGCTGACAATTAAGACAGTCTCTGCTCTTGCTGATGTCAACGTAGCATACTTCGCACAAGTGGATCTTGATGGTGTAGTTAGATTGGTAGATGGTCTTGGTGGGGTAACCGTTGATGTTCCGGTGGAAATTGAAAAAAAACATGACTCCGGGAACATAGGGATATCCGCAGGTCTGCAAACACTCAACGGACAACAGGCATTAACATTTTGTCGCTCACGTGATTTTTTGATCGGTGATTATCAAAGACAGGCAAATCAAAGAACATTTTTGCAGGCATTAGTTAAGCAGATTCTTGCGTCTAATGATCCGATAAAAATTGCATCTACAGTGACAAATATTGCATCGATGACCCACACAAACCTAGATATCGCAAAAATTGTGAAAATAGCACAAGGTATGCAAGGTATGCAAGAAAGTAGCATTCACACTTATACCGTACCTTCAACAACAAAAGATACACCAACAGCTTCTTATGTAATCGTAGATGAAGAGGGATTAATCGATCTTATCAAAGACATTGAGAGTGGCATTTATCCACCGCCTCAAGAGAGCGATCAGATATATACTGCTGCGAAGACTCCCGATTCGTATCAAGCGAGTGGTACTTCCGGCAGCACTGCAGCACAAAACAAGATAGATCCAAAAGGATTTACGGTAGATGTTAAAAACGGTTGCGGAATTGACGGCTCGGCAACCAGCATCTCTGACAAGCTTGTGCTAGCCGGCTACAAAAAAGGCGAGGTAGGTAATACCGATGCTTATATCTATGACAACACCTTGATTATCTACAAAAAGGATGAAAATCGAGCAGCAGCAAATGATATAAAAGCAAAGATGGGGTACGGAAAAGTAATTGCCTCTGAAGGACGTTATGAGTTTGCGGGCGACATATTGGTGGTTGTTGGAAGCGACTACGTAGGGTAGCTTCTACAAGATGCGTAAGTAAAAGAAATATGCAATAATATGTAATCAAAGATTGCTTAAGAGAGAAGTTGTGAGCATTATCTGCGTCTTAGCGATGCAGTTATTAGGGTAGCGATAGGAGCCTGTTATATGGCTAAAGGTTCGCGCGGTATGCGAAATAAAAAAAACAATGAGCGAAAACAAAATCAAGTTAATTTAGTGTCGGCGCGTTCGCGCTCAAATACAGAAGCCAACAAGCTGTCTAGACTTAATGCCGCAGATGGTTATTCCGAGATAAGAAAAAAACGTTCGAGAAATAAAAAACTTGCTGTAATACTCAGTATAGTGGCTGCATCAGTTTTGATTGCTGCCATCGCAGCTACCGTTGCATATGCTATGTTAAATGGCAGCCTCGCCAGAGATGCTAGCGGAAATGTTGCGAATTTCTCTTCGCCACTATGGGAGGGCGTGTTTACAGAGCCGGAAAAACCCGAGGATCCGTTTTGGATGCTAATGCTCGGTACTGATGAGTTAAGCGAACCCGGCCTTGGACGTACTGACACAATTATCTTGACTCGTGTAGACCAAGCAAATAAGTCTGCTGCGATGATCTCCATACCCAGAGACACCCTTGTGGATATTCCCGGTTATTCAAAAGACAAAATAAATGCCGCCTATAATTTGGGTGAACAAGAAACTGAAGGTGGTGGAGTGCCGCTTGCAATCAAGACTGTTTCGGACTTCGCCGGCGTGGACATTGCGTATTTTGCTCAAGTAGACTTTAACGGCATTACCGGATTAGTAGATGGATTGGGTGGGGTTACTGTTGATGTGCCGGTAGATATTCCAAAGGCGCATGATTCGGGCAACATTGGAATCACTGCCGGTTTGCAGAAGCTTAACGGTGAACAAGCATTGACTTTTTGCCGCTCCAGAGACTTTTTAATTGGAGATTATCAAAGGCAAGCTAATCAACGCACGTTTTTGCAAGCATTAGCAAAACAAGTTCTTGAGACAAAAGATCTGCTGCAGATAGCAAACACTGTTACAAACATTGCGTCTATGACTCACACCAACATGGATATAGCAACAATAGTAAAAATCGCCCAGGGGATGCAAGGTACAGTGGAAAGTGGCATTCATACGTACACTGTTCCTTCCGGAACAAAAGATACCTCTTCGGGTTCTTATGTAATAGCGAGAGAAGACGAACTCGCTGATCTTATAGCCGATATCGAGAACGGTATCTATCCTCCTCCACAAGAGGGTTCAGAAATGTACAACTCTGCCGAGACACCGGATGCATATCAGTCTACAGCTACTTCGGGAAGCACAACCACTCAGGAGCGAGTTAATCCAAACGGATATATTGTGGATGTTAAAAACGGTTGTGGCATTGATGGATCTGCAACTAGCATATCCGACAAACTGGTATTGGCCGGATATGTTAAAGGTGCGATAGGAAACACCGATGCATATATTTACGATAACACTTTGATCATCTATAAAGAGAATACAGATCGGGCTGCTGCCAATGATATAAAGACCAAGATAGGGTACGGGAAAGTCATAGCCTCTGAAGGACGTTACGAGTTTGAAGGCAATATATTAGTGGTGGTTGGTAGCGACTACAAGGGTTGATATGGCACAAACTGCAAATGTATTTACTTATTGTTGGGGATTAATTTTAAGCAATTGAGCTTAGTATTTATGCCTGAAAGTATTTAAATGGCACTCCCAAAGAGATTTATTCAAATTTCTTTAATTTTCCTATTGTTGGAGCGTTGATTTTAGAGTATTATTCTATGTCCGCCTTTTGAGCGGGAAAGTGGTCGCTTAACAGGCGAAAAGTCTTTGAAAATCTTTCAAAATAACTTCAACTTTCTTATTGACAACACTTCTAAATGAAGATAATATATCTCCTTGTGTTTGGCGCGACGAAATCGCAAAAAGCGCCAAAGACCTGGTAGATCGGGCAAAATTTATGTCCGATTTCTTTATGAAAGAAGCAAGATCAAGCACCTTGAAAACTGGATACTGTGATGAACAGACAGAACAGACAAATCGCATTGTCTGAAGCAAGAGTCAAACACGTTAGTGT
>QMCD01000304.1_pt1 | contig 35227 bp, 29 predicted proteins | sample 1821841 | NCBI WGS metagenome assembly QMCD01 (sample SAMN01991225, study PRJNA193472) | Termite gut metagenome, whole genome shotgun sequencing project. | isolation source: worker | host: Macrotermes natalensis
CCACAAAGTCATCCTTTTGCTTCGCCGTCGCAAATGGCTCGATACCCGCACGGGCAAGAGTTTTATTCTTCCTCTGAAAATCGCTGCCGAAGGTACCCACTACTCTCACGAGTTTGCGGCTTTTTTAAAAGAGACGTATGGACACATCCCCAGTGACTTGCCGTATTCTTGATGATTTCTATCAACGGGGTTCACCGAAGGGGTACACTTCTTAGCTCATGATAACAAGATATGGATACAGGAAGAGTGAAATTTGGGTTAAATATGTGGTTACAATGGATGAAATACAAAGTGGAGGGAATTATCAGGGGATCAAGCAGATTTCACTACGCAATTTCTTGTTGGCGGAAGACAAGGAGAAGTTATAGTACATACTGAAAAGCGGAAACTCGAAATGCGAGGCAATACTCGCTGTACCGGAATAGTGAGGATAAAAACGATATCCAGTCCAAATAAAACCTGAGTAGTTGCATTTTGCTGCAACTACTCAGGTATAATAGAGTTAATGTAAATTAGATTTGCTACTTTGAGATTATTCGGGCAATTCCAGCACTTCGGTAAAACCGCTGTATAAGGCGGCGTAACCACCTGGTACAGCAACAAGTCCACGCATCGCAAATAACAAGGCATTGCCTTGGCGCTCCATTCCAGTAGGACTATAATACATCATTCCATAGGTAGCATCTCTGTAACCGGTAGGTTGCAATCCCCAGTTTACCAGCTTCTGATTGTCATCACTCAGTGTAAACACAAAGGGATATCCTTCCATGATACAGTCAGGTAGTCTGTAGATATTGCCTTCTTTGGCTTTTTGTATCGGCTGTTCCCATGCGTCACCGAAGAGCTGCGAAGTATAGATTCCGGTACCATAATTTTCCCACGTAAGTTTTCTTTGGGCGCTGACTGTTATTTCTCCGCATTGGGCAGGAGATAGTGCATTCTCATCATCTATAGTCAACACTATTGTGTATTTGTCTGTAGCACTCAAGTCATCCATTGAAAAGCGTAATTCTGCATATCCCACAGCATTACCCTGAGCAAATGCTATGGTTGAACTGCTAAGTGTAAAGATCCCTTCTTCGGTTGTAGCTTCGTCCACGCTAATACCTACTGAAGCTTCTGCACCCGTATTCCCGCGATATACAGGAACTCTAAGAACTCCATTGTCCTCAGCGCTGAGTTCTGCATTCATCTGGGTAGATGCAAAAGCAGCTTCAACTCCGCTAACGTCATATTTCGTACCTTCCGCGTCTGTATCACAGGAGGTAAAAGCTGCCAGGCAGAGCAATACGGCAGCATATTTCTTTATTGTATATAGTTTCATATTTCTTTTCTTTAAAATAGATTTCTAAATCATTGAACTATAGTATTCTGGTCTGCGGAGGTAATGTTTTCATTACCATCTATTTCAGATTGCGGCAGAGGGAAGATAAATAATGGAGAAGCGGCATTTGTATTCTTGGTTGCTACTTTCTCCGTATGATTAGAACCTTCATAATTGCGGTTGTACCCTAAGCCTAAGCGTTGCATATCGAAGATACGGCCTGCCTCTCCCCAAAGTTCAACACGACGCTGAAATAAAATCTCATCCATCAATGTAGATAGAGGGGCGTTAGTGTCTGAGTTGTAAGTGTTGCCGTCCGTACGGGAAGCCAAACGTTCTTCAAACTTACTGTCTCTCATATTTCCTAAAGCCTTTATAGTGGTGCGGGCAGTTCCGTACTGTTGCAGATGACATTCGGCTTCTGCTTTGATTAATACCATTTCCTCAGCTCTCATAAGTAAATAATCGCCGGTGCGGGTCGTGTAGTCTGCCATCTTGAACTTGATTTGGCAATAGCTGGTATAAGAAGATGCACTCTCTTCCTGGGCGGAAGGAATAGCTCCGCGGAACCATGCTGTTTTCCGATCATCTGTGTCCGAGATAAGCTTGTATAATCCTGTGCTTATGCACTGACGTGCTTTGGAAGCATACATACCCGGAGCATCAGCATCCATGTGCGAGAAGAAGCTTGCAAAACCACTGGACTGGTCGGCAATGATTTCCATTCCCCACATAACATCCGCAGTATTCACACTGTTGTTCCCGCCCAACTCAGCTATGGTCGCAACCTTTAACGAAGGCTTTTTCAAGGCCTCTGCTGCTGCCGAAGCTGCGCCTGCATAATCGTGTTGCACAAGGCAGATACGAGCTTTGATACCATTGGCAATATAATAATCCACGTGAGATACATGTCTCTGTACTTTATTACTGATGCCTCCTAACATGTCAATGGCTTTATCAATATCAGTATTTATCTGTGAATAAGCATCCTGAACAGTGCCTCGGGGACTTCCTTCTGAACCAGCAACAGTTGGAGCCGTGTACAAAGGTACGCCTGGAGCACTTTCGTGCTCTTTGTATGTTTGCTGATAAATCTGTATCAAGTAGTAATAAGCATAAGCACGCATGGCATATGCCTGCCCCACAATACTATTCTTAAGTTCCGGATCGCCGCCTATTGTACTTTCGGAAGCAATGATGTAGTTTACATTGCTGATGATTGTATAATAAAAGTTCCAGATAGCATAAGGACGTCCTGATTTGTTGGAGTAATCTCCATGAACATTTAAGCGATAGTCCTCATAGAACCAGCCTTGTCCCTGTTCCTTCATCAAATGATCTTCAGCCATTAAGTCTGCAAGCAGATTTACGGCAGTCTGTCCACAGTTCTCCGAAGCCCAGTTTGCACTCCATCCGGCTGCATACAGCATACGGTATACACCATTCATAGCAGTTTCTGCGCTACTTGCATCCGCAAATATCGTAGAACCGGAAACTTTATCAGTCGGTTCCGTATTTAACTCATCAGTACATGAATTGAATGAGAGGAGACCGATTAAAGAAAATATATATATTACTTTTTTCATTGTTATACTATTTAATCAGATTTAGAATGTGATATCAACTCCAAGTGAAACAGTCCTCACAGGTACATAACCAAAGTCTGTACCTCCGGTAAAGTTATATTGAGGATTCATACCATTGAGGTGGTTCAGTAACACTACATTGTCGGCCATTGCAGTGAAGCGGATAGATTCGAATCCAATGGACTTCATAAGCTTTGAAGGCAAAGTATATCCCAAAGCTATATTCTTAATGGCAAAGTAAGAAGCGTCAATCAAACTATTATCGGTTATTATATAACTCTTCCCGATTTCAATGCGCGGAATATCCGTAATGTCACCCGGATTTCTCCAGGCACGTTCCAGCATCTTACTTTTAGCCTGGCCTACATAGTTGCCATATAATAACGTATTGTATATACCATCCAATACCTTACCGCCGATAGAATAGGTACAGAGTATGCTCAGGTCAAATCCTTTATACTTGAATGTATTTCCAATGGAACCATACATGCTGGGAATACGACTGCCTTGTATTTCTTTGCTGGCTGTAGCTTTTGCCATATCGTTAGTGATATATCTTTCTCCCTTAACACCATCTTTATCTGTATCCCATGCCCAATACAATTGTTCTCCGGTTGCCGGATCAACTCCTGCTGCAGTTGCAGTATAGAATGAATATAAGGTTTCTCCTTCGCGGATAATGTAAGCACCGGAGATGATTTCCGGTTTGTCGGCCAATTGCAATACCTTATTTTTAATAGTAGAACCAATCAGAGTCAGGTTCCATGTAAACGGAGTATCTTTAAAGATATCAATGCCTAAAGTGACATCGAGACCTGTATTACGCATACTGCCTACATTTTTATTATAGCCATCAAATCCGAGTGAAGAGGCCATAGGGAATGACATTAACATATCTGTAGTCTTACGCTGATACCACTCGATTGTTGCAGAAACTCGGTCGAACAGTTTAGCTTCAATACCAATATTCAGATTGGCATTCTTTTCCCATTTCAGTTCTTTGTTTTCTAAAGAGCTTACGGAAGCACCACTCATAGATGAGTTTGCATAACCTAAATCGTAAAATGATTGCCAGGCATAGAAGTTCTGTTGAGTGCCACTCAATACGGCATCATTTCCTTGTACACCATAACTTGCTTTCAAAGAAAGGTTGTTGACCCAGGTAATATCAGTCATGAAATCTTCCTGAGAAATACGCCAGTTACCACCGACAGACCAGAAATTACCCCAACGATTGTCTTTGTAGAAACGTGAAGAGCCATCGGTACGGAAGCTTGCGGAAAGGTAATACTTATCTGCGAAGTCGTAATTCAAACGTGACAGTACGGATTGAACAGCATAATTGTTCTGGTAAGAAGACGCGCCGGTAATAGTAGTTGCCGCATCCAACTCATAAAGACCTCCGAATGGGAAACCGGTTTTGGTTGCTGACAGGTAATCATATCTGTATTTATAGAATTCGTGTCCTACCAAAGCTTCGAAATGATGGTCACCGAACTCTCTGTCGTATGTCAATAACTGATTGAAAGTGTAGCTGAAAGTACGTCCGGTAGCTTTTTGTATAGTACCCTTTACGGAAACAGAATTGCCATTGTAAGGGTTATAGTAAGTCGCTCCGGCTGCATTAATTAAATCAAAACCATAATTTACTGAGAACTTTAATCCTTCCAGGAATGTATTTTTTAAGTCACCGAGTTCTGTATATACACGCCCGCTCAGGTTGTCGCTTTGCGAAGCATATTTGTCATCATACAGTGTCGCAATTGTATTCCATTCGGAGCTTGCTCCTGCTGGTCTGTTTTTACCATAATCAAAAACAGCGTTTCCCTGATTGTCGTATACTGTAGCGCCATTAGCATCTTTCTCAAAAACCGGGAAGATAGGAGCCATCAGTTGCGCTGAATACCAAACATTGGATGTACCGGATGAATTTTCAACAGCCGTATTACTTTCATTACGAGAATAATTAGCGCTCATACCAGCTTTCAACCAGTTCGTTACTTCGGAATCTATATTTAAACGTCCGTTGTAGCGATTGAATTTAGTGGTTTTCAGCAAGCCTTCTTCATCAAGATAACCTAAAGAAAACATATATTTGGTCTTATCTGTGCCACCACTGAACGAAGCAACATACTCCTGACGCAAAGGATTGGATTGTATTGCTTCATCCATCCAGTCTTCGCTATATCTTAGTTTTGCATCGCTACGCACTTTTCCCGTAGTGGGATCTATCAACTCTGTGATACTATAGTTATAAGGATTGTACTGTTCGTTCTGTCCCAGCATGGCAGTAGAACCACTTTTCATTGCTTCTAATGCAGCGGTGCCTGCTAATTCCGGAGAAAGTCCGTTGTTAATAATCTGATTATTCTTATATGATTGGAAAACAGTTTCCAGATATCCGGCTTCATCCATTGTTTCGTAACGTGGGATGGCGCGTGAAGAAACACCCCAGTTAGCTCTCAGATTTACTTTTACCTTTCCTGAATTCCCTTTTTTTGTAGTGATCATGATCACACCGTTGGCACCTCTGGAGCCGTAAAGAGCGCCGGCCGAAGCATCCTTCAGCACTGTCATTGTTTCAATGTCATTAGGATTGATTGCCGATACATTTCCATCATAAGGAACACCATCTACTACATATAATGGTGACTGTGAGGAATTTATTGAACCATAGCCACGAACTACTACCGAAGAACCTGAACCTGGCTGTCCTGAACCGGATGTGGTTTGAACTCCGGCAACCATACCGTCTAACGCCTTGGTGACATTCGCAACAGGTCTTTCTTTTAACTTTTCTGATTTAATAATCTCCGCAGAGCCTGTGAAAGATTCTTTTTTTGTTGTACCATAAGCGATTACCATAACTTCTTCCAACAATTCACTATCCGATTTCATCGTAATCCTCAGATTCGGTTTAATATCCACCTCTTGTGTTTGCATACCAATAAACGAAACCTGCAAAGTCTTCGCAGAACTTGGTACATTAGATAATGTAAAATCACCATCCACACCGGTAATAGTACCAATCTGAGTACCTTTTACCAATACAGAGGCTCCAATAACTGGCTGCCCATCCTCTTCAGAAATCACAACGCCTGTGATTGTCTGGGTTTGGGCAATTACCAGGCCTACTCCAACAAAAAGGCAGGCCAATAACAGCATTAATTTTCTTTTCATAAATTCTCTCTTAAAGTTTAACTTTACAATAATTGTTTCTTTACTCTAACAAAATGCAAATATATTAATAAAACTGAAATAAACAACTATTTTACTGAGAAAACCTTGTAAATCTATCAATTTGTTAAATAGATATTCGTTTTTATGCCTAATGGCAGGATTTTGGCCTTTAAAAGGGCGAAAAATCTATTAAAAGGATATCATATTGCAATGCCTCTTTTCTCTTGTTTCCTTAGTGGGGGGAGTTTTGTTTAATCTAAAAAAGTTAAATTTGCACTATTATGAGATTAAATTGAAAGGCATTTTACGTAGATTCACTTTTTTTATAAAGGAAATGCAAAACAAAATAGGATTCGCAAATCTCATTTTAGCAGTTATTAAGACTTATTTATATCCGGAATAGCATAATTTATCGTCTTATATATGATGCGTATTAATTAAAACCACTAAAAATGAATAAGATTACTTACAAGTTGGTATATAACAGAAAAAAAAGTCTCAATAAAAAAGGCATGGCATTAGTACAGGTAGAGGCTTATTTAAACAGGAGGAAGAAGTATTTCTCGACCAAAATCTATTTAAAGCCCGATCAATGGGATACAAAAAAACTACTGGTAAAGAACCACCCCAATGCAGACGCTCTGAATCGGTTGATCTATGAATTTGTGTCAATGATAGAAAGGCATGAACTTGAGCTTTGGCAACAGAAGAAGCCCATAACTTTAGGTATACTGAAAAATGTGTTATCGGAAAAGGAGCAACAGGAAGACGATCTTTCTTTTATACCTTTCTACAAACAGGAAGTAAGAACATCCAATCTGAAGGAAAGTACAAAGCACAACCATCTTTCTACCCTTGTATTGTTACAGGAGTTTAAGAAAGACGTCTCATTCTCTGATTTGACTTTCGAGTTTGTATCTTCCTTTGAATACTTCCTGCAATCAAAGGGCTATCACATTAATACGATAGCCAAACACATGAAACATTTGAAGCGGCATATAAACATAGCCATTAATAAGGAATATATAGATATACAAAAGTATGCTTTCAGGAAATATAAAATAAAAACGATAGAGTACAACCATACCCATTTATCTCCGGAGGAGTTGGGAAAATTGGAGGCTTTTCAATTAACGGGGCGATATGTAAAATACCAAAAGACATTAGATGGATTTCTGTTCTGCTGCTATGCCGGTATGAGATATTCTGACTTTGTAAACATGAAGCCGGAAAACATTGTAGAGATACATCAGGAGGTTTGGTTGGTATATAAATCCATAAAAACCGGTACTGAAGTCCGACTTCCGCTGTATTTGCTGTTTGGCGGAAAAGGGATTCGGATTTTAAATAAATATCAGGCAAATCTACAGGCTTTCTTTCATCTGAGGGACAATTCAAACGTGAATAAAGAATTGATCGTAATTGCCCGGTTAGCCGGACTGTCTAAAAAAGTATCATTCCACACGGCGCGACATACCAATGCGACGTTACTGATTTACAATGGTGTCAGCATCACAACCGTGCAAAAGCTGTTAGGGCATAAGAGCGTTAAAACCACGCAAATATATACCAACGTTATGGATATGACCATAATAAGTGACTTGGAGAAAAATCACTCTCCGGTTCATCGTGATAGTGGGGGATAACCAGGGTGTTTTTACCTTGGCAGAGGGGACACAAGTATTGTAGTTGTAGAACACAAGCGTTATATTTATGGAACGCAAGTGTTACATTTGCAGAACACAAGCAATACATTTATGAAACACAAGTGTTCTGCACGAACCGCACAAGTGTCTCTCAAAAGACACTCAAAGCCTCGTTAATACCCAAAGATACACTCCGCTAAATGGGCATTTCTGCAACCGCATATATGCGCACAGTGAGAGTAACTTTTACCCTCACTCTACCCTCACTCTTACCCTCACCTATTCAAACACCGATGAATAAAGGGATGCAAGAGAAAAAGTGAGACCGTGAGGGTAAAGTGGCTCAAAACCATGGGAGGGAGTTTTGGTACTTTTGAATAAAAATCAGGGCATATTAAAGAAACGATTCTGTTATTCGGCACATGGGGTGTATAAGCCAAGTTTCAGCTGGGGTCTTTAATAGTTCCATACATTCATATATCAATATAGATTTGTGGTACTCATTTAGTAGCTCATATTTCTATTATTCATTACTAATAACAATCTCATAATCAACCATTTAACATATAAATAAAGGATAATTTCAGTAGAACTAAACATATATTTGTATTTTATATATATCTCATTATCAATTGATTAGCATTTTGATGTCTCTTTTGCATGAGTTCTATCCACATCTCTATTGTGCTGATTATCAATACTATATACCTTACTTAGTTCTGCGAAAACTTTAATCATCTCGTTTGTGGGTATGCAAACCCAGGAAGTGGTAATTAAATCAAATGTGAGAGTACTCATGAAGACTGATTCTGAGATACTTGACGAAGTAGTAGTAACGGGATACGGTACATTTAAGAAAGCGTCGTTTACCGGAGCAGCTTCTACCGTGAACACTTCTGCTTTAGAAGATATACCGGTTCTTTCAGTTGCCGATAAGTTGTCGGGCAATGTAGCCGGTGTTAGTTTTGGCTCAAATTCGAGTAATCCCGGTTCTGTAAGTAGCATACGTATTCGTGGTATGGGTTCTATCAATGCAGAGAATGATCCACTTTATGTAATTGACGGGACACCGGTGACGAGTATGGACTTTTCAGAATTCGATTACAGTGATGCCGGAACCGACATCCTTGCAGCACTTAACACCAATGACATTGAGTCAATCACTGTCATCAAAGATGCTGCAGCGGCTTCCCTTTATGGTTCGCGTGCCGCCAACGGCGTAGTGGTAATCACCACGAAGAGCGGTAAAGTGGGCAAAACGAACGTAAGTTTCCGTAGTGACTGGGGATTCTCGAACATGGCGATAGACTATCGTCCGATGCTTGGTGGTGACTCCGTTCGTGAACTTCTGTGGACAGGTCTTAAGAATTACGGCTTGTACAATGAAGGCATGTCCGATGCGGAAGCCGCAACTTTTGCAAACGATAATATTGAAGAGTTTGCCTCAAAGCCCTCTACGGGATGGACGGACTGGAAAGATTTGCTCTTCCGTAACGGTTCTCATCAGAACTATCAGTTCAGCGTATCAGGTGGTAACGAACGCACGAGGTTCTATACTTCAGCGGCTTATACCAATCAGCAAGGTATCGTTTACAAACAAGGAATGGAACGATTCACCGGTAATGCAAACCTTACTCACAAATTTGGTGACTTTGAAATCCAGGTTACAAGCCAATTCTCAAAAGTAAGGCAAAACAAAACCAACGAAAGTACGTCTTATGACGCGCCGGTGGCAAACTATGCGTTCTTCCAAAGCCCTTCGTCAACTCCTTATAATGAAGATGGGACATTGAACAATGGTTGCGGTATAGTCGGAGTCAATCCCTTGTATGAAAGAGATCACAGTACTGACATCTATACCTTGATGAAGGCTTTCAATACTGTGAAGTTGACTTACAATATTTGGGACAAGCTGAATTTGAGTGAAAAGATTTCTTACGATTACGCACAAGGTTCCAATGACGTTCTCTGGGACAGACATTCAAACAATGGCGCCCCCGGTGGTGTTATGCAACGCATTATCAACCGCAACGACCAGTTGAATACGCAGACCCAGCTTTCCTATATAAACTCTTTTGGCTCGCATAACGTCGACGCTTTGCTTGGTTTTGAGACGCAAGACACGGAATACTCTTACAACTATATGGCAGGACAAGACTATCCGGGTGATCTGTACGAACTGGCAAATGCCGGTTCGACAAGTGCTGAAACCAACAAAGAGAGGTATCGCATGACTTCATTCCTCGGACGCGTTAATTACAACTACGCTGATAGATATTATTTCGGCGCAAGTTACCGTACCGACGGAAGTTCACGTCTGGCAAGAGAGAATCGTTGGGGAAGTTTCTGGTCAGTTTCCGGAGCTTGGAGATTTATAGATGAAAGCTTCATGAACCCCATTAAGAATGTGCTGACCGACGGAAAAATCCGCTTGTCGTATGGTGTAAACGGAACCCAGCCTTCTGATTATTACGCTTATATGAATCTTTATAAATACGGAATCATATACAACGGACAGTCGGGAATGTCAATTGTAGGAATTGCCAACCCCGACCTGAAATGGGAGAAGAATAAAACATGGAATATCGGTCTTGACTTCTCGTTTATTGACCGCATCTCCGTAACGCTCGACTACTATCAACGTATAACCAGTGACCTTATATACGACCTTCCCGTGTCACAAGTTGGCGGATATTACGATAGCCTATACGGATATACCACTCCACAGAATATCGGTTCATTGAAGAACTCAGGTTTTGAGTTGAGCATTACATCAACAAACTTCAGAAACAAGGACTTCACATGGACAACTTCTCTTAACATGGCACACAACAACAATAAACTAACCAAGTTGGACGGTCAGCAGAATGAAATCGTATCAGGTCCGACAATCCATCGTGTAGGCGAACCTTACTATTCATATTACGTTTATGAATATGCCGGAGTTGACCCTGAAACCGGTAAAGAATTGTTCTATTTGAATGACGGAACAGAGAATGCCCGCAACACGACAACAAGCATGTCCGAAGCCAAAAAGACTATCGTCGGCAAACATCAAGCTACAATAGAAGGTGGTCTTACCAACAGTCTCAAATGGAAATTCATCGATTTAGGATTTACTTTCACCTATTCATTAGGCGGAGATGCCTATGATTATGCCACATGGCACCATTCCAACGGTGGTACATATTTGTACGGTGGCGCCGTACCGTCATATTACGACATTTCAAAGATGTGGACAGAACCGGGCGATACACGCGCCACACTGCCTAAGTTTGAATACGGAAGCGCAGCCTCATTGTCTTCCCGCTGGCTTATGCCTACAGACTATCTGCGTTTGAAAAATCTCACATTGGGTGTAAGCGTTCCGCAGAATTATATCAGTAAGCTTGGACTCAGCAAAGCCAGAATTTACTTCTCCGGTTCAAACCTGTTTACATGGAAGTCTAAAGACTTGTTTGTAGACCCGGAAATGCGCACGGATGGAGTATGTACATTTGAAACTCCGGCGCTGAGAACCTATACGTTTGGAATAGAGTTGAATTTCTAACTAAAAAAATACGAAAATGAAAATACTAAAGACATTATATGCAGCAACGCTTTGCGTAGCAATGACAGTCAGCACTTCATCGTGCCTCAACAATTGGCTGGATCAATCGCCTGCAGATGGAATAGAAGCCGAAACCGCAATCAAAAATAGCGATGACTTGGCAAATGTACGAACAGGACTCTATGCCGCCGTTAAAGGCAGTAGCAGCTTGGTTGACTATTACGCACGCCTTATGTTCATTTACGGCGACATGAGAGGTGAGGATATTCAATATGAATATAACGGTGGAAGCGGAAGAGCGAATACCTATTATTACATGGAGTACACGACAGCCGACAATTTCACCAGAACAACAGCCGTATGGCAGATGCCTTATGTGGTTATTGCACGCGCCAACCGCGTAATTCAAGCTGCCGAAAGCAGTGATCTGACTGATGCGGTGGAGGCAAAAGCCACGATTGACCAATATAACGCTGAGGCAAAAGTGTTACGCGCTATGGCATTGTTCGACCTTACACGCGTTTACGGCAAGCCTTACACGCAAGATCAAGGCAGTTCGCTTGGCGTACCCATCGCGACTTCTCCACTGGAATCCACAGAAAAGCCGGGCCGCAGTACAGTGGCTGAGTGTTATGAAACGATAGAGAGTGATTTGACTGCGGCTATCAGTTCAAACGCTCTTCCGGAAACCAATGAAGTGGGTTACGTCAATCTTTGGGCAGCAAAAGCATTGCAAGTGCGTGTGTATATGACCAAAGGCGAATGGAGCAAAGCTTTACTTGTTGCCGAAGATATAATAAAAGATTCACCTTACAGGCTTTGGAGTCCGTCGGAATATGTTTCTGCATGGAATAAAAACGATGCTAATCATTCAAAAGAAATCATGTTCGAGATCTCTATAAACAACACTACCGATTGGACTGACCGTGAAGGTATTGCCTATCTGTATGCAGATAAAAACGGTGTTTCCCCCGGTTATGGAGACGTTATTGTTTCAAAAAACTTCTCTGACATGCTTATCTCTGATCCATCAGATATACGTAACGATATTCTGCTGGCTGCTGTGAAGAATATTAACGACCCGGCTGAAAAGGTGTATTTCGATGGTAGAAAGGTGTACATAAACAAAATGCCGGCTGTTAATGGTGATGTCCGTTATTCCAATGTTCCGCTGTTACGCTTGTCGGAAGTTTACTTATCGGCGGCTGAAGCAGCTTTCCAGGCAGGAGATCTCAACAAGGCGGCAAGTTTGCTTAACGAAATCATCTCCAATCGCACGACTGATGCAGACAAACAAGTAACCGGTAGTAATGTTACTTTGGATCGCATCTATATTGAACGTCGCAAGGAGCTTGTAGGTGAAGGACAGCGTTACTTTGACGTTATGCGTCGTGGTGAGACCGTAACACGTTATACAAGCGTTAACAACAGAGACTGGCATGACGTTCTGAATGAGGACGCACGCACATTCAACCGCGATTCGAAGAAAGCGCTACCATTAATTCCGGTTGGTGAAATCAATGCCAATCCAAACATGGAACAGAACCCTGCCTATTAATTAATGAAGGGTTTAAAAATAGTCTAACTTCAGAGAAACGTGGGAGTTCTCCCAACGTGTTTTTAAAATAAAGTGTTTTTTGGAGGTCGTTCGCTGGGAAGCGAGTGGCCTCTCCTTTTATAAGACCAACCCCTCTTTCAAAATACCGACCAATATCGGCTTCGCACCACTTACAAAACACTCTACTGCAATTACCATCAGGATAAGTCCCATCAAGCGCATCATTACATTATTTCCGGTCTCCCCCAACACCTTCACCAATCGTGTAGATGCGCGTAATACGAAGAATGTAATCAAATATATCAAGGCTATTACCCCTATCAATACGCCCTTCATCTGGATAGTATGAGCATCTTGCATCAATACGATGGCATTTGCAATAGCTCCCGGTCCACAAAGCATCGGAATACCCAAAGGAGTGACGGATATATCATTGGCATACATCTTGATTTCTTCATCTTTCAACTTTATTGGCGTATAACGGGCTTGCAACATATCGAAGCCAATCTTGAAAATTATCACTCCGCCGGCAATACGGAAACCATTGGTAGAGATTCCAAAGAATTTAAAAAGAAATTGTCCGGCAAATGTAAAGACCATAATAGTGATGAAAGCCACCAATGTGGCACGCGATACGACTGACTGCCGCTCTTTCTCCGTCATGCCATGCGTCATGGTTAAAAAGACCGGCATAGTACCAAGAGGATTGGTTAGTGTGAAGAAAGAAGTAAAACAAAGTAAAGCAAAAGGCAAGATAGTATCCATATAACTATATTTTATACGTTTTTGATAACAAAATTACAACGAGTCCCCGAATATTACAATAATTGGAATAACTCTTTCAAATCTGTAATTTGATAAGTTGGCTGGAAAGGAAATACCGTACGGCCTGTAACGTTATAAAAGACCTGATGCATCCCTACTCCTCTGGCACCCGCAATGTCATTATCCCAACTATCGCCCACCATCAACGAATCTTTTAATTCTGACTGAGTGGCAGACAACGCAAAATGAAATATTTCCGGCCATGGCTTTAACACACCAATATCATCGGAAAGAACCACTTTCCTAAAATAATGGTCAATACCGGATGAACGCATTTTTCGCAATTGCAATTCCTGGAAACCGTTGGAAAGGATATAGAGATTATACTTATGAGTTAAATATTCCAATACTTCACGCACATTGGACATTAGTTTGCTTTTGGTAGGAATAACTTCGAAGAAATCGTCAGAGAAAGCTTTCGCCAAAGCTACGTCGCCCACCCCGACTGCTTCCAACGGATAGAGAAAACGCTGCCGGTTGAGCTCTGCCTTTGTAACTTTTCCGTCCGTATACTCTGCCCACAATTCCACATTACGTTGCTCGTAAAGTTCATAAAAATGTTGGAAAGACCGGAAGTAACGGTCATATTCATATTTTCGGTACATTTCTTCAAAGGTATCACGGGCATTATGGGAAAAAGCCCAAAGAGTATCGTCGAGATCGAAAAACAGATTTTTGTATTGCATAATAAGGAAATAAGGAGGCTGTGTCAATTGTAAAGTAGACTATCAAAAAGATATTTTCATCCGCAGATTCCGCAGAAAACACAGATTTGGTTTTAAATAAATCCGCGTAATCTGTGTTATCTGCGGATGAAAGATAGTAGGCTTAAACTTTTGACACAGTCTCCTGACTTTATAACATCATCTAACTACTTCACTTGAATAACCAGATATTTAGATACACTCCAGAAGTCTTTCGGATTAGAAATTTTCAGCACAAGCTGCCCCTTGTCGTCTTTTTCCAAAGCATAAGAGTCTGTCGGATGAGTAGTCAGGACTTCTGCATCTTTAGAGTACAACTTAATCTCTTTTGTCGTGCGGAGATCAATCTGAGTAAAGTAATCTTTGTTCACATCACCATCCTTCAGGACTTTGCCTTTCTTGAAGAGTCCGGTATCGGTCAATATTTTCTGGTCTTTCAGTTCTTTCTTCGTTCCAAACACAAACCAAGCGGTGTTCAACTCTTGGTCTTGTTCAGCTACAGTCTTAGCTTTTGCTTCATTTTCAGCAGTAAGGGCTTGCTTATCAGCAGACAAACCGGTTACCGCCGCATCTAATTCCTGGATACGAATATTCTTAGAAGCCAATTCGGCATGTAGCTCTTCGACATGCTGGGTTTTGGCTGCTAATTCTTGAGTTAAAGACTCTACTGCTTTTTTCAACTGCGCAGAGTTGCTTTTACTGCTTTTCAACATCGCTTCCAGTTTAGCTATCTGCTCTTTGTTATCCTGCATCTGTTGCTGGATAAATTCAATATCAGCCGCTATTTGTTGTTTGGCCGATAAAGAACCTTCAGCTACCGCACCACGTTGTAAGTCTACGCGACTTTCGGCGGCATTGATTTGGCGAAAACCTTCAGAAATTTCATTGAAAGTACCCATCATTTCATCCAACTCAGCATTACGCTGGGTAAGTTCCATCATAAGAGAGTCATTCTCTGCTTTCAGCTGGTCTTTACCGCCACCTGAAAAGTTGTCGCACGATATTATCGTGGTTGCACATACAATTAAAATTGCTAACTTTTTCATACGTTTTTGTTTTACGTTGTTCTTAATGAAATTATTTAATTATCTATTCCTGCTATTACTATTACAATTTCTCCACGCGGAGCACTGGTCGTAAAGTGCTCAATTAATTCGGAGAGAGTACCACGTGTCGTTTCTTCATGCACTTTCGAGATTTCTCTTGATACAGAAACCTGACGATCCGTACCGAAATGTTCGGCAAACTGCATCAAAGTCTTTACCAAACGATGGGGAGACTCATAAAACACCATAGTCCGACGTTCCTCCGACAACATTTTCAAGCGCGTCATGCGTCCCTTCTTCTGTGGGAGAAAACCTTCGAAACAGAATTTTTCATTAGGTAACCCCGAAGCTACTAACGCTGGAACGAAAGCTGTAGCCCCCGGTAAGCATTGTACTTCGATACCGTTGCGAACACATTCACGCACTACCAGAAAACCCGGATCGGAAATCCCCGGTGTACCGGCATCGGAAATCAATGCAACGGTTTCGCCTGCCTTTATTCTACATACAACACTTTCCACCGTTTTATGTTCATTAAATTTATGGTGGGATTGCATTGCATTCTTTATTTCAAAATGTTTCAGCAGGATTCCGGACGTACGCGTATCTTCGGCAAGGATTAAATCCGCCTCCTTCAAAATGCGGATAGCACGAAATGTCATATCTTCCAGATTCCCTACCGGAGTAGGCACTACATAAAGTTTTCCCATATTCATCACTGATTTAACTAAAATACTTTTTGAGAAGTTCAACAAAATCGGCAATCGCCTCATTCTCTTCATCAACATTGATCGTAGTAGAAAAGAGTTCCAATGCCTTGTCCAAAGAAGGGGCGCTACCTAACTGAGATATGGTTGCATTCATACATTCCGTATCGCCGGCAAATATCTCACGCGCAAAACGGAATGAATCATTCAGACTAATGGCATGCCGTAAGTCGGTGACCGGCTTTATCCGCTCGCCCAGAATTGAGGATGTAAAAGAAGTGGTTACAGATGCCGCCACCGGATTCTCATCCAGCAATTTCTGCAGAGCATCCAACCGTTCATGTATCTGCTGTATATTCCGTTTAGCTACTACCCTCAACGCAGGATTAGCATCGGTTGTCAGGACTTGCATCAAATATTTCAGTTCCTGAACGTTCAGTTCTATGTCGTTCAATAATGTTTGCATTTCCTTATTGCATCACAAGTGTTAATGCCACAAATGTAGAAATAAATAATGAATAAATGCCGGAAAGCCAACAAAAGTGTTACTTTTGCGGTTAAAATAAACATTCTAAAACATGGTATTATTTTCAGAAGATCATATACACGAAACCAATCGCAGAGGAAGAATTGAAGTTATTTGCGGTTCTATGTTCTCAGGCAAAACAGAAGAATTGATACGCCGCCTGAAGCGTGCAAAATTTGCCAAACAGCGCGTAGAGATATTTAAGCCTGCCATCGACACCCGTTACTCGGAAGAAAAAGTTGTATCGCATGACAGCCAGTCCATCGCTTCTACTCCGATTGCTTCTTCAGCGAGTATCTTACTTTTTACTTCTGAGGTAGATGTAGTGGGGATAGATGAAGCACAATTTTTTGATAACGGCTTGATTGATGTATGTAACCAACTCGCTAATAATGGCATACGTGTCATTGTTGCCGGTCTCGATATGGACTTTCGTGGTTCTCCTTTCGGTCCGATGCCGGGATTATGCGCCATAGCCGACGAAGTATCCAAAGTACATGCCATCTGTGTGAAATGCGGACAATTGGCTTCCTTCTCACACCGTACCGTCAAAAATGACAAGCAAGTGCTTTTGGGAGAAACTGCCGAGTACGAACCCCTCTGTCGGCAATGCTATTTGCAGGCTGTAAGGGAGGATCAGAGGAAATAATACAGACTTTTTCTTTATATCCCTTGCAAATTAAATAAAAGTGCCTATCTTTGCACCCGCTTAACAGCAATAAAGGTTTGATTCGCTAGCTCAGCAGGTAGAGCACAACACTTTTAATGTTGGGGTCCTGGGTTCGAGCCCCAGGCGGATCACTTAAATAAAACGCAAGAAACTTATAATCAAGTACTTGCGTTTTCTGTTTTAAATCAGAATACACTCCCCACCTGATAACCCCCAAAAGCCACCAACCAAGCCAGCCCCGTTGTATAACACATTGCAAATACAGCCCAGTGTGTTCCTGCTTCTCTCCGTATAGCTGCCAATGCGGCAAAACAGGGAAGATAAAGAAGGATAAAGAGCATGAGAGAATAGGCAATCAGCGGTGTAAATACCTTCTCACCTGCGTGCGGACCAGACGTAAAAGTGTGTTCCTGCAACTTCTCCCTCAGGGCTACCGATGATTCATCAGCCTCGAGGTCGGTTTGATAAAGAATACCCATCGAACTGACTACGATCTCTTTTGCCGCCAGACCTGTCAGGAGACTAACGCCAATCTTCCAGTCATAACCCAACGGCTCGATAACAGGTTCTATTGCATGCCCCAAACGGCCGATGTAAGAGTTCTCCAGGTGAGTGGATGCATGTGCAATGACCATTTCCTCAGATGCGTCCTCCGGCAAGACTTCACTGCTCTGGGGGAAATACCCCAACGCCCAAATCAAAATGGAAGCAACCAGGATTACCGTACCCATCTTAGTCAAATACTGAACGCTCTTGCCCCAAGTGTGGATACCAATATTACGCAAAGTAGGAATGCGATATGGAGGCAGCTCCATCACAAAAGGAGCGTCTGTTTTCTTGAACAGAATTTTGTGCAGCACAACCGTCATAATACCGGCCAACAGCACACCGATGACATAAATACTCAGCAGAATCAATCCTTGCCCCGTTGGGAAGAAAGCCGAGATAAACAAGATATAAACCGGCAGACGTGCGCTGCACGACATCAACGGCACGGCGAGCATGGTAAGAATACGGTCTTTGCGGTTGTGGAGCGTACGGGTTGCCATAATCGCAGGCACACCGCAACCGAAACCCATCAACATCGGAATGAACGATTTGCCGTGAAGACCGATTTTGTGCATGGCTTTGTCCATGATGAATGCCGCACGCGCCATATACCCCGTGTCCTCCATCAGAGAGATGCAGAAGAACAGGATGAGGATATTGGGCAGAAAGACAATCACGCCACCCACACCGCCGATAATACCGTCCACCAGCAGATCTTTGAGCATACCATCGGGCATCACAGTCTGAATCCAATCGCCTAATGCACCCACGCCTGCTTCGATCCACTCCATCGGGTAGGCGCCGAGCGTAAAGGTTAGCTGGAATATGGCCCACATAAAAAGCAGAAAAATGGGGATACCGAACCATTTGTGGGTCAGGAGTTTGTCGGGACGGTAACCTTTGGGCTCGCAGGGTACTTCGGCATGACGGTAGGTTTCTTTCAACGCGCCGTAGATAAAGGCGTAGCGGGCATCGCTATCCGATAGGTCTGGGTTATACCTAATGTGAACGTGCCGGGGTGCGGAATCTTCATATACCTCAATCACCTTGTCCAGGAGCGCCCCTATGCCTTTGCCCCGGGAGGCTATAGTCGGTACAATCGGAATATGAATCATCTCGCCCAGATGCTCGTAGTCGAACTTGTCGCCTTTTGTTTGCAGTTCGTCGTACATGTTCAGGGCGATGACTACGCGCAGGTTCATGTCAATCAACTGGGTTGTCAGGAATAGATTGCGCTCAAGGTTCGAAGCATCCACTACATTGATGACTACATCGGGACGGTCCTTTTCAAGATGCTTGCGCACGAACAATTCTTCGGGGGTGTATTCTGATATGGAATACGTGCCGGGCAGGTCGGTCAGGTCGATACGATAATCCTGTTGGTTGAAATAGGCGGTTTTGATATCGACGGTTACGCCGCTGTAGTTTCCCACACGTTCGTGCTTGCCCGTAGCCCGGTTGAAGAGCGTAGTTTTGCCGCTATTGGGATTGCCTACCAGTGCGACACGGATTCTTTTGCTTTCTTGTCTTGCAAGAGCTTCGCCGGTATTCGCGCTGATAAGCGCCTCATCAACATTTCCGGTAACAAGCACCCCTCCGGCATTCCCGGGCAGGTGCACTTCCTCCGCTTCTATAATCTCGATTTTTGCCGCCTCGCTTTGGCGCAACGATACGCGATAGCCCATCAACTCATATTCCACAGGGTCTTGCAGCGGAGCTTTCTTGATGGCTTTCACCTTTGTTCCATATACAAACCCCATCTCCGTAAGCCGTTGCCGGAAGCAACAGCTACCATTTATTTTAGCGATGACGGCGGTTTCTCCGTCTTCTAAACTGGATAAATATCTCATAATCTTAGAAATTAATGTGAAGTCTCAACATTCCTACCAGTGCATTGTCCGGTTTCGTTTCACTGCCCGAGGGGTTGATAATGTACTGAATATCAGGTTGGAGGGAGATGTTATTGTTCAGTGTGTACTTATAGTAGAGTTCGAGGGTGGTTTCGTGCTTGTGGCCGGCACGATGCAAGCCGGCATGTGTGGCGGCAAATCCTGCCGCGTGCCGTTCGGCAATTGCGTAATTGACTCCCAATCCGAGCGAGTAATTGTTTTCGTTCTTACTTTTCGGTGCGAAGGCCAACTGCCCGAACAGGCTCAGTCGCTTGTTCAAAGGTTGGTCGGCAAGGGCGTAGAAACCATAATTGCCATTGGCAGAGCGGTAATAAGCACCCAGTTTGAAGCGGTTGTCGAAATGAACCTCTCCCATTGTCAGCATACCGTCGTCCTTGCAGATACTCCAGTGGATGTTGTGGGGATTGCGGTCGAAGTCCGTCTGGTCGCCGTCGAAGAATGCTGCTTGAAATGCCCAGCGGGCGTTGATATCCCACCGTACTGTCAAGCCCAATCCGGTTAGAGGGAAGATAGGTACGGGAATCCCGGTTGCTATAACCGGAGGCACTCCGAACGAGCTGTTGATGAACTCGCCGGCGCCCTCGCTCACCATAAACTCGGCATTCAGGTCCTGCAAACCTATCACAAACGACACACTACCGAACTCTTGCCTGAACCATAGTTCGTGCAGATAGGCATGTTCGCCGGCATCAATGTTGGAGGCTACCTGCAAGTCGCCCAGGTATTTCTCCGTAAGCGACGTCCCGTGGATAGATGCCCCGTTGATAAAGAGCGAACCGCCTTTCCACCAACTGGCTTTTCCGGTATCAAAACCAACCTTGATGTTGCCCATACCCATAAATCCGCCGCCTGTTTTCAAGCCGCCGGACATATTATAATAGGTGTCGCCGATGTAGGAGCCTTCGAATGAAAACGGATTTTGTCCTTCTGTTTGGGCGTAGGCAGCAAGCGAAACGGCTGCCACAAAGATAAAAGATGTAGTTTTTTTCAGCATAATTTAATCAATTAAGAATTATGCTGCAAAGGTCGTGCAACTTGCTGCGTCGTACAATCGCCTGATTCGGGGAAACGGCTATGGGTGAAGCATCCCCTTTTTTGGGGAGTCAGCGCAAGTAAGCTTCCTGCAACTTATTTTGTTGCATCAGGTGAAGCGCCCTCTTTTTGAGGAATCAGCGCAAGTCGTCCTGCGAAATCAGGTTGTTTGCCAAGGCGTAGAGGGTCAGCCCCTGTGGCGTTTTGATGCCTGTTTTGCGGATGATATTCTTGCGGTGTGAGATGACGGTGTGTGCGGAAATATAGAGTTTGTCGGCTATTTCCTTGTTCGACAATCCGCGGGCAAGGGCGGCGAGGACTTCCTTTTCGCGCTCTGAAAGGTCGATTCCTTCGGCATTCCGGAATACGTGGTTATCCAGACTCTCGACTAATGGAATCAGAATGGCGTCCTCCAGTTGGGTATGTTTTCTCAGGTCGTATTCGAACATGAATAGCTCCGACAGCACGGGACGGTATTGTTCGAGCAGGCAGTTCTTCGATAAGAACTTAACGAGCAGGTTCTTTAAATCTTCCAATACTGTGTCGATATCGCTGTGGTGATGTCTGTATTCGCCGATTTTATAGTCGGTGGTTTCACCTTCCAGGCGCCGGCGGATGTAAGGGAAGACAATTTCTTCCTCATACCGGAAATGTTCCATGACTTCCTTTCTGTACTTTTCGCAAAACAGGGCGAGCATTCCGTCGCCGCCTTCGAGGGCAAGTCCGCGGAGGGCATCAATCAGATGGGGCACGCGCAGGTTGATATAGTCCACGTGCGAATTTTGCAGGTAGCGGACGATGCCTTCGATGGGAATTTGTTTGAGTTCCGCATGGTGCGGCGTGTAATCGTCGGACACATAAAGGTTGCAGACAAGCAACAGCAGGGGTGCAGACATGTTCTTCTCGGCACATACCTGCTTCACGGTCTTTTCTCCAAACCCCATCCCTATATCAAAGTAGGGCAGCACATACAGCAACCTCCAATGGGAGAGTACCAGGTCGGCCATTTTGGTGTCTTCGGTAAATAATAGGTGGTTCATGATTTCCTTTTTGAATTGGGGGTTCATTTGTATAAGTTACAAGACTCTGCTCTACATTCCGTTGAACAGGGAATCGTAAACAGATCTCTAAAGTCTGTTACACTCACAGCTAAGAATTCCTTGCGGTTGCTTCTTAACTCCCTTAGTTTTCTGACTGCCTGGCTCTTCACTTTATCTGTGAAGATGAAATAAACAGAATTGTGCATTGGAGGTGTATGGCCTAATATTGTAACAGACCCATCAATCTTTCCATTAAGCTCAGTTGAGGTAAGATTGTTTGCGTTTTTATAATTTAAGCGACACTCTACAAGCAATATTTTCTTAGCTTTATTCTGCTTAATTCCAACTGCAAAATCACAAGTCTGAACAATTATATATTTATTTCTTTCATCGGTAATACGCTTGATGTTTCTGCAAAGATATTGATTTTTGAGAATTTTGCACTATAATATAGTCTGTTTTAGTTTTTGAGGTAAAAGCAGGTGCTGCGAAAATAAAGTGCCTAACCGGTTATGGTGATATCTTCCGACACAGGCAAAATTTGATTTTCTATTAAGATAATTTACTTCGCTTCGTGCTTGCTCTAAATCCCATCCGGAATGCATTCTGAGAGGGGGTAGTCTAAGTATACGACTGAGATACCCTAAGTATACGACTGAGGGTATCTCAGTCGTATAGTGAGATAGGCTAAGTATGGGAGTGAGATTATGAAGGATAATTCAGGAGTTACATTTATATTCTTTTTTGCTAACCGATTATTCGTAGCAGCTTTACTATATCATATCAATGGGAATTTATATTTTAACACAGAGGCGCAGAGATACGGAGCTTTTCTTTCCGCAGGAATATATTAGTGATAGGTTTTAAAGCCTCTTTTCCGCTGCTAATAAACGTTGCCCACGTTTTTTAAAAACGTTGGGCATATTCTTTAAAAACTCTACTTGTGTTTATTAACAGAGAGGGCAACTACATTGTATCGAAAAAACTCTGCGCCTCTGTGTTCAAGCATGAATTGCCATTTAAGGTTTAACGTACAGCCCCATACCTCTCCTTAGCCAACCCATACTTCCAACGCATAAAATCCGCCAAAGACTCCGGAGCCAATATCTCGATGCTATCCACAAATCCAAAAAACTCGCGTTGCAGCTCCTGATTGATAACTACATGTATTTCAAATACCATGGAGCCATCCCCCTTTGTCTCTATCAGTTTCTGACTTTTGTGAATAGGTTTGGTCATAATATAAGGTGCACTCTGCCTGTCCGCCCAAAAGCGCACAGTCTCCGCTTTCATCCCCATGTTCTTTGTAACCCCCACTAAATCGTCAAAGAAAGTCTGAGGGTCAAACAAATTGTTTTCAATGAACCCCTCCTTTTCGGCTATTTCAATATGATGTATCCGGTCTAACGCTAAGTTAACCAGACTCCCCTTACGGTTGCCAAACACAAACCAGCGGTTACGATACTCCTTCAGCAAGTACGGATGGAGACAGAATGTACTGGCAGAACGCGCCTTGAATGAACGGTATTGCAAGCTGAGAACCTGCTTGTTGATGATAGCGTGGTAAATCGTATCCAGATAATCCAGCCCCTTCAGACTTTCATTCTTCTCGAAGTCTATCACCGGCACCGTCTTCTGTTTGGCAGAAGTAACATGATCTTCGAGCCGGCTAACGATATCGCCCATATCCGAGAAACCGGAAAACCCCTTGAACTGGCGGAGCACTTCGACCGCTTCGGACATCGTCTTCAAGTCCTGTTCAGACAGTGGCGTGTTCGTGATACTGTAATCCTCGTCCTCATACCTGTAATATCTGTTGTCATAAACAACAATCGGCGCATTGTAACCCAGTTTCTCACTGCGCATCATCTGGATATCCATTTGCACCGTGCGCCTGCTTATACCTTTATCTATGCCTTCGTACTCGTACAAGGCGTCAGAACAGGCATCAATCAGGTCTTCAAGCGTCCATTGCCTGTACTTATTACGAAGGCAAGCGTCTATTGTTTTATAGCGGATAAGGGCATTTCGATTGACCGGCATACTGATAAAATGATTTTTTTCTTCAAAAATATGAAAATAAATTCAGATACGCAAAAACACTGCGCAACTGTATCTGAATCTTTGCCGTATTAAAAAAAAGAAGAATTATGAAAACAACTATACAGCAAAAACTGACTGATATAGAACAGAGTCATAAAATAGAGATACTTTATTCATGTGAATCAGGTAGCCGGGCATGGGGCTTTCCTTCTCCCGACAGTGACTATGACATACGTTTTATATATATGCGGAAGCTTGATGACTATCTGACGATATATCCTCAAAAAGACCATCTGTCTTTTCCTATAAATGATGAGTTGGATATACATGGTTGGGATATATTAAAAGTGTTACAGTTGATAGTCAAGTCGAATACAACACCGTTCGAGTGGTTACAATCTCCTGTGATATACAGAATAGATAAAGCAATTAGTGATGAGTTGTGGAAGCTTTGTCAGAACTGTTTTTGCTCTCGCAGCAACATACACCATTATTTGGGGATAGCTAAAGGTGCAATGGCGACCATGCAAGAGGAAGAAATAAAAATAAAGAAGTTATTTTATGTGCTTCGTTCGTTACTCGCTGCCCTATGGTGTGCTGAGCATGATACAATAGCGCCAATGAATATATTCTCATTAATGGATTTGTTATCAAACCATTTACGCAAAAAGGTTTTATCTTTGATAGATTTGAAATTGACAGCCAATGAAAGTTGTCTGATAGAAACAGATCAAGACATAAAGATATGGATAGAGCATACTTTCAGTTACTGCATGGAGGCTTCACAGCAGATGGAACGAAAAGTTTTTGATGTAAGAGATGCTAATGAACTTTTCAGAAAAACGATTATAAAATGACGATACAGGAAATTAAAGACAGAGGATTATTGCTTTTTGAGTCCATAAGTGGAAGTAAAGCATACGGATTAGCTACATCACAATCGGATACCGATATAAAAGGAGTGTTTTATCTACCCAGGAACTTGTTTTTTGGATTGGAGTACATACCTCAGATAAGTAATGAAACTAATGACGAAGTATATTATGAACTGGGACGCTTTATAGAATTGCTATGTAAAAACAATCCGAATATACTGGAACTATTGGCTTCGCCTGACGATTGTATATTATATAAGCATCCGTTAATGGATAAGTTGAATATAGGTATGTTCTTATCTAAACTTTGTAAAGACACCTTTGCCGGGTATGCCTTAACACAGATACGGAAAGCAAGAGGGTATAAAAAGAAAGTTGTGAACCCAATGGATAAAGAGTGTAAGACTATATTAGATTTCTGCTACATAATGGATAACTATCAACCTGTTCCCATAAAAGAATGGCTTGGCAGGAAAAATTATATTCAAGAGCGTTGTGGTTTATCTTCCATTTCTCATGCCAAAGGTATGTATGCGCTGTTTTATGATGTTGAAAACAATCTTGATTATCACGGTATAGCAGTAAAAGAGACAGCAAACGAAGTATCATTATCATCTATACCCAAAGGACAGCAGGCTCTTGCCTATTTATTTTGGAACATGGAAGCATATTCGCTCTATTGTAAAGAGTATAAAGAGTATTGGGATTGGGTTAAAGAACGGAACGATACTCGTTACCAAACGAACTTGAACCACGGCAAAAACTATGACTCAAAGAATATGATGCATACCATACGTTTGTTGCAAGTGGCTGAAGAAATATTGCGAGACGGGACTTTGAATGTAAAACGTTCAAACAGAGAACAACTACTCGATATAAAAGCCGGTAATATGGATTATGATGAATTGCTAATTATGGCTGATGAATTAATGAAAAGTATAGAATCGTATTGTCTAACATCCACACTGTCCGATGCTCCTAATAAAGAAAGAGCAGAAAGGGTATTGGTGGAAATGAGGGAAGTATTATATAAATAACAGTGAAACTATGATAGAATTAAAAGGAAAATACAACAAAGACTGTAAAATCTTCATTGACGATGTAGAGACAGAAGCCATTGAGTTGGTTCAGAGTATCCTGAATCAGGAAGTCTCAGAAGGAGTACCGGTTCGTATTATGCCCGATACTCATGTGGGCAAAGGAATCGTCATCGGATTTACCATGCCACTGACGACGATGGTCAATCCTAATTATATCGGTGTCGATATCGGCTGTTCGGTTACCACGCACAAGCTGAATAAGCGTATTGAGGCTGACCAGTTACCAACGTTAGACCACGCCATCAGACGTTCCGTGCCAATGGGTATGAATATCCGAAGAGAAAAGAACTATGATAACTGGTGGGTAGAATCCTATTTTGAAGAAGTTAACAGGAATATCGCCCTGTTCCGGCAGGAGTGGACAAAACGTTTCGGGGAGTGGACAAAACGTTCCGGTAAAGAGAATGTTCCTGCCTGCGCGGATAGAGACTATGCAGAAAAAGAGTATGCAGATAAAGACTATGTGGTTAAAGAGTGCGCGGATGAAGACTACGCAGATAAAACGCCTGTAGATAAAGCCTACATTGCCGCTCTTTGCAAAAAGATTGGCATGAAAGAAGACGTCTTTTACTATTCGATAGGAACCTTAGGTGGTGGAAACCACTTCATCGAAGTCGGCGAATCCGCAAACGACGGGGCACATTATCTAACTATCCATTCCGGTTCGCGAAACTTCGGCTTAAAAGTCTGTAACTATCATGCCAAGAAGATGCTTGCACAACGGGGGCTGACTCAGGAATACTTCAATGAGTTCAAGCAAATAATCAAAAACACGCTGCCAACTTCTGACATCCCGCAGAAACTGGAAGAACTCGCAGTAAGATATAAAGTCGATAAAAAGGAATACCTGCTCGAAGGAAACGATATGTATGCCTATTTACTGGATATGGTCATAGCCCAAACTTATGCTCAATTTAATCACAAGGCAATGTCGAAAGCTATATTCAAGGACTTAGGAGCCGATTACCATGCAGTAGACTCCGTCTATTCAATGCATAACTTTATAGATACCACCGACTGGATAATCCGTAAAGGCGCCATCCGCTCCTATAGCGGCGAAAAGATGGTTATTCCCTTCAACATGCGCGATGGAATACTTATCTGCGAAGGGAAAAGTAATCCGGACTGGAATTACTCCGCCCCACACGGCGCCGGACGCGTATTAGCGCGAAACAAAGCATTGAGCACCCTGGACATGGAAGAGTTTTCCAAAGAAATGGAAGGCATTTATTCCACCTCAGTTTGCCGGTCTACCCTTGATGAGTCGCCAATGGCCTACAAGGACAAGAACATAATAATGGAAGCCATCAAAGATACGGCAACGGTAATTGATGCTATCAGGCCGGTGATGAATATTAAAGCAAAGTGATACTTTGTATTTTTAACCGCCTGAGAATACGATATTTCCGCCCGAAGACTGGAACGGGCGGAAATATCGAAGCAGTTATCCGGAACTTCCGTCAGCAAGCCGGCGGCATAGCCCGTTACCGGGGTAAGAATGGTCTTTGGCATCAATCGCTGAACAGGGAAGATTCTTATGAAGAAATTACCGGCACAGCCATGTTTGTATTCGGCATTGCCCGCGGTGTAAAAGAGGGTTGGCTGCATCCCGACTTCATTTACGTGGCCGATCAAGGTTTGAAAGGTATGATGAAGAAGATTTCCGATAATGGCGACGTCACATCTATTTGCGTAGGAACCGGAATAATACCTTCTCTGGCATATTACTATAATCGTCCTACACAAGAAAATGACCCCATGGGCGAAGGCCCTGTACTGCGTGCGCTTATCGAGATGATCGATGCACCTAAATACACGGAAATAAAAGCTGAAGAACAATATGACAAGATAGTTGTGAAAAAATAGTGTTATTCGCAAATAAATTCTACTTTTGTCCCAATTCATTGTACAAGAACATGTGATATGACTAAGAACTATAATGATTCAGGGGTTGAATTCAAGTATCTGATAGTAAATGATATGGATCGAAAGTTTGGTCTGTGGGTAAATACGGTTGGTTTTCAGTCTATCCAGCCTAATTCTCCTTATCCTTTAAGGGATCATCCGTCGGGCTATTACTTTAATGCGCAGAAAGGGCGCGTCTTGCGTGAATATCAGTTGGTTTATATAACTAAAGGCCGGGGCTTGTTCACTTCGGAAATTACTCCTGAAAAACAAGTGTGCAAGGGCCGGCTTATTGTTGTTTTTCCGGGACAATGGCATACTTATCATCCATATCAACAGACCGGATGGAATGAATATTACATCGGTTTTGAAGGATCCATCATTGATAACATGTTGAAGGGTGGCTTCCTCTCGAAAGAAAATCAAGTGCTTGAAGTAGGGTTGAATGAAGAGTTGGTGGCACTTTTTTCGCGTGCTTTAGATATAGCCGAGAGCGATAAGATTTCCTCCCAGCAATATCTTTCGAGCGCGAAACCGATATTAAGGAGGATAGTATAGAGAGTATAAAAGTCAAATAAACGAAGGCATGGATAAGCGCGAATGGTCTGATAAATTGAAGCAACTACGTTCAATCATAAAGAAGAATGAATGTCTGGAAGAAGCAAAAGAACTAATCCTTGATCTTCACCAAATGGTTTATGCTTCTGAAATGTCAGGTATAAACAGTACTACATTCGAAGATAAATTATGGAATGGTATAAATGAAGAAACGGCGAGAAAAGCTGTTAATAAGAAAGGGCGGACGATTCTTTACGGAATCTGGCATTCTACTCGAATTGAGGATATTACAATGAATTTACTGGTTGCCGGAACAGAGCAGATATTTGAAAAAGATAACTGGTTTTCAAAAATCAACTCCCCAATTCGGCATACCGGTAATTCGCTGGATGCAAATGAAATTCTGCAAATGTCTTTACTTGTAAATATAGAAGAACTCAAAGCATATAGGATTACTGTAGGACGAAACACGGAAAACATTATCCGTAAATTAAGTAAAGGAGAAATGAAACGTAAGGTGTGTAAAGAAAAACTTCAACGAATTCTGGACGAAAAAGCGGTTGAAAACGTAGACTCAGCAAATTGGCTGATTGACTTCTGGGGCGGAAAAGATGTTGCAGGAATAATACTGATGCCCTGTTTACGGCATCAGCTTGTACATTTAAACGAATCAATGGACGTTGAAAGTTGCAAAAGCAATATCCCTGTTCTTATTTAAGAAGTCGTATATCTCGTTCACGCCTGTTTTATCTGTTATTTGCGTTCCCAGACATTCTTTATTTCACCAAATACCATCTTGTGATACTCGCCTGTTTCTGCATGGGCATCAACAATGAATTTGCGGGCATCTTCGGTTCGGAAGTCATCAGGAGAAACGGTAGTAACTTCAAATAAATCAAGCTCGATGATGAGTTTAGCTTCCTTGTAAGCCATATTACCCGAAGGCGTTTGTACAGCAGTCAGGGAGGTAGTTGTCATTTTCTCGTTGCTATCTCTGCCGGACGACTTACCAAAGTTCATAATATCCTCCTTATACTCTTCGTCGAAGAAAGTCATGGTGTATTTATTTTCCTTGCGTATTAGTTCGAGCGTATAACGATTTGAGCGCAGAAAAGAAAATGCCACTTGCTTATTAAACAAAATACCCCAACCGCCCCAACCGGCAACCATCGAGTTATAATGCGATGGGGTTCCTGCTGTCAGTATGGAGAAATCCTCGCTTATGAGAGTGAAAATATCCTCCTTTACATCCTTTGCTTCGATTGTTTTGAATAAATCATCGAACGAAGCGGCTTTTATCTCTTCGCGGTTCAATTTTACCACCGCACTTTCCTCGTGTGCTGTATCCGCCGCTTTGCGGGTACTTTCATTGCAGCTCGCAAAAACGAGGGCTACAACGGAAATAGATATTAAAACTATATGTTTCATAATACTAAGGGATTTAAACTTAAATGTTCTGACATCTGCATTCATAATGGCACAAAGATAATGAATGCCTTTAATATAGCATAATTCAGAATAAGATTATTAGGGTAGCCGCACCAAAATTTTATTCGCAGCCGGAACAGAATTTATTGTCATAATCACCATAGCATATTGTGACTTCCTTCATGCAAAGCTTGTATTAATGAGTCCAACTTAGGCACAGTGCAAGACGAAGTCAGTCAGAGCTTAAGTCGAGAAACAAAAAAGTACATTTGTAATTTATGTCAAAAGAAGGGAAGAGTTTGGAAGTCACCTGCCCGGGATAATGATGACTTTCAATAAATACCAAAAACTCCTTATCATCAAATTCCGGAGTAAAAGTAAGGCGCCCATCTTTGTCGGTTTCTAATACCTGATGTGGGAAAAGGAGCGCACCGGTATATATATTGGTGAGGTTTCCTTGATCAAAGATTACAGGGTCTCCTGCCAAATTGGGTTCATAGTAGATAAAGACCTTCGCTCCATTGTCTGGCAGTCGGGTATTACGAGAAGCGTTTTCCGGCTCGTATAGCACCGATATTTCAATCACTCTTGGCTCTTCCACTTCCAAACCTAGCGATTCGTCTTTGTTACAGGAAGTGAATAGGAAGATTGCTGTAAGAAGCATGTATGAGATTTGTTTCATATCAATGGGGTTTTATAGAGATGTGTATTTATAAAACGTAATAATAGTAGATGTATTGCTATTTCCTGGGAAATTTATTTTGAAGAAATGAAACCGCACCGCGCTTTACTTACGCAAGCACGGTGCGATTATATCAATACATTTTTTTAGGTGATATTTCTATTTTATACCAATATGTATAATATGTGCTATTATATGGAGGTTGATAGTCGTAGTTATGCTGTACCCTACCTCCCCTCATATACGAAGAACCAAGATCAACCATTTCATTCCCCAACAAAATGGGGTCACCAAAATTGATATACAACTCTCCTAAATTATCATTACCATACGTAGTCGTCTGCCTATAAGATAATCTTTCTGTTCTCTTTGCTGATGCACCAAACTTCATGCCTATTTTGTTTGGAACTCCTCCAGACAGTTCAAAGTTGCCCGCAAATTCTGAAATTGTTTCAACCACTGATTCGACTACTGTTGGATTGTCAATTTCACTCATAGTAATCTTGATAATGGGGCTATAATGTTCCAAATCCCATGTAAACAAAGGAACGGATAATCTATATGTTAAGCAACTGTCTACAACCCAATCAACATAGTCTCTCTCGGAGTTCACATCTCTCGTTAAAAAAAGCTCATAAGGTTGAGCTCCAAAATAAACAATTTGTTCACTACCATTTGGATGTGTTGTACCAACATTTATTTTCATCTCAAATTCAAATTCTCCATCTGTCCAATTCCAGCTACGACGATCTGGATCAGTTCGATCAGGAATAGGTCTTCCCTTGTAAGGACGTGGATCATCATCTGATGGTTTGCTAATCTTATCATAAGCGCTTCTAGGTGATGAGCCTAACATCTTGAATGAACACAAGAATTCTTTATATTCATTTTTAATTACTCCACGATCATTAGTGGGGCTAATGTCGTAGTAAACATAATCTCGTTGCCACCCATCTGTGTTTTGATATTTGTCATACGCATCAAATACTTTTTGCATGTCTTGAGGTATTTCCGGAGATGGGGTAGCAAGTGTTATAGTCCCAGTTCTTGTAGTTATCTTATTTTCAAGGTTATTAAACGAATCATTGATAAATTGCAATTGAACACCTGATTTGTTTACTGGAATTGTAAGGTGCGAATTTGCCTGAAGGTCTGAAGAACGTGTGAAAGTAGACGTTACAATTCTCTCGTTTTCCTTAACAACTACAATTGGATATTTAGGTATTAGGTGTGAAGGAATGATCGAATCATTGCCACATGAATTAACTATTGGAACGTCATTCATTGCAAATGTACTAATAGCAACTGCTGGGATTTCCGTACTTGTATCCCAAGATCCAGCAGAAAATGATTCTTCTGGTAATGATGGTACAAATACAGTCAATGTCGGCAACTTTTGCTCAATCAAAGCTAACCGATTGATGTCCAAGTGCTCTGAAAGAAGACCTTCCAATGTCTTCCCATTATTCAACTTCTTGTCTTTGATCAATAAATAGACTACATCAAAATCATAGTTGATTTTCTTTAATGCCTCTTCTTTGATAAGCCCTCTAACCTCCATACTTTCGGATAGAACTTTTGCTAAAGCGGTGGCAAAATCCTTCTTCAAGAGGAAGGTTGCATCTTTAGCAAATGGGGTTTCCTCTTGTTTAGCCATTTGGTCGGTTTCCATTTCGTACACTGTATCATCTGTACAACTTGCAACAGAGAGCGATATGAGCATCGCTAACATGAGATAATAAATCTTCTTCATAATATCTCTGATTTTAATTATGGATATTTACTATATATAAAATCTTCGTATGTATCCTTTCAACGAGCAGACAAACGTATTGTCTTTTAAAAACTAAATGTGTATCTTTGCCACGCCTCCTTTTTATGGGGTTAGGGAGCAGATGATATGCAAGTAAATCCTGCTAAGATTAAAAACAGCCATCATTCTGCTCCTTTTTATTTATATTTATAGTTCGTAAAATATTCAATTAACATCTGCCGCTTATAGTGTCTCCGCTATTTTCTCTATCCATAGTTAAAAGAAATAGTTTACGAATTACTCAAACGGAATTTGAGATTCAATATTAAACTCCCCAAAGAGAATCAGACCCCCTTCTATATAAAACAACTCATAACTTCCGGCTTCGAGACCGCTTACATCAATCGTGTGAATCTCCTGCTCAACGGGAACTACTATGTCCTGAAGTATTATATTCCCATACAGATCCTTTACCTGGAAGATAACCTGTTCGTCTACGTTCTGCAGGAAACGTAATTCAATAGTGCTTTCATCAAGGATAGCTTCTATAGGAATAGAAAAAGGAAATGTTCTTTTGGGTTGATCCTCCCATTTATTAAAAGATATGGTTTTACTTTTATCCTTTAATAAACTCTTGGCTTCCATTATCATGAATGGAATACCAACTAATAATAATGCAATGTTTAGCGCTCTCATAACTTTAAATATTTTTCATCAAAATTACAGAAAAACGAGAATAAACACAAGCAAAATATCCATTTTCAGGGGGACAAGCCAGCATTGATTATCAGCGAGTTAGAAGAAAACAACAGGACAACACAAGGACAACCAACAACAAGCAGGGGTATTAACGTATGTTTTTAATCAAATATTCGCATAGCGATGTATTAGCAGGCAATGATATATTCAGTTTATCTTTGAGCCGTAGACGTTTCCTTTGGGCAGAATCCGGAGCAATGCCTAATAACTTTGATTCTTCCTTGGCACCGAATTCGCACAAGTAGAGACAGCAGTATCGAAAATCGGATGGTGCCAGTTTCGGGTTCTGCCTCTCATATATATAGGTATGAAGCTTGGGATAAATGGTGATTATTTCTTTTTCAATAAGATTCCATAGTTCCGCGGTTATTAATGATTTGTTGTTGTTCGGTATTTTCTGATTAATCAGACGTGTCAGTTCTTGATATAAAAATGAATCATGCAGCAACTTCTTTTTCATCCTGTCTACTTCTGCCTGGTGCATTTCTACTTTTTCTTTTGCTTTCTTTCTATAGAACATAAAACTTACTATCACCAGCAATAAGGTTAAAATGCAAATAATTGAAATGAAGATATATTTTTTCTGCCTGTTTTTCAGCTCGTTTACTTCTTCCTGTATTTTAAGAAGATTGTATTTGGCTTCAATATCCTGTATTTTAGATTGGGCATCGGCGTATATGATAGAATCTGTGATGTTCTTATGCTCTTCCAGATTAACAAGGGCTTTTTTATAATTCTCTTCTGCTTTATAGATTCGATAAGATAAATATTTGAAGCTATATGTATTACATTCCTGTGGATCATCTTGCGAAATTTTAAATAACAGTTCTTTTGCCTTATTTATAGAACCTGTTGTGATGTACAGGTCGATTAACGCCATGCGGCTGGGCATTGTGCCCCCTCCCATCAGCGATTTGAGTAAGTACTTCTCAGCCTTATCATATTCGTTTTGCATTTCATAGATGTTTCCTATGGTATTATTTATGCTCGAGGAAATACGGATATTCTTGGTATTGGCAGCCACTGAATCAGCCAGGAATAGAATTTCCAGAGCACGTGATGTTGAATCTATACGTGCATATTCGCGTCCCATATCTCTTAACGCACAAGCGTAGCTATCGGTATTGTTTTCTTTCTTGAAATAATCGGCAGCGGCCTCGTATTTCTTGATGGCTTCTATCCGCATGAATTTATTTTTGTACAAATCGCCCATATAACTATATGTATACCCCACCAGATTATTGAGTTCATTGCTTTCACCAATCTCGAGGGCATCAGTATATACCAACATTGCTTTGTCGTAATCACCCTCCGCAGCGTAGGATCGTCCCAGGAAAATTGAAATTTGTACCTGTTCGGTGGGGGTGCCATGTGAAAAATACCAGTCATAAGCCCTCTCCAGTTGAGAGGTCGGCAGTATACTATTGAGGGGATTATCCGTTATCATACCCGACAACATGCACCAACGCGCAAATGCTCTGTCGTCCATAGCTTCCGGCAGAAGGATGCTTTTCAGAATGTTCGATGCACTGTCCGGGGCTACTTCAATGAGTGCCTCCGCTTCATCCAACAACATGCCGTTGGCAGATGGTGATTTACCGCATCCTGTGAGTATCCAGGAAAGTATAGCAATTATGATGGTAACAGATATTCTCATGTGCCTTCAGGTTTTGTATCAGCGCAAAAGTAATATATTTCTTCTATTTTCAACATATATTTGAAGATTTTTTTGTATATATTTGATGTTATATTCGTTTTTAAACAACAATATTACAATATCTTATCGGCAGCAGCAACACGATGAACCAGTCTTTAGCCTGTAGCAGAGCCTTGCAGAAGTAATTTCATAGGCCTGTAAGTAGTTATTGTCTGAATATCATATATAAATATAATAGAGTTAATGTAAATTAGATTTGCTATTTATCGCGTATGCGCGTATCTTTGTTGCATGAATTATACCGACCATAAAGATAACCCCCAGAGTTTCCGCTCCCTGACTGGCATGAACCATGCCCAGTTTTCCAGTCTGCTTCCTTTCTTCGAGGCGGCACATGACGATTATTTGTCTGAATATGAGATGACCGGCAAACGTCGTAGCAACCGTCGCAGTTTCTGTATTTACAAGAACAGCCCTCTTCCTGATGTGAGCGAGCGCCTTTTCTTCATCCTTGTTTATCTGAAGAACAATCCTCTTCAGGAGTACCATGCCGCCAGCTTTGGCATGGGTCAGAAGCATTGCAACACTTTTGTTCATTGCCTGACCCACATCCT
>QMCD01001404.1_pt1 | contig 35227 bp, 26 predicted proteins | sample 1821841 | NCBI WGS metagenome assembly QMCD01 (sample SAMN01991225, study PRJNA193472) | Termite gut metagenome, whole genome shotgun sequencing project. | isolation source: worker | host: Macrotermes natalensis
AAACACTGTTTTTAATACTTCCCACTGTTTCATGTGCCAAAGATAAGCAATTATACAAACAGGTCAGTTACTGCAACCGGGTTTTCGGACTGACCCAAAAGAGTGCTAAGCAAAATCAAAACAGTTTCTAAAAAAGTAAAGCGCTGCAAGGTATAACCTTACAGCGCTTTTATAAAAGTAGCGGGACCCGGGATTGAACCGGGGACCTCATGATTATGAATCATGCGCTCTAACCGGCTGAGCTATCCCGCCATCATTTCTTGATTGCGGGTGCAAAGATAGAGCTTTTCTTTAAACCTCCAAAATATTTGTGAATATTTTCTGTTCATAACAATGCCAATCAGAAGCAAAATCAAGATTCAAATCCTTATAAATGTATCCTTTGGAAGCAATCTGAATGGGTTATGCAACAAAAAAGGAGATGTATATTAATAAATTTGAAGAAACATATTCTATATTTAGAAAAAAGTCTCTATCTTGCAGACGCAATAAAAAGTGGAAATAGATTATGAACAGACAAAAGATTCATCGGGAATACCTTTTAAATGCTACATCAAAAAGCATTCTTTGGTCTGCAATAAGCACCCCTACCGGTTTGGAGGGTTGGTTTGCAGACAGGGTGCAATCGGACGATAAGGTTGTCACTTTCTTCTGGGGAAAGACAGAACATCGTGACGCGGAAATCATAGCCGTACGTGCATTTTCTTTTATCCGCTTCCATTGGTTGGATGATGAGAACGAGCGGGAGTATTTCGAATTAAAGATGACAAATAATGAACTGACGAACGATTTCGTATTGGAAGTCACCGATTTTGCCGATGCGAATGAAGTTCAAGACCTGTGCGAGTTGTGGGACTCAGAAGTTGATATTTTGCGGAGAACGTGCGGTTTTTAGTTAACTTTGATATAAAAACTTTCCACACTCCCTTTTTTATGCTAATTTTGTGTTTTCATTGCATGAAATAAGTAAAATGCTGCGCATAAAAAAGTTAGATATATTTATACTAAAGAGCTTTTGCATGCTCTTTATGGGCACTTTCTTCATTTGCCTTTTCATCTTCATGATGCAGTTTCTATGGAAGTACGTAGATGAAATGGTAGGAAAAGGATTGGAATTGAGCATCCTTGCACAATTCTTCTTTTATTCCGCTCTTACTTTGGTGCCGATTTCATTGCCGTTGGCTGTTCTGCTGGCGGCGCTTATCACTTTCGGAAATTTTGGTGAACGTTTTGAATTGCTTGCCATGAAAGCAGCGGGCATTTCATTGCTTAAGATTATGCGCCCGCTGATTGTGTTTATCATTCTCGTCTGTGGCATTTCTTTCTATTTCCAAAATGTGATAGGGCCGAAAGCGCAAGTCAAGTTGTGGACTTTGCTTATGTCGATGAGGCAGAAATCCCCGGAGTTAGATATACCCGAAGGTGTGTTTTATGATGAAATAGGAGGGTACAACTTATACGTAAAGCATAAGAACCGTAAGACGGGTATGCTTTATGACGTACTGATTTACAATTTTGAAAAAGGATTTGAGAATGCGCAAATTATCAAATCCGATTCGGGAAAGCTGGAAATGACGGCAGACAAGCAGCATTTATATCTGCATTTGTATAGCGGCGAACAATTCGAAAACCTGAGGTCGCAAAACATGAATCAGAATAATGTACCTTATCGCCGGGAAGCATTTCGCGCAAAACATGCTATCATCGAGTTTGACTCCGATTTCAATATGGTGAATTCGGATGTTATGAACAGCAGCTCCAATAGTAAAGATATGAAGATGTTGCAGACCAGTATTGATTCCATGAAGGTGGAGAACGACAGCGTGGGGCGGGTTTATTTTAATGAAGCGATAAACAGTACTTATAAGATACCGGTAGATCTGAAGAAAGCCGATACGTTGAAGATAGAACAGGCGCGCCTGAACGAGTATAATGTAGACAGTCTTTTTAGTGTAGCCACTTTGTCGCAGAAACAGAAGATAATGAACACTGCCGTGAGCCGTGCCGAGAGTGCGGGAAACGATTGGAATTTCAAGAGTTACAATGTAATCGCCACAGAGAAAAACCTTCGGCGCCACATGATGTCCTGGCATGAGAAACTGACACTTTCGCTGGCATGCCTTATCTTCTTCTTTATCGGTGCGCCTTTAGGTGGAATTATTCGCAAGGGCGGTTTGGGTATGCCGGTTGTGGTATCCGTACTTATCTTTATCATCTATTATATCATTAACAATACGGGATTTAAGATGGCGCGTGACGGACAGTGGATTGTCTGGATGGGTATGTGGACAAGTACGGCCGTATTAGCTCCGTTGGGGGCATTCCTAACTTATAAGTCCAATAACGACTCGGTAGTACTGAACGCAGATGCTTATATCAACTGGTTTAAGAAGATTGCCGGAGTTCGCAGTGTGCGTCATTTGTCCCGTAAGGATGTTATCATACAAGATCCTGACTATGCCCGTTTGCCGGCTGAACTACAAGCTCTCTCTGCCGATTGCCGGGCATACGTTGAGAAGAGAAACTTTAAGCGCGCTCCCAATTATTTCAAGTTGTGGATGGAAGATTCACGTGATGAAGAAATGGTAGCGATAAGCGAACGCTTGGAAGAATTGGTTGATGAGATGTCAAATACTAAATCGGCTCATCTGATGAATGCGTTGAATAACTATCCTATTATTCCTGTTTATGCTCATGTGCGTCCCGTTGATAACTATTGGCTAAGCCTGCTTTGCGGATTGGTAGTACCGGTTGGGTTGTTCTTTTACTTCCGTATCTGGGCTTTCCGTATCCGGTTAGGCAAAGATGTGGGGCGGATTATCGAGACCAATGGCGAGGTTAAAGAGATAATAGAAAAGGATTTAAGGTTATAGGAAAGAATCTGAGATAAATAAAAAAAGAATATAGAATGGAAAAAGTGAAATTAGATACGATAGAAGAAGCGATCGAAGAGTTCAAGGCCGGTAACTTCGTGATAGTGGTGGATGATGAAGACCGCGAAAACGAAGGCGACCTGATTATTGCTGCGGAGAAGATTACGCCTGAAAAAGTGAATTTCATGCTGAAATATGCCCGTGGAGTACTTTGTGCTCCGATTACAGTGTCGCGTTGTAAAGAACTGGATTTACCTCATCAGGTAAGTGACAATACTTCTGTTCTGGGCACACCTTTCACGGTAACCATTGATAAATTGGAAGGATGTACGACAGGTGTCTCTGCTGCCGACCGCGCAGCTACCATACAGGCGCTTGCCGATCCCGCAGCTACACCGGCAACTTTCGGGCGTCCCGGACATATCAATCCGCTATATGCTCAGGAAAAAGGAGTTTTGCGTCGTGCCGGACATACGGAAGCTGTGATTGATATGGCTCGCATGGCAGGACTTTATCCGGCAGGCGCTCTTATGGAAATCATGAACGAAGACGGCACAATGGCGCGACTGCCCGAATTGCGAAAGATGGCCGACGAGTTTAACCTGAAGTTAATCTCTATCCACGACATGATTGCCTATCGCTTGAAACAGGAATCTATCGTAGAAAAAGGCGTGGAAGTAGATATGCCTACCGAATACGGGCACTTCCGCTTGATACCATTTCGTCAGAAGTCTAATGGACTGGAACATGTGGCATTGTTCAAAGGAACATGGGAACAGGATGAACCGATATTGGTCAGAGTGCATTCCTCTTGTGCCACAGGAGATATTTTCGGTTCTAAACGTTGCGATTGCGGTGAACAACTGCATAAGGCAATGGAAATGATTGAAAAGGCCGGAAAAGGGGTGATTGTTTATCTGAATCAGGAAGGTCGCGGTATCGGTCTGATGGAAAAAATGAGAGCCTATAAATTGCAGGAAGATGGGCTTGATACGGTAGATGCCAATATTTGTTTGGGACATTTGGCCGATGAACGCGATTACGGTGTGGGCGCCCAGATTTTGCGCGAACTGGGAGTACACAAGATGCGGTTGATGACCAATAATCCTGTAAAACGTGTTGGGTTGGAGGCTTATGGACTGAAAATTATGGAAATAGTTTCTATCGAATCGGCACCCAATCCGTACAATGAACGTTACCTGCGTACAAAGAAAGAACGTATGGGGCATACTTTACATTTTAATAAGTAAGATGGCCTTTTCTTTTCTAATCTCAAGTAAATGTGTTTAATTTGTAGCTAAATTCATGCAACAACCATAAAATAAATAGAAAAATGAATCAATTATCGGATCGTTTAAACAGCTTGTCACCATCGGCGACACTGGCTATGTCTCAAAAGAGCGCTGAGTTGAAAGCTCAAGGCGTTGACGTAATTAACCTGAGTGTAGGAGAACCAGACTTCAACACTCCTGACTACATCAAGGAAGCTGCGAAGAAAGCGATAGATGATAACTTCTCTCGCTATTCCCCAGTTCCGGGATATCCGGCTTTGCGTAATGCAATAGTGGAGAAACTGAAAAAAGAAAATGATCTGGAATATACAGCGGCACAGATTTCATGCGCCAATGGTGCAAAACAGTCGGTTTGTAATGTCATTCTGGTACTGGTAAATCCGGGTGATGAAGTAATTGTGCCTGCGCCATACTGGGTTAGTTATCCGGAGATGGTGAAATTGGCCGAAGGTACTCCGGTGATTGTAACCGCCGGCATTGAACAGGATTTTAAGATTACTCCCGCACAGTTGGAAGCTGCCATTACCCCTAAGACTAAGGCGTTAATTCTTTGCTCTCCGTCAAACCCGACAGGTTCGGTTTACTCTCAGGAAGAACTGAAAGGTTTGGCAGACGTATTGGAAAAATATCCGCAGGTAATCGTGATAGCCGATGAGATCTATGAACATATCAATTACATTGGTAAGCACCAGAGCATTGCCCAGTTCCCGGAAATGAAGGAACGTACGGTAATTGTAAACGGTGTTTCCAAGGCTTATGCCATGACCGGCTGGCGTATTGGTTTCATTGCCGGACCGGAATGGATAGTGAAAGCTTGTAATAAGTTGCAAGGTCAGTACACTTCAGGTCCTTGTTCTGTATCTCAGAAAGCTGCTGAAGCTGCATATCTGGGAAGTCAGGCTCCGGTAGAGGAAATGCGTAAAGCCTTCGAACGCCGTCGCGACCTGATTGTGAAGTTGGCGAAAGAAGTGCCGGGCTTTGAGGTGAACGTACCTCAGGGTGCTTTCTATCTTTTCCCGAAGTGTGATTCTTTCTTTGGTAAGGCTGCCGGCGACCGTAAGATTGAAAACTCTGACGACTTGGCAATGTATTTGCTGGAAGTAGGCCATGTGGCTTGTGTAGGCGGCGCTTCATTCGGTGCGCCCGAGTGTATCCGTATGAGCTATGCAACCAGTGACGAGAATATTGTAGAAGCTATTCGTCGTATTAAGGATGCATTGGCCGAGCTGAGATAAGAAGTTGTATAAAAGATACAGGCTATATAAAAGTGAAAGAGTCCGGTTTCCTTAGAAACCGGACTCTTTCGTGTTGTTAAGTGTTGTTATTATTCTCCCGGGTGAATTGCTTCAGACGGACAAACATCAGCACAGGAACCACATTCTGTGCAAGTTTCGGGGTCGATAGAATAGATATCACCTTCAGAGATAGCCTCTACCGGACATTCGTCAATACAAGTACCACAAGCAACACAACTGTCATTAATTACGTAAGCCATTTTTTTAAAGTTTAAATTATTAGTACTAATTGGTTCGGCAAAAGTACTGCTTTTATTGGAGACTTGTTATCAATCGTGTTTAAAATGACTTAATTTGTATGTTGTCTAAATAATGCCGGGGAGAATTTGAGGTGGATAATGCAATAATCTGTCATTTCTGACGTTTTAGGGGTGTGAAACAAATAGCTCTGATACTCTTTGCCTTGCTTCTTGCTTCCGGTGCTTCGGCTCAGAAACGCAAAGTGCAAAACCGCCCGTACATTGACCAGCGGAGGTGGCATTATGGCTTTCTGGTAGGTATTCATACGCAGGATTATAAATTAGTGAATACAGGCTATGTGACAGAGGATGGTGAGACGTGGTTTGCTGATGTTCCCGAATATTCTCCGGGATTCACGGTAGGAGTGTTGGGAGAACTTTATCTGAATCAGTTTCTTTCTCTACGCTTAGTTCCGACTCTGCATTTTGGCGATAAGAAGGTGGTGTTTCGTGAGCATACCAGTGGTGAAGAGTATTCCCGGGCGATGAAATCGGCATATCTTTCCATTCCGATAGATTTGAAATTTGCTGCAGAACGTTTCAACAACTATCGTCCTTATGTTATGGCAGGCATTGCTCCTACGTATGATTTCAGCGTAAAGAAGCAGGGTGCTTTATTGGTAAAACCTTTCGATTGCTATGTAGAAGTGGGCTTGGGCTGTGATTTCTACCTGCCTTATTTCAAGTTGATACCTGAATTGAAGTTTTGTTTCGGATTGACTAATTTGATTAATAAAGACCGTAAAGACCTCACCGACCAGTCGCTATTAAAGTTCACGCAGTCTGTCGATAAAGTTACTTCGCGCATGATTGTGCTTACTTTCTATTTTGAATGAAGGTACTGTACAATTTCTTATTCTATCCTGAATGAGATTGTGAATGTAATGAGATACCCGTCTTCACTATTTGGACTTACCACATAACTGCCTCCAAAATGTTCGAATAGTAATTGATTGATTCTATGCCGCACGAATACTTTTTGGGAGGCAAATGCAGGGTCGGATAGCGGGCTGTTCGTGATATGGAATACCAGCAATCCCTTTTCTTCCTCTTTATTCAATTGTATTTTTATATCGCGTTCGGCTTCTTGGGCGACGGGGTATACTAACATGCTGAGTACAGCTTGGTTGAAACGGTTAGCATCTGTTTTGAACCACAGGCTTTCTACATCGGTTTCCAGCTCAATACGTATATGCTCTTTACTATTCATTTGTGCCATGTATATCAAGTCGTTGCACATCTCTCTTATTTCGCAATCCTGTATCTGGAATTTCATCATTTGAGCTTCCAGGCGCGAGAGGTCGAGCACATCATTTACCAGTTGAATGAGTTCGGTAGTGTTTTCCCGGATAATGGTGGAGTATTCCAACTTCTCGCTTTCGCTTAATTCCGAGTCAGTAGAGAGAAGCTGCGAAAATCCCACGACATTGTTTAAAGGAATACGGATATTGTAGCTCATGTTTGCCAGGAAGCGGCTTTTAATTTCGTTGGCTTCTTCGGCAATTTGGTTCAGCCGGGCTACCTCCTGTTCTTCTTTCTGCAATTTTTGCCGGCTGATATACATGTAAACTGCAAAAATGATGAGTATTAACAGTACAATCCCGATTATTACAGGAAAAATAGAGTAGATTTTCTCTAAGACGAAACACAGTATGACGGCGCATTTAATCATGTTCGATTCTCCTTTCATTCCTATTGTTTGTCTGGCGGATTGGATGTGTGAATAAAAAGCGGACACCTTCCGTATAATCCGGATCAATCCATATACTGCCGCCTACATGTTCTATTATTAGTTGGCAAATGGATAAACCGAGGCCGCTTCCCTGTGCATTCTCGTTCAGTTTTTCATAACGCTGGAATATATAGGGCTGCTTTTCTTTGGGGATGCCACAGCCTGTATCCGTGATGGAAAATAAAGCCGTATCTTCCGACGCTTTTTCCAATTGCAATGTGATACTGCCTTCGGTGGTAAACTTGGTTGCATTTATCAGCAGGTTTATCAACACTTGTTGCAGGCGCGAGGCGTCAGTTTCTATATACAGCTTCTCCAATGGGGTGACAAAGTGTAATTCCGCCTGCGTCTGTTTTACCTTTCCTACAGTATCGACTACATTCCTGCAAATAGTTATGGCATCATATTTATTCAAGTGAAACTGCAACTTCCCAAATTCCAGGCTTGACAGGTCGATAACATCATTAATGAGTTTCAGTAAGAGTTCGGAGTTCTGCTGAATGATTTCCGTACATTGCAACCGTGTTTCATTGTCCAGTCCTTCTTCTGTCAGTAGTGATGAAAAGCCGGAAAGTGCATTGAGTGGCGTACGTATTTCGTGACTCATATTAGAAAGGAATACGCTCTTGGTGTACATTGCCTTTTCAGCATTGCGCCGCGACTGCCCCAACCTCTCTTTTGACAGGGTGATTTTCTGCTTCTGTCTTTTCAGCCGGATTACTAATATTAATATGAAAACCGACAGGCCAAGTCCGAAAATAATAAAAGCGATGACGATTTTATTCTCTTCGGTATTGCTTTCCAACTCTGATTTATCGCTTTGGTAATTTGCTTTCAATAAGACTTCTTCCGCCTTTGAAGATTTCAGAATCGCCGGAACCGGATTGTTTATCCGGCTGATAATATAATCTATCAGTGTACCGGAATCGTAAGATAAGTCTTTGTGTATAAGTGATTGTAAGACGCCCATAAGTTCCTTGTTCGTCAGAGAAGCATACACTTCTATTGCTGATGAAAAGAGCAGAATGCCTGCAAACACCGATATGATGGCGGCTTTTTTCAATATAAAAGATATTATATTTGTTCATCTGCAAATATAATAATTATACTGAAAAAACAAAATTATTTATTGAATAATTATTGGAATATTTTAGAGTCTGTTTAAATTTTCCTCAGAAATAACTCTCAAAACAACACTGAGTAAAATTTAAACAGGCTCTTATACTAACCTATATTATTCATACTTCAGGAGTTAAAGGAGTTATCACTTCGTTAGGAGTTAAGGAGTTAAAGCCGGTAGTGCTGCTTGTGTTTTACAGAGTATTGGCTTTAGTTAAACTCCAATCCGAATTCATCTCTTAGTTGTAACAAGGCGCTGTTCTTTTGCGCCATCATCTGAAATAGCTCCACACGGTTGGTAGGACGAACGTTTTCTGCAGGGTCGCTCACGCGTACTGTCATGGTTGCTTTACTGTTTTTCAACCGCATGCGTAGATAATCCTGTAGTTCCTGTTTCTGTTCCGTAAATTCCTTGGCGACGATATTATTATCTACTACAACTTCAAAAGTAGTGGCATCCTGCATTGTCAGGTGCAGTAGTCGCATACAATTGGCGAGAGCTACTTGCTCCTGAGGCAAGCGTCCGGCATACTCCTGCCAGTAGAAGTTCACATCCTTTTCGTTGAAGGCGAGGTCTTCTTCAGGTTGTACACTTTCTTGGGGAGTTGCGGCAACAGCTTGTTTATTCTCTTCTTCCACACGCGGATGTTTGATAGAGATACTCAAGTCGGACATATTTACGACGCGCACTTTCTGTTCTTTAGCCTGTGTTCCGGAGGACTGTTGAAACTGCGGTGTTGCGGGAACTGCTTGCGGTGCAGCGGAGGTTGTCTGTTGTGCAGCGGAGGTTGTCTGTTGTACGGCAGAGGTTGTCTGTTGTGCAACATAGTTCTGTGGCGCCGGCTGTACTTGAGCCGTTGCAACGTTCGACACTTGTGTCGGGGGTGTGGCAGACGCTTGTGGCTGTTGAACAGCAACTGGCTGCGAGAATATTGGTTTTATAGCTTGTTGAGGGCTACGCCCACCACTGACGTCGTCATCTCCGGCGGTAAGTTGGGCTACCTGTATCAAAGTCAGTTCTACCAGTAATCTCTTGTTTTTGCTGGCGCGATAGTTCAGGTCGCAGTCATTGCAGAGTTTCATTGCCTTATAAAGAAAAGGTAGCGGGCATTTCTGTGCTTGTACCTGATAACGTTCACGAATACTGGCGCCTACTTCGAGTAGTGGCAGCGTAGCAGGGTCTTTGCTAACCAGCAAGTCGCGGAAATGCGAAGATAATCCGGTAATGAAATGGCTGGCGTCAAATCCTTTGTTCAGGACGTCGTTCAACAACAGTAAAGCGTCACTGACTTGGTTTGCCAGGAAATGATCCGTCAGACGGAAGTAATATTCATAATCCAGTACGTTCAGGTTCTCGATTACACTCTGGTAAGTGATATGCCCGCCGGTGAAGCTGACTACCTGGTCGAAGATAGACAAGGCATCGCGCATACCGCCGTCGGCTTTCAGTGCGATAACGTTCAATGCTTCCGGTTCTGAGGTAATTCCTTCTTTGGAGGCAACGTATGCCAGGTGGGCAACGGTATCTTCCACGGTAATGCGGTTGAAGTCGTATATCTGGCAGCGGGAAAGGATTGTGGGCAAGATCTTATGCTTTTCCGTAGTTGCCAGAATAAAGATAGCATGGCGGGGCGGCTCTTCCAATGTTTTCAGGAAGGCGTTGAAAGCCGAAGCCGACAACATGTGTACCTCGTCGATGATGTAAACCTTGTATTTCCCTATTTGGGGTGGGATGCGTACCTGTTCCACCAATTGCCGGATATCATCTACCGAGTTGTTGGATGCGGCGTCCAGTTCGTGGATGTTGTATGACCGCTGTTCGTTGAACGCTGTGCACGATTCGCATTGGTTGCACGCTTCTCCGTCTGCTGTCGGACTCATACAGTTGATGGTTTTGGCAAAAATGCGTGCACAGGTTGTTTTGCCTACGCCACGGGGGCCGCAAAACAGATAAGCGTGCGCCAGCTTGCCGATGGCAATGGCGTTTTTCAGCGTAGTGGTCAGGGCGTGTTGTCCCACTACCGATTCGAAGGTGGCAGGGCGGTATTTTCGTGCCGATACAATATAGTTTTCCATAACTCGGTATTTTCTTGCTCGTTACAATTTGTGCAAATGTAGTGAAAAAAAAGAATTTTCTCAGTTATTCCTCTTATCTTTGTAGGCGAAGAATCTATATCCGGTTTCTTTATGAGTTATTAATTCTCTAAATTCTAACAGTTCTGTCGATGGATAAATTAGCTACACTCTGGAGTTTTGTCCGCAAGTATAAGTACATGATTACGATTGTATTGTTTGTGGTGATTGTTGGTTTTCTGGACGAGAATAGTATTGTGCGCCGCATGGGCTATGCGAATGAAATCAGCCGCCTGAACAGTGAGATAGAGAAATACCGGAAAGACTACGAAGAGAACACGGAACGACTGAAGGAGTTGGCTGTAGATTCCGGGGCTATTGAGCGTATTGCACGCGAGAAGTACCTGATGAAGAAGCCGAATGAAGATATTTACGTATTTGAAGAAGACCTCGAAAAATGAAATCCCTGATACCTGCTTTGTTTATTATTGGCGCTTTTATGGTGCTGTTTGGTGCGGCGGTGTATATCACCGGCTGGGAATTAGCCCGTTATGTTTATACGGTTGGCGCTACTTTGGTGGCGTTGGTGCAAATAAACTCTCCCTCTACAAGTAAAAGTCCGAACGTAAAACGCCTTCGCCGGCAACAGATTTTTGCCGCATTGCTGATGGTGCTTGCGGGCGCATTCATGTTCTTCACTCATGGCAATGAATGGATTCTCTGTCTGACGATTGCTGCCATATTGGAGTTGTACACTGCTATTCGTATTCCACAGGAAGAAGCAAAAGAATAACGTATAACTACTTCGCCACAATTATTCTCCAATTCTCCCTCCCGGGGTTTTGAACCGCCTTATTCTCACGGTCTCACTTTATTCTCTTGTATCGCTTTATTCATCGGCGTTTAAATAGGTGAGGGCAGGCGCGAGGGTGGAGTGAGGGTGGAAGTTAGTTTCATAATGACATTTTGTATTTTTATTCACCTGAGAATGCGATATTTCCGTCCGATGGAAGAGTTGGGCGGAAATACGGAAGTAAAAATCCGTATCTTGTTGATAGTTAGTGGAATATCGAAATCTGTACATTTCTAAAAAATACGGAAGATTTCTTTGGAGAGATTTTAATGATTTTCGGGGGATTTTTTAAGAACGTTCAGAAGGTTTTTTAAAAACTGTCGGGACGTTTTTAAAAACTGTCGGAAGAATTATTAAGACTATTCATGCCGGATAGTGTGCCTTTTTATACGACATATATGTGGTTCGCGCACGGCATATATGTGGTTCGCGCACGGGATATATGTGGTTTGCGCACGGGATATATGCGGTTCGCGCACGAGATATATGTGGTTCACGCACGGCATATATGTGGTTCACGCACAGCATATACATGATTCCCGCACGGAATTGCCTGGTTTTCGTTCCGCATGTATTTGGCTTGCGCAAGAATAGGCGTTTATTGCATAAATTCTGTATATCAGTCACGATTTACATGGAATATCGGTATAAATATACAAAATATTGTGCCTGCAGCCTCTGTTTTTCCTTCTTTTGCGGAATGATGTGTTAGGTGATAGGCTATTTCATTATCTTTTTGCTATTATTGTTTGTGTATCCCTAACATAATTCTATTTAAGTACTCATCTTTCATTAGCTTATAATATCTTTCATTAGCTTCGCTCAAAACCTCTTTTATTATTTCATTGAAGAATAGTCTGAGCTTGTCGAAGGATTTCTTCTCCTTTGTGTTTCAGAGGAGGAGATGCTTCGACTACGCTCAGCATGACAGATACTATGAATGATAATATAGCGAACCGGAATCTCAATCCGGTTGCTGCGCAATACAAGCAATTCTTTAGACGCGGATAACGCGGATGACGCGGATTTATTTTTAAATGCTGCGCTACGTTATCCCACCCGGAAGATAAAAAGAGATCCGCATCATCCGCGTTATCCGCGTCTAAAAAATGATAGTATAAACTAATTATGAACAGCTACTTATAAAAAATAACGGTTACTTGAGTTTTTTCTATTCCGTATATACTTCTTTTGCTTGTTTCCCAACTCCTGGTGTCGAAACCCCGGTTTTTTTTAAGCGCCTGCATAGAATACTTTACAGCCCAAAAGCCATTTGGACTGTGTTTGTTATTGTGATAGCTTGGCGGATTATCCGCAATTTTATTGGTTAACCGTTCTCTGAATTCACCGGATTTTATCCGTAGTTCATCGAATTCTCTGCTGTAATTCAGCAGGAAAGGCTGTATGCGGATAAATAAAAGTCTTACCTTTGAACCACAAATCAATAACAATAGAAATATGGAAAAGAAACAAGAATCCCAGTCCCATGCAGGCCTGTCAGCTAAAGTACTGATTGCTGCGCTTTTTATCATTTCCGGAATATTACTGTTTGCCCGCAATATGGCTTGGATTAGTTATGAACTGTTTGATGTCATTGTATCCTGGCATAGTCTGCTTATTATATTAGGTGTTTATACAATGGCGCACCGCCATTACATAAGCGGCATCATCCTGGTATTGATTGGCGCTTACTTCTTAATTGGAGGACTCTCGTACTTGCCGGAGAACTCACAAGCCTTTGTCTGGCCTGTGGCGCTTATAATTGCCGGGGTGCTTATTTTTGTAAAAGTGCGGCAGAAAGAATATTGGATAAACAAATACATGTGCCACAATCAAAAGTGGGCGGAAGGAAAAAGAGACCAAAGCCACATGAACGCGGATAATGGTGAACAACAAAACGTGTCGGAAGATGGTTTCCTGCATTCCAACACTGCCTTTGGCGCAACACGCCATGTTGTATTGGATGAGCTGTTTAAGGGAGCAAGCATTCGTACATCGTTCGGAGGAACCGTCGTTGACTTACGCCGTACGCACATCGCTCCCGGAAAAACATACATTGACGTCGACTGTTCCTGGGGAGGGATAGAATTGTTTATTCCTTCTGATTGGAAAGTTGTCATACAATGCAATGCCTTTTTGGGCGGTTGTGAAGACGAACGTTGGAAAGGCGCAAATATAAATCAAGAGTGTATATTAATAATTCGCGGAAGCATTTCTTTCAGCGGATTAGTGATTAAGGATTAATATGAGAACGCATCCCATAATAGACCATCCTTATTATTGGTTTCCGGCGTTTGTACTGATACTGGTTTTGGTAATTACCCAGGCAACCCTGTCTTGGGGATATGCCGGCGCCGAATGGTTCCCGGCTCTGATGGACGGAGTTGTAACAATCGGATGGTTTGCCGCACTGGCATACCTCGCCTGGTTTGTGACAGACCTCATATCAGTACCTCAAACAAGCATCATTGTGATTGTAGCAGGAATACTGTTATGGATTGCAGGGAGTTTCATGTTCTGCAACCTTATGGTTAAGATAACAGGGATACATTATATCTCCTTCGTCCTAACGATACCTTTCCGGCTTTTGTTCGGCATACCGGCGTGGATAGCAATCGTATTGTGGTATCGTTTGCTGGCAGTGAAGAACACGGAAGTGCAAAAGGAAGGGTTCGTTGCGCCACAGGAACAAACTGAGATACCGGAACAGCAAGAAGAAATAGTTGACCGTATTACCGTGAAGGACGGTTCGCGGATACATATTATTAAAGTAGATGAAATACTGTACATTCAGGCTTGCGGAGATTATACAACTTTGATAACTCCGGCAGGAGAATACATCAAAGACCAGACCATGAAGTACTTCGAGTCTCACCTTCCTGCCGATAATTTTGTACGTATCCATCGCTCTACGATAGTGAATGTGACACAAATCTCACGGGTTGAGCTTTTCGGCAAAGAAACCTATCAGGTGACACTGAAAAACGGAGCGAAGCTAAGAGTAAGTCTGACCGGATACCGGTTGCTGAAAGAGCATTTGGGAATATGATGGTTTAGCGGAATGGAGCTTCGCGGTGATTTACTCAGCTAACCTGAATTATTCATGCTTCAGGAGTTAGAGGAGTTATTACCCAACAAGTTGGCTTAGGAGTTAAAGCTGATACTAAGGTTATATGATTCACGGAGTATCGGCTTTAACTATTTAACTACTAACGAAGTGATAACTACTTTAGCTACAGTATGAATAATGCAGGATAGAAAAAAAGAAGCCGCCATCCATACTTTCCGGATAGCAGCTTCTTCTTTTCTATTTACTACTTTTCTACTTATTACTACTTCTTCTCCCCCTTCTCCTCTTTCGTTTCCGGATGAATAATTCCCTTCACCGTCTCACCGATAGGCAGTTTATCCAACACACCGAGGCTTGGGGCTACTGTCTTGACCAGCGTATTGAGGAAGTTGCTTGTACCTCCGTTGCCGCCGTCGAATACGGTGATGTTGCCTAAGTTCATGTGTTCGAAGGCCTTGACCTGTTCGCCGGCTATTTCCTTCCACTGGTCTACCATCTTGTACTGGATGGCGATGGCGGGGTTCGATTCTGCCGCACGCACCATTGCTTCAAAACCTTCGGCTTCGGCAAGCAATGACTTCTTCTTACCTTCGGCTTCGGCTTCCAGTTTCATGCGGATGGCTCTTGCTTCCGCCTCGGCTTGTGCCAATGTGGCTTTTGCACGGGCTTCGGCTTCACGAATCACTTTCTCGGCAACGGCATCCGCCTGAAGTATGGCTTCCTGCTTGGCTATTTCGGCAGGGACAATCTTGTCGGCTTTCAAAGAAGACTCTACCTTGCGGGCTTTGGCTTCTTCCACTTCTTTCTGGGCAATCTCACGGGCTGTCTGTACGGCAGCTTCCGAACGAGCGTGCGCTTCACCTGCCTGCTTGTCGGCACTGGCTCTTGTTACTGCCAACTCTGCGTCGGACTGTGCAACGGCTTTCTGCGCTTCGTTTCGTCCGATGGCTGCTTTCTTACCGGCTTCCGCCTGTTTGATTTCCATGTCGGAGTTCAATTCGGCAATGCGGCTTTCCTTCTCTGTGTTGGCTTGCTCAATGCGGATATTCTTTTCGGCCTCAGCCTTTGCTACCTGCGATTCTTTCTCGGCGTTGGCAATGGCTACCTGCGAGATTCTGTCCTTATCGGCATTCGCCACGGAGATTTCCTGCAGTTTCTTTGTTTCGGCAATGGCGATATCCTGGTCTTTGCGCGTTTCGGCAACCTTTGTTTCACGTTCCTTAATCTGTGCGGCAATCTTGATGGCACCCAGTTTCTCCTGTTCTTCGATGTTTGCCTGGGCTTCGTTCAACGCTTTACTTTCGGCTTCCTTACCAAGGTTGACGATATAGTTGGCAGCATCGCGGATGTCACTGATGTTGATGTTCATCAGGTAAAGACCGAACTTGCGGAGTTCCGTGTCGATGTTGTCCTTTACTTTGGCGAGGAACTTGTCGCGGTCGGAGTTGAGTTCTTCAATGGTCATGTCGGCAATAACCAAACGCATCTGACCGTACACGACGTCCGTAATCAGGTTCTGCTTGTCGTCCATCGTCAGTCCCAGCATACGTTCGGCGGCGTTCTGCATGACTTCGGTGTCGGTGCTGATGGCAACTGTGATGGTGGTGGGCACGTCCACGCGGATGTTTTGGGCAGAGAGTGCGCCGGTCAGTTTGCAGTCTATCTGCATCGGCTTCATCGACAGGAATTCGTAGCCCTGGATGATGGGCCATACAAATGCGGCGCCACCGTGATACAACTTGGCGGACTTCTTTTCGCCGCCCGTTTTACCGTACACTACCAGCACTTCGTCACTTTTACACTTACGGTAGCGAGAGAGGATACCAATAAAGGTAAGCAAGATAACCGCCACGAGTATGGCGGCCATAATCATCATTTCTTGTGTCATAAGATCCATTGTTTTGAGTTTGTTTATTTGATATAGAGTGTTCCTTCTTTATAGGTGGTGATGACGGTTCTGTCGCCCGTCTGGTAAGCTTTGTTCGTTTCGGACACAACGTCTACCTCGCGCATGGCGCCGTCGCGACTTACCTGCACGGTGTATTTGCCGTTGCCTTGCCCGAAGTAGATGGTGCATTCGCGTCCCACGAGTTGCTCGGTCTTTTCCGTCTTGTTGACCTGTTGCAGTTGGTAGGCTTTCTTATAGAGAAACCACACGGCGTAGACGAAGAACAGGCCTATCAGGATAGCTATTCCATAGCTCAGGATGTCAGTATTTCCAATCAGATACATGTACCAGCCGAAGCCGATGCCGAAGTGGGTAAGTCCTTTGAAGGATATTACGCTGCTGATGTCGGCATCTACATCGAGGTCCGTATCAATGTCTCCGAAGAAGATGGAAAGGACAAACTGTATCACAAAAATACTTGTTGTGACAAGGGCGATAATCAGGAATATATTACTGCTCATAGTAATTGGGGATTAATGTGTTTTACAATACATCGGTAAATATACTATCCAAATATAGGCATTTGCGGAACACGCACAAAGAAATCGTTTCTTAATTTAACAAAATTTCTTGAAGAGGGGGCAATATTGCGTCCGGCACGAGGGGCAACCGGGAGAATTCAGCGGAAGAGCGGGTATGCAGCCGATACGGGATTTTGTTTTGTTTATTGAAATCACGGGCTTCACTCCATATTTGCCGAAAAGCCCGTTTACCTCCATCCGGAGCACTGTCTGGGAGGGGTAAGTGAGTATATGATTGAATAGGGTTCGGTCGTATACTGAAATAGGTTCAGTCGTATACTAACCTGTATGATTCATACTTCAGGAGTTAACGTATGAATCATGCAGACCCTATCACACACTACCTGCTCCGTATCAAGTCCGTATCAAGTCCGTACCAAAGTCGTATAAGGGTACCTTTATACGGAGCGGGTACGGAGTTGGTAATGCTTTGACACGGCCCTGGTACGGATCAGACACGATTTTAGTACGGTTTTAGTACAGCGATAACTCCTTTAACTCCTTTAATCCCTCTAACTCCTGAGGCATGAATTATTCAGGTAAGGTACGTTTTCCTCCTACCGGGAGGTTGCTCTTCTTCGATAGTGGAGTTGTGCTTTTCTACTTGTATTCTTCTATTAGTAGAACTGAATATTACTCTGTGTCTGACTTCTTTGTTCCCACTTTAAGTCCTGCAGAATACTGGCATTGGCACGGATCGTAAAATTATAGTATTTGTACACGCCGAAAGGGGAAAGGCTGGCGGTCATACTAAAGCAATGCAAATCACGAGTCAGATTAAAAGAAGTTTGCACTATTTTCTTTGCTTCGAAGTCATAACCGGAGTTAAAGCTAATAGCCCACTTGTTGGAAATCTTAATATTACCGGAGGCGCTAAGATTCTGTGTGAACTTATAAGGATAACGCATCGTCTTCCGGTTAATACTCTTTGAGCGGTCTTCAGAAATGCCATAGCCATAGTTAAAGTTCAAAGACCAGGGCATTTTAAATACCTGATAGCCATCAGCATCTACCTGAGCTTGTTCTTTCTTCTTTGTTGGGCTGCCATCGGTATTGTCTCCCATATTCATGTTGTCATCGTCTTCCGAGTGTTCACCCGATTCGTCTTTCTCCTCTTCCTCTTCTCCTTTACCGAAGATTTTCATAATCTTCTTCCATGTATCATTATTAAATGTATAACTTATCGAAGAACTATAGCCCTGGAAACGGCCAAAACGACCATAAGACCATTCCGTACGATTGCCTTCAACCACATTACCCCTACTGTCAAACGCGTAAGCGTATGTAGCAAAAGAAGAACTAAGACTAAACGTATAACTATCACTCAGTTTCAAGCGTAAACGAAGGTTCAGATTACTCCACGGGCGCACAGTAGCCGCCATATTGTAACCAATACTCGCACCCAGTTCATCAATCAAGCTGCGCTTGCGTATAGAGTCATTCTTATCTTTAAACTTCATCTCCAGGTTATTGGAAATATCAAACTGGATATTTCCCGACTTTCCCCGTCCCGGTACGCCGAACATTTGGTTGGCATAAGGTGAATAGGTTACAGTATCTATTCTTCCATCCGCATTCATCCTGGTATAAGAGTCGTAAAATCCGTATTGAGAAGAACCGAAATCCGGAGTAGCGCTGATACTGACTTGCGGAGTAATCACATGGCGAATCTGAATTTCCCGTTTCTTCGCAAACAGTGGCTTGTACATAGCATAGATCTTTGTATTAAGCCCCAAACTGGCACTGTAATTATATACTCGGTGAAAACCATAAATGGTATCGGTATTTACTTCTCTGCCGGTAGTTCCTATGGTCGGATCCCAATCTTTCATTATCTTAGTTGTGTACCAACGCTCTGTATAGCTGAATGAAGGAGTCAGATTGAAGTATTTGAATAAGGTGAACGTAGCGCTGACCGGTATATCGTGTTTCATACCGTTTTTCCAATCCTTTATTAAACTGGACTTGAATAACAGGTCGTCTTTGGTAGCGATGCTATTGGATAGACGGCCGGTGTAACGAATCGAAATCTTTTCATACCACTTTTCGTCACCTACCGCACGTTTTCTTTTAAAGGGGAAAATAGTACTTAGGGTGATATTCAAGTCCGGCAGGGTTACGGAGATAGAAGAATCCCGCATGTTCTGTGAAATATTGGCTGTGGCGGCAATGGACAGTTTCTGATCGGGGAAGTTACGGGAATAACTCACGCTGGAGGTTTTAGTGTTTTGCGACATTGCCTGTGCGTTATACATGTTGCCGACATTGGTACGTTCATAACTGCCGGAAGTGAAGTTGACGCTGGCAGAGAATGTAGAGTTGGGGTTTGCCTTCGGGTCCTGGCGATGAGACCATACCACCTTAAAGTCTTTAGCAACATAATAATCGTCCAATCCTTTATCACCTGTCTTGGTTACCTGATAACTGGCTTGCAGTAAACCTGAGTACTTGTAACGGACGTTATAATTGGTCTCGGCATTCAAAGACCAGGAACCTTTCGTAAAGATATCACCTCGCACCTTCAAGTCCATCTTGTCACTGATAGCGAAATAATAGCCGCCATCCGTCAGGCCAAATCCGCGGCTGGAGTCATCCATATAAGTAGGCATAATGAAGCCGGACGAGTAACTGCTGGAGAAGGGGAAGAAGAAGAAGGGCACGACAAGAGGTAAGGGTACATCTTCAACTACCAGATATGCCGGTCCGGTCACAACATTTTTCTTGGGGCGGACTTTGGCATAAGTCATCTGCATATAGAAGTGGGGATGTTCATGGTTGTCGCAAGTAGTATAGCGGCCGTCTTTCATATACAACTCATCATTCATGCCTTTCTTGGCATTATTTCCCGTAACATACCCTTCGCCCTGCTGGCTGACAACATTACTGATAAGCCCTTTTTTGCTTTTAAAGTTGTACCGGATAGTATTTGTTTCGTAAGGTGTATCTCCATCTTTGAACACCGGTCTTCCTGTTATCACTTTCAAGGAGTCTTCCACGCCACGGGCATAAACTGTGCTGCTGTCCATATTCATGGTTATTATCTCGGCGGTCAGTTCTATTTTTTGATAGTTTACTTTACCGTCGCCATACAAATGGGCAAAACCACCTAACGTGAATACAATAGAGTCGTTGGCTTCGTAAGTGACCGGTGCATCCAGTGCTTGCTTTTTCTTTTCGATCGGTAGTACCTGTACCGTATCGTTTTCCAGTGCAAGGGAGTCATTTCTTAATGTATCTCCTTTCTGCAAAGCGTTGCCGATATTGAACGTGTCGGTTCGTTCAATTCCGGGAAGAGTCGACCTCTCCCGTCGACGTTGCGAAAGGGCCTCGCCGGATAGTAGGAGAAATGCGAGTAACAGTATGTATGATATGAATGTATTTGCTTTCAATAGGGTAATTAACTAATAGTTTCCGCTTGGATGGGCAAAAGTACGTAAATTATGCGGATAATCTCTTTATTTTAAAGAAATTTAGAGCCTGTTTAAATTTTGCTCAGCATTGTTTTGAGAGTTATTTTTGAGGATGTTTTTCTGTTTTTATGAGGAGCATAGCGGGCTATGTGACGAACGAGTGAAAACAGAAAAACAGACCGAAAATAAACTCAAAACAAGCTGAATAAAAAACTTTTTGAGGAAAATTTAAACAGGCTCTTAGAATGCTACAAAAACTGTTCGCACCACCGATCGAAGCGTTCCAACCCTTCGGTGCCATAGTGCAAAAGGCTTTTACGCGCTTTCTTTATTGTTTTCTCACGCTCCAGATGGGTTTTGGAATAGAATTTATCGGCAAAACAGATAACTTGTTCTTCAAGACTTACAGGAAGCATATCTCTGTGGGGAATAGGCAAATCTTGTGCAATGATGTCACTTAAAGAAAGCCCGGCTCCCGTATGCCGTTCGCATACCAGTGCATGGCGCGGGTATCCTTCCCGGCGTATTAAATCGGCTCCTAAATAGCCATGGCAAATATAGGGCTTGTCGCCAAGGCAGAAAATGCCGGGTGCATCCGTAAGAAAGATACCGATATCGTGTAGCATACCGGCTTCGTACAAAAAGTCTCTGTCCAGATTAAGCTCTGGATGATGGTCTGCAATCCACAGGGCTTTTTCGGCAACCAAGCGACTATGTACTAATAAGATATGCTTTTGTTCATTATCCTCCGGATAATATTTGTCAATAAGTGCAATAGGTAACATTTATTTCTTTTTTAAGTTTATACATGTAGGGCTTTATGTTTTCTCCTCCCTTTTTCTCTTCTTCCATAATTGCCAACTGTTTATCAGGTTCTGCCACAAAACATAGGAACCCGGTCCTACGGATGAAAGGGGATTCAAATAAGTATAAGACATCCAAATGGCAAGAACGGTATTTTTCTGCCCCAATGCTTGCCCGCCACTGATACGGTCGTTATAATGCCCGCCAATCTTTTTGCCCAGGAAGAACTGCAAGCAACAGGTTATCAATCCTGCTAAAGCAATCAGAATTTGAACGGATGCGGGTGCGTCACTGTTCACTAATGAGCGGACGGTTTGTCCCGATACAATAATAAGCGCCACGCTCCACAGGTAGAAAGCAAGATAATGAAACTTTAATAAAAAGCGATGCACACGTGGCATGCACACCCTTATCAGCCACGCCAGAAAGAAAGGCAGAAGCAATAACGGAAAAACCTTACCCAGAATTTTCAGGAAAGCGGCAAAGAATGTTATATCAGCATGAGGCTCCACCAGAGGGAAAACTATCGGAACCGTTACTGCCGCCAGTAAATTTGATAACAATGTATAAGTGGTTAGCGTAGATGCACTTCCTCCTAATTTGCCTGTTATCACCGCAGCCGCCGTAGCCGTAGGGCAGATGAGGCAAACCATTGCAGCCTCGAAAACTTCCCTGTAAGTCTCATCCATCGGATAGCATATCAGCAGAGCGGCAAATGCCAAGCAGGAAAGAGTCTGGAACAATAGCAACCAACCATGCCATGCTTTGGGTTTCATTTCGTGCCGGTTTTCTACTTTGCAAAAGGTAAGAAGTAGTTGGGTGAATATAAGTAAGGGAATGAAATATGCAATCAAATCATTGATATATGGTTTGGTAAACGCTAAAAAAGAAGCATTTGCAAAAATGAAATATCCCAAAGTACCCGAAAGCATTGCCAACGGCAATGTCCAGTTCTTAAAAAAACGAACTAACATACCTGTTTTAATTTAATCCGCAACTGCAAAATTAATAAACGCTTTGATTCAACAAGTTGAATTACCATTCGTCCGGTTGACAGGCTTTTACCACCTCTGAATAATGTAAATCGGTAGATAAAGGAGTTATCGCTTCGCTTGGTAGTTATCAGCTTTAACTCCTTTAGCTACTGAGCGAAGCGATAGCTCCTTAACTCCTGATTGACATGAATAAGGAATGAAAAAGAGCTGCCCGGCCGTCCCGACTGATAAACCGCGGCAATTTATGGAAAATATATCAAATGGCAAAGCCGGCAGGAAAAACATTCTTTCCGGGACATTCTTTCTCCGGTTCCTATCCGGTTCTTCTCCGGCTCCTATCCAATTCCTATCCAATTCCTATTCAGTTCCCATTCAATTCCCATCCGGTTTTTATCCAATTCCTATACAGTTCCTGTCCTTACCCGCTCCTCTATTGCTCCTCTTATAGCACTTCATATAAGAGAGGAGCAGAAGAGGAGCAGAAGAGGAGCGGGTAAGGAGCGGGTAAGGAGCAGAGTAAAGCGGGAATAGTAGCGGAACAGCGCCTTTCGCTATTTAAATAAATCTATCACAAAATCATAAAAAAAATAACAAAACTTCAAATAAAGCATTAGTTTTCTATAAATTTCCACTACATTTGCATCAGTTTTGACTTATGAAACTATATAAGCGTCACATATTGTATATATATATCTGCTTCGGGCTACTTGTTTCCCCTTTTTGGAGCAGTAGCATCAAGGCGAAAGACTTTGTTGTTGTTATTGACCCCGGGCACGGAGGACACGATCCGGGCGCCTTAGGCAGAATATCCAAGGAAAAAAGCATTAATTTATCCATTGCCCTCAAGCTGGGAAAACAAATAAAGAAAAATTGTCCGGACACAAAGGTTGTCTATACTCGTGAACGGGACGTTTTTATACCGCTTGACAGACGGGCCGAGATTGCCAATGAGGCCAAAGCCGATCTGTTTATATCCATCCACACCAACTCTATAGCGGGTAGCCGAACCATTAGTGGCACTTCTACGTGGACACTCGGTTTGGCCAAGTCGGACGCCAACCTTGAGGTTGCTAAACGCGAGAACTCAGTTATTTTATACGAAAGCGATTATGAAACAAGATATGCAGGGTTCAATCCGGGTTCGGCAGAGTCTTATATTATATTTGAATTCATGCAAGATAAGTATATGTCGCAAAGCGTACACTTGGCTTCGCTGGTGCAAAAAGAATTTCGAAACACCTGTAAACGTGTTGACCGCGGTGTAAACCAAGCCGGTTTTTTAGTCCTGAAAGCCAGCGCCATGCCGAGCATTCTGATAGAATTAGGATTTATATCCAATCCCACGGAAGAACGCTACCTCAACTCCGAAGCCGGTAGTACCACGCTTGCCAACGGCATTCTTCGGGCTTTCCTGACTTACAAACGTGAATATGAACTCCGGTTAACCGGGAGCAGCCACACTGTGCTGCCCGATAATACGGTTCCCGATAGAGTAGAGACATCTGATTCTGCTTCCGGAAAAGCCGATATGCCTCATGCCACATCCCGGCAACCGGTATCATCCGCCGGCAACCGCGTTCAGGATGCACAAAGCGCAGGAAAAAAGCCGAAGGTGCAAACCGGTAATAGCAATCCGGTGTTTAAAATACAGATATTGACTTCCCCCCGCCCACTTGCTGCCAATGACAAGCAGTTGAAAGGCTTAAAGGGGGTGGAATATTACCAGGAAGGCGGGCTTTATAAATATACATATAGCGCATCAACCGATTATAATAAAGTGGTACGCACCAGGCGGGAACTATTGAAACTGTTCAAGGATTCCTTTATTATCGCTTTCAAAAATGGAAAAAAAGTAGATATTAATGCCGCTGTTAAAGAATTCAAAGAAACAAAAAACAAATAAAGACTATAACACCATGACGAAGTATCTTACTAAAGAAGTTAGAATAGGAATTGCAGGCATCATTGCCCTCTGCATATTAGTATATGGCATAAACTACCTGAAAGGCGTTCAAATGTTTAAACCGACCAGCTATTTCTATGTGAAATTTCATAATGTCAACGGATTAACGAAATCAAGCCCGGTCTTTGCCGATGGCTTCCGCGTTGGTATTGTGCATGACCTTTTCTATGACTATAACCAATCCGGGACAGTAATTGTGGAGATTGACGTAGAACCGAGCCTGCGCATTCCCAAAGGAAGCACTGCGGAGTTAGTATCCGAATTGATGGGAGGCATAAGAATGAATTTACTGCTTGCCAACAATCCGCGAGAGAAACACCAGGTAGGTGATACAATACCGGGGAGCTTAAATAACGGTGTAGTGGATAAAGTAGCCGAACTGATGCCGCAAGTCGAAAAAATACTTCCAAAGTTAGACTCCATTCTGGCTTCATTGAATACCATACTTGCCGATCCTGCTATTCCCAGTACTCTGCACAGTATGCAAAACACAATGGCAAACATGGAAGTTACAAGCCGGCAATTGCAGGCTATTATGAGCAAAGACATCCCGCAACTTACTCAGAAATTGAATACTATCGGCGACAACTTTGTCGTTATCAGCGATAATCTGAAGGAAATAGATTATGCGGCAGCATTTGCCAGTATAGACTCTACTTTGGCAAACGTAAAAATGATTACAGACCAGTTGGGGCGTAAGGACAATACGATTGGTTTATTACTGAATGACCCGTCGCTCTATAATAACCTTAACGAAACGACAGCCAATGCAGCCACTCTGCTCGAAGACCTGAAATCACACCCGAAAAGATATGTTCACTTCTCTTTATTCGGTAAAAAGGATAAGTAGAGAAACTATTTATTAAGTAGAAAAAATCGCCTATATAGAATTTATCTAAATAAAAAGGGCGAGTGGATTTGGAGGAAAAAGTTCTGAAAAGTCCATGTAATAACAGAAAAAATCCTTTTAGCATAGTTGCCTAAAAAACGCAAATAGACCTGTTTTGCTGGCTATCTACTTGTAATTCAGGCACTTATTAAAATGCAATAGCCCCTCTTCGAAGGTGTTTGTATGATATGTGATAAGTGGTTGAAAGTAAAGAGCTTATTGTTTCTATATGAAAAGCAAGAAAAAAGGCATTTGTTTTTTTGAAATAAGATTCCCAAATTTGCAAACGTAGAAGTATTGCTTAATTAATAAACGTATTAAGAACCGTTATGAGTGAATTAAATCATGTCGGGCTATGGAGCCGTTGTCTCGAAATTATTAGAGATAATGTTCCTGACCAGACATACAAAACATGGTTCCTTCCTATTATACCTTTGAAATATGAGGACAACACGCTGGTCGTACAAGTACCCAGCCAGTTTTTCTATGAATTTTTAGAGGATAAGTTTGTAGACTTGTTGCGTAAAACTTTATATAAAGTTATAGGTGACAGGACCAAGTTGCTGTATAATGTTATGGTAGATAAGAGTTCGCGCACCACCGTGAATCTTGAATCTACCCCGCGCACTATAATTCCGCAAAAGAAAGTAATCGGCAAAGAAATACCACAAATTCCTGTAGCTGATTTAGACCCGCACTTAAATCCGGAATACAATTTCGAAACATTTATCGAAGGTTATAGCAACAAGCTTTCCCGCAGTGTGGCAGAAGCCGTTGCATTGAATCCTGCAAAAACAATCTTCAACCCATTATTTTTCCATGGCACTTCGGGAGTCGGTAAAACACATCTCATAAATGCCATCGGAACTAAAATCAAGGAGCTTTACCCGGAAAAGAGGGTGTTGTATGTATCCGCTCATTTGTTTCAGGTGCAATATACTGATTCCGTACGCAACAATACCACCAATGATTTTATCAATTTCTACCAATCAATTGATGTATTGATCATTGATGATATTCAAGAGTTCGCAGGCGTGACCAAAACTCAGAATACTTTCTTCCATATATTCAATCATTTGCACCAAAACGGGAAGCAGTTGATTTTGGCTTCCGACCGGGCACCTGTATTATTGCAAGGTATGGAAGAACGGCTTATCACTCGTTTCAAGTGGGGAATGGTGGCTGAACTGGAAAAACCGACAGTGGAATTGCGCAGAAATATCCTGAACAATAAGATACATCGTGATGGCTTACAATTCTCGTCGGAGGTAATTGATTATATTGCAGAAAACGTTGGTGACAGCGTACGCGATCTGGAAGGTATTGTTATTTCCATCATGGCGCATTCTACTATATATAACAAGGAGATTGACCTGGAGTTGGCACAGCGCATCGTGCGGAAAGTAGTGAAAAGTGAAAGCAAAGCCATCACCGTTGATGATATCATCAATGTGGTGTGTAAGCATTTCTCACTGGATGTTACAGCGATTCATACCAAGTCGCGTAAGCGGGAAGTGGTACAAGCGCGCCAGATAGCCATGTACTTAGCCAAGTCGTATACGGATTTCTCCACGGCCAAGATTGGTGCATTGATCGGTAATAAAGACCACGCCACCGTATTGCATGCTTGCAAGACAATTAAAGAATTACGGGAAGTGGACAAGGCTTTCCGCGCCGAAATAGACGATATTCAAACTTCATTGAAGAAGCGGGGTTAAAAACCCTGCTTCTTCATTACCCTCCAAAGATTCTCGGACATTGCTTCGTTATCCTCTTTCTTGTAACGTACATCCGTGAAGACCTGGGCTAAAGTTTCTTTCTTATTCTCAAGGACGAATTGCTTGTTTTCAGGCAAAGACTCCTTACTGGCATACAAACGATTGATATCTTCCGGTGTATAATCATGATAAGTTTCTTCATGCACAATGGCTTCCAATGGCAGGCGTTCTACCTGTGCGGGTTCTTCTGCCGGCCAACCTACTGTTACCGTGGTTATGGGAAATACCAATTCCGGCAACTCCAACGCTTCGATAATCATTTGCGGATTATAAGTAGTAGTGCCCAAATAACAAATACCCAATCCCTTCTCCTCCGCTGCTACGCAAAATGTTTGTGCAACCAGCAAGGCGTCAACAGCCCCGGTTGTAAACCATTCGAAGTTGTTGTATCCGGGAACTGCGTTCCGTTGTTCACACCACTTGCTAAAGCGATGCAAATCTATACAAAATGTCAGTACTACAGGAGCCGTTTGCACCATTGGCTGATTGAAATGGGCAGGCGCCAATTTTTCCTTTCTTTCGGCATCGCGCGTCACAATGACACTGTACACCTGCATATTCCCAACCGTAGAGGCGCGGAAAGCAGATTCAAGTAAATCATTTAACAACTCAGAAGAAATACCTTTCTGCTGATATTTACGGATTGTTCTTCTTTCTTTTAAGGTTTTCATTCTTTTATTTTTTTGCAAATATAGAAAAAGAATACCGGACTGCCACTAAATACCTGACGATAACTTTATCCATGTATTCTAAAAACAATTACTCTGCTTAATAAATACAAAGTTCCGGTTTTCTTTTTGGAAAACTCTAGTGTTTATGCCGATTAGCTAATGAGTTGAAATTCAGTAATTTAATTCCTTAAATTGGAAAACTTTCATTCTGTTTATAACTTATCCTGTTTTTATTTTGATAAAACAGAAAACATTATTAGTTTTGCAAACGTTTCTGTTAATGATAAGTATTACTTCTACGCATTTACTTATTATATAAATAATCTTAAGGACAAAAGGATTGTGAAAAAGCAAATTTACTCTTATGATGAAGCCTATGAAGAATCTTTACGATACTTTCAAGGTGATGAGCTGGCTGCCCGTGTTTGGATAAACAAATATGCAGTCAAAGACTCTTTCGGTAATATTTATGAAAAGTCACCGGAAGATATGCATTGGAGAATAGCCAATGAAGTAGCCCGTGTTGAGGCAAAATACCCTAACCCTTTAAGCTCAGAGGAGTTATTCGGTTTGTTGAACCATTTCAAGTACATCGTTCCGCAAGGAAGTCCGATGACCGGAATAGGTAACAACTATCAGGTAGCATCCTTGTCTAACTGCTTCGTTATCGGAGTAGATGGTGAAGCCGATTCTTACGGCGCCATCTTCAAGATAGACGAAGAGCAAGTACAGCTAATGAAACGCCGCGGAGGTGTGGGACATGATTTATCTCACATTCGCCCGAAAGGCTCTCCGGTTAAAAACTCAGCATTAACCTCTACCGGCCTTGTGCCGTTTATGGAACGCTACTCTAATTCTACGCGTGAGGTAGCCCAGGACGGACGCCGTGGCGCACTGATGTTAAGCGTGTCCATCAAACATCCGGATTCGGAAGCATTCATCGACGCAAAGATGACGGAAGGAAAAGTTACGGGCGCTAATGTATCGGTGAAGTTGGATGATGCCTTTATGACAGCAGCCACTCAAGGCACTCCTTACATGCAGCAATATCCGGTGAACGCTGCCGAACCGACCGTACAAAAAGAAATCAATGCGACCGAGCTGTGGAAAAAGATTGTCCATAACGCATGGAAGTCGGCAGAACCGGGTGTACTGTTTTGGGATACGATATTAAAGGAGTCCGTTCCCGATTGTTACGCGGATTTAGGATATCGCACTGTTTCTACCAATCCATGCGGTGAAATCCCTCTCTGTCCGTATGATTCTTGCCGCTTGCTTGCCATCAACCTCTATTCTTACGTGGTGAATCCATTTAAGCCGGATGCATACTTTGATTTTGAATTATTCAAGAAGCACGTAGCATTGGCACAACGCATCATGGATGACATTATCGATCTTGAATTAGAGAAGATAGAACGTATCATAGAGAAGATAGACGGTGATCCCGAGGATGGAGATGTAAAATGGACAGAGCGTGCGTTGTGGAATAAGATATATAAGAAGAGTGGCCAGGGGCGTCGTACCGGAGTAGGAATCACCGCTGAAGGAGATATGCTTGCAGCATTGGGATTGCGTTACGGTACGGAAGAAGCTACCGAATTCTCCGAGAAAGTACATAAGACTGTTGCACTGAGCGCATACCGCTCGTCTGTAGAAATGGCAAAGGAACGTGGCGCTTTCGAAATCTATGACAGCGAACGCGAAAAAGGGAATCCATTCATCAACCGTTTGCGTGAAGCTGATGCCGAACTGTACGAGCTGATGAAAAAATATGGGCGCCGCAACATTGCTTGCCTTACCATTGCCCCTACAGGTACCACCAGCTTGATGACCCAAACAACATCAGGTATCGAACCTGTATTCCTGCCCGTATATAAACGTCGCCGTAAGGTAAACCCGAATGATACCAATGTACGCATTGACTTTGTGGACGAAACAGGTGACGCATTCGAAGAATATATCGTGTTCCACCCTAAGTTTGTAACCTGGATGGAAGCGCAAGGATACAATCCTGCAAAACGTTATACGCAGGAAGAGATTGATGCTTTGGTAGAAAAATCTCCATACAACAAAGCAACCTCTAACGATGTAGACTGGTTGATGAAAGTGAAGATGCAAGGACGCATCCAGAAATGGGTAGACCACTCTATCAGCGTAACAATCAATCTGCCGAATGATGTGAACGAAGAACTTGTAAACCGGTTGTATGTAGAAGCATGGAAATCAGGTTGCAAAGGTTGTACGGTTTACCGGGACGGTTCCCGTTCAGGCGTACTGATCTCTACTAAAAACGACAAGAAAGAGGAATTGCCTCCATGCAAACCGCCCACAGTAGTAGAAACCCGTCCGGCAGATCTTGAGGCGGAGGTTGTACGTTTCCAGAATAATAAAGAGAAGTGGGTGGCGTTTGTCGGTTTGCTCGATGACCATCCTTATGAGATATTCACCGGTCTTCAGGACGATGACGAAGGTATTATTCTGCCGAAGAATGTAACGTGCGGACATATTATAAAGAATGTAGATAAGGACGGCAACAAACGTTATGACTTCCAGTTCCAGAATAAACGAGGATACAAAGTCACAATAGAAGGCCTTTCCGAGAAGTTCAATAAGGAATATTGGAACTACGCCAAGTTAATCTCCGGTGTATTGCGTTACCGTATGCCTATCGAACAGGTCATTAAGTTGGTAAGTTCTTTGCAATTAGACAGTGAGAACATCAATACCTGGAAGAACGGTGTGGAACGCGCCCTGAAGAAATACATAACAGACGGAACCGAAGCCAAAGGTAAAAGATGCCCGAACTGCGGCAACGAAACCCTTGTATATCAGGAAGGTTGCCTCATTTGTACCACCTGCGGAGCATCGCGTTGCGGATAAATCCGGAGTGCAAACGATAACCACAAACGTTTGCATAGGAATTTAAAACACTTAGATAGCAATAGCTGCGTGATTATGCGGAATAATTTCTATACTTGCATAAGCATTGCAGCTATTACTAAATCTAATATATATGACATTAGTATTTCATATTGAGTATCGCACAAGTTGGGGCGAAGAAGTCCGGGTACTGGGCTCTATTCCCGAATTGGGTAACGACAACCCCGATAAAGCCGTTTCCCTGCAAACAGTGGATGGCATTCATTGGACTTTGGAAGCAGACATTCAAATGCCTGAAGACGGCATAGTTCAATACAGTTATCATATTTATCGTGACGGCATAACCGTACGAACCGAGTGGAACAGCTTCCTCCGTACGCTTTATGTGTCAGGCGACAAAAAGAAAACTTATCGCCTGCAAGACAGCTGGAAGAACCTGCCCGAGCAGCAATACTTCTACAGTTCTGCTTTCACAGAGTCTTTGTTGGCACACCCCGAACGTAGCGCTACACCGAAGAGTCACAAGAAAGGATTGCTGATAAAAGCATACGCTCCGTGTATTGACAATGACCATTGTCTGGGTTTGTGCGGCAATCAAAAAGCCTTGGGAAGCTGGGATGCGGACAAAGCCCTGCTTATGAGTGATGTCAACTTCCCCGAATGGCAGGTTGAAGTGGACGCCGGGAAAATAGACTTTCCATTGGAGTATAAATTCGTTCTTTATAATAAGAAAGAAAAGCGTGCCGTTGCCTGGGAGAATAACCCGAACCGTTACCTGCCGGATTTTCAGATAGGGAATAATGAAACCTTGGTAATCGGTGACCGTTACGTTTATTTCGCTCTACCCGATTGGAAAGGTGCCGGAGTAGCGATTCCCATATTCTCCTTACGTTCCGAAAAGAGCTTCGGCGTAGGTGACCTCGGAGATTTGAGAAAGATGATAGACTGGGCTGTACTTACCCGCCAGAAAGTGGTACAGATATTGCCCATCAACGACACCACCATGACGCATACATGGACAGACTCTTATCCGTACAACAGCATCTCTATTTATGCTTTCCATCCCATGTATGCCGATCTGAAACAGATGGGAATGCTGAAGGATAAAAGTAAAATGGCAGAATTCAATAAACGGCAGAAAGAACTGAATGCTCTGTCAACGGTAGATTACGAAGCCGTAAACCGGACTAAATGGGAGTACTTTCATCTGATATATAACCAAGAAGGTGAAAAGACATTGTCGTCCGAAGCTTTCCTGCAATTCTTTGAAAGCAATAAAGAGTGGTTGCTACCTTATGCCGCATTCAGCTACCTGCGCGATGCTTACCGCACACCGAACTTCCGCGAGTGGCCCAAATATACCGAATACAAAACTGAGGACATTGAGAAGATGTGCCGTCCGGAGTCGGCCGACTATCCGCATGTTGCCATTTACTTCTTTATCCAATACCATTTGCACCTGCAACTATTGGCGGCTACAGAACATGCCCGCGCCAATGGTGTCGTACTGAAAGGAGACATTCCTATCGGTATAAGCCGCAACAGCGTGGAGGCTTGGACAGAGCCTTACTATTTCAACCTGAACGGACAAGCGGGTGCACCGCCCGATGACTTCTCCGTGAATGGACAAAATTGGGGCTTCCCCACTTACAACTGGGATGTAATGGAGAAAGACGGTTATGCATGGTGGATGAAGCGTTTCCGTAAAATGTCGGAATACTTCGATGCTTACCGCATAGATCACATTCTGGGCTTCTTTCGCATTTGGGAAATCCCCATGCATGCGGTACACGGCTTGTTAGGACAGTTCGTTCCGGCTTTGCCCATGACGCGTGGAGAAATAGAAAACTACGGATTATCATTCCGTGAAGGTTTCTTCACACAACCCTACATTCACGAATATTTCCTGGGACAAATATTCGGTCCTCACACCGATTATGTGAAGCAAACCTTCATTGAACCAACCGATGCCTGGGAGGTCTATCGCATGCGCCCGGAGTTTGACACCCAGCGTAAAGTGGAAGCATACTTCACAGGAAAGACTGACGAGGACAGTGTTTGGATACGCGACGGATTGTACGGGCTTATCAGTAATGTACTGTTTGTACCCGATCGTGAGGACCCGAATCAGTATCATCCACGTATCAGCGTTCAACATGATTACATTTACCGTGCGCTTAATGATTGGGAAAAAGATGCCTTCAATCGTCTATACAATCAGTACTATTATCATCGCCATAATGATTTCTGGCGTGATCAAGCCATGAAGAAATTGCCGCAACTGACACAATCTACCCGTATGCTGGTGTGTGGTGAAGACTTAGGCATGATACCGGATTGTGTGCCTTGGGTGATGAACGACCTGCGTATCCTTAGTCTGGAGATACAACGTATGCCGAAAGACCCGTTGCAAGAGTTCGGACATCCGGATTGGTATCCGTATCGTTCGGTTTGTACTATTTCCACGCACGATATGTCTACACTGCGTGGCTGGTGGGAAGAGGATTCCCAACAGACGCAACGGTACTATAACAACATGTTGGGACATTATGGCACTACACCGGCAGTAGCCACTTCCGAACTTTGCGAGGAAGTAGTACGCAATCACTTGTACAGTAACTCCATTTTGTGCATTCTTTCCTTGCAAGATTGGTTGTCGACAGATAGCAAGTGGCGTAACCCCAATGTACAGGAAGAACGCATCAACGTTCCTGCCAATCCGAGGCACTACTGGCGTTACCGCATGCATCTGACTTTGGAGCAATTGATGAAAGCGGAGAGCCTGAACGAAAAGATCAAGAGTTTGATAGATCAAACAGGACGTAACGGCTGAGGGTGTATTGAGTTTATTTATACAATAAAGGTCGCTTCCGCTTTGCCCTGTAAATGACTGTTCAATTACTTAGTAGTAGTTGGTTAATTACTTAGTAGTAGTTGATCAATTACTACGTAGTAGTTGGGCAACTACTACTAAGTAGTTTGCACACTACTACTAAGTAATTTTAGCGCAGAATGCGCCTGAAGCTAATTGCTTATCTATCAGGGCTTTGCTCCAACGTGGCAACTAAGAAATCATAGAACTTTGGTACCGTTGGGATGCAAACGCGCTCATCCGGTGAGTGTGGAGAGCGTAAAGTAGGCCCAAAAGAGATCATATCCAACCCCGGACAATTTGCTCCGATTATTCCACATTCCAGGCCGGCATGGATAACCTTCACTGCCGGTTCAACCCCAAATTGTTGTTTGTAGGAGAGCTTCATGGCATGCAGAATAGGAGAGTCCACATTGGGTTGCCAGCCGGAATAGCTTCCGCTTAGTTCCACCTTCATACCCGCCATAGCGAAGCAGGCAGTCAGGCTATCGGCCAGGAATTCTTTCATGGTATCGCAAGAGCTACGAGCCAGAATACGCACTTCAGCCTTACCTTCGCCAATAATAACAATAGCCAGATTGGACGAAGTTTCCACCGTATCGGGAACTGTAGGAATCATGCGCATTACACCATTTTGGCAAGCCATGAGTACATTAATCATATTGTCCTGAATCTCTTCGGGTACAACAGCCGCCGGTAAGTCAACCGGCTCCACCATCAATGTGATGCCGCTTTCAATCGGTGTATATTCCGCATTAATCTGCGCTTCGTATTCCTTGATGTAATCTTCTAATTCTTCTGCTTCTTCTGGATTGAAAACCAACACAGCATGAGCTTCACGAGGAATGGCGTTGCGCATATTGCCGCCTTCAAAGCTCGCCAACTGAGAGTCGAACTCTATCAGGATATCGTGTAGTACGCGAGCCAACAGTTTATTGGCATTCCCTCGTCCTTGATTGATTTCCAGACCGGAGTGGCCGCCCCGCAATCCTTTCAATGTGATATTACGGGCAACGAGTCCGGCAGCAGGAGTTTCTTCCTTGTACTTCAACGTGGCCGTCAGGTCAATACCACCGGCGCAACCGATATAAAGTTCTCCTTCATCTTCCGAGTCAAGATTCAGCAGAATCTCTCCTTGCAATGTTCCCGGTTTCAAACCGAATGCACCATACATGCCTGTTTCTTCATCCTTCGTAATCAGAGCTTCCAACGGGCCATGCTTCAGACTGTTATCTTCCAGCACTGCCATGATGGCGGCTACTCCCAGTCCATTGTCTGCTCCCAGCGTCGTACCTTTGGCTCTCACCCAGTCGCCGTCGATATAGGTTTCAATAGGATCTTTAGTGAAATCGTGAACCGTATCATTATTCTTCTGCGGCACCATATCCATGTGTGCTTGAAGAATAACGCCCTTACGGTTCTCCATGCCCGGAGTGGCAGGTTTGCGAATAATAACATTGCCGACTTCATCGGTAAATGATTCTAAACCTAATTCTTTCCCGAAATTGAGAAGAAACCCGGTAATTTTTTCCATGTATCCGGACGGGCGGGGAATTTGGGTTAGCGAGTAGAAGTGTTTCCACACATTCTGTGGGGCTAATTGCAAGATTGTACTCATAATATTTATAAAGTTAGTTTTCGCAAATATACCTCTTAATTCTCAAACCCGACAAGAAACAGTGTTTCTTTTTACAAAGAAATAACTTCAACTGATTTATTATAAGTACAAAACCCTAAATAGTTTATATTATTACAGACTATAAATCGCTTGTTATCAACAGTCATAAGCATCATAAGATAATTTAAGTTTCGCAAGTTATTGTTATCACTGATTATCAGTAGTATCTCTATTCTCCTCCTCCCAGGCTACTCTCTATACACATTTTTAACGAGTTCTATAACTTCGCATTTCGACCTAAGATCCCTGTATCCATTGGCAAAGGTAATGTA